>ERZ777011.754-NODE-754-length-44986-cov-8.220204_pt1 | contig 44986 bp, 32 predicted proteins | sample MGYA00374964_ERZ777011 | MGnify/ENA primary metagenome ERZ777011 (study PRJEB29310, sample SAMD00008975) | mouse gut metagenome | study: EMG produced TPA metagenomics assembly of the Metagenome analysis of fecal microbiota from mouse which was promoted...
TACACAAAGATACGCAAAAAAATTGATATAAACTAATTTTCAACATCTACTTATATTTTTATTATACCTTATTCTTACTGTCTACATATGATGTTATAGCCGGTTCCGGTATATCCGGTTTTGCGACTGAGGTATGTTAGCGTGCGGCCATGTCGTAGTAGCTGTTCACCAGCGAGTCAGTGTACATGGCGTGGTCGGCACCGCTGTCGTCGCTGCCGCCGATAGGTATGGACCTGATGGCATCATCGGACGAGCCACAGGCGAGTATCATGACCACATAGGCCGCAAGTGCAGCCACAGGTATCAGCATCTGAACCTTTTTAGATATTTTATTAAGCATATTATAAGGTATGTTATCAGTATTGTAAAATAGGCTGTCATGTCGTAACGGCAGTATGTGCCGGGCACAACAGCGAGGTATTGCAGGAGTTCGTGAAGCGGTCCGGTGGCGCAGGCCAGTATCGTCACGGACTGACGGGCGAGGCTGCGCGAAAAATCGAGCGGTATCTGGAAGCACATCAGCGAGGCGTACCAGAGGGCATCGGGCATGCTGTCGACGAGCCATTGCGGCAGCGTACAGCCGCTTACGAGATGGGTGAAGTTGAACGCGCCGTTGAACAGGCCCTGCGGTCTGAACAGCAGATATATAGCCAGAGCCATCAGAAGCATCAGCGCGCCGGCTATATATCGGTGTACGTTTAATCGAGCGGATTCTTTATTTTCCAAATAGCGAATTTACGGTCTTTGTTGGCGCGCGACGATATGAAGTATATGAACTTGCCGTCGCTTGACCATGCCGGGCTGCAGTCTATTTCGGGGTGGTAAGTAATCTGGGTAAGCTGGGTGCCGTCGGAACGTACAGCATAGATGTCGGTATTCTGTTTGTTGGTTATGCTGGACAGTGAGTTGGCCACCACAAGAATCCAGCGGCCGTCGGGCGATACGGCTGGGTCGGAGAAGCCTTTTTCGGTATCGGACAGCAGCAGGGTTTCGTCGCCTTTTTCGAGGTTAATCAGCCACAGTTCGCTGTTGCCTTTCTGTGAGTTGCGGGTGCAGAGAATCTGCATGGGATTTTTTCCGTACGGCACGGGCGAGTAGCCTCTGGTGCAGTTGGTGAGTTCGCCGCTTTTAGTGTTGATTGACCATATCGAGGGCCCTGAGGCATCGTAGCGGGTGAAGTAAATGAGCGAACCATCGTAAGTTATGGCAGGGTTCCAGTCGTCGTTGTTGTTTGTGATTTGCTTCACCAGGCTGCCCTGGCGGGCATCGGTGCTGCCTATGGTACTGGTGCCGCCGGTGTTGTCGTTGAAGTAGAGGCGACCGTCGGGGCCCCACCATATGTTCTGGGCACGGCGGAATGTGCGCTGGGTCGAGGGGCTTCCGGCGGTGGTCTTCTTCACCATCACGTTTGAGGCCTTGTCAACGACGCTGAGATAAGCCAGGTCGGCGCCGTCGGGCGACACGGCCAGACGGTTGCCGGTATCCCAGGTCAGGCCTTTGCCTTTGGCTATGCCGCTGGCACGCCAGTTGGCGGTGTAGATGTTCTGGCGGTTGCCCACCACGGCATTCTGGGCTTCGTCGGTGAGTTTTACTGGTGTCAGGCCCTGCTCCTGAGGTACTACCGAGTCGAGAAACATTTTGGTGCCACCGCACGAGCTTGACATGACTGATAATGCCACGCCTGCAAGACCAAGAGCTAAATGTGTAACTTTCATATATGTGATACATGATTGTTTTCCTGTAGACTCCCGGGCAGGAAAGTGATTAGATAAAAAAAATCAGCGTGAGAGCCTGCATCAGTCGCTCGCTCTCCACCTGAGGCTCTGGCATTTGCCCATCTAAGTAGAACGAGCAACGCGGAGCCTCACGCCGATATGATATAATTCAGCATCGCCGGCTCATATCGTGCGGATATGACCGGAACGCCAGAATGCTATCACACCCTGTAAGGCGCCTATCGTTGCCTCATTCTTGACTTAGACTATTGAAACTGCCAGATTTCAGGTGGTCAAGAACAAGCGCGATAAACGCTTAGTAGTATGTCTGGTGCATACCCCGCTGCCAAGCCCACGGTCGTGAGGCTCCGCTGATGATATGCTTTGCAAAGTTCGTAATAATTTTTTATTCCGACAATTATTTCAATCAAAAAAAAAAACGGCTGACCGCGTTAGCGGTTGCCGTTTTCTGTATTGTTATGATTGACAGCGAATCAGTCGCCCATGGTGCGGAGGAGTTCGTCGTTGTCGCGGGTGCGCTCCATACGGTCTTTGATAAATTCCATGGCTTCGATGCTGTTGCGGTCGCTGAGGAAGCGGCGGAGTATCCACATGCGGTTGAGGGTTTCGGGGCGCAGCAGCAGGTCGTCGCGGCGGGTGCTGGATGCCATGATGTCGACTGCGGGGAATACTCGTTTGTTGGAGAGTTTGCGGTCGAGCTGCAGTTCCATGTTGCCGGTGCCTTTGAATTCCTCGAATATCACCTCGTCCATCTTCGAGCTGGTTTCGGTCAGCGCGGTGGCTATGATGGTGAGCGAGCCTCCGCCTTCGATGTTACGGGCGGCGCCGAAGAAGCGCTTGGGTTTTTGGAGTGCGTTGGCATCGACACCTCCGGAGAGGATTTTGCCCGATGCCGGAGCACATGTATTGTAGGCGCGGGCCAGGCGTGTGATGGAGTCGAGCAGAATCACTACATCGTGACCGCATTCGACCATGCGTTTGGCCTTTTCGAGCACTATGCCGGCTATGCGCACGTGGCGGTCGGCAGGCTCGTCGAATGTCGACGCTATCACCTCGGCGTTGACGCTGCGCTGCATGTCGGTGACTTCTTCGGGGCGTTCGTCGATGAGCAGAATCATTATATATGTTTCGGGATGATTCTCGGCAATGGCGTTGGCTATATCTTTGAGCAGGATTGTTTTACCTGTCTTGGGCGGTGCCACGATAAGACCGCGCTGACCTTTGCCTATGGGCGAAAACATGTCTACCACACGGGTCGACAGGTTGTTGGTAGTGCCGGAGGTGAGGTCGAATTTTTCATCGGGGAACAACGGCGTAAGGTGCTCGAATGCCACGCGGTCGCGGATAAAATCGAGCGAGCGGCCATTTACACGTTTTACTTCTGAGAGCAGAAAGTATTTGTCGCTTTCGCGTGGCGGGCGTACGGTGGCCTCAACTACGTCGCCGGTTTTAAGGCCGTATGTACGCACCTGCTGCTGTGTCAGGTATATGTCGTCGGGCGAAGGCATGTAGTTGAAGTCGCCCGAGCGCAGGAAGCCGTGGCCCTGCGGTTCGACCTCGAGTACGCCGGTTGCTTCGATAAGGTCAGCGAAGTCGTAGCGCATCGAGCTATAGCCCTGCTGTTTGTTCTTTTTATTTTTCTTGCCGGCCTGCTGTGGTACCGGCTGGCCGGGCTCAATGAGCATTATCGGAGTGGATGGTACTTCGACAGGCATGCCTGAAACGGGCTGCTGCATCGGCTGACGATGTTGCTTGTTGTTGCCCGGATTATTATTGTTGTTTACAGGGCCGGCGGGCCGTGCTACCGGAGTCAGCATTTCTGCACCCTCAGCTTCACGTTGCTGATTACGGGGCACGAATTTACGGCCTTCGCTACGGGGAAAGAATGCCGAAAAGGCAGGGTCTTTGGGCCGGAAATCGTGCTTGGGCTGCTCTGCTGCGGACTGCTGTGCTTCGAAGGTATTATCGGCTGTTGCTACGGCAGCATCGGCATTGCTTTTCGATGCGCTTTCAGCCTCTGCTGCCACAGCTGCAGGCTGAGGCTTTTGTTCGGCCTCTACTGCGGCTGCCTCTGATTCGGGCTGCGCGTTTGCTGTATCGGGTTGGGGATTTTTGCGTGGACGGCCTCGTTTTTTGGGTGCCGGAGTTTCGGCCCCTTCCATTGTAGAGGCTACGGGCTGCTGCTCGGCCTGCTGTTGTTCGGCTTGCTGCTGTTCGACCTGTTCTTCGGCGGCAACCTGCTGTGCGGCAGCCTTCTTACGCCCGCGCGATTTTGTGGACGTGCCTTCACCGCTTGCTTTGCGGCCACGGCGTTTCTTTTCTTCGGTCGACGATGCGGCTCGGTCGATTGCCTGCTGGTCGAGTATGCGGTAAATAAGACCTTCTTTGTCGGAGAGGTCGATTTTCTTTAGATTCATTGACTCGGCGACGCTTTTGAGGTCGGCGTCGTTCATTTCATTGAGATCGGATATGCTATACATATTTAATAAGGGGAAGAGGATAGTGTTATATTAGTCCTCAAAAATTGTTCTGATGGGATAGAATTCGTTAAAACGATAGCACACTTGGGTCCAGATACAATTAGCTCTGCTGTAAATTTTGGCGTATCGTAAAATCAGGGGGGGGGGGGGGGGGAGTTGAAAAGAGATTTTTATAGAACCTCATGATGAAGTCTAAGTGAGGCCGGACACACGGCACACCGACCAAATCTCTGCAAAGTTAATGCTTTTTTCTACATTAACAAAATATTATTGAAAAAAGTTTATTGTTTTGTCACAAAAATGGCATAAAAAGTCAAGAGGGTGTTGCCGGACTATGAGTCGCGCCTGTGGGCATTTATCTTTCTCAACCAAGCGCCGTGTCAACGTTTGAAGGTGTCGATGTGGCGTTGTTTTTTCTCGGGGAATATTTCGTCGACGGTCAGCAGGATTCCGCTTTCTTCCACGTTGCCGAATTCGTCGTTTATGGCTGTGCCGAACATTTTCATGGTGGGCGACAGGCTCATGTAGGCGTTGACCAGAGGGGGTATGTTGTTGCCCATGCGGTGTACTTCGCCGTTGAGTATGCGGTAATCTTCCTTGAATGTGGTGCCGGTAAACAGTGCGGCCATTTCAGCGGGGTCGGCTTGGGTTACGAGCGGATTGAGCGGTGTCACAAGTTTGTCGTGGTCGGGGAAATGTTTGTGCAGGAAATAAAGTATCATGTCGCGGCAAGTGGCCGTGTAGCTCGGATACATGGTGACTTTGCCGAACAGATATTTTATCTCGGGATTGATTACAGTGAGCGACCCGAGGCCGTCCCAGAGGTTGTCGAGTGCGAACAGCGCTTTGGCTCCGGCCTTCGACGACTGGTATTCCAGACGCACGAACGAGCGTCCGAGCTCGATTGTGTATGGAAGATAGTCGTTGATAAAACGCTCCGAAAATTCAAACATGTGGCTGGTGGCGATACGCGGACAGCCTGACTCGTCGAGCCTTATGTCGCGCCCGCAGATAAAACGATAACCGCCCAGTATGAGTTTGCTCTCCGGATCCCACACTATCAGCTGCTTGCATGGCGGCTGCATGGTGTCGAAACGGTCGATGTCGCAGTCTTTGCCGGTGCCTCCGCCTGCCGACCGGAAGGCTATTTCACGTAGCCGGCCTATCTCGCGCATGGTGTTGGGCGAGTCGAAGGCATCGACTACGTACAGTTCGTTGCCGCCCTTGTTGGTATGGCGCAAAAAACGTTCGTTGCTGAGTTCTGCCTCTATCAGAGCTGTATCTACTGGGTCTATAATCTTGGAGTTCATTCTGTTGTGGTCTGTAGGCGCGAAGCCAGGGAATAAACGAGCGAACGTATTTCGGCGGCCTGCTCCATGGCGGCCTTGCCGCTCCGCAGTTCCTGCCATCCGATAGTGTCGCCGCACACCAGGGTGAATCGACTGCCGCGGGCGCGGAATATTTCGCTCGGCAAATATATCATCTCTATATTAAACTTCAAACCTAATTGTTTGCGTATTTTCGCAAAGTTATAAAAAAAATCGGAATTTCTGCCGCTGAAGTATAGCGGAACTACATCGCGGTGATGCTCGACTGCCTTGTTGACAAACATCTTCTGCCATTCCAGATCGGCGATTTCGCCATTTGAGCCGCGACGCGAACACAATCCGGCCGGAAACACCAGCACCGGGTCTTCGCCGGCAAAGGCCTCGTCGATTACACGTATACTTTCGCGGCTCTGGCTGCCGTGTTTGTTTACCGGCACGAATACACTGCGCAGAGGTGCCACAGCATCGAGCAGATTGTTGACCACAAAATGCACCTTGCCGCCATAGCGTCGTGTAGCCCAGGCTATCAGGGCCATGCCGTCGAGGCCTCCAAGCGGATGGTTGCTCACAAACACTACCCTGCGCTGCGCAGGCGACGGCAGTTTGTCTTCGCCCACAACGGTGAGTCCGACGTCGAGGTCGGCGAGTACACCTTCGCAGAATTCCGCTCCCTCGCGCGGGAAATTATTTCGCAGCAGTTCGTTGAGGCGGTCCTGACACACGGTTTTCTCAAGATAGCGCAGCACAAAGCCGGGCACCAGCCGCGAATAGCGGCCGAGGCGCTCACGAACAATCTGTCGCAGGTTTATCTGTATGACTTTGGTTTGCTCTGTCATAATCGTAGTGCAAATTTACGATTTTAACTACATTTTTCGTAACTTTGTAGCATGATTTTTTCAGTTAGTGCCGATTTTAAAATAAAACGATACAGTATATCGCTGTAAGTCACAATTATAACTGATACACCATTATATGACCTCATTCTGCGGTTTCGCCGCTAAAAAGGTGTTTAAATAATAAGAATAATAAAATGACCAATCCGCTCAAACTTCTGGTATATGCTCCGAACGCAGCCTTCGTGATGCCTTATTTCGTACGCGAGTTCGCCGATTTTGAAGTTTCCGACAGCCTCGACTGCGAATTCGACAAGGCAGTGATGGTTTCGAGCACCGATGTATATAACGCGGCCACCGGCAGCGGCCACGACGAAAGTACCCGGGTGCTGCAGGCCCACAGCCTGCTTAAGTTCGAAGATGAGTACCGCCGTGCCTGCGAGCGACGCGGAATACCCCCGACTATACTGCGTTGCCCTGCAATCGTTGGCACCGGCATGACCGGACTGCCGCGCGAGATGGTAAATAAGATCTATCGCGGCACCTACATGCATATCAAAGGCGTGGAGGAGCATCTGAGCGTGATTCACGCCAGCGATGTAGCCAAAGCAGCGGCTTGCTGTCTGGACTCGGGCATGACACTCATAGCCACCGACGGCGAAGACCCCACATACAGCAGTCTGGCCGAAGCCCTGGCCTACAGACTCGACCAGAAACGCATATTCACCATCAGCGAGCGGTGGGCGCGATGGCGCTACAACTCGGCACTGTACAACACCCTTACCAACACACTTACATTCAGCAGCCTGCGCCTGCAGCAGGAATTCGGGTTCCGCCCTACTCCGGTATGCCTGTACCTGACAACCCACGTTTACGACGATGAAAGCCTCTGACATCCTGTCCTCCATAGGCCTTATGGCCAAAAGCTTGGTGAAGATTGCCGCGTACTCGCGCAAAACCAATTTGAAGTGTCCGGCCGACGCCTCCGGCAACAGCATAATAGTGTTAGGCAACGGCCCCTCGCTTGCCGACACCATACGCGAACACGGCGCCAAGCTGGCCGGCTCGACGTGCATGGCAGTGAATTTTGCGGCAAACGCGCCCGAATTCGCACGCCTCAAACCAAGGTATTACATTATGGCCGACCCCCATTTCTTCAACCGTACTGACGATGCCAACGTAAAGAAACTATATGCGTCGCTGGAGGCTATCGACTGGAAAATGACTCTGATTGTACCCAACAGCTTCCGTGCCACAGCCAAGGCTATGGTTGCCAATCCGGCTATAAATATATGCTATTTCAATTTCAACGGTCTTGAGGGTTCTCATTTCTTTGAGAATTTCTGCTATCGTCACAAACTTGGCATGCCGCGCCCACGCAATGTGCTTATCCCGGCGCTGATGTGCGCAATCTGGCTCGGTTATACCGATATAAAGATTGCCGGCGCCGACCACTCGTGGCTCCGCAGTATCTGGGTGAACGAAAACAACGAGGTAGTTTCAGTTCAGCCACATTTTTATAAGGAAGATAAAAAGGAGGAAAAGCGAGTACAAAGCGAGTACACAAACTACCGGCTGCACCAGATTCTGTACAGCTTTTATATAGCCTTCAAAAGCTACTTCGGAGTTCGCCGCTTCGCCGACAGGCATAATGTGAAAATCACGAATATCACCCCCGGCAGTTATATCGACGCCTTTGAGCGCGGAAGCCTTTAAAGCCGGTCCGACAATACAAAAACGCCGTTTCTCTCGAAGCGGCGTTTTTTGTAAGTGTATCTAACACTAAATACCTAAAACCATTTAAAAATCCTTTTTGTTAACTATTCAATAAATCCTAAATAATAACCTTGAATCTTAGACCTAATAATTATTTACACTGCAAAGTTAGCATCTGCCGGACACAATTCAGCGCATATCAAGATGCAATATAAATAAATATAAGGGTAATATAAAATTTTTAGGCTGATTATCTGAGTGTTGGCATTTTTGGTATTTACAATCAATATAAGTAAAAATTCACTGTATAAGACCTATTTTTTTGACTTCAGCCTCAAAAGAACCCCGGTCAACAGCCCGCGATTTAAGCTTGTTGCGATAGGTATATATAGTGTTTAGCGACAGTCCGAGAAACTTCGACAGTCTGGTACTGTCATCAATACCAAGGCGCATAAACGCCAATATTCGGCACTCAGGAGTCAGCCGTCCTGGAGCCGGCAGGCTAAACTGTTTGTCGGGCAACAGGAGTTCATTCACACGGTCGACAAAATCGGGATAAATGCCAAAGAATGCCTTGTCGAATACCTCGTAGAACTGATTGGCCTGTTCCTGCAATATTTTGCCGGACTCTATCATCTGGTAGAGGTCCTGCACCTGGCCGGCCTTGATTTTTCGACCTGCAAGTCTGTTGAATTCTTCCATACGCTCTATGTACAGCGAGCACATCGACAGCACCTGACCTATATATGCATCTTTGAGCTGTACATTATCTTTCAACTTCAGCTGCATATCATTGACATCCCTCTGTTTACGACGCATTATCACCATCATGACCACAATGGCGGCCAAGGCCGCCGACAGCACAATCATTGCAATAACGAGCCATACGGTGCGCCTGCGGTCGCGCTCGCCGAATGCCTGCGATATAAGGGGTAGCCGGCGGGCATTCTCGAGTGTACGCAACCTACTGCCAGCGGCCACCGAACTTTCGAGCGCCTGCATCAGATATCGGTATGCACGGTCGACATCGCCGTCTTCGTAAAGCATTATTCCCAATTGAGTAAGCGCGGTAAATTCCTGGTTGGCAGTTATAACGTCGCTTGCAGCCGCCAAAGCCAGATGACATCCGGCCTCTTCGCGACGTCCTTCGTCGGTATAATACGACGCCAATACCGCATGCACACGCACGTACATATTATCTTCGGGAGTCAGCTGCTTGAGCAATTCATTCAGTTCGCCTACAGCCAACGCATTCCGGCCATGATAAATATCCCTGAAAGCCTTATGCAGGCGATATTCGTCACTACCCGGCTGGAAATAAGGCAACAAGCTGTCGTTCAAAGCAAAAGCAATATCACCATACTTCTTTTTATACACCGACCGCGGATAATAATCGGTAATATACAGGTACAGGCCCACCCCATTGGCATAATACTCCCGCATAATTGAGCTGTCGGCAGCCTCAGGCTTTAATGATTCGAATAGTTCGCGTCCTTCGTGCAGCAAGCCGTTCACCGGCATTATAGAGCTTTTAGCCCAGCCTATCCTTTTATAATCCAGTGAGCTGGAATCCGGAAAGGACTTCAATGCCTCATCATAGTAATATAACGCGGAATCGATATTAAAGCGGCGGTAACTATCGGCCAAACGCTTACAGGCCATCGGACGGTCGTGGCCGGCTGCCGGCACAGTAGCACGGATGCTGTCGATTGATTGGCTGCGACGCTGCTGATAATACCCGCGATTCTGCAGAAGAATGTCGAGAGAGTCGACCGCAGCCTTGAAGTCGGCAGGTTCGGCCCAAAGCGATTGAGCCAAAATCAGGAATAGAAGCACTACATAATTTCTCATGGCAATAGTTTTAATGTCGCAAAGATAGCTTTTTTTCTTATATAAACCAAAATTTTAATTTATATTTTTAACTATATTGCAACATATAACTATCCGCAATATCAGTGCTTTAATAATTATGCTAATTTATATTACCGTGATATACACCTTGATTACGGTTGAATATAGCGAATCTCTGTTTAACTTTGCACCGAAAACAAAGAAATACAGGCCGCATCAGTGCGGTTCTGAACTACAATTTTGCAAGGTAGATTAGATTAGAGAATTGTAAATTTAGGTTTGTTTCGATTTACAAACACAAAAGCCGCTCCGTGACGAAGCGGCTTTTGCGTTCTATGGGGCCTTAATAAATTGTCCTTATTCTTCGGACTGCTCGTCGGTCATACGACAGCTGGCAAGTAAGTCGAGCATCGCTTTGCGCGATACCACATTCATTTCATTACCCTGGTATGTAATCAGCCCCTGCTCTTTCATAGCTTCGAGCGTGGCAATAAAACTGCTGCGCTGCACCCCGAAAAATGAATACAAATCACGCTGGCGGCACGAAAGCACTATGTCGGCTGCAGCAGGCTGGGTAAGCGCCACTATCCAGAAAGCTATACGCTCCTCCATGCTGCCGGTGGTAAGGGCAAGCACACCGTCGACCGATTTTTGTGCATTGACCGACAGCATATTAAGAAAATTCAGCATAAAAACGGCATCGGAATTCAGAATCTTAAGATAATCCTGCTTTGTCACCTGAAGAATACTGGTATCTTCAATAGCCTTTACGGTACAGGGGTAGTCGGTGGCACGACCGAAAAGGAAACTCGGGACAATCACTTCGGGCGCAGCCAGCGACGACGCGACCTTGAAGCGTTTGTCGGCATTCTCAATTGTCATCCTCACGCTTCCTGATATGATAAACTTTATATGTGTACATGGGTCACCGGCTGTTACAACCGTTTCTCCGGGCAGATATTTAAGGAAGTGAAACTTCGCCATACCCACCGTTTCGGCCATGCGCTCGCGCGTGACTCCTCGGAAAAGAGGCAATCCCATCAGAATGTCGAACATACTTTTCATAATCTCGGAATTTTTACAAGACGGCCACGTAAATGTGCCGCCTCATATCAGTTAACATTTGCCAACGGTCTTTTGTTCTATGATTCTGACCGCTGTAACTGTTTCAGATGCAAAGTTACAAACAATATCTTGTTCTATTCACATTTTTTACTTAATTTTACAAAATGAAAAAATTATAAGTGAGTCCGGATGGCCAATTCGTTTGTTGTGTCAACCAAATGGCACATCCAATGTTTTAATGTATATGCAGGCTCGGCCTGAGTTTTTTCGTCACATTATTCAACAGCATTCTGTCGTGAAAGCTTCAATATTCATCCGCAAAACAGTAAAGATTCTGATAATTATAGCCGTTGTTCCGATTCTGTTTGTAACCGGAGCGGTTCTGGCTCTGTATTCGCCCTGGATGCAGGAGCTAAGCCGCAGCAAGGCGGTGGAGTATCTCAATTCGATGCCGGGCGTACAGTTCAGCCTCGACAGTTTCAGGCTCCGTTTTCCGCTGCAGGTCGAACTCGGAGGCCTTTGCTATGCTGCCGACGGCGATACTCTCGTAGCCGCCTCGAAGCTGCATGCCGACGTAAGCATGCTGCCGCTGCTGCAGGGTGTGGCCGAAATCAATTCGGTAAGCGCCGAAGACGCCCGATACAACATGGGGGCCCCCGACTCGGCCATGTACATGCGCATAAAGGCCGAACGGCTCGACCTCAGTCCTTCGAGCGTAAGTCTTGCCGACATGAACATCGACCTGAGCCGTGGCGATATTTACGGAGGTTGCCTCGACCTGACTCTTAACCCCGATACAACCGCCACCAACGAAAAAGCATCCGAGCCAACCACAATGGTGATAAATGCCGGCAAGCTGAATCTCAACGATTTCACCTTCCGCATGCGCATGCTGCCTGTAATTGACTCGCTTGGCGCGCATATAGCCGATGCAGCCGTCAGCAATGCTGTAATAGACCTGAAACGACAGACTATAAACATAGATTCCTTTGAAGGTTCCAGACTGGGCGCAAGCTACATCGCCCCCGACTCGGCCACAATCGCAGCCACACCTCAGACCGGCGAAAGCAGCGACAGCACTGCAGCGCCGTGGACGATAAAAATAGCAGCCATCGACTTCACCGAATCAAATGCCCTGTACACCACACGCGGCGTGACTCCGCAACCGGGGCTCGATTTCGCCTACATTCAGGCCGATTCGATGCACCTCCATGTGAGCGATTTCTACAACCGGGCATCTGAAATCAATCTGCCGCTGACACTGAGCGCACATGAGCGTTGCGGTATAGCCCTGCGGGCAAAAGGCACATTCGCCATCGCCGACTCAGTGATGAGTTTCGACAACTTTGTAATCCGCACAGCCGAAACTACCCTAAGCGCCAACGGCTTCCTTGGCTTGGGCGATATGACTTCCGACCCCCGTCTGCCCATGGGCCTCCAAGCCGAGGGCGACATATCGAACTCCGACCTGCGCATGATGTTTCCATTTCTGAGCGCATATCTCTACGTCCTGCCGCGCAACGGCCACCTGGGCCTTGAACTGGACGTCAACGGCACTCCCTCGCTGCTTGACCTTAAGCGTCTGTACCTGCGCTCGAATGGTGTGATACAACTGCAGGCCAAGGGCACCCTCAGCAACATATTCTCGCCCTACAGGCTGGGAGTGAACCTCAACCTCAGCGGCAACATACAGCGGGCCCGCGGCCTGATGGGCGCCTTCCTGCCGGCCGAAATAGTAAAGCAGTACAACATCCCCCCCATGACTCTTGGCGGGCATGTGCGCATGAACGGACAGAACTACGATGCCCGGCTCAATGCTCATACCATGGGCGGAGCGCTCGCCCTCGACGGCTATCTGCGCGGACGCGCCGGAGCCTATAGCGTAGACCTCAGTCTGCGCGACATGCCCATCAACGCCTTCGCGCCCGCCTTAGGTATCGGACGCGTAAGCGGTTCCCTGGCGGCAAAAGGACACGGCTTCGACTTTTTCAGTCCGTCCACAGCAGCCGACGTGACACTGCGTATCGACTCCGCCATGTACCGCAACGCCTCCTACCGCGGCATCGACGCCACGGTCCGTCTGGCCGAGGGCAAAGCCGACGTGAAACTCGACAGCTCGTCGGACGATCTCGACCTGCATCTCGCAGCCGACGGCAACCTCAGCGGCGACACATACGAATGGAACGCCACACTCAACGGCACCAACATCGACCTGTACGCCCTTAATCTGTCCGAAACCGAAAGCAGCATAAAAGTGGCTATGGCCGCCGATGCAAGCTATACACCCTCGACAAATACCATAGGCGTGAATCTGAAGCTAAACAGCCTTGACTACAACAGCGGCCAAAGCAATATGAGCATCAGCAACGTCACGGCTCACCTCAACAGCACCGACTCCGTCACTAACCTGTCGATGCAGAACCGCGATTTCTATGCCTTCTTTTCATCGGAATGTGGCCTCGACAGTCTTATAAGCAGCCTCAGCGCCACTTCGCTCGAAATGCTTCAGCAGGAAAAAGACCGCCGAATCGACATCAGCCGCCTCCAGAAAGTGCTCCCGCCCTTTGTACTCGACATAAATGCCGGACGCGACAACATGCTCACCGACATACTGCACGACTCCGACATGGACTTCCGGCGCCTGACACTGGAAGCGGCAAACGACAGTCTGCTTTCAATAGACTCGCGCATACTTGACTTCCGGACCGGCAGCACACGCCTCGACACCATAAAATTCAAGGCCGACCAACACGCCGACTCGATGCTGTTCGGGGCATACATAGGCAACCGACCCGGTACTCTCGACGCCTGGAAGCAGGTACAAGTCAAGGGCAGCGTGGCCGAAAACCGGGCCCAGGTGCTGATTGACCAGCATAATGCCCGCCGTCAGCAGGGATTCTATATAGGCATGGCCGCCGAACTGCATCCCGACTCCACCCTCATAGCGCGCCTGACACCGCTCGACCCCATAATCGGCTATCAGCAATGGCAGGTAAACGCCGACAACTTCATCAGCTACAATCTGCCCACCAGACATATCGACGCCAATCTGCACATGAACGGCGGCAACTCGTCGCTGGCCATATACACCGAGCACGACTCAAGCTTGCACAGCCACGACTCCGGCCAAGAAGACCTGATTATAAAGGTTGGCGACATACACATACAGGACTGGATTGCCATCAACCCCTTTGCTCCGCAGATGAGCGGCGATCTCAATGCCGACATGCGGCTAAGTCTGGTCGACAAGCAGATTAACGCCAAAGGCACCGTGGGCCTCAACGAATTTTTCTACGACCGGCGGCGGGTGGGAACCATCCTGGCCGATGTCGATGTCAGCACACGTCCGGGCGGAGTGCTATACGCCAACACCGATGTAAGCATCGACGGAGTCAAGACCATGACTCTGTCCGGCAACCTCAACGACATGACAACCGGCTCGCCATACAATCTCAACTTCTCCATGATACGCTTCCCGCTCACAGCCGTCAATCCGTTCCTGCCCGCTGACGTAGCCACACTGCGCGGCGTGCTCAACGGCAACATGGACATAAAAGGCGATGCCGACAACCCTATAGTGAACGGCACCCTTGATTTCGACTCCACAGCCGTAAAGCTGGCCATGACAGGCGTAGAGTACAAGTTCAGCGAAACAAAAATACCCATGGAGAACAACGTGGTGCGCTTCAACGATTTCGCCATATCCGGCGTAAACGAGAACCCCCTGCGTATCAACGGCAGCGTAAACATCAAGGAACTCACCTCGCCGCTTATAGATCTCAAATTCAAGGCCAACGACATGATGCTGATAAACAACAACCGCGCCGCCAAAGGCGCCGATATCTACGGCAAGGCACTGATAAACATCGACGCCAATGTCAAAGGCAGCATGCAGTGGCTCAACGTAAACGCCGACCTTAATATACGCCCCGGCACAAACGTAACCTACGTGATGTCCGACGCCACAAGCGCCATACAGTCGCAGGGCACCGGCGAAATGGTCACCTTTGTGAATTTCACCGACTCTGCCGCCATGGCCATGGCCGACAGCGTGCAACAGTCGGCCATGAACCTGGCCCTGCGCGCCAACCTGTTCATAAGCAGCGGCAGCACCATCAATGTGGACCTTTCGACCAACGGCTCCAACAAGGTGTCGGTACAGCCGCAGGCCGACCTCGACTTCGTGATGTCGCCCCTGAGCGGCATGCGCCTTACCGGACGCTTCAACATCGAGCAGGGATTCGTGCGCTACACTCCGCCTCTGATGTCGGAAAAGTATTTCACTTTCAACGACGGCTCATACATAGCCTTCAATGGCGAGGTCATGAATCCCACGCTCAACATCCACGCCACCGATATACTCAAAGCCAATGTCACCCAGGAAGGCCAGAACTCGCGTCTGGTGAACTTCGATGTGATACTCAACGTGACCGGCACCTTCAACAACATGAACGTGGGCTTCGACCTGGCCACACGCGACGACATCACCGTGGCCAACGAACTCGAGTCGATGTCTGCCGAACAGCGCGCCAACCAGGCCATGAACCTGCTGCTGTACAACGTCTACACCGGCCCCGGCACAAAGGCCAACGCCTCGCTCTCGGGCAACCCGCTGTTCAGCTTCCTGGAATCGCAGCTCAACTCATGGGCAGCCAACAACATACGCGGCATCGACATAAGCTTCGGCATCAACCAGTACGACCGTACCGTTGACGGGTCATCATCGCAGACCACCAGCTACAGCTATCAGGTATCGAAATCGCTATTCAACGACCGCTTCAAGATTGTAGTCGGCGGCAACTATTCCACCGACGCCAACGCCGACGAAAACTTCTCGCAGAATCTCATCAACGATATATCGTTCCTGTACTATCTGAACAACAGCCGATCGATGTATGTGCGCATATTCCGCCATACCGGATATGAAAGTATTATCGAAGGCGAAGTCACCGAAACCGGCGTAGGTTTTGTGTATCGCCGCAAGCTTAACCGCATTGCCGACATGTTCAAATTCCTGCGTCCCAAAAAGCGCAAGCCGGTGCCGCCGACTGACATTCCGGTCGAAACTCCGGCCCCCGCCGAAAGCACAACCGAAGTCAAACCCGTTAGCGACGAAAAATGAAAACACCACGCATCACTGCATATATAGGCGCACTGCTGCTGCTCATTGCCACAACCGCCTGCTCTACCACCGGCAGAATTCCGGCCGATGAAATGCTCTATACCGGGCTAAAAGGCATCAGATACGACAATGCCGACTCGGTGAAACTGCCCGACGAACTCAAAAGCGAAATACGCTCGGCAGTGAATGTCGCCCCCAACAACTACTGGAAGCTTGTGGGCTGGCGCTATCCGTTCCCGCTGGGCCTGTGGGTGTACAACAACTGGCCTAACCCGCCCAAAGGATTCAAGCACTGGATATACGAGAAACTGGTTGAAGAACCTGTGCTGGTGTCGGATGTGCGACCCGAGGTACGCACAAAGATGCTCGACCAACTGCTCGACAACAACGGCTACTTCAGCGGTGCGACATCGTACACGCTCAACAAAGCCAAAAATCCCAAGAAAGCGTCAATATCATATACCGTGTACCCCGGACAACCCTACCCCATCGAAAGCATGGAACTGCTGCCCGACACATCGCACCTGTACCACCTTATCGACTCCTTCGCCCGCAAGGACAGCTACCTTATGAGCGGAATGCGCTACAGCACCGACTCGCTGAGCGACGCCAGAATACGCATCACCAACCGGGTGCGCAACAACGGATACTACTTCTTCCAGCCATCGTACATCGAGTATCTGGCCGACACAGTACAGACTCCCGGCAAAGTAGCCATGCGTATGGTGCTGGCGTCGAAAATTCCCGATTTCTGCCTCCGGAAGTACTCCACAGGGCACATAACCGTGAACATATTCAGGGCCAACGGAGGAGGAACCCCCGACACCATACAATACCCCGACATAACCATAGTGCAGATGATGCCATCGCGCCTGCGACGCCGTATTCTGCCCGAATGCATCCGCTTCAGACCCGGACGCACATTCTCGGTTCGCGACATGAACCGTACCCAGACCTACCTGTCGCGTCTGGGTATATTCAGCGGTATAGAAATAGAAGCCATACCCGACACCGCATCCTCGCCCGACAACCCCAGACTGAACGTGCAGATTAACTGCACCTTCGACAAGCCTCTGGAAGTATCGGTCGAAGCCAACGCCACATCCAAATCCAACTCATATATCGGCCCGGGCCTGATTGTGGGAGTAACCAACCGAAACATATTCGGCGGAGGCGAACAGCTGTCGGTAAAACTCAACGGCAGCTACGAATGGCAGACAGGCGGCGGACGCAAAGGCGGCATATTCAACTCCTACGAAGCAGGCATAACCACCTCGCTGGCAGTGCCTCGCCTTATTGCACCCAAATTCGTGCGCCGCAGCAGGTATCAGCTCAACTGGACGCGCTTCCAGCTCAACGCCGACCTGCTTAACCGCCCGCATTACTTCCGCATGGCCCAGTTCAACATGTCGATGTCCTACGACTGGCGTGTGACCCGCCATATACAGAACACCTTCACGCCCTTCAAACTCACCTACACCAAGCTTATGAACACAACCGAAGTGTTCGACTCCATAATGGACGCCAACCAGGCTGTGGCTCTGAGTTTCCGCTCGCAGTTCATACCACAGATGATGTACTCCTTTACATTTGACAAGGCTCTCGACCGCGACAACCTCATCAACTGGCAATTCTCAGTGCAAGAGGCCGGCAATGTGTTCTGGGGCATATATGAACTCTGCGGCAGGCACGGCGAAAAGGAACTCTTCGGCACCCCCTTCTCTCAGTTTATCAAAGGCACCACGCAGGTGGTGTATAACCGCCGCCTCACAGGCGACAACTGGCTTGTCGGCCGAATCGCCACAGGAGCCGCCCATGCCTACGGCAACGCCTCGCAGGTGCCCTATGCCGAGCAGTTCTATGTAGGCGGAGCCAACTCCATACGCGCATTTACAGTCCGCAGCATAGGCCCGGGCAGCTACCATGCACCCGAAGGCACCCCCGAGGACAATTTCGACCAGACCGGTACATTCAAGTTCGAGGCCAACCTCGAATACCGTTTCCCGATATTCGGCCCGCTGCACGGAGCAGTATTTCTCGACACCGGCAACGTATGGCTGCTTAAAGACGACCCGCAGCGTCCCGGCGGCAAACTGCAGGCATCGACCTTCCTGCGCGACCTCGCGCTGGGCACCGGCGTAGGCCTGCGATTCGACATAGGCATGCTGGTGCTGCGCGGCGACTTAGGCATAGGCATACACGCCCCCTACGATACAGGACACGGCGGTTATTACAACATGCCCTCCTTCGGCAAGTCGCTCGCCTTCCATCTTGCAATCGGCTATCCTTTCTGACCATAGATTTTGTGTATTTACGGAAAAAGTCGTAAATTTGCACATTATTTAAATAACGTACAGATGCTCGAAAAAATCAAACAACTACACGACGAAATAGCCGCACTTACCGCTGCCGACACTGCCGAAGTAGAGGTATTACGCATAAAATATCTGAGTAAAAAAGGCCTCGTGCCGGCGCTCATGGCCGACTTCCGTTTGGTACCCGCCGACCAGAAGCGAACCGTAGGCCCCGCCATCAACGAACTCAAAATATTCGCTACCGACAAAATCAACGCACTCCGCGAAGCTGTTGAAAACAAAGGAGCCGACCTCAGCGGCATCGACCTTACCCGCACCGCGTCGCCAGTGCGCCTGGGTACCCGCCATCCGCTGTCGATTGTACGCGAAGAAATCATAGCCATATTCCGCCGCCTTGGTTTTACAATTGCCGAAGGCCCCGAAATCGAAGACGACTGGCACGTGTTCTCGTCGCTCAACTTTGCCGAAGACCATCCGGCACGCGACATGCAGGACACCTTCTTCATACAGAGCAACCCCGATGTACTGCTGCGCACCCACACCTCGTCGGTGCAGTCGCGGGTAATGGAATGCACCGAACCGCCCATACGCATCATCTGCCCGGGACGCGTGTACCGCAACGAAGCCATCTCGGCCCGCGCACACTGCTTCTTCCATCAGGTCGAAGCCCTGTACGTCGACAAAAACGTAACCTTCGCCGATCTTCGCCAGACCCTGATGTACTTCGCACAGGAAATGTTCGGTCCGGACACCAAAATACGTCTTCGTCCAAGCTATTTCCCCTTCACCGAGCCATCAGCCGAAATGGACATCAGCTGTAACCTCTGCGGCGGCAAGGGCTGCTCGTTCTGCAAAGGCACCGGCTGGGTAGAGATTCTGGGCTGCGGCATGGTCGACCCCAATGTGCTGCGCAGCTGCAAAATCGACCCTGAAGTCTACAGCGGTTTCGCACTTGGCATGGGCATAGAGCGCATCACCAATCTGAAGTATCAGGTAAAGGACCTGCGCATGTTCTCGGAAAACGACGTCCGCTTCCTCGAAGAATTTACCTCGGCACACTGATAATGGGCATGCAGGTTCTTGCCGACCTGGCAGTTGTAGCTGCCGGTGGCGCAATTGGATGCATGAGCCGCTACGGTGTGGAGCATATTGGTATTTTCGACAACGACAAATACTATTACACCGTAGCCATAAACATCACCGGCTGCATAATCATAGGTGTGCTGTGGGCACTCCTGCACTATTGGAACGCCGACCGTATGTGGTACCTGTTTCTTCTCACAGGCTTGCTTGGCGGTTACACCACCTACTCGGCATTTACGCTCGACGCCATGGAACTGGTGCAGCAGGGCCGTGCCATGCAGGCGCTGTTTTACATAGCAATCACATTTATCGGAGGACTTGGCGGCTGCGCCATAGGCCTGTTCGGCACCGAACATCTGCTTAAGCAATGACCCAGAAAGAACGCTATCGCCTGATTGTAGAACGCTTCCGGCAGATTATGCCGGTGGCAGAAACCGAACTGCACTACGACAACCCGTTTCAGCTGCTCGTGGCTGTGATTCTATCGGCTCAATGCACCGACAAACGCGTCAACATGGTTACTCCGGCGCTGTTCGAGGCATACCCCGATGCCGCGGCGCTTGCCGACGCCGAAGACATCGACGTATATAACCTTATTAAGTCGGTTAGCTATCCGAACAACAAGACCAAGTCGCTCACAGGCATGGCCCGTGCGCTGTGCGAACGCTTCGGAGGCGAAGTTCCCTCGACCATGGACGACCTTCTGAGTCTACCCGGAGTCGGGCGCAAGACAGCCAATGTAATCCTGTCGGTGATATTCGGGCAGGCCGCTATGGCGGTCGACACCCACGTGTTCCGCGTCAGCGAGCGCATAGGCCTCACCACCCGCAGCAAAAACCCGCAGACCACCGAGCGCAAACTTATGGCTATGCTTCCGTCCGAGGTCATTGCCACAGCCCATCACTGGCTGATACTTCATGGCCGCTATGTATGCAAAGCCCGCAAGCCACTGTGCGATGAATGTCGCCTCACAGATCTTTGCCGCTATTATTCACAAAACGAAAAAAACGTAAACAGTTCAGCTGTTTAACAAACATAAGCGCCTCGGCGCTCGATATGGAAGAAACATTCATATTTATAATAGAGATGCTGGGCACTGTGGCCTTTGCAATCTCCGGCATACGTCTGGCCGCCGCAAAACGCTTCGACTGGTTCGGCGCATACGTAGTCGGCCTAATCACCGCTATCGGCGGGGGCACCCTGCGCGATGTGCTGCTCGACATCAACGTATTCTGGATGGATAACTGGAGCTACATGGCTGTTACAGGTCTGTCGCTGGCCGCCGTGATTATATTCCAGCGCGCCCTTGTGGGTGGTATGCGCACACTATTTATTTTCGACGCCATAGGTCTGGCGCTCTTTGTGGTGGTGGGCATACAGAAGACTCTCATGGCCGGATATCCCATGTGGGTAGCAGTGGTAATGGGCATAATCACCGGTTCGTTCGGCGGTGTCACGCGCGACATTCTCATCAACGAGGAACCATTGTTTTTTCGCAAGGACATCTATGCCACCGCTTGTCTGGCCGGAGGCATCGCCTACTGGCTTATCAGCCTTGCAGGCATGCCCGAACTGGTACCCCAAATCAGTTGCGCCATAGTAGTGATAGGCCTGCGAGTGCTGGCCGTACGCTACAACTGGTCGTTGCCAATACTTAAAGTCGATAAAAAATCATTACCTGAAAACGCTGAGAAATAATGCAGAAACGCAACATAGCACAGTTTGTGAAATATTGTATGGTCGGAGTGCTGAACACTCTGGTGTGTCTGGGCACGATATTTATATGCAAATCGCTGTTCGGAATCAATCCCTACGTTTCGAACGCCCTGGGCTATACAGTGGGCGTGCTCAACTCGTTTCTGTGGAACCGCCGGTGGGTATTCCGTTCGCACGGGCGCTACTCGCGTGAGGCCATCCGCTTTATGCTGGGTTGCGGACTATGCTACCTGGCGCAGCTGGCGGTGGTGATGGTGCTCAACCAGTCGAACTTCGGCGACTACGAGTTCGACCTTCACTTTTTTGTATTGTCGGGCTATGGCGTGGCCACCCTTCTGGGCAATGTGGTGTACACCCTTTGCAACTTTGTTTATAACAGATTAGTAGTATTCAAATGAAATTCGTATCATGGAACGTCAACGGCCTGCGGGCCGTATGCGGCAAAGGTTTTGCCGATATATTCACCGACCTCGACGCCGACTTTTTCTGTCTGCAGGAAATAAAACTCAGTGCGGGCCAGCTCGACCTGCAATTTCCGGGCTATGAGGCGTTCTGGAACTATGCCGAGCGCAAGGGCTACAGCGGCACAGCCATTTTCAGTCGTCATAAACCTCTCAGCGTCACCTACGGCATGGGCATAGCGGAACACGACAGCGAAGGACGTGTAATCACACTCGAAATGCCTGAATTCTTCCTGGTTACCGTATATACGCCCAACTCAAAGGACGGTCTGCTGCGCCTTGAATACCGTATGGAATGGGAGGTCGCTTTCCGCGAGTATCTCCTTGGCCTCGATGCCCGTAAGCCGGTGATAGTATGCGGCGACATGAATGTGGCCCACAAGGAAATCGACCTCAAGAATCCATCCACTAACCGCCGCAGCGCCGGATTTACCGACGAAGAACGTGCCTGCATGACACAACTGCTGGACAGCGGATTCACCGACTCTTTCCGCCATCTTTACCCCGACCTCGAAGGTGCATATTCGTGGTGGAGCTACCGCATGCGTGCGCGCGAACGCAACGCCGGCTGGCGTATCGATTATTTTCTGGTCAGCGACCGTCTGGCCGACAAGATCAACGAAGCCCGCATCCACAACAACATTTTCGGCTCTGACCACTGCCCGGTGGAGGTGGAAATGAATTTATAAAGGCCTGTAATCCGAATTATACACAGAGCCGACAGTAAGTACATAAAACTCTGTACTTACTGTCGGCTCTGTTACAAATATTGATATTACGCCTGATGCACAGGACGCAGCAGGTCGTTGACGGTCTTGACGGGGTTGAATGTCGAAGCGGGTACTTCAACAAACACAGTGTTCCAGTCGCTCATGGCACCGTTCCACAGGCCCGGAAGTTCCAGAGCCTTGAGTTCCCGGCCTCCAAGCGACTTTTCGCTGATGAAGCCGGTGGCAGGGTCGACGAACTCAGGCAGATTAAATTTGCCGCCATTGCTGTCGCGCAAGTAGCAAACCAGATCGACCGGATTGAAGTGGGTGGCGTGGCTCATCATGCCCATGGCCTGGGCGTCGTTTTTGTCAATCTGCGACGACTCAAGAATCTGGGGCGATGCCGAACCGTCGGCATTGTAGGCTATATATGGACCGCCGCCGGGCTCACCTTCGTTGCGTACCATGCCGCAGACACGCAGCGGACGCTCGAACTTCTTCACCAGCCATTGTACCAGTTCGGCCTTGTCCATGGTAGCGAGGCGCGGCTCGAGTATACACAGTTTTTCAGCCACGAAGCGCTTCATTTCAGCCAGGTCGGCATCGGTGGGCTGACCGCCTTTGAGCAGCAGCAGATAACGCTCGATAGCATCGTGGATAAGTATGAGTTCGCCGGCTATGATTTCTTTATAGCGTACGGTGGATTCACGACGGCTGTCAGGAACTACGTTGTCGATGTTCTTTATGAATACCACGGTAGAGTCGAGGTCGTTGAGATTCTCGATAAGAGCACCGTGGCCGCCGGGACGGAACACAATCATGCCGTCGTTGTCGCGGAAGGGCTCGTTTTCGGGAGTAGCGGCCACTGTATCTGTAGCGGGCTTCTGCTCACTCATGGTCACGTCGTATGTAACACCGAATTTCTCTTCCATTTTGGGCTTGACCTCGGCGATTTTCTTTTCAAAAAGTTCGCGGTGATTGGCCGACACGGTAAAGTGTACCTTCACTTTGCCGTTGACGGCCGCGGTCTGCGCGCCCTCGGCAAACTGTTCCTCGAGCGATGTGCGCGTACTGCCGTCGGAATAGCGGTGGAAAGTCAGCATGGCCTTGGGCAGCTGGCCGTAGTTCATGCCTTGGGGCAGTATGATTGCACCGATAAGGTCTTTGTATCGGGCTGCATCAGCCAGAGCACGGGCATCCATGCCATATAGACGTGTGGTGGCGGCATCAAGCTCGGCTTTGAATGGCAACTTGTCGAGGTCGGCAATCAGCCTGGCCGGCGCCGAGCCTTCGGCGGGAACATCGGCTTCGCCATTTACAAAAGAAAAGAGGTCCTTGAACATACGCGATGCCGCGCCGGAGGCGGGTACAAATTTCTGGACATCGCCGCCGTCGACCAGATATTTGCGCCAGCGGGCCACAGCCGCATCTTCGTCAGCTACGTTAAGCTGCTGTATTCCGTTGCCTTTTACAGCCGAGCCGGCCAATTTCAGATAAGGGAAGCCGGTGCGGAAGTCATTGAGCTGAGCCTGGAGCTTCGCTACACTGATACCCTTGCTTGCCAGTTGCTGCGTGTCTTTTTCTGTAAGATTCATAAGTTTATATTTAGAATTTATTTAATTGCTCATTCTCTTTATAAGGTTATATGCCGGCACAATGCCCATTTCGCCGGCTTTGCTCAGGTCAGCGATGCCGGCGCGGCGGTTGCCCAGTTTCAGGTAAATATATCCGCGGTTATAATATGCCTGGCCCATGCCGGGGGCAAGTTCGATAGCCTTGGAGTAGGCTGCGATGGCCGAGGTATAGTCGCCGAGCTCGAGGTGGAGGTTGCCTTTGTCGAACCATGCCGGAGCCATACGCGGCGACAGCTGCACCACCTTGTCGAAATCGGCCAAAGCCTCGGCCAGAGCGGCCCGGCGCAGTGTGCCGCGACTGACGGCATCGTGACCGGGAGCGTTATCGTCGCCGCTGTCCGACTCGCTTATGCGCATCATGCGGTGGCGTATCTGGCCGCGCAGATAATATGCCAGGGGGTAATCGGGAGTCAGCCCTATGGCGCGTTCGGCATCACGCATGGCATTGTCATAGTCGCGCAGTGTCACAAAGTCCATGGCACGGCCTATGTAGTCGACCGCACGGGCGCGGTGGTCCGACATGTAGCTGTTGTAGTTGGCCACCGACTGGCGGTGGTTGTCGAATATGCTTTCGTCGATTATCGGCTCGTTTGTGGCCACCACCATGCGGAAACGCAGCTGGCGCGAGCTATTGATATCGTCGACCTCCTTTACATAGTAAGTGTTCTCGCCAAGTTCGTCGGGCACCGAGTAGTAGGCTAACTCCATCATCGGCGAAGTTTCCACCTGCAGATTGCGGTCCTGCACCTTTCCGCGTATGGCCTGGTTGTTGTATTCCTCCTGTATTTCGGCGGAATTTTCCACTGTAAGAAGTTTGTTGAATTTCTGAGCTTCGGCCTCTGCCACATCCGCTACAGTGGTTGCAGGGTCAGCTACCGACACGCCGTCGAGCGGAATAGCTTTGGCCAGAGCCATTGCCTTGTTATAGTCGCGTTCGGCCCGCTGGTTCTGTTTCAGCTGTCGGTTGAACTGCGAGCGCATGAACCACGCGCCCGGATACTCGGGAAATTGCTCTATAACCTTGTTGATATCGGCTATACCCTCGCTGTACATGCCTTTTTTGCCGCGTACAATGGCCCTGATGTAACGTGCCTGTATATTATCGGCATCAAGTTCGAGCACACTGTCAAGGTCGGCCAGAGCGCGGTCATTGGCGTTAACTTCGGTGAGCAGCAGCGAACGGTTGAAAAGAGCCGTGGGGTTATACGGCTCGAGCCCCAGTGCATAGTCGTAGTCAGCCATGGCTCCGAAATAATCGTTGAGCGCATAGCGCAGGAATGCGCGGTTGATATACAGATTGGTATATTTAGGCTGAAGGCGTATGGCCTCGTCGAGGTCTTTCACTGCGCTTTCATAGTCCTGACCCTGCTTTATGGCCAGTTCGGCGCGCATCACATAGGCAGTGGCCGATTTGGAGTTCAGCTGCAGAGCCTTGTCGATATCGGCTCGGGCTGCAATGGTGTCGGCCTTGGCCAGACTAAGCTGTGCGCGGCCCAGATAACCGTTGTCGAAGTTGGGATAGTAGCGCAGAAGCTCGGAGTAAGTGCTGTCGGCACCGCTGTAACGTTCAATTTCCACCTGTGCCAGCGCTTTGTTGAACAGAAGCTGACGGTTGCGGGGTACCAGCTCCAGAGCGTGGTCGTAGTCCTCGACAGCCTCGGCATTACGCCCCAGGTTCTGACGTGCCACACCGCGCACCTCCCAGGCATCGGTTAAATAGGGGTTAAGCTCGAGTGCCTTCGAGGCATCTGTGTCGGCGCCCTCGTAGTCTTCGAGATTCAGTTTGGCTATTGAACGCAAAAAATAAGGGTATGCCAGATGAGGCTTTGCCTGTATAGCCTGATTAAAATACTGAATCGACAGCATATAATCCTCAAAGTACAACGCATTCTGGCCTATGCGCACCACCTGGTCGGTATTCACCTGTGCTACTATGCCAAGCGCGGCAGCAAGTGCTATATATATGACGAATATGATTCTTTGCATTATGTCTACAAAGTTAGTCAATATTCATCAATCTATAACATAAAATAATTTAAAATTTTAGTTAATCAGTCGAGCATCAGCGGCAGACGATAGTGTGTGGCGCGCAGCCCCATGATACGCCCTGTGGCCTCGCTGCTGCCGAGTATACGGGTCAGTGTGTCAATGTCGACATCGAGATCCGGTGTGTCGCCGCCACGGCGGCAGATGCCGTCGGCTATGGTAAAGCGGTCGGAGTTTCCGGCTATGCGGTCGTCGCGCACCTGCAAGGTACATTGCAGCGACGGCTCCGACGCGGCCATGGCGTTCAGCAGCTGGTAGACATCGAGCAGACGCACCATGCCGCGCGGCTGCAGGGCGCGCTTTCGGCTGTCGACAAAACAATCAACCACTACCATCTGCTCGCCGAACTTACGGCGCACAAGAGCCAGCACGGCATTTTTAGCCATGTTATTGTGGGCATAGAGGGCTTTTACGTGTATGATTTCGCGATGAGCCACAGCGAATGCCATGGCGTTGACCGGCCCGTCGTCGCGGCCGACAGCGAATACATCGCCGCCGTCGAGATGCAAATCGTCGATTATATTGCGATACTCACCGGGACTATGCAGCACGGTGTTGTCCGACTCGGACTCCAGACGGTTGAAGTCGCTGTATTCTGCGGTTCTTGGCCCGTAGCCCTGCGCGGTGTCGAAATGGTGCAAGGCGGTATAGCGCTCGCGGTCGATATACACCGCACGGGCAAAGCCAAAGCGTTCGTAATAGTCGTAGAGGCTCGCGGTGGCCGGAATCAAGGTGCAGAGGGCATCACCGCGTTCCAGTGCGCGCCGCAGACTCTCGTCGATAAGACGGCCCATATAACCGTGCGAACGGTAGCGCGGCAAGGTGCAGGCTCCGAATATATAGGCCATGTCGAGGTTTGTGCCGAAATAACGCCAGCCATAGCTGCGGAGCAACATAGCGCTCACCGTACGTGTGCCGCTTTCATCGTCGAGCAGCATCAGGTCGGAGTCGGAGTATATCTGCCGCATCATCCAGTCGAGCCACACGGCATCGTCGCGGAAGCTCGATTCGTATAATTTTCTGTAATCCTCGCTACGTTTCATAGAGTCTTGTTTGGGTTTGCCGGACAATGCGCCGCCTTGTCGTTGCCCGGCAGTTCGCTTTTGAGCGGCATCGCGGCCGGACGCAGCAACACCCTCAGGGCAGCTGAGTATGTCCAATAGTTCCATATCCAGTTTATCAGCACAACCAGTTTGTTGCGCATGCCCAACAGCGACATCAGGTGAACACCCATCCATGTGAGCCATGCGAAGTAGCCGCTGAAATGTACCTTACCCATGTCGACCACGGCGCGGTTGCGGCCTACGGTAGCCATTGAGCCTTTATCTTTATAGTCGAAGGGGCTGTCAAAGCGGCCACGGTTGATGTTCAGGGCCAAATTTCGACCCTGCTGTATTGCGGGCTGTGCCAGCTGAGGACAGCCATGAGGGTAACGGTCGCTCACACAGCAGCATATGTCGCCCACGGCATAGAACGAGTCGATACCTTTCACCCGGTTGTATTCATCCACCATCAGACGGCCGCCGGGACCATAGGATGGCTCGGCGCCTGTAATCTCAATCGGTCGGGCCGTAACTCCGGCTGTCCATATCACGGTGTCGGCATCCAGGGTCGTGCCGTCGGCAAATGTAATCACACCGTCAGTGTAATTTTTCATGCTTTTTCCGGTGACTACATCCACCATCAGATTGCCGAGCTGCTTCAGAGCATCAGCGCTCGACCGCCCGCTCATGGTTCGCAGTAGCCTGTCGGAGCCTTCAATCAGCACTACCCGTATTTCGGAGGAGGCAAGTTCGGGGTACTCGCGAGGGGCTATATAGCGTTTCATTTCGCCAAGGGCGCCTGCAATCTCCACTCCTGTAGGGCCACCGCCTATGACGGCGAAGGTGAGCATGCTGCGTCTTCTGGGGCCGTCAGAACACGCCGAAGCTCGCTCCATACGGTCGATGATGCGGTTGCGCAGACGTATGGCCTCGCCGATGGTCTTCATGGTGAAAACCTTCTTTTCCAAGTCGGGAATTCCAAAGAAATTATTGGTGGTACCGGCAGCCAGCACCAGGCGGTCGTAGGCCACGGTGTCGTACTGTGTGTACACGAGTTTGCGAGCGGTGTCGATACGACATACATCGCCCATACGGTACTCGCAGCCGCGTATACGGCGCGAGCGCATCTCGCGGCGTAGGGCAAAAGTTATCGAGCCGGGCTCAAGGCCTGACGAAGCCACCTGATACAGCAACGGCGGAAAGCAATGATAGTTGTTGCGGTCAATCAGAATCACGCGATACTTCTTTTTGTCAACAGCCTTTACAAATTTCAGACCGCCGAAGCCGGCTCCGACCACCACAATCGTTTCTCGGGTGTCCATAAATGAAATAGTTTTATATACTAAACTATTTGCCGGCCCTCTTGGTTCACCGGGACACGCTTGCGTACTATCGGGCCAGGTTGAGATTCAGCGACAGGCCATAGCTTGTAGAGGTGGTGGGGTAGCTGCCGGTTGTAATCACCGGAGTGTTGGCCTGGTGCGAGAAGTACATAGCCACCGTGATGCGCTTGCTGAGTATATAACTGGCTGTAAAATTCACCGAGAAAGTGTTGGTGCCCGATGTGGGCTGGGTGTAGTTGCTCTCGATGCGGCGTATGAGCGCCTTGGTGTTCTGCAACGACAAGTCGGCATTAAGGGTAAGGTCGTTGCTCACGCCCTGCGCGCTGCCTTTCATTTTCAGCACAGTGTTAAAGCCCACAATCTTGTAGCCCACGCCCACTGTCAGCCCCTTGGTGGTGGCTTCCACTACCTGACCGGCCGAAGAGTTCAGTGTGAGTGTACGCTGGTCGCGGTACTCGGCATTGCCCTGCAGTTCGTTCTTGAGTGTGAAGTTTATGCCGAACAGCGGAGCGAAGCGTTCGGTGATAGCCACCGACGAAATGTTGTATGGCGACGACGGTATTGGCTGTCCGGTGAGTTCATCAAGCGTAAAGCCCATATACCCGCCGTCGGCCGATATCCAGTTGAGATAGCTCGAATAGCTGCCTACCGAATATGTACACTGGTAGGCATGGTTGAGGGTGAACGACTTGAATATTTTGCGCATGTTGCCCAGGTTGATGAGGCCGTCGTAGGTCACTCGCCAGTTTGGCAGCACGAACTTGAACGACGGGAAAGGATCGAGAGTCACCTTGGCGACGTCATTGCCCGAATATGCGGCCACAAATGCCGGAATAAGCACGTCGCTCGAGGTTTCGCTCACCTTGCCCACTGCCGGATTGAATTCGGTACCGGCCACCGGAGAGCCTTTGAGGAAACCGCCATCGGGGTAACGCACTCCATGGTAACGGCTCTCGACCCGCTCGCGCACCACCGGTATATAGGCGAGGAACTTGTTGAAGGCTTCGCTGTTGTAGCCGTTGTCGGCGTTGCTGCCGCGCAGGGCTGTGGCTATAGCCACATGGGTCTTGGTGTAGCTGCCAGCGAGAGTAGTGGGCATGTCGGCATACATAAACTGTACCTGACTGCTGCGGTTGTCGGTACGGTTCATGGTCAGCTGTATCTTAAAGCCCTTGAAGGGCTCAAGTGTGGCATCGACGTTGAGCTCGTTGGTCTTTGACCATAATGCCGGCGAAGTTTGGCCGTCGTCGGTTATAAGCCAGCCACGGCTCAGTGCCTTGTCGATATAATCCTCGCCGATAAAGCCGAAAGCGAAGTCCAGGCCGGGCGACATCGGGCCGGCCGAACGTGTCTGGCCAAAGATGTTGCCAATATCGGGACGGAACAGCGGCAGCGACAGCGAGCGTGTGTTGCGGTAGCGTACGGCCACATTGCGTGGTGTCATAAGCAGTCGCAGGCTGTACTCGCCCAGATGAGTCCAGATGCTGCGCTCGTCTTTCTGTACTTCATTGACAATGAATTTCAGCGTCTGGTCGCCGCGGTTGAGAATGCGCACTGTATTTTTGTCGACGATTTCGTATCGCACAAGCTCAGGGGTGTTCTGCATTGTCATTGCCGTCACCTTTACTTTGGGCACGTTCAGATTATGCTTTATATCGAGTGTGGTGTCGGGCAGCAACTTGAAGTTGCGTTCGAATTTCTTGGGCTTGCGCTTAGTTGTGGGACGCTTGTTGGCAAAGCGTTCGTTTACTTTCTTTAGCACCGGAATTTTCTTGTAGAATGTTTCGAAATTCAAGCGTCCGTCGGCAGTCCACGATGCCTGGTTGGCAATGGAGTTGCCCATGCGCACACCGTCGATGGTTGCTCCGCGATCCCAGCGGTAAGTTGCGTTATAGCTTACCGAACCTGTAAGGAAGTCGAGTACCGGAATCTTCGAGAAAGGTGCCTTGTACTGGCCAGTGAAGGTCTGGTTGTAGCTCCATGGCGTACCCATGGATAATATCGACTGCCATACTGTGTCGCGCCACTCGCGGTATTTGTCGGGGAAAAGGCGGCGGTTCACCGCTCCGACTGTTTCCTCGATTCGGGCCGAAGTGTTGGAGTTGAATGTTAACGTAAGCGACTTTGTCAGATTCCAGTTGAGCGACAGCTGACGGTCCCACAGAAAGTTTTTGCTCACCGACACCGGCAGCTGGAACATCACATCGGTTTCCGTCCTGGTTTGCTGTTCGTAGTAGTAGCGCGACATATTGGTCAGGAAACTGATGTTGTTGGGCAGCCAATGCAGCTCCCAGTCTTTCAAAAACTTCATGTTTTTGTTTTTTGACTGTATGAAGCTGAAAGGCTTAAAGCCCTTAATCATGGGCGAATAGCTGTACTGCAGCGAGCCGCGATAGTCGTTTGTGTTCTCGTATTCCGTTGTCGGATTAATCATCTTGCGCTTACTGTAGCTGAAGTTGATGGTGAAGTTGGCGGGGTCCCATGGCATGGGAGTCTTCGACTGAACATCGAACTTCATAGCGCTGAGCGAGAAGTTCTCGTTGCTGTTGGTTTCTATGGCGTAAGCGTTAATCGAATCGCGTTCCTGCTTGGTGTTGCAGTCGTCGAGGGCGTCTTTCAGCAGTACGTCCTGGTCGAGCGGATTGTATTTTGGCGAGGTCTTTTCTTTTGAATACGAATAGTACACAGGCGCACGCAGTTTGACGGCTGCGGGCAGGAAACGTCCCAGGTCCGCTTGTACGGCCACGTTGTATTGCTGATAATCGTCAAGACGACGTTCGTTAAGGCTCTGGTCAACACCTCCGAAGCCTGAGGTTTCTACGTGCGCGCCTACATTCACCGTGGCAACGTCGCTCATACTCAAGGTTGCGTTGGCCTTGGCGGCCCAGCCGCCCGACTCATCGAAGTCTGTAACTTTCAGCTCGTTGACCCACACAGTGCCGTCTTTTGTCGACGCTGAGTTGTTGCGCACGCCTACCAGCATCACACGCACATCACTCAGCGAGGGATTGCCCATCACTGCCACGCGGTTGCGTTCGTTGTCCGGGTCGCGGCCGGTGTACAGCACACTATAGCCTACACCGGGCTCCTCGTTGCGCTTGGCACGGTTACGCTCCTGCTTGAGGTCGACCAGCGACTGAAGCGAGAAGTTCATATAGTTGTTCTCGGGCCATACTTCGTATCGCGCCGATGTAAGGTCGTTATTATACACTCCCGGCGGAGTAAGCTGCAGGGGTATCTCGTACTCGTAATAGTTATTCTTCACATCGCTGCCAAGGCGCAGGAAGAGCGAGAGGTCGCCGCTTTTGAGGTCGGTGTTGTCATCGATAAGCGCCTCGGCGTGAATCCACATCTGCATGCGCTTGTAGTTGCGCAGGTCGAGCTGTGTATTGCGGTATACACCGCGAGCGTCGCCGGCATTTAGGTCAATGACCTTGAGCGACATCGACTGCTCGTTGAGCTGAACAATCTGGCTTTGGCCCGGGTCAGTGATACGGCTCACGCCGGGAGGCAACACATAGTTCACCGGCTGGCGGCGGGCATTCTCCTCGATGTTCACCACCGAAATGTCGAGCTGCCCTTCGGCGGGCGCATCGCCGCGGCTGTTGAGGTTGAAGTCGTAGGGACGCCATTCGCCGCGCACAAGTTCCAGAGTGGCGAAACGCAGGTGGGTGGTCTGCTTGAAGCCGGTAAGGAACATTCGCGCGAAGCGTATGGTGGAGAAGTCGCTTATGGAGCCTACAATCTTCTCGTAGTCGTGCAGAGGTATCTTGAACTGGTACCACTCCACTGTCTGGTCTTTGCCGTCGCGGGTTGGTACTACCGACACCTGTTTGTCGGTGATGTAGTTGCGGCCTACAACCAAATCTTCGGGCCGAATCGACACCTTGTACTGGAAATAGCGCTCGTATTCGTTGAGGGTATTGTCCTGATTTATATCTTCCACGTCGGGGGTGGAGCGCGACGACTGGTACAGCGGGTCGCTGGCATCTTCGGGCGATAGCGAGTTGCCCTCCACTCCGTTGTAACGCTTGTAACGTTCGAGCACACCCAGACGCTGTGCGTCGTAATCATATCCGCGGTAGAAGTGATAGTTATCGCCCGAAGGGTCGTTGAAGGGCGAGAACTCGTCGTCCTGCATCCGTGCGATTACATCGGGCGACAGACGCAGGCGAAGTTTGTCGAGGTAGTCTTTGTACGACGGGAAAGTGAATTCATCGTCGTTAGGCAGACCGTCGAGGCCAACATCCTGCAGCACACGGGCTCCGCTGCTGTTATCGAAACTGTAGGTAAGCGAATTCTGGGTGCTTACACGTCCCCATGCGGTTTCGGTAAGGTACTGGTCGTTGCCGTCGACAGGAATACCGTTTTCATAGCCCTTCAGACCGTCTTTCAGAATGTCTTCCGATATTTCGCCGAAGTTCAGATACAGGTCGCCGCCGTCGTAGTTCGGATTCTCGGGGTCCAGGAAGGGACTCATAAGCCAGAATTGCACGTACTCGATGTTCGACTGCTCGAAGTTGGTGTTGTCCATCTTGCGCATAATGCCGCCCCAGCGACGTTCAGGCTGCAGCAGGTTGCCTTCGTCATCGATATTTTCGGCGTCGAGGTTATAGGGGCCGCGCTCGTTGGGATAGTACGACAGGTTCAGTGTCTGTATGTAGTTGGTTTCGCCATAGCTGAGTTCGCGGTCGGGGAATATCTCGCTCGATTTCACCTCGCGAACATACGGATTGGACAACTGCTCCAGATCGCTCTTTATATATCCGGGGGCCATCGACGAATTTCGCGATGTAAACAGACGGTCGATATAGTACCAGTTGAGCAATGCTCGGTTTTTGCCGTAGTCTACGTTGTTGTTGAGCGCAGCCTCGGGGAAGAGAGGATCCTTGCCGCTGTCGTAGGGAGTAGAAGCAAGGAACCACGAATAAGGATTGCGCAAGTCTATGCCGGTCTGGGTAGCCTCAAAGTCGTCGACGTACGACGAGCCGCGGTTGGAGCCCGTCTTCTGCTGGTGCGGCATCAGCCGTGCGTATTCGGCAACAAGGCTCAGGCGCGATGGCTGGGTGGCGTTGACAGTGGGAATCTTGTTCAGAAGGTTGGTCAGCCACATAAATTCGCCATTGTAGGCCAGATTTAAGCCGAACATTGAGTTGTTGACGGTTTCGTCGCCTATATTCACTTTCTCGGTAAGGGCTTTCTCACTGAAGTGAAGCAGCGTGGCACCGATGTTAAGGTTGCGCGTCAGCTGATACTGCAGGTCGAGGCCCAGCAAGGTTTTGCGTTGAAGCGAGAAGAGCGACTGGTTTTCGAGTGTTACGCTTATGCTCTGGCCGGAGTCGATAATAGCCTGATTGGTAATGGTGACGATACCCATGGAGTAGTCGACGGTATAGTCCGAGTTCTCGGTAAGGGTAACGCCGCCTGCGGTGACAATAACCGAGCCTCGCGGCACATTCATGGCGTTGAGCCTAATCTGCGAGCCGCTCGAGGCCTGATATTCGCCGCTGAGTATGAATTTGTTCTTGTCGGCGAACTGGCGTGCCACCACCAGCGTGGAGTCATAGAGCTGCGGATAGCAGTACTGCTCGGCAAGTACCGGGTCGCTGATTTTTTCGGCAAGGTAGCTGCCGAATGGTTCCGCTACAGGAAAGACTATCTTGCCTGTGGCAGGATAGATGGTATAGCCGTCGACAAAGTCGAAAAAGCCGTCGGGATTTGACTCTTCGTTGCTGTCGAGGCGGTCGAGGTTCATTACCTGTAGCAGCGACTGGTTGTTGAGCCCGGGTACTGGCAGATAGTTGATTTTAGTGCCGGTGGTGTCGCTAAGATACTGTATGTTCATGCGAAAGTTCGACTTCTGCACCTGATATCCGCCAAGCGAATACACGTTTTTCATCATCAGCCGCCACATTGGCAGACGTGGCGAGGTGGTGGTGCTTTTGAGCATCTTCAAGTACAGCGACTGGTCGGTAGTGGTTATGTCGCTCGAGAACTCACCTACCTGATATACCTGTCCGCCGTAGGTGTATTCGTAGGCCACAGCCAGGACTTCGTCGGCATTCAGAGCCGATTTCACCGATATGTAGCCCAGAGTGGTGTTGACGGTGTATTCGCTCGACGACAGCAGGCGGGCACTCTCTACTTTCTCATAGTCGCGGCCGCCCTCTATGCCATATGCTCCAAGCGGCTGGAGTACCTGGGTCACATCGGCTATGTTGCGCGCGCCGGGGTACTCGGTCTTGATTACCGACAGCAGGTTGTTGGAGTTGTTCGAAGGGTTGGGCAACGACAGATTCGGCTGCCAATAGTCGCTGGCCAGGTCAGAATCCTCGCCAAGGTCCATAAAGGCCACCAGATTGCGGCTTTGCTCGTACTTGCCGCTTTTGTTGGTTACCCATACTTCGATACGGGTAATGTTCACGCCCGACGATACAAACGGCACCTTGGAGGCAAAGCGGTCGTAGTTCTTGCGGAAGAAATGGCCCAAAAAGAAGTGACGGTTCTGGTCGTATTCGTCGGCATTGATGGTAAACGGAGTGGTCTGCACGCCCCCCTTCGAACTTACGGTTTTTGACTCCGACTGCTGCTGCGACACCAGCGCCGTGGCCGTGAGCTTGCCGAACTGCAATTTGGTCTTGAAGCCGAACAGAGCCGTTCCGCCACGTATAAGCGACGAACCGGTGGTCATCGACACATTGCCGGCCTCTATGCTCTTTACTATATCGTCCTCCTTGCCTTCGTAGGCCAGTTTCAGATTCTTGGAGTCGAAATCGAAGGTAGCGTCGGTGTTATAGGTCATGTTGAACTTCATGCGGTCGCCCACCGAGGCATTGATGGTGGCCTGCACCTTCTGGTCGAAATCGAAATAAGTTTTCCGGCGCGACGACAGCGACAGCGACGGGTTGTCGGTCTTGTTGCTCTTGATACCCATCTGCACTTGCACCGTACCCTGTGTTTTCAGCTGAACGCCGCCGGGGCCGAATATCTTGTCGAGGGCGCCGAGCTGGAAGTTCATGTCGAAGATATTGAACGGCTCCTTGTCTTTGCCCTGGTTTACCATAGAGTTGCGCTCATGGTAGTAACGCTCCATTGATTTGCGCAGTTGCCAGTTGTTGTATTGTGCCTCGTTGAGCATAAACGGTGTGGCGATTTCCATGTCGCCCACCTTTGTACGCACCACATAGCAGCGGGTCACAGGATCGAACTCGGCTGTAGTTGTAATATTCGAGGGGGTGTCGAGGTCGTATGCGAACTCCTCGCGCATAAGGTCTTCGTAGGTCTGCGGCACAGTCTGCTGCGCGCCCAGCGGCAACATTATGCTGTCGGCCGGAATAGCCGGCAGTTGTGCCGGATAAGCCGCCGGAGCAGGCGGCGCCATGGTTGACTGCGACTGCGGACGCGCCACGGCTATATACGCAAGCGCGGCCACTATGCCCGTAATGAGCATAATCGCCGTACGCCTGAAAATTGCATAGTTATTTTTTCTGTTCTTTGCTTTTTCCATCAATTGCGTGTCGCCCGCTTCATATATGCTATGACGCAGCATCGCCTGAGCGGCGCCTGCAACTCATGTCTTACATCAGCGGCAGAGCCTTGCGGATGGCCACTTCGACCTTCAGACCCGGCTCGCTGTCAAAGAGTTTACCCAGCACCTTGCGGCTCTGCTGGGCTGTAAAGCCGAGCATTACCAAAGCTGCCAGAGCCTCCTCGAAAACCTCGCTGTCGGCGGGCGACTGTTGTATTAACGTAGCATCACCCGTTTTTATTTTATCACGGAGGTCTACGATTATACGTTCGGCTGTTTTGGCCCCTACGCCTTTCACGCCTTTGAGGCGGCGCAAATCGCTTCCGGCAATCACTCCGGGCAGCTCGGCGGCTGGTATGGCACTCAGTATCATGCGGGCTGTGCCTGCCCCTACCCCGCTGACGCCCACCAGCTGGCGGAAAAGTTCGCGTTCGGTTTCTTCGAGGAAGCCAAAGAGAGTCCAGGCATCGTCGCGTATCGATTCATGCACCCACAGCACTGCCTCGGGCTGTCCTTCAAGGGCCGAATAGGTGGGCAGAGTTATGTTCAGCTGATAAGCCACACCGCCGGCAGTTTCCATAGTCACGGCGGCAGGGTTCAGTCGCACCACACGACCTCTGATATATTCTATCATATTATCATTCTTCGTTTGTAAACATAAAGTCCCAGGCCGGCAGCATCTGAGGCTTCTGGTCGAGCAGTTTCAGGGTTGCTTCGGGCAGATATTTGCGCTCCACCACCAGGCGGAACATGTATTCGTCCATCCAGTTGTCGGTAGCGAGCAGATGACCGTCGTTGGCGCCCGGCCCCCAGCTGTTCTCTATCAGCCATGAGGTTGGTTTGCCATTCGCGTCGATGTCCACGCCCACCAGTGTCATGGCGTGGGTCGAGGCGCTGGCATGGCTGAGTATGCGGTCGCGCTTGTCCATATCCAGGCTCACTCCCATCAGTGCCTCGTAGTCGTAGTTGTCGAGGTCGAGTGTACCGTTGGTACGGTCCATCTGCTTGCCTACATCGCAGCTGAAATACATGGCTGTGGAATCCTTGATGGATGCAATTGCGGCTGCCTTGATTTCTTCGACAGGCAGGTTGATGTAGCGCCAGTTGTCGCCGTCGTAGGTATGGCGGTCGTAGTCTATTTCGTACACCTTATAATACGGACGCGAGGGGTCGTTCATCAGCATCACATAGTTGCCTTTGAGGTCGTTGCCGAAATACTCTGCGTAAAATTCCTGCGGAGTGTATTTGCGGCTGTCAACCGTGTTGCCCTTGCTGTCTTTGCGTTTCCAGACAAATTCCGCCGGAGGCTCGCCCAGAGTCAGTGCCAGCATACGGTAAACATCGGCCAGCATCTGCTGTTTGCGCGCTTCCAGAGCCTTGGCCTTGGCTCCGCCGGCTGCCATGCGACGCAGCTCCATGCCGTCGCGGCGCAGTTTGGTACTCAGCAGCTGACGCAGGCGCGAGGTGTTCTCGCTGCTGTAAGTTTCGGGCATGGCTTCGCGGGGCACAACGCCGTATTTGCTTACATTGTCGGCCAGACCGGTAAACTGGCCGCCGTCGCTCACCGGATTCATAAACAGCCAGTCGACCATACGGTCGTCGAGCGGCAAATCGACACGGTCGATTATACCCTGCAGAAACAGGTTGGCCTTCTCCAGCTGGTCGTAGAAGAAATTGTAGTTCTGCGACAGCTCCAGCAGGGGCAGGTCGTGGTTCTTCATTGCCTGGGCACGCAGCACGTTCAGGCCTGTAAAAAGCCAGCAGCGACCCGATGACTTCTGGTTGGTGATACCCTTGCTGGGCACACGGTGGCTAACTTCGGCATCGACTCCGAGGCGGGCGTGGGCACTGCGTGCAAGAGTATTTATATCGGTAGAGGCAATGGCGTTATGCAAGGCACGTGTCGAGGCTTCGTTGTTATACGACCGGCGAAGCTGACCGAGGTTTTCGGCGCTGATTCCACCGGTAGTCTGCGCATACAGGGAGCCGGCCCCCAGCAATAGTAATGATGTCAGTATCGTTTTCATTGGGTATGTGATTGGTTCAGACTACAAATTTAATGTTTTTTATCGAATTCTGCAATACTCGGTGCTTTTCAGGCTCGCTATGACCGGGTTTGGACGTCCGGTATATAATAAGAGCCGTTAAACTTCGTTATATATTAGCAATCCAAACAAACTTATTATGAAACGAGTCATTTTAATCCTCACGCTGGCAACCTTATTTTTATGCCCCCGCCTGGCGGCCCAGGAAAGTGAGGATACTGCCCCGATGTGGGGAGTCCGCGCGGCTTTCGATATGAATATCCCCGGCGACTGGCATATCAACGGTAGTAATGTAAAAATGTATAATCACGGCTACGGCGGCACACTCGGCACCGTATGCAATCTATATCTCGGCAGAGGTTTTTATCTCGAACCCGGCGTATCGCTGTTCTACGACAGCTATTCGTACAGCGACTTAAGTGTAACCGATGCCACCGGCAATATTTCTGCCGTTGACCCCTCGCTGTATAAATTCGGCTTGCGCGTACCTGTAGTGGCCGGATACAGTTTCGGCATTGGCCGCGGTACCATGTCGGTATTCACAGGCCCGGAGCTGAGCGTGGCTCTGGCAGGCAAGGTACGGCTCGACGATAATGAGGAAGACTTCGATCTCAGCCTTTTCGGGCCCAATGGCCAGAACCGTTTCGCATTGTCGTGGAAAGTAGGCATTGGCGTGCCCCTCGGCAGCTGGTTTGTGAGCATCGACGCCTCGCTGGGTGTAACCGATGTTTACCGCTCTGAAATAAGTTTCCGCGAACACCGTGTTTCAGTTGGCTTGACTAAATATTTCTGAAATGATACAGGAGATTCTCGAATACAACCGTAAATTCGTGGCCGAAGACGGCGCGCGCCGCTTTGCCACCGACAAGTATCCCGACAAGAAAATTGCCATTGTAACCTGCATGGACACACGCCTGGTGGAACTGTTGCCCGCGGCCCTGGGCCTGCGCAACGGCGATGTCAAAATCATAAAAAATGCAGGCGCCACTATCATAAATCCGTTCGACTCCACCATGCGCAGCCTGCTTATAGCAGTATACGAACTCGGCGTGAACGAGATTATGGTAATAGGCCACACCGACTGTGGCGTGCAGGGAATGGATGCCGACGAGATGCTGCACCTAATGAAAGAGCGTGGCGTGAATGAGGATCACATTACTCTTATGGAACACTGCGGAATTAACCTGCGCGAGTGGCTTCACGGCTTTGAAAACACCAATGAGGCTGTACGTGAAACTGTCGATGCCATTGCACGCCACCCGCTTATGCCACCTACAGGCGTAAACGTGCAGGGCTTCATCATGGATTCTGTATCCGGTGAACTGTCCAGAGTGTGATTAAAGATGCAAAGCCAACGTTCACATTAGTTATTACACAGGCTCTTGGTGAATTATCTGTGCCAAAAACTCGGCACAAACAGTAGCAGCACCGTAAAGAGCTCCAGACGGCCTATGAGCATCAGCAGCGCCAGCAGCCACTTGCCTGCGGTAGGCACCAGCGAGTAACCGCCGCCGTAGCCGGTGACTCCGGCGCCAAGGCCGGTGTTCGACAGACAGCTGAAGGCCGAGAAAAACGAGTCGACGGGCGGCAAACCCATGGCCGTGAGCAAGGTGCCGCCAATACATACAAGTATCATATAAAGGCAAAGGAAGGCGATGACCTTGTTTACAAGGTCGGGATTCACTACTTTGCCATTTACTTTTACCGAACGGATGCTGTTGGGATACACGCATCGATATATTTCGTTGCGGCAGTTTTTCACCAGAAACAGCACTCGGTCGAGCTTGGCGCCTCCGCTGGTACTGCCGGCGCAGGCGCCACAAAACATCATCAGAAAGGTGAGCGACAACACAAACGGCCCCCAGGCCTCGAAGTTGCCCACCGAGTAGCCGGTGGAGGTAATGGTGGATACGATGGCGAACAGCGGGTTAATCCACAGGTCGTCGCTGTCGCGTACAGCGCCGGCGCCGATTATTGATATTACAAACAGCACCAGCATCACAAATATAGCACCGACATAAACCTTGAACACGTCGTTGCAGCGCACTTGTTGCCACTGTCCGTTCACGGCCTTGAATATCAGGCCGAAGTTCACTCCGCCAAGAAACATAAATATGGTTATCACCACCTTGACATACACCGAGTGCCATGCCTCGATACTGTCTTCGGCCGTGGAGAAGCCGCCCGTACTGATGGCGCCGAAGGCATGACATATACTATCGAAGCCCGTCATCGGACCGGCCCAAAGCAGCAACATAAGCATTATGGTAAGCGTTATATATATCAGCCACAGGCTCTTGGCTGTCTGACTGATACGCGGGCGCAGTTTATCGTGTGTGATTCCGGTGACCTCGGCGTTGAACATCTGCATGCCTCCCGAATGGTTGAGCATGGGTAATACGGCCAGGGTAAAAAGTATGATACCCATGCCGCCAATCCACTGCATAAGGGCGCGCCACATAAGTATGCCGTGGCTCATGTGCGATATGGAATCGAGTACCGAGGCTCCGGTGGTGGTAAAGCCCGACATCGCCTCGAAAAAAGCATCGGTGACGCTTATGGGTGTGGTGCAGAATATAAAGGGCAGCATGCCGAAGATAGAGAACACCACCCACACCAGGGCCGTGAGCAGAAAGCCCTCGCGCTTGCCCATGTGGTTCTGCGACGACCGTACCAGGCGAGTAAGACACAGCCCTACAAGCAGCGTGAAGCCGCAGGTGAGGGCAAAGCAAAGCCAATCGGCCTCGCCGTAATACAGACATGTGCCCAGTGGCACCATCATGAACACTGTTTCGAGAATAAGCAGCCAGCCTGCTACCCGCAGCAATAGCGGGAAGTTGATGTTATGTCGTTCTATCCGATGCATTACGAGAATAATCGTTCGACTTTGCGTATGGCCCCGGCCAGACAGAATACAAGCACATGGTCGCCGGGCTGAATACGTGTCAGACCGCTGATAAGCATGCCGTGGCCGTCGCGTATCAGGCCGCCGAAGGTGATGTCGCGCGGCAGTCTGAGGTCTTTTACGGCTGCCTTGGTGAGTTTGGAGCCTTGTTTAACCTCAATCTCGGCCACCTCGGCATCGGCCAGCGCCAGACAGCGTGCGTTGGAGGCGTCGCTGTCTATCATCATCTGGAAGATGGTGCTCGATGCCAGAAGTTTCTTGTTTATGGTTGTGCCTATATTCAGGCCTTCGGCCTGTGATATGAATTGTATGTTTTCTACCTCTGCCACAGTTTTCTTTATGCCCAGCTCTTTGGCGGTAAGGCAGGCAAGGATATTGGTTTCGCTGCTCGATGTAAGAGCTACGAAAGCGTCCATCTCGTCAATACCGGCATCGGCAAGAGTGTCGATGTCGCGCGCGTCGCCGTAAATGATATCGCAGTCCGGACACAGCTGTGGCAGCTTGCGGCAGCGCTCGAGGTCATTGTCAATTATGGTAAGGCGGAATTTATCGCCGGCCATATTTGCCAGACGCACGGCAATTTTGCTGCCTCCCATCACCAGCACACGGCGTATCTTGTTATTTACCTTGCCGGTAAGAGTGAGCAGTTCGTCGATATACTCGCGCTGGGTGGTGATGTAGAGTATGTCGTTTTCCTGCATGATGTCGAAACCGCCCGGAATAATGGTTTCGTGGTTGCGCCTTATGGCCGAGATATGAAAGCGGTGGCTCTGTGTGGCAAGGTCTTTGAGCTGCATGCCGCATAAGCGGGCCTGCGCTCCCAGACGTACACCCACCAGTATGATTTCGCCGTTGTAGAGTTCAAACCAGTTCCGGGCCCAGGAGTGCCTGAGGGCGGTTATGATTTCGCCTGCGGCAAGAAATTCGGGATAAATCACACGGTCCACGCCCATGCGCTTCACAAAATCACGGTTGCGCGGGTCCATATAGTCGTAGCTGTCGATGCGGCCCACTGTACGTTTGGCTCCGAAAGTCTTGGCCATGGCACAAGCCACCACATTGTCGGTTTCGTATGGTGTCACGGCGATAAACAGGTCGGAATTTCCTACATTGGCATGGCGAAGCGAGGCGAACGACGTAGGATTGCCTTCTACCGTCAGCAGGTTGTAGTTGGCGTCGAGCACCGACAGTTTCTCGGCGTCGCGGTCAATCAAAGTTATGTCCTGGTCTTCGGTAGAAAGCAGTTTGGCCAGATGCGAACCCACCTCGCCTGCTCCGGCAATAACTATTTTCATATTCCGGACTCTTTTACGATAGCACGGCGCACAGCCTCGGCGTCTATGCCGCAAATCTGGCGCAGCTGGGCAGGTGTGCCCTGGCTTATAAATTTGTCCGGCAGGGCCAGACGGGTAACTTCGATATTACTTATGCCGCTGTCGGCCAGCCATTCAAGAACTGCACTGCCGAAACCGCCCTGACGGCAACCGTCTTCGACGGTGATTATACGCTTGTAGCGGCCTGCTACTTCGCGCAGCATTTCGTGGTCGAGCGGTTTCAACCACAGCATATCGTAGAGGGCGGCCTTCACGCCGTTCTGTTCAGCTGCGAGCCGTACGCCTTCGGCGGCTTCGGTCACACCCAGCGACAGCACTGCCACATCGGCTTCGCCCTCTGTTATCATGCGCCCTTTGCCGGGAGTCATAATCTGCATAGGCGCGTATGGCGGCACTGTCCGGCCTGCTCCGCGGGGATAGCGAATCGACATCGGTCCGTGCGGTGCGGTGGCGGCTGTGTAGAGCATGTCGCGCAGGGTCTGTTCGTCGGAAGGAGCGCCCACGGTCATATTTGGTATCGAGCGCAGATAGCTGAGGTCGAAACTTCCGTGGTGAGTGGGACCGTCCTCTCCCACAAGACCTGCACGATCAATACAGAATGTAACCGGCAGATTCTGCAGCGCCACATCGTGTATTATATGATCGTAGGCTCGCTGGAGAAAGCTCGAATAAATGGCCACAAATGGCTTCATGCCGTCTTTGGCCAGGCCGCCGGCGAATGTCACCGCATGACCTTCGGAGATGCCTACGTCGAACACCCGTCCGGGCATCGCGGCCTGCATCACCGACATGGAGGTGCCCGAGAGCATGGCGGCGGTAATACCCACAATGGCAGGATCGTCCTTGGCCAAAGCTGTGAGCGCCTGACCCACTACGTCCTGATATTTCTGCGGTGCAGCGCCGGCACTGCCTTTGGTTTCGGTACGTTCGCCGGTGGCCGGATTGAAGCGTCCGGGCGCATGCCAGTGTGCGGGGTCTTCCTCGGCGGGTTTGTAACCTTTGCCCTTAACGGTGCGCAGGTGCAGTATACGCGGGCCGTCCATGTCGCGTATGTCATTCAGCACCTTTACTATGCTGTCTATGTCATGCCCGTCGAAAGGCCCGAAATACCGTATATTGAGCCCCTCGAATATATTCTGCTGGCGGGCCAGCAATGATTTCAGACTGTTATTGAAACGCATTATCGACCCTTTCTGGCGGTCGGTGACCATGCCCATCTTGCGCAATCCGCGATATAGCTTGTAGCGCATGTCGTTATAGCCTTTCGAGGCTGTGAGATGAGCCATATACGAGTTGAGCGCCCCCACATTGGAGTCGATACTCATATCGTTGTCATTGAGAACTATAAGCAGATTATTGGGCGTGTTGGCGGCGTTGTTTATACCCTCGAAGGCAAGGCCTCCGCTGATGCTTGCATCGCCTATTACAGCCACCACGTTGCGGCGCGGGCAGTCTTTCTGCAACTGACTGGCCACAGCCATGCCCAGAGCCGCGGATATAGAGTTTGACGCATGTCCGGCTGCAAATGTATCGTACTCGCTCTCAGCCGGATTCGGGAAACCGCTTATACCGCCCAGCTTGCGGTTGTTCTTAAACGAATCGCGTCTGCCGGTAAGCAACTTATGGCCGTAAGCCTGGTGTCCCACGTCCCATACTATGCGGTCGTATGGTGTGTTGAACACATAATGCAGAGCCACCGTCAGCTCCACCGCACCCATACTTGAGGCAAAATGGCCGGGATTACGCGATAGTTCCGAAATAAGCATACTGCGGATTTCGGCGCATACCTGTGGCAACTTTTCTTTAGGCAGACGGCGCAGGTCTTCCGGCGAGTTGATTGCCGAAAGCAATGGAATATTGAGATTGGAGGAACTAATGTTTTCCATCATTTCCTAAATATTTCTTGTACATCGGCACGAACACTATTATACCGGAAGCCACTATCACAAATGCCTGGTACAAAGTAAACTTCTCGGTACGCAGTATGATGGCGGCCACCAGCACAAGCCATATCACACCCAGAAGGGCAAAGCGGATTATAATGCCTGTCTTGCTTTGGTCGTTTTTATTCATTAGCGCAAAATTACGCAAATTCGGCCAATACTCAAAATATTTATTTCAAAATCTGACGGGGGAAAACAAAGGCGATATGCTCTCGGAATACGTGGGCGGGCATGAACCCGTCGGTTTCTCCGGCATATCGCCTTGGTACAGCCACTATCGGCTAACTCTTTCTTTTACTTTTTCATAAGCCTTTACAGTGCCGTCTTTGGCTTTGTTGTATGTCTTGGCGGTACCCTTGCCTACCTTTTTGGCAACCTTTACGGTACCCTTCTCAGCTTTTTTATAGGTAGTTTTGGATTTTGCGGCTACTTTGCGAACCACTTTTTCGGTACCCTCCTTGGTCTTGTCGTAGGCCTTTTCGCTGCCCTTGCCTGCTTTTCGGACTGTTTTCACAGTGCCGTCGCGGGCTGCCTTATAATCTTTTTTCACTTCTTTCTTTACCTTTTCATAGGCACGCTCTGCGCCATCCTTCTTCACCTCGCCTACAGTGGCGGCGGTGGCGCCTGTCAGCCCCAGGCCAATCAGGGCTGCGGCTACAATAATTAATGTCCGTTTCATAAGTTCAAATATCTAAGAGGTTGTTTAAAAACGATTGTTAACGGAAGTTAGTTTGCGTAGGGAAATCACA
>ERZ777011.758-NODE-758-length-44915-cov-18.809073_pt1 | contig 44915 bp, 38 predicted proteins | sample MGYA00374964_ERZ777011 | MGnify/ENA primary metagenome ERZ777011 (study PRJEB29310, sample SAMD00008975) | mouse gut metagenome | study: EMG produced TPA metagenomics assembly of the Metagenome analysis of fecal microbiota from mouse which was promoted...
TCAAGAAACGGGGACTGGAGAATCCCTGGCAACATGCCTACCTTTCGTCTTCCGGACATGTGCTAAGTGCATCAGCCGGGAATGAAGGAGGAAGCTACGCCTATATGGCCGGTACCAACGGAGGGAAAGTAAACGGGGTGTATGTGATGCGTAACAGTATCTCGGAAGGGAATGTCAGTGTAAGGCTACAAGTAAAATGGCCTCTTGCCGGGACTGGACTGACGAAAAGTGATTTCGGGGATGCCCTGAACGGAATCTATGTCGCTGTACATGCCATTGAAATGGTATATATCCCCTACGGAGCATACTACCTGGGAGATGCTTCCTCTTACAAGAGTTTTACCATTGGCGATACGGCTGCCGTTGTGATTGACTCCGAAAATGCTCTGACACTTGCCGCAAAGAACAGAATGCCCAATGTCTCTTTAACTGCATCCTACCCGAAAGGATATGCCGGGTTTTACATCATGAAATACGAAACAAGCCAGGAGCAGTATGTCGAGTTCCTCAACTCTCTGACGTTGGAACAGCAAAAGGCTCGTGTGGCAAATAACAATTTCTCTGCGATGAAGAAAGGGGATTACGTCTTTGGAGACTTGAAGACTCCGAGTTGCCGGAACGGTATCGCTTTCGTGGAGCAGAAACAGTCCGATGCTCCCGTCGTGTTCGGTAATAATCTGAATCCGGGTAACGATTTCTTTTCCACCGATGACGGGCAGACTCTGGCCTGTAATTACATGAGCGTGGAGGATATGATAGCCTATTGCAGTTGGAGCGGTTTGCGTCCGATGAGTGAGCTGGAATACGAAAAGGCATGCCGCAGGTTTTATCCCCAGCTACCCGACAGAGGGGAATATGCCTGGAATACGAATAGCGGCATCAATGCGTTGTCTTCTCTCGGTGATCTGGCTTATGCGGGGGATGAGCGGGAACAGGCGAACAGTGTGGCAAAGAATGTGAACAGCGGAATCGGTAATAAGGTGAATGGTCCGGTTCGTTGCGGCTTGTTTGGTACTTCGGCTACGAATCAAAGCCAGTCGGGAGCGACGTATTGGGGTGTAATGGAAATGAGCGGGAATTTAAGGGAATTGTGTGTGAATGTGAATTATGCAAATCTTGACGGAGGTAGTTGCGGGATGGGAGTGTACAATGCCGATCTGTGGGACAAGACAGCAAATAAATACGGCGTTCGTGGTGGCGGCTTTTCTTCTGCCGATTCTTCGCTTCGTACTTCCGACCGTTCGGAGGCGATGAATTACTTCACTGCAATCACCCAACGTGACAGTACAGTGGGATTTCGGGGAGTATACAGTCTGTCGGGGATTAAGATAGATGGCGGTACAATTAAAAGTGATACGACCTGTCCGCAAGCGGAGACAACTATTTTAAATATACAAGCAGCTTCTTGCCCGGATTTTCCGGACCTGCGCTTTCAATACAACTGGTATGTGAAGAAACCGGGAGAAGCGAGATTTGAGTTGATTGCCAATGCGAGTGAGGAATCGTTGGTTTATTCGGAATTTGAAAATACGGGTAGCACATTCGAGACCTATCAGTTCAAGCGTACGGGTATTTGTGCTATGGGAGTGGCAGAGACGGTTGCAGAGATGTATGTTGCTCCACTGCCTTGGACAGACACGATGGAAATATATGCGAATGTATATCCCTCTTTCCAGATTAATATTCATCCTATTTGGAAAGATATGTTGAAAAATACCTGGCTACTGAACAATCCCCCTGCAGGTATCTTGCTTGCCGCTTCTACTGGGGTGGTTTCCGGAGTAGCGGATAATTCCGTATTTATGACGGATGTAACGGTCTCTACGGAAAAATGTCCAGGACAGGAATGGACAAAAACGTTGGAAGTTATACGTCAATTTGATTATACAGGCTCGGAACAATCAGTTACGCTAAAACCGGGAGATTATAAAATGGAATGCTGGGGAGCCCAGGGGGCTATTTATGATGCTTCTCGCCCTGGCGGGAAGGGAGCTTATACAAAAGGAGAGATACATATCGGAACACAAAAAACGTTTTATATTTATGTCGGGGAGAAAGGGGTAGATAAAAGTATACACTTGCCTTACGGAGTGAAAGGGTTTAACGGTGCCGGCGGAGGAAGTTATGCTTGTTACAGCTATCATGGAGGTAGGTCTGGATATAATCAAATGGGAGGCGGTGCTACGGATATAAGATTGACGGGCGGTACATGGGATAATTTCGATGGTTTGAAGTCCAGGATTATGGTGGCTGCCGGAGGAGCTGCCGGAGGTTCGGAAGGGCAGATAGGAGTGCCGGGAGGCGGAATTAACGGTTATGACGGATCGGCGGGGCAAGGGGGAACCCAGACTTCTGCAGGCGGTCCCAATTATGGAGGTTTCGGATATGGAGGAACACCAGCGTATGGGGGAGGACTTTGTGGTTCGAATGATTGCCATGGTGCGGGAAGTGGTTATTATGGCGGCGGGGCAATAAATAGAAATTATGCGAATATGGGGAACTACAGAGGTAGTGCCGGTTCTGGTTCTTCCTTTATTTCCGGCCATACCGGTTGTAATGCAATCAATGCTTCATCCACCTCCGGTAATATTATTCATACGGGACAGTCAAAGCATTATTCCGGACTATATTTTACTAATACTGTTATGATCGACGGAGCAGGGTATCAATGGACAACTGTCAAAGGAGGCTATGTGGGAATGCCGAATTTGACAGATACAGACGTTATGCCTGGAAATACAGGACATGGTCAAGTGAAGATCCGACCGGTGAATTAAAGGTTGAAGAGTCAAAAAGGTGAAAGGGAGCAGTGGAGAAATGCAGTAGTTTTTCTCCACTGTTCTATTTCTTCACTTTGGTGCGAGAGGGATATCTGCTGCCTTTCGGAGGGAAGTGTAAATAAAAGTTAATATTGGCATATAACAATAAAAGTAGAAGGAAAACGCATAAATTTGTTTGACTTAAATACTAAATCTTATCAGGATGTGTCAGGTTACTAATGAACAGATTGTTGATATTTTAAGACAGGAGTCGGTTCCTGCTTTAGGATGCACTGAGCCCGTAGCCTGTGCATTGGCTTGTGCCCGTTGTCGGGAGGAGTTGGATGGGGTTCCGGATGAGGTGGAAGTGTGGGTGAGTGGCAATATTTACAAGAACGGTATGGGTGTCGGGATTCCGGGAACGGGAATGACGGGTTTGTCGATTGCTGCTGCTTTGGGAGTGGTATGCGGCAGGAGCCGTTACGGTTTGGAAGTGTTGAAAGACGTGTCGGTGGGAAATAATCTGGAGGTGGCGAAAAGGCTTTTGGTTGATAAGGCGGTGGTTGTGAAGATGAAAGCGGATGCTGTGGATAAGTTGTATGCGGAGGCCATTTGCCGGAAAGGGGGGGATGTGGTGCGTACTGTTATTGTGCATGCTCATACGAATATTGTGCGGGTGGAGAAGAACGGGAAAGTATTGGTGAATCGTGAATATAGGACGGTGGCGGAGGACTGTAAGCGGCGTCCGGAGCTGAGTGTGGCCCGGATATGGAAGTTTATAGAGGATGTGGATGTGACGGAGATTGAGTTTGTGTTGGAAGGGGCGGAGATGAACAAGGCTATTTCGGACGAGGGGTTGAGAAGCGCTTACGGTTTGCAGATAGGTCGGACGTTGAAGGAGAATATCGACAAAGGGTTGCTGGAGAATGATTTGTTGAATAATGCGTTGATTCAGGCGACGGCGGCTTCTGACGCCCGGATGGACGGGTGTGAAAAACCGGTTATGACGAATTCCGGCAGCGGAAATCAGGGCATTACGGTGATATTGCCTGTGGTAGTAGCTGCTGAGTATTTCGGTTCTTCGCGGGAGCAGTTGGTGCGGGCGTTGGCGTTGAGTAATCTGATAGCGGCACATATTCATTATTATTTGGGACATTTGTCTGCGTTGTGCGGAATATTGATAGCGGGTACGGGGTCAGCTTCTGCCATTACTTATTTGATGGGGGGGGATTATGACCAGGTGGTGAATACAATCAAAACGATGTGTTCTAATCTTACGGGGATGATGTGTGACGGAGCCAAGCAGGGGTGTGCCTTGAAGGTGTATTCCGGGGTTTCGGCGGCAGTGCAGGCGGCTCTGTTGTCAATGAGAGGAATAAAGACGCACAATGACGGGATTATTGAGGATGATATAGAGAGGACGATCCGGAATGTGGGGGTGATAGGAACTGCGGGGATGGAACAGACGGACCGGACGATTCTGGATATTATGACGAAGAAGAAAGACCTGAATTAAGGAGTATGACGTATGTGAATGTACATACCCATGCGCGGGGTGAGGGGGTATATGTCCGGGACATTGGCAGAGGTGTCGGGAGGGCGTCGGGAGAGTTGTGTTCGTGGGGGATTCATCCTTTGTTTACCCAGGGAGGGGTAAGTATAGAACAGCTCCGGGAGGCTGCCGGGCGGGGGGAGATTGTGGCAGTGGGAGAGGCGGGGTTTGACCGGAATGCCTTGACAGCTATGGAGGAGCAAAAGAGGTTGTTTGAGGAGGAGGTGGAGATTTCGGAAGGGTATGGTTTACCCCTTATTATTCATTGTGTCAGGGCTTTCCCGGAACTTCTTTCGGTGTACAAGAGGAGGAGGCCTTCTCAGGCATGGATTGTTCACGGATATAATAATAATGAGGAGATTCTCGCCCAATTGCTTCGGCAGAATATGTATGTTTCAGCGGGGAAAAAGTTGTTTGTACCGCACTCCAATATTCGTCGCGTGTTGCCGCTGATCCCGCCGGAACAGTTGTTTTTGGAAACGGATGATTCGGAGTTGTCTATTGAGAGGGTATACCGGGAAGCGGCAGAGTTGCGGGGTGTTTCTTTGGAGGTGTTGTGCCGTCAGGTTTACGGAAATTTTAAAAGGGTTTTTCATTGTGAGGGGTAAGTCGGGATGTTGACCGGAGTTATTTCAGGGGATGTATGAATCAGAAGGAGAATAAAAAAACATGGAAGGTGCTCGAGTCGGAGTATCTGATTAAGCGTCCGTGGCTGACGGCACGAAGGGATTGCGTCGAACTGCCTGACGGGAGGACGATTCCGGAGTATTATGTGCTGGAGTATCCCGATTGGGTGAATGTCATTGCCATTACGAAAGAGGGGATGTTTGTCATGGAAGAGCAGTATCGTCATGCGGCGGGGAAAGTAAGTTGCGAGTTGCCCTGTGGCGTGATGGAAGCTGGTGAGACTCCGCTCGAAGCTGCCAAGCGGGAACTTTTGGAAGAGACTGGATACGGCAACGGCGTGTGGCAGCCACTGATGGAGTTGTCGCCCAATCCGGGTTCGATGTCCAATACGACTTATTGTTTCCTGGCAACAGGTGTGGAGAGAATAGCGGAACCCTGTCTTGACCTGACAGAGGATTTGTCTGTCTATCTTATGACCAGGGAACAGGTAAAGGAGTTGGTAGACCGTAACGGTATTTTTCAGTCGTTGATGGTTGCTCCGTTGTTGAAGTATTTTTATGAGTACGATTAAATGTGTCAGGGGTGTGATTTTATTTTAGAAAGAGTATGGAGCATTGGTTGAGCAGAACAGAGTTGTTGTTGGGAGCGGATGGTTTGGAACGATTGCGGGGAACTCATGTGTTGGTAGCGGGGCTTGGCGGTGTGGGGGCGTATGCTGCGGAGCAGTTGTGTCGTTCCGGTATCGGTGAAATGACAATTATCGACGGGGATGTGGTGGAAATGACTAATAAAAACAGGCAGTTGCCGGCGTTGGACAGTACGGTCGGGTTGCCTAAAGCGGAGATTATGGCTGCCCGTTTCCGGGATATTAATCCGGATTTAAAGTTGCATGTTATCAATGATTTTATCCGAGATGAGGGGATGGTTGACGTGTTGGAAAGGGCTTCTTACGATTATGTGGTGGATGCGATAGACACGTTGGCGCCTAAGATATTTCTGATTTACCATAGTTTACAGAAAGGTCTGCCTGTTGTGAGTTCAATGGGTTCGGGGGGAAAACTGGATCCTTCGAAGATAGAGATAGCTGATATATCGAAGAGTTACAATTGCAATCTGGCCCGGATGCTTCGGAAAAGGTTGCATAAATTGGGTGTTTACCGGGGAGTGAAAGTGGTTTTTTCTTCGGAGTTTACCGACCCGAATGCCGTGGTGTTGTCAGAGAGCCAGAATAAAAAGTCGAATGTAGGAACCATTTCCTATATGCCCCCCCTTTTCGGTTGTTTTGTGGCTTCGGTGGTGGTGCGGGATTTAATAAATAAAAAAGATGCCTGATTTTTCAGGCATCTTGCTTTACTGTTTCATTTCATTTCAAATCTGGTCGAAGTCGACATCAAATTCATTTCTTTTTTTCTCCCCTTCATTAGGTGTCGGAATTTCCCCGCCCAGGGCGGCTTTGATGTAAGCTACCACTTCATCCAATCCTTCGCTGAATTTTTCAAAGTCTTCTTTGTATAAAAAGATTTTGTGTTTCTCAAAATTTTGTGCTCCGTTATCGTCAAATTTCTTTTTACTTTCGGTAATTGTCAGATAATAATCATTATTACGGGTTGCTTTCACGTCGAAAAAATAGGTTCTTTTCCCTGCTCTCACTGCTTTGGAATAAATTTCTTCCCGATCAATCATTTCCATGCCATCTTTTTTTTCGTATCCTTCCATTTTTAGCTTAAAAAATTTAATTAGACTTTTGCGCTCCAAATGTAGAAAAAAAGACAATACCCGTAACATTTTTTTAAAATAATTTACTTTTGGGAGGTTGCGGTGTCTTTTTTTATCCCGGGGGGTGGGGAAATAACTGTTAAATTCCGATATAATTTGAAAATCCTTTTTATGGGTTTTAAATAAAACTTTATCTTTGCAAATGATAGGCAGTATCTTCGCGTGATTCGGGCTTGTCCGATTCTGTTGCGGGAGTGTGCTATCCGTGTCTATAAAAATTATAATGAAAATGGAGATTGTTGTCAGTGGTATCCGACCCACGGGAAATTTGCATTTGGGCAATTATTTCGGGGCTGTTAAGAATTTTCTGCGTTTGCAGGATGAGTATAAATGTTTCTTTTTTATTGCGGATTGGCATTCATTGACCACTCATCCGCATCCCGGCGATGTGACGGTGAATGTACGTAAGATTCTGGCGGAATATCTGGCTTGCGGTATTGACCCGGAGAAGGCGGCTATTTATGTGCAGAGTGATGTGAAGGAGATACTGGAATTGTATCTTTTTCTGAATATGAATGCCTATTTGGGTGAGTTGCAGCGTGTCACTTCGTTTAAGGAAAAGGCCCGCAAGCAACCGGAGAATGTCAATGCCGGGTTGTTGACTTATCCGACGTTGATGGCAGCAGATATTATCATCCATAAAGCGAATAAGGTGCCTGTGGGGAAAGATCAGGAGCAGAATATGGAGATGGCGCGTAAGTTTGCCCGCCGGTTTAATACGATTTACGGGGTGGACTTTTTCCCGGAACCGGAATCCTATTATTTTACGGGAGAAGCGGTGAAGGTGCCGGGTCTGGATGGTTCGGGGAAGATGGGAAAATCGGAAGGAAATGCTATCTATTTGGTGGATGATGCCGCTACGATCCGGAAAAAGGTCATGAAGGCGGTGACGGACAGCGGTCCGACGGAACCCAATAGTGTGAAGCCGGAAGCGATAGAGAATTTGTTTACCATGCTGAAGATTGTTTCTTCTCCTGATACGTATGATTATTTTAATGAGAAATACAATTGTTGCGAGATCCGTTACGGGGATTTGAAGAAGCAGTTGGCAGAGGATATTGTTCAGTTTACGGCACCTATCCGGGAACGTATTCTGGAGATTTCGGCGAATGTGGCTTATATGGATAAGGTGGCCGCTCAGGGGGCAGAAAAAGCGCGGGAGAGTGCTTCGCGGACAATCAAGGAGGTGCGTAAGATTATCGGGTTTAAATAGTGTTGTCTGGCCTGCTGGGATTTCCGGTAACGGTCGGAGCGTTTTTAAGTTTGGCGTATGTACGAATATATCAAAGGAAGACTGGCAGAAACCACGCCTACCTATGCGGTGGTGGATTGTGGGGGAGTAGGATATTATATCAATATTTCAGTCAATACCTATTCTAAAATCACTACGGCAACGGATGTTTGCCTGTATGTGCATCTGATTGTACGGGAGGATGCGCATTTGTTGTATGGGTTTTACAGCAAGGAAGAACGGGCATTGTTCCGGCAACTGATTTCCGTGTCGGGTGTCGGGGCCAATACCGCAGGCGTGATGCTGAGTTCCATGACTACCGGTGAGATTGTCAATGCGATTGTGACGGAGAATGTGAATGCCATAAAGAGCGTGAAGGGTATCGGTTTGAAAACGGCGCAACGGGTAATTATTGAACTAAAGGATAAGGTCGGGGCGGCTGGAGTTGTCGGAGAACCGGTGTTTGCAGCCAATACTATCCGGGATGAGGCGTTGTCGGCGCTGGTGATGTTGGGGTTTGTAAAAGCGCAGGCTTCCAAGGTGCTGGATAAGATTATTGCAGGCGGTGGAGTGAGCAGTGTGGAAGAGTTGATAAAGTTGGCGTTGAAGCAATTGTAAGCTCCGGAAGATGTAGTGAAAAAATAGTGAAGAGGAATAAATAAAAGGGCGGTTCCTAAATGGAAGGCTGCTTTTTGTTTCGGTTGAAAATTTAAATGTGGTGTATGTGGAAATTAGCGTTATTATTTATTATAATAACCTGTGTGTGTAGGGTTTCGGGAAAAGCTCTTCCTTTACAGGAAGAAGAGGTGCTGTCAGTCTTTGCGGGGCTGCCGGAGGGAGATACATTACGTTTGCCTGTGAAGGAGAACCGGGACAATGAGATACGTTCGGAGGTTCCTGCTTCTCCTCTGTTTTTAAAGAAGCCTTCCAATATCCGGGATACGGTCATATACAATCCGCAGACGAGGCGGTATATTGTCATGACGTTAATCGGGGATAAGTATTATTATTCCCGTCCTTATGCCCTGACTTCGGATGAGTATCTGCATTCTACGGATAAAGTTTCCCTGTATGAATATAACCGCCGGAAGCGGGAGGAGGGAAATAAAACGGATTTTAAGGATCTGGTGTCCCAGATTCAGTTCCTGGATAAGATTCTGAGCCCGATTTTCGGTATCAATAAGGTGAAACTGAATGTGCAGGGATCTGTGGAACTGACGTTGGGAGTGAAGACGAATAAAGTAGACAATCCGACGTTGCCTATCGATTTACGCAAGACTACCACGTTTGATTTTGATGAGAAGATTCAGTTTAATGTCAACGGGAATATCGGGGATTTGATTAATCTGGATTGGAGTTACAATACTGATGCTACGTTCGACTTTGAAAATATGCTGAAGTTGAATTATGAGGGGAAGGAGGATGATATTGTCAAGAAGGTGGAGGCCGGTAATGTGTCGTTGCCGTTGCCGGGGACGTTGATTACGGGAGGACAGAATCTGTGGGGTTTCCGTACGGATTTGCAGTTTGGAAAATTGTCTGTTTCTTCCATTTTTACCCAGCAGAAGAGCGAATCGAAAGTGGTGCAGCTGGACAAGGGGGCGGAGAAGCAGGAGTTTGAATTGTCTGCGCATGCGTATGAGGCGAACAAGCATTTTTTTCTTTCCAAGTATTTCCGGGATACGTATGATGCTTCTTTGTCCCGGTTGCCGGTGATTAATAGCGGGGTGACGATTACGAAGATCGAGGTGTGGGTGACGAATAAGTCGTCGCGTTTTGAGCAGGCACGGAATATTGTTGCTTTTGTCGATTTGGGAGAAAACGGGGCAAATACTTCCAACAGTATGTGGTTGGGGGGGAGCAGCGGTTATCCGGATAATTCAGCTAACCGGCTTTACGAGCAGATGAATACTACTTATTCGGCGATACGGGATATTAATCAGGTGACGAATGTGTTTACTCCGTTGTCTCCGGGATTTTCTTCCGGCAAGGATTATGAAAAGGTGGAAAATGCCCGGTTGCTTGCCCCTTCCGAATATATTTTGAATGATAAGTTAGGATATATTTCACTGAATCAGGCGTTGAATTCGGATGAGGTGCTCGCTGTGGCGTATGAGTATACTGTCCGGGGTGAAATTTATACCGTCGGTGAATTGACTTCCAATGCATTGGCGGCACCTTCTTCCTTGATAGTGAAGATGCTGAGGAGTACGATGCAGAGTCCGAATCTGCCGACTTGGGATTTGATGATGAAGAATGTGTACAACATCGGAAGTTACAATCTCAGTTCGGAGGATTTTGTACTGGATGTGCTCTACCAGAACGACAAGGCGGGTACGAAGGTGAATTATCTGCCTGCCGGGGATATTAACAATAAGATATTGCTTTCCGTGCTGAATCTGGATAATCTGAATTCGCAGATGGATGCTGTGCCGGATGGTCGTTTCGACTATATCGAAGGGGTGACGGTATATTCTAACCGGGGTAGGATTGTGTTTCCGGTGCTTGAACCGTTCGGTTCTTACCTGAAGAAGAAAATCAATAATGATGGCGTGGCTGCCCAATATATTTTCCAGGAGTTGTATGATCAGACCCAAAGCGATGCGGAAAAGAAATCGGAGAAGGATAAGTTTTATCTGAAAGGAAGTTATAAGTCTTCTTCTTCGTCCGAAATATCGTTGGGAGGCGGGGATATTCCCCAGGGAGCGGTGAAGGTGCTTGCCGGAGGTGTGGAATTGGTGGAAAATATTGATTATATTGTGGATTATACGATGGGAACGGTGAAGATTATCAACCAGTCGCTGCTTGAGGCGGGGACTCCGATAACGATAAAAAGTGAAAACCGTTCGATGTTCGGTATGCAGACGAAGACCCTTATCGGGACGCATCTGGACTACAAGTTTAATGATAAGCTGAATTTGGGTGCGACGATTATGCACATGAGCGAGAAGCCTTTGACTCATAAAGTGAATATCGGGGAAGAACCGATTTCCAATACGATTTGGGGGCTGAATGTTTCTTATAATACCGAATCGGGGTTCTTGACCACGTTGGTGGATAAGTTGCCTTTTATTGATACGAAGGTGAAGTCGCATTTGAGTGTGGATGCCGAGTTTGCTCAGTTTCAGCCCGGAACGAGTAGTGGTGCCGGGGGAAATGCTTATATTGATGATTTCGAGGGCAGTAAGATTGCTATTGATTTGAAGTCGGTGACGGCATGGAAGCTGGCGTCGACGCCTCAGTCAGATCATTCGGTGACGGATGAGTTTCCGGAATGGCGGGGGGATGGACTCGAGGCCGGGTACAACCGTGCCCGGTTGGCCTGGTATGTGGTGGACCCGATGTTTTACCGGATGTCTACGGCTACGCCAGCTCATGTCCGTGCGGATAAAGAACAGCGTTCGAACCATTATGTGCGGGAAATACGGCAGACGGAGATTTTTCCGGATAAGGATATTGCCGTCGGGGATGTCAATATTGTTCCGGCTTTGTCGTTGGCTTATTATCCGGAAGAAAAGGGACCTTATAATTTTGATGTGGAGCCTTCCAGATATTCTGCCGGAATCAGCCGGGACGGTAAATTGAATCAGCCGGAGTCCCGGTGGGGAGGGATGATGCGGGCGATACAAACCAATGATTTTGAAGCGGCGAATGTGCAGTATATCGAAATGTGGCTGATGGACCCGTTTATTTATCAGCCGGACCATAAGGGTGGGGAGGTGTATTTCGATCTGGGAAATGTGTCGGAAGATATTTTGCGTGACGGGAGGAAGGCGTTTGAGAATGGTTTGCCTTCTTCTGCAATAGTGACGAATGTGGATTCAACGAAGTGGGGGCGGGTGCCCAATGTGCAGTCCGTGACCAAGGGGTTTGACAATAATACCCAGGCACGGCGTTTTCAGGATGTGGGGTTGGACGGTTTAAGCAGTGAGGATGAGCGTTCTTATTTTTCGGGGTATCTGGAAAGGATACGGGATTTATATGGTGAAGGAACACAGGCGTATACGGATGCTTTCCAGGACCCGTCGGGCGATGATTATCATTTTTTCCGGGGATCGGATTATGATGCCCGTGAGTTGTCCATATTGGAACGTTATAAAAGATATAATAATACGGAGGGAAATTCACCGACAGCGGATATGTCGCCTGAGTCTTATCCGACAGCAGCTACCTCATTGCCGGACGTGGAGGATATCAATGGCGACAATACGCTGAATGAGACGGAGGCTTATTTCCGCTATAAGCTGAAACTTTCGCCTAAGGAGATGGAAGTCGGGAAGAATTTCATCAACAGTATCACTACGGCTTCCGTGGTTTTGCCCAACGGGAATACGGAGGAGGTGAAGTGGTATCAGATCAAGATTCCGGTAAATGCTTCCAGTAGGGTGGCCATTAACGGAATCAGTGATTTCAAGTCTATCCGTTTTATGCGGGTGATTCTGAAAGGGTTTCAGGACAGTGTGATTTTGCGTATGGCGAGTCTGGATTTGGTGCGCGATAATTGGAGAAAGTATGAGGATGTTGTGGATCGTGAGGAGATGGGATTGGTGGAGAATCCGAATACGGTGTTTGATGTGTCGGTGGTGAATCTGGAGGAGAATGCGACGAAAACACCTGTAAATTATGTGATGCCTCCCGGAATAAAGCGGGTGGTGGATGCAACTAATCCTCAGTTGCGTGAATTGAATGAGCAGGCAATGGCATTGAAGGTCCTGGAGCTGAGTGAACAGGATGCCCGTGCCGTGTATAAGAATGTATCTCTGGATGTATTGAGGTACAAAACGTTGCAGATGGATGTGCATGCAGAGGCGATTCCGGGCTATACGCTGAATGACGGCGATATGACTTTGTTCCTGCGTATGGGAGGGGATAATGTGAATAATTATTATGAATATGAGTTGCCGTTGCGTTTGACGCCACCGGGATTTTATCCGGATGATGAGCGCGGGCGTCTGGCTGTCTGGCCGCTTGCTAATAAGCTGAAATTGCCTCTCCGGTTGTTGCAGGAGTTAAAACAGAGGAGGAATACAGATATGCGTAATAGTGGGGGAGGCGTGGATTATTCTACGGTTTACGAAATGGCCGTTGCGGAATTGGATGAGGGTGCTGATGCCGATATTCTGACTCACACGCTGAAGGTGAAAGGTAAACCGAGTTTAGGGGAGCTGAAAACCATTATGATTGGTATCCGTAACCGGAAAGGTGGTAGTGTCCGTTCCGTGGAGGTATGGGTCAATGAGTTGAGGTTGTCGGATTTTGACAATAAGGGGGGCTGGGCTGCCAATGTCCGGATGACGGCTAAGTTGGCGGACGTGGGTACGCTGACTTTTGCCGGGAGTCGGATGACACCGGGATTCGGAAGTATAGAACAGCATGCCAGTGAGATTGCCCGGGAGGATTACCGTTCCATCGATTTTTCTGCCAATGTGGAGTTTGGGAAGTTTTTCCCACAGAATTGGCGGTTGAGGATACCGATGTATTATGCCTATTCGCGTCAGAAGACGCTGCCGGAGTATGACCCGTTGGATTCAGATATACCTTTGGATGTGGCGTTGAAAAATGCGGAGAACAAACGGGTGAGAGATTCCATTAAACGGAGCGCAGAGGATTATACGATGCGGAAGAGTCTGAATTTTACCAATGTCGGGTTTGAGAGTAAGGACGGACAGTCGCATTTGTTTGATTTGTCGAATCTGACACTGACGTTTTCCTATAATAAAGCGGAGGCGCATAATGTCAATACGGACCGGGATGTACAAAAAGATTACCGGGGATTGGTGAGTTATATTTATAACGGTATGCCGAAGATTGTGGAGCCGTTTAAGAAATCGAAATCTTTGAATTCGCCTTTTTTACGGCTAATTAAGGATTTTAATTTCTATTATATGCCTTCAATGGTTTCCGTGACTTCCGATATTACGCGTAATTACAGGGAAATTCTTTCCCGGAATCTGGATAATCCGGATTTGCTGATATTGCCGACTATTGATAAGGATTTTATGTGGAACCGGGATTATGCTTTTAAGTTTAATCTGACCCGCAATTTACGGCTGGATTTCCGTGCAACGGTGCAGTCGCGTATTGATGAGCCGGAGGGTATTGTAGACCGCCAGCGCGACAGGGAGAGGTATGAACAGTGGAAAGATACGGTGTGGCAGAATATTCTGGGCGGGGGACGTCCGGTGAATTATAATCACGATTTCAGCGTGGATTATACGGTGCCGATTAACAAGTTGCCCGGATTGGACTGGACGAATCTCCGGACGATGTATTCGACTCGTTATGATTGGCAGGCAGGTGCGATTACCAGGGATTCTACGGAGTTGGGAAATACGATCCGGAATGCTAATTCTTTACAGTTGGACGGCGGTTTGTCGCTGACTTCTCTATATAATAAATCGAAGTTTTTGCGGAGTATTTCCCGTCCTCCCCGGCAGACCCGAGGGAAGAAAGTGAATTATAATACTGAGGTAGAGAAGGTGAAGAAGGGCCGTTCTTTTGTGGTGCATCACAAGTTGAAAACCAGTGACATCCGTGTGAAAGTGTCCGGTGCGGACGGAAAACCTGTAAAAGTGGGGTATGAAACGGTGGGGAGGAATAAGGTGCGGATTAAGTCTACGGAAAATTTGAATGAAGCTAAGATTGCCATTACCGGAAATGAACGGTCGTATGAAAGTACGTTGAACAAGATGGGACGTTTGTTGATGGGGGTTGTCACGGGAGTGAAGAATATTAGGGTGTCTTATTCGGAGGACCGTAGTACTACTCTTCCCGGTTTCTTGCCGGAAGCCCGTTGGTTGGGCCAGGAGAGTTATGAAGGCCGTTCTGCTCCGGGATTCGGCTTCCTGTTTGGTGGTCAGAGTGAAAAGTTCGGTATCCGTGCTGCGGAGAAAGGATGGATTACCCGGGATTCGGCGTTGAATAATCCGTATCAGATGAGTTTTTCGCAGAATATTTATGTGTCGGCTACGTTTGAACCATTTAAGAATTTCAGAGTGGACCTGACTGCCAATCGTTCGCGTTCCCGGAATATGAGTGAATATCTGTATTATGACGGAACTCGGTTTAATGAGAATAATAAAACGTATTCCGGTAATTACAGCATGACGATGGTGGGGCTTCATTCGGCTTTTTATAAAGTGGGGAATGACTTGGAGTCTTCGGCTGCCGTGTATCGTAAGTTTTTGGATAACAGGAAAACGGTGTCCCGTAAATTGGCACAAAAGCGGTGGGGAGATCAATATATGCAGAGTGAGTATGTGTTGCGGGATAAGAACGGGAAACCGACAGGGTATTATAAGGGATATGGCGAGACTTCACAGGAGGTGTTGATTGGTGCGTTTAACCGGGCATATGGAGTGGGGGATCATGATGGGTTGATACCCAAGGTGTTGGCGATGCGGCCCAATTGGAGAGTTACCTATAATGGTCTGATGGAAATTCCGTTTATGAAGAAGGTGTTCCGTTCGTTCAGTCTGAATCATACGTACCGTTGTAAGTATAATATCGGTTCTTTTGCGAGCAATATGAAATTTGTGGAAGGTGCGGATGGTTTTACTGAAATTATGGATGCACAGGAGAATTGGATGAGTCAATTTGATGTAAACAGCGTTTCCATTAATGAGGAGTTGAATCCGTTAATCAGTATGGATATGACCTGGTTGAATAATTTGACGACCCGTTTTAGTATGATTCGTCGCCGGGATGTGACATTGGGGCTGGTAAGTGCTTTGGTGACGGAGAATTCCAGTAATGAGCTGGTGATTGGTGCGGGCTACCGTTTCGGTAATTTGCCGATTTTCTTTAAGAATAAGCAGCTGGATAACGACATTAATATTCAGTGTGATTTTTCTCTTCGCAGAAACAATACGATTATCCGGCGTATTTCGGAGCAGGTGGATCAGCTGACGGCAGGGCAGGAGGTAATGAGTGTAAAAGTATCGGCGGATTATACATTTAATAACCGATTGAATCTGAGACTGTTTTATGACCGGGTTGTTAATACGCCTTATGTGTCTTTGTCGTTTCCAACAACGAATACGAATTTCGGTGTGAGTGTGAGGTTTACGTTGACCCAGTAAGAATAGCGCTGTCGGTTGTCCTTTTTAAAAAGGAGTGTTGGAAATCCGGAATTTCTTCGCGATTTTTGTGTCTGGATAAAATTATCGATATGAATATACAGATTTTTGTCAATAATCCTTGGGAGGAGAATACGGTTGTTTTGTATGACGATACGAAAGAGGCTGCTGTAATAGATTGCGGTTGTTTTTTAGAAGAGGAGCGTAAGGCGATACAGTCTTTTTTGACGGAGAAAGGGTTGACGCCAGTTGTTTTGTTGAATACGCATTTGCATCCGGATCATATTTTCGGCAATGAGTTTATGAAGAAGACGTATGGGTTGGAGACTCAGGCGAGCGAGGAGGATAATTTTTTGATTCAGCATGCGGTAGAGTATGCCGCTGTGCTCGGGATTACGGGAATAGCCCAGCCGCCGCAGGTGGGGACCTTTTTGAAAGGTGGTGATGTAATTCGGTTTGGGGAGTCTGAGCTGGAGGTTATAGCCATACCGGGGCATTCTCCCGGCGGACTTTGTTTTTATAGTAAAAAAGATAAACTGCTGGTAGCGGGGGATGTGTTGTTTGCCGGAAGTGTTGGGCGTTCAGATTTGCCTGGCGGAAATGGTACCCAATTGCTGGAGGCTATCCGCACCCGCTTGTTTGTACTGGGTGATGATGTGAAGGTGATTCCCGGACACGGTCCTGCTACAGTGATAGAAAAAGAAAAAAAGTGTAATCCTTTTTTTCAGTAAATCAGATGGTTTGCTGGATGGATTGATAGATTGAACCAAGAAGTCAGTGATATGAAAATAGGTGTTATTGTGGCAATGGGAGCCGAGTTTAAGTTGGTGGAGGGGCTTCTGGCGGATAAAACGGTACGAAAGGTAGGGGAGTATTGTTTTGTTGAAGGGACGATGGAAGGTAAGTCGATAGTTCTTTTGCAATGCGGTATCGGAAAGGTCTGTTCTGCTGTGGGTACGCTGGAGATGATCAGGATTTTTGCACCGGATTGTATTGTCAATACGGGAGTGGCGGGAGGAATAGATGCGGCGTTGCGGGTGATGGATATTGTTGTGGGGGATACGATGGTGTATCATGATGTGTGGTGCGGGGAAGGAAATGAATATGGTCAGATACAGGGAATGCCCCCTTATTACAGATCCGACAGAAGATTGTATGAGATGGCATTGCAGATGAAGCCGACGGTATCCCTGCATGGGGGGTGTATTTGCAGTGGAGACCGTTTTGTTACTTCCCGGACGGAGTTGGAGGAGATTAAGCGCAATTTTCCGCAAGGGCTGGCGGTAGATATGGAATCGTGTTCCATTGCTCAGGTGTGTTATATGTATGCCGTTCCTTTTTTGAGTTTCCGGATTATCAGTGATACTCCTGGGGTAGACAGGCATGCAGAGCAGTACCGGGATTTCTGGATAAAGGCACCGGAACACTCTTTTCAGTTGTTGAAGCAGTTGATAAAAACAATATAATATGAAAAAGATACCGAGTTTTAATATAGACCATATTCATTTGCTCCGGGGAATATATGTGTCCCGGAAGGATTATGTGGGCGGACATGTGGTTACTACTTTTGATGTCCGGATGAAGGAGCCCAACCGGGAACCGGCGTTAGGTTACGGTGAGTTGCATACCATTGAGCATCTGGCCGCCACTTTTTTGCGGAATCATCCGGTGTGGGGGGATAAGATTGTGTTTTGGGGACCTATGGGGTGTTGTACTGGAAATTATTTTCTGATACAGGGAGACTTAGAAGCGCGGGATATTGTGGAGCTGATGCAGGAAACTTTCCGGTTTATCCGGGATTTTGAAGGCGAGGTCCCGGGGGCGGTTCCGCGGGATTGCGGTAATTATCTGCTTCACAATCTTCCAATGGCCAAGTATGAGGCGGATAAATACCTGCGGGAGGTGTTGGAGGTGATTGAAGATAAGAATCTAACTTATCCGCGGGGATGAGAAAGGTTACTTTTTTCTTCTTTTATCTCTATCGCTTTGTAGTTTTTACGGTCATTGGCGTCTGTGGTGTTGGCACAGTTGATTCCTCGGATACGCATGTGTTTGTTGCGTCCGATGTGTGTTTCGGGGAATCCCCGTTTCAACAGAATGCCGATACCCAGCAGGACAAGTGCTATGCCGACCAGGATAAGAACAATAACAAAAAATGTAACCGTCATGATTTCTTTTTTGGATTTTTCCAAAGGTAGGGAAATAAAACGGAAGAGGAGAAGCCGATTCTTAAAAAAAGATTAAAAAATCGTTTAGTTTATAAGCTTTTTCCTACATTTGCAAATCATTAACGTGGTTGTGTGCCACAGTATAATTTTTGTGTATATGGAAGGATATGAAAAAAATGAAGATTTTGAATTGACCGAGGAGCGGGAGGAAGTTTATTCAAAAGCAGTGAAAGCTGGAAAAAGAACCTATTTTTTTGATGTGAAGGCTACCCGTAACAACGATTATTATCTGACAATTACCGAGAGTAAAAAGAAGTTTGACCAAGATGGGAATGCGAGCTTTGAGAAGCATAAAGTATTTTTATATAAAGAAGACTTCGAAAAGTTTACAGAAGGTTTGGCAGAGGCTGTTGATGTGGTAAAGGCTGCATTGGAGGGAAAGTTTCCTCAGGATTGAAAAATGATGATGTAAATTTACGGATGGGAGATTGAAAGGTATTCGTCATTTCAATTTCCCATTTTTATTTTGTGTCGGAGATGGCAAAGAAAGAGGCTGTAAAAAATATTTTCAATGATATAGCACCCCAATACGATGCTTTGAATCATTTGTTGTCCTGGGGAATTGACAAAGGATGGCGGAAGAGGGCGTTGAAAAGTATTGAACATCCGGAAGAGAAACGAGTACTGGATGTGGCTTGCGGTACGGGTGATTTTTCCGTGGCTGCGGTGAAGGCGGGGATGAAGAACGTGATAGGAATTGATATATCTGAAAAGATGGTGGAGATAGGCAGGCAGAAGGTTCGGAGGTTGGGGTTGGAAAAGCAAATAGACCTTCAGGAAGGGGATAGCGAACAAATGGTGTTTGAGGATGCCTCTTTTGATGCGGTCACGGTGGCTTTTGGCGTTCGTAATTTTGAGAATCTGGAAAAAGGGTTGAAAGAAATCCGACGTGTACTGAAACCAGGAGGCAAGGCGGTGATTCTGGAATTTTCAATGCCTGTCCGTTTTCCGGTGAAGCAGTTGTATACGTTTTATTTTTGTCGTATTCTGCCATTTGTGGGAGGACTGGTGTCCGGGAATAAAGGGGCTTATGCGTATTTGCCGGCTTCGGTTCGGAGTTTTCCCCAGGGAGAAGAGTTTCTTTCTATTCTGAAGACTTGCGGATTTACAACGGTTTCCAGCCGCCGTTTTACTTTCGGTATAGCCAGTCTGTATTGCGGAATAAAGTAGCGGTTAGTGCTGGCCTATGCCCCATAGCAGGGAAAAGGCTAAGGTAGTCAGGGACAAAAATTTTAGTTGAGAATCCAGTTTCTTTCCGGAGTTTGTCCACATGATGCGTAAATGGATAAGGAATAGGGGCAGCGTGAGGAGGGGCAGAAAGGCGGAGATGCCGTTATAGGTTAATGCTGTATAAATTATATTTCCTGATAAGGCGCCTGTGATGAGGCAGGTATGGTAGATACATGCGTTCTTTTCTCCGATTTTGACCGGGAGTGTATATTTGCCGCAAATCTTATCGTTTTCTATATCCCGGATGTTGTTTACATTCAGGACAGCGGCGCATAGCAGTCCCAAAGAACAGGCTGGCAGGAGAAGTGTGGTGGAGAGAGTGTGGGTCATTAGAAAATAGGCGCCTAAGGTGCTGAGTAAACCGAAGAAAAGGAAGACGAAAAGATCGCCGAGTCCCCGGTAACCGTAAGGATTTTTTCCTAAGGTATATTTGAGGGCAGCCAGGATGGCAGAACCTCCTGTGAGGAGTAATAAAAGGCTTTTGTAACAGAATAAATTGCGGAAAGAAAGGACAACCAGGCTTGTGCCGGAGAGCAAAGAGAGGATAACGAATCCTGCGATGAGGTGTCTGAAATCGTTCTGTGTCAGTAATCCGGCTTGAATGCTACGGGTTGGACCTAAGCGGTTATTGTTGTCGGTACCTTTCAGAGCATCGCCTAATTCGTTAGCCAGGTTTGATAGGATTTGAAGACAGAGGGTAGTCGTTATTGCAAGCAAAAAAATCCGGTTGTCGTATTTCCCTTCGCTGTATGCGAACAACGTCCCTAACAGAATGCCGGAAACGGAGAGTGGAAGGGTGCGTAGGCGGAAGCTGCGGATGTAGGGTTGCAGTTTCTTCATGGTTGGAATGAATGTCTGGTTGAATGTTTGTCTGAAAATCAGCCGGAAAGATGAAATTTCTTTCCGGCTGATGCTTTTAATCGAGGTTGGTCCGGTTGACCGGCATGGTCATACATCTTGCCCCTCCTCCTCCTCGCGGTAATTCCGAACCGTCGATGGTGATTACGTATTTGTCATGGGCCGAGATATTGACTTTGTTTTCGATGAAGTCGTTGGCTTTGATGATTTCAAAGCCAGCGTTGTTCATGGCTTCTATAGTATAGTTGTTGCGGGCATACCCCAATACTTGTCCCGGTCCGACGCAGAAGAAGTTAGCACCGCTGTGCCACTGTTCCCTTTCCTGGTTCCAATCGTCCGAGCCTCCGCACAATACGGGTTCGAGGTCCATGCCTAATTTTTTCAAGGCACTGAGGAGGTTCTTTTCGTTCCGGATGCTTTGCAATTTGCCGTTTTGTATTTTGATGTGAACTGTCTGGTAGCTTCCTGGGTTGAGGATTAACGGAGCGAAGACCATACATTTATTTCGGTCCAAGAGGGTAAACACCATGTCCAGGTGAATGAATGATTCCGGTGTTTGCGGTAGTTGTTGTACAATGATGTGTTGTGCTTTTTCACTTCTTCGGCTGATGAATTCATCGATAAGTATGTCGATGGCCTGGGAACTGGTCCGGGCGCCGTTACCAATCAGTAGGATGTCGTCACGGGCGATGAGTACGTCGCCTCCTTCAATGGTGCGTATCCTCTTTGTAGCTCCCGGAACAGGGGGAATTGTCAATGTCCGGGTTTTGAATTCTGGTGTGAAGTCGAAAATCGAACGCATAATGACTGATTCCCGGTCACGGATGGAGTTTGCCATGCGGCCAATCAGTACTTCGTTGTTGACGCTCATGGAGGCGTCTCTGGTGAAGAGGAAGTTATGCATGGGACGGAGTGCATACCAATCTTTGCTCAGGAATTTGGTGAGGTTGTCTTTTACCATTTCCACGCCTTCGATAAGCAACCGTGAGAGGTTTTCGGCGTTTTCCCGCATCAGTTGTTCTTTGAGACTGCCCCAAGGGGCTTTTTCTCCGATGAAAGGTTCGATTTTTTCTATGCGATCCAGTACTTCCGCCTTGATGGCATCGTCTTTAAGGATGTTGCATAGTAGATCCCGGACTTCATAGGTCTTGGTTAATCTGGAAAGGACTCCCTTTACCTGTTTGTATTCTTCACGGGCAATGGACAGGTTGATAATGTCGCTGTACAGAGCCCGTTCGGCAGTTTCCGGAGTCATATTTTCTACTTCTTCTCCCGGAGTGTGGATGATTACTCCGTTGAGTTTTCCGATTTCCGATTGGATATTGACTTCAACAATAGGATTCATATCGTATTAAGTGTTTGTTTCTTTGTTTTTTCGTTTACCTGTTGAAAAGGGATTATCCGAAAAAGAACCATCTTTTTTTACTGTTTTTTCAGGATAAGTATATTACACAAAAATACAATATAAGTTATTAATAACTTTGTGATTAGCACTTATAATTATGCAGAATGCTGAAATAATTATGCAGAGCGTCAGAAGATGTCGGAGGAATAAGGTATTTAAAAGTATTCCAGAATAATCCGTCCGGTAATCAGATAGATGTTCAGTCCGATGATGTCGTTGGTCAGGGTGATGAAAGGTCCGGTAGCCAAAGCGGGATCGATTTTCATTTTGTGGAGCAGGAGTGGGAATGCTGTACCGAAAATCGAAGCGAAAAGAATGACGACAAAGAGAGATAAAGTGACCGTAATCGGCATGGCTAAGGTCTTTAATTTAAAAAATAGGGTCAGTACGAAGATGATGGAAGAACAGATGGTCGCGTTCAGCAAAGCTGCGCCGAGTTCTTTCAGAATGTTCTGCATGCCGTGTTTTAGGCCCAGCGAGTTTGAGGCTAAGCCTTGTACAACGATGGCGGAAGATTGGATGCCTACGTTTCCTCCCATAGCCGTAATGACCGGAATGAACATGGCGGTTACGGGAAATAGGGCAATTTCTGCTTCATAGCAGGAAATCATGTAGGCGGAAACCATTCCTCCGAACAGGGCTATAATCAGCCAGGGAAGCCGTGCTTTAGTCTGTGACCACACGCTGTCGGAGGTTTCGACGTCTTGGGTGATACCGGACATCATCTGGTAGTCTTTTTCTGCTTCTTCGCGGATGACGTCTACGACGTCGTCAATGGTGATTCTGCCGACAAGCCTCCCGATGGAATCCACAACAGGAATGGCTACCAGGTCATATTTTTGCATGATGCGGGCTACGGATTCTGCCGGTTCGTCGGTTTTTACGGATGTGATATCTTCGTAATAAAGGTTGCTAATTTTGGCTGATGTCGGAGAAAGAATCATTTTTTTCAGTGACAGGCGGCCTTTCAGTTTGTTGTCGTCATCTACGACATATACATTATAGATTTCATCGATGTTTTCTGCTTGGCGGCTGAGTTCCCGCAGGCAGGTTAATACCGTCCAGTTTTCATTGACGATAACCAGCTCTTTGGCCATCAATCCCCCGGCGGTGTCTTCGTCATAATGCAATAGGTCGACAATGTCACCGGCCTGTTCTACGTCATCGATGTGGGAAAGTACTTCGTGTTGCTGTTCGTCGGGCAGACTACCGACAATGTCGGCAGCATCGTCCGATTCCATGTGGTCAATGAAGCGTTTGGCGATGATTTCTGCCGGAAAAGATTCCAGAAAATGCGTCCGTTCTTCCTCGTCAATTTCTGCCAGTACATCGCTGGCAGTTTCGTTGTCCAGCAGCAGAAAGACATATTGAGCCCTTTCGTTATTCAGTTCATTCAGTATTTCAGCAATGTCGGCGGGATGCAAGTCTTTAAGTTGATCTGTGATCTGCTGTTTTTCGCCTGCATCAATCAGTCCTTCTAGCTGACTGAGGAAATTGTGTGTGAGTTCAAATTGCTGCATAACCGATGATTGTAGTGTTAAGGGTTAACGGATAAAGCGGGCGGAGTGTTCTGCCGTGCATAGCTGATTTGCTGGCAAAGCAGGATGAAATCGTCCACACTCAATTGTTCCGGCCTCAGGTTCAGGTAGTCCGATTCAAAGCCCGGCGGGCAAATGGAACGGATGGAATTTCTCAGGGTTTTTCTTCGCTGGTTGAAACCGGTTTTCACGGTTTGGAAAAAGAGTTTTTCTTCACAATCGAGTTTTTCCCGGGAATTTCGTATAAGCCGTATGACTGCCGATTTTACTTTTGGGGGCGGGTCGAAAACTTTTTCACTGACTGTGAAAAGATATTCAATGTCATAAAATGCTTGGAGGAAGATACTTAAAATCCCGTATGTCTTGTTGCCGTAGGGGGCACTGACCCGTTCGGCTACTTCTTTCTGAATCATGCATACCACTTGTGGGATGAGTTGCCGATGTTCGATGATGCGGAAAAAGATCTGGGATGAAATGTTATAGGGTAAATTTCCGATGACGGAAAAGGGCATGGTATAGAAGGCGGAAAGATCCATTTTCAGAAAGTCTCCATAAAGGATTTGGTCCCGAAAATCAGACAGTTCTGCATGCAGATAGTCAATGGATTCCTGGTCGATGTCAATAGCCCGTACTGCAAATTGTTTGTTTGCTAATAGATGGCGGGTGAGTACTCCCATGCCGGGGCCGATTTCTAAAATCTCCCTGGTGACAGGCAACAGACTGTCCGTGATTTTCCTGGCAATATTCTGATCTTTCAGGAAATGTTGTCCTAAATTTTTTTTGGCTTTCACTATACTCATGTTACAAAAGTATATAAATAGGTTGAGAATTATGTCTCTGGAATGCATTTATTTGTTTACTTTTGCGGCGGTTGAACATAAAGCGGTAACCTTTGATTCTTGTTTTGAAGGGGTGAAGACTATTTTGGTGGTCGTTGAGGTAGGTCATTCATACATGAATTCGTAAATAGGAAATCTTCAGATATATGCATTCCTTGTATAAGCAAATTTTAAAGTTTCTGGTTTTTCTTTGTATTTCCCTTTTTTTGTTCTGGCTGGTGTATCGGGATCAGAATTGGAATGACCTGCGGAGAGCTTTGGAGGAGGAGGTGAATTACAGCTGGGTGGCGGTGGTTTGTGTTGTAGGTATATTGAGTCATGTGGTGCGGGCGTTGCGCTGGCAATTATTGACATTGTCGATGGGATGCCCCATTCGGTTGATGAATAGTTTTTTCGGTGTGATGATTGGTTATTTTGCCAATCTGGCTATCCCGCGTATGGGGGAGTTTACCCGGTGTGGTGTGGTCAGTAAGTATGAGCATGTGCCTTTTCCTAAGTTACTGGGAACAGTGGTTGCTGAACGGGTGATTGATATGTTTTTTTTATTGGCGTACATGCTTATTGTTATTGTGTCGCAGTTTCGGGAGATACTTTTTTTCCTGGATACGAACAAAGGGGTTGAGGAACGGTTTGTATCGCTGGCGCATTCTTGGAAAATCTGGATGGTAATTGTGGTCGTGCCTCTGGCTGTATATGGGATGTGGAGATTGTGCCGCGGAACGAAGCTGCAACAACGCTTGGGCGTTTTTTTGAGTGGTTTAAAGGAAGGAATACTTGCGATTCGTAAGGTTAAACAAATGGGCTTGTTTGTCTTTTACTCAGTGTTGATTTGGGGATTGTATTTTCTGATGTTTTATTTCTGCTTTTTTTGTTTTGAATTTACGTCCCGTTTGGGCATGATGGCGGGAATGACAGCATTCGTTTTTGGAAGTTTCGGAATGGTCGCTCCTGTCCAGGGGGGGATCGGGGCTTGGCATTTTATGGTGATATCAGCATTAATGCTTTATTTACCTCACACTCCGGAGATGGAGAGTATGGCGAAGGCTTTTGCCTTTTTGACGCATGGAATAATGACTTTCGTATATATCGTAGTGGGTATAGTTTGTCTGATAGCTTTGCCTTTGTATAATACGGCCAGGAATAAATAAAAGTGTTGCTAATGGAACGGATTGTTTCTTATTTTCCTCAACTGACGTCTTTGCAACAGGAACGTTTGACTCTGTTGGGACAGTTGTATCGGAAATGGAATGACAAGATCAATGTAATTTCCCGGAAAGACATTGATGCTCTGTATGTTCATCATGTCCTGCATTCTTTGGCTATTGCCAAAATTATTTCATTTCGTCCGGGGACACGGGTGATGGATGTGGGAACGGGAGGCGGTTTCCCCGGTATACCTCTGTCTATTTTCTTTCCGGAGGCGGAGTTTTATCTGATAGATTCAATTGCTAAGAAAATAAAAGTGGTGAATGAAATTGCCGCTGCTTTAGAATTACAAAACGTGAAGGCGGAACAAAGACGGGTAGAGACGGTACCGGAAAAATTTGATTTTATTGTGAGCCGGGCGGTTACTGCTTTTCCCGATTTTTTGAAATTGATAAGAAATAAAATTCGTCCGGGAAAAGAGAACGAATTGCCGAATGGGGTGTTATACCTTAAAGGGGGAGATTTTGAGGAGGAAATAAAACCTTATCGGGAAAGAATCCGTATTTATACTATTTCTGATTTTTTTTCAGAGGATTTTTTTGAAACGAAAAAGATCATCTATATGCAAGAAAAGTGAATCGGTTAGTTGCAGCAGCAAGTGCCGTTTTTATAAATCGGGTTTCTTCCGATGTATAATTCAACTTTATTTCTAAACGATTTTGTGATAAAGATTTTTATTCATAAATTTGCATTATATTCATTTCCATCTGGCTCCGTTCAGATGATATTTCTACAAAAATAAATATCCATTAACATCGTTATATGTACGACATTTTAGAATTGAATGACAAATTGCTGACAGAGTTGCGGCAAATTGCTAAGGATTTAAATATTAAGCGGGTCGAAGCTTATAAGAAACAGGAATTAATTTATAAAATTTTAGATCAACAGGCAGTGGCAGCGTCGGAAGCAGTGCGTCCGGTTGTGGCTGAGACCCGGGGAGGAGAAGCTTCCCACCCGGAGGAGAAGCGGGAGCGTAAGCCCCGGGTAAGGGTGATGAGGTCCGGAGTGGAGAAAGTTGGAGATTCCAAAGGAGGAGGGATGCAGAAATATGTAAAACGTGATGAACAGAAACGGGAAGAGAAGCAACCGGAGGAGGGGAAAAGGATGATGAACCAGCCGGTGGAATATCCGGTGCGGAAAGAATTCAAAAAACCTGGTTTTCAGGAGAATGCCATGAAAGAAAAGCCGCTGCATGTGAATCACCGGGATGTGATAGAAAAGGATTTGGATTTCGGAGAGGAAGAGGATTACAATACAGATACATATGATTTTCAACCGGAAGCGGGACAGATGGAACAGTCTGAATTCCAGATGGTACAGGAACCGAATGAAAATCTCTATTCCGAACGTCGGGAAAGAGAGTTCGGCAATAATGCTTCCGGCAACGGGAATGTCGGTGCTGGTAAAATGAAATTTGATAAGCGGGATAAGTATTATGAATTTGAGGGAATAATCAATAATTCAGGAGTTTTGGAGATTATGCCAGACGGATATGGTTTCCTGCGTTCTTCTGATTATAACTATCTGAATTCACCGGATGACATCTATGTTTCTCAAAGCCAGATTAAGTTGTTTGGTTTGCAAACGGGGGATATTGTTGAGGGAACAGTTCGTCCTCCTAAAGAAGGAGAGAAGTATTTCCCGTTGATAAAGGTGGAGAGGATTAACGGAAAATCTCCGGAAGCCGTACGTGACCGGATACCTTTTGACCATTTAACACCGCTGTTCCCGGATGAGAAGTTTAACCTGACGGGGGGAGGCAGAGCGACTATTTCTACACGGGTGGTGGATATGTTTGCCCCTATAGGGAAAGGACAGCGCGGTTTGATTGTTGCGCAACCTAAAACGGGAAAGACTGTTTTGTTGAAAGAGATTGCCAATGCAATTGCTTCTAATCACCCGGAAGTTTATTTGATTATCTTGTTGATAGATGAGCGTCCTGAAGAGGTGACGGACATGGCGCGGAGCGTAAATGCGGAGGTGATTTCTTCAACATTTGACGAACCGGCGGAACGTCATGTAAAGGTGGCGAATATCGTACTGGAAAAAGCGAAACGTATGGTGGAATGTGGTCATGATGTTGTGATTTTATTGGATTCCATTACGCGTCTTGCCCGTGCGTACAATACGGTGTCTCCGGCTTCGGGGAAAGTGCTTTCCGGTGGTGTGGATGCCAATGCTCTGCATAAGCCTAAACGCTTTTTCGGTGCAGCCCGGAATATTGAGGATGGTGGTTCATTGACGATTTTGGCTACTGCTTTGACGGAAACAGGATCCAAAATGGATGATGTGATATTTGAAGAGTTTAAAGGTACGGGTAACATGGAGTTGCAGCTTGACCGCAAGTTGGCGAATAAGCGTATCTATCCGGCAGTGGATATTACGGCTTCCAGTACTCGTCGGGAAGATTTATTGTTGGACGACAATATGCTGAACCGGATTTGGATTTTGCGGAATTACCTAACGGATATGAATTCTATTGAAGCTATGGAGTTTGTAAAGGATCGCTTGGAAAAGACGCATTCCAATGAAGAGTTTTTGATTTCAATGAATGATCAATAAAGAGACGTACCCTCCATTTAAAAGTGCATTTGTTCTCCGGGGGGTGTTTCATGAAATAAAGATAGGGTGCCTAAAACTGATTTGGGCACCCTGTCTTTTGTATTTTATTGAAGTTAATAGCTAATGAATCCGCTTCTGAAAATGCCGGATTGTGAGGTTGGTACTAACGTACCTGAGAAGGTCAGGTTGTTGTTGTTCATCATCGGGTATACCGTAGCTTGTGCGTAGTTGCCACTGCCGTTCAGGTTAATGATAACCTGTGCGGTGATAGCTGTTCCGTTCACATAAAATGAATATGTGACGTTGCCGTATTTATCCGTTTTGGAACTAATGTTGTTGGGAGTTCCCTGTACCGTAATGCCTCCTAAACCGTTCGGTCCGGCGATTCCGTTGAATGCCAGTTGTACATATACGGTATTGTCTTTAAACTGTATGAAGTTGGTGTTGTCGGAAACCGGGATGGCTTGTCCTTTCGGTCCATAGAGGGTGTTGGCCATCAGAACCCAGTTATTGTCTTTCAGTGCGAGCAGAGCTGCTTCATGTGCAGCTTGGTCCATAGCCTCGCGAGCATGTTTTCTCTGATCGCGTTTCATTTGCCGCAGTTGCTTTTTAGTCAATGCCTGTGTTTGTGTTTGCGTTTGCGTCTGTGCCACAAGTTCGGAAGCAGGGAATGCGAATAATCCCAGCAGGAGTAAGAAAAATAGTTTTTTCATAGTAGGTTGTTTTATTTGGTTCATAAATTTATTGTTAGGTAACTCATTTTAAGTATTAATTTACGCTCATATACGCAAAAATGAGGCCACAAGTTCATGAGGGGTTATTTAAAAAAGTTATAAAGTTTAACTTTTAGTTATGCGAATATTTATTTCTTATTTTAACCTAAAGTCGTAATTTTGTCAAAAGGATGATTTTTTTGAGTTATACTTGATGTTGATATATGATAAAGGAAGATATTATTTGTGCGGTTTCAACGGCTTCGGGAATGGGGGCTATTGCTGTAATCCGGCTTTCCGGTGAAGGATGTATTGCTTTGGTGGAGCGGATTTATAAATCGCCGTCGGGAAAGCAATTGCAGGAGGTTGCTGCCAATACGGTGCATTTCGGACAGATAGTGGAGAAAGGAGAGATAGTGGATGAAGTATTGGTGACCGTTTTTCATGCGCCCCACTCATTTACAGGGGAAGAGTCGGTGGAGATTGCCTGTCATGGTTCGGTGTATATTCAGCAGCGGTTATTGAAATTACTGGTAGATACCGGAGCGCGGTTAGCTACCCCGGGAGAATTTACGCAACGGGCTTTTTTGAACGGGAAGATGGATTTGTCCCAGGCGGAAGCCGTGGCCGATTTGATTGCCTCTTCTTCGGCAGCTTCCCACCGGATGGCTATCAGCCAGATGAAAGGCGGATTTTCTGCTGAACTGATGAAGTTGCGGGCAGAATTGTTGCGGATTACTTCTTTGTTGGAGTTAGAACTGGATTTTTCAGAGGAAGATGTTGAATTTGCCGACCGTTCGGAGTTGCTTCGGCTTGCCGGCAATATAGAAGTTTTGTTGGAACGTTTGTGTCGTTCATTCTCGTTGGGAAATGTAATCAAGAACGGAGTGCCTGTCGCTATTGTCGGCAATACCAATGTAGGAAAGAGTACCTTGTTGAACGCTTTATTGCGGGAAGAAAAAGCCATTGTATCGGATATTGCAGGTACCACCCGTGACGTGATTGAAGATACGATAAATCTGAACGGGATTACTTTCCGTTTTATCGACACAGCCGGGATTCGCACAACGTCTGATGAGATAGAAAATATGGGAATAGAGCGGACCTTTTCAAAAATCAGCCAGGCAAGTGTGGTATTGCTGCTGACCGATTTGCAGCGGGGTGCTGAAAGCTTTGAAGAGTATTACTGTGAAGTAAAAAAAAACCTGACAGATACGGCCAAATTGATTATTGTACTAAATAAGACAGACCAGGTAGAAGATTTACTGACCCCCCAGGAAACAATCCGGCTTTTTACTTCCGGAGAACAAATCATCCCGATTTCAGCCCGCACGGGCTTTAATTTGGAGGTTTTAATTCATGAATTGACAGATGTCGTAAATTTAAATGAGTTGAATTCTTCGGATGTGATCGTCAACAATGTCCGACATTATGAAGCCTTGCAACATGCCCTTTCAGCCATCCAGCGGGTGCACTCCGGCTTACAATCAGACCTCAGTGGTGAATTCATCTCCCAGGACATCCGCGAATGCCTCCACTACCTCGGCGAAATCACCGGCGAAATTACTACGGATGAAGTATTGGGGAATATTTTTGAGAGGTTTTGCATCGGAAAGTAAGTGGTGATTACCAACGATTAGCATATATCATCAACGATTATTAAGGCGTTCATTTTGAACGCCTTTCTTTTTAGCCCTGTAAGCGATGGTTATCGTTTATAGGGCTTTTTCAGCTCATTTTTGTACTGCATTTGTTGCTCGCTTGTTACTCTCCGATTTTAGGTCGGAAAGGTCGTGGACACACTGGTACGTCATGGTACGTGGTGGTACGCGATGAAACAGATTTGGCGAAATAAACGGATAAATAAAATGAGTAGTAGAATCGACATTCAGAAAAGATGTAAGTGGTGCAATGCTGTTTTCACAGCCCATAAGACCACCACAGAGTATTGTTCACACCGATGCGCAAACCTTGCCTATAAAGACAGAGTTAGAAAACAGCGCATTGAAAGTCTGCAACACGAATTAGGGAAAAGTATAAAAACACCTTCCAATCTAAACAAGGAGTATCTTATTCCGTCAGAAGTAGCCAAGCTATTAAACGTTGGGCGCACTTCCATATATCGCTATATCCGCAATGGAGTAATCAAGGTAATCCGATTCGAAAGGAAAACACTTGTTCGCAGAGCTGACATAGAAGATATGACAGACTTTATTGTTCAAGAAGCAGCGAACAAACAATCAAAAGAGAAAGCCCCTATCACTGACTTCTATACCACCGCAGAAGTCAAGGAGAAGTATCATGTAAACGAGTCATGGATATTTGTGGTAGCCAAGAAGAACAACATTCCTCGGACATTCAATCGTGGCAAGACCTACTGGAGTAAGAAACACATAGACGCTTACTTTGCCAAGAAAGCCCCGAATCCCGATATTACCGAATGGTATAGCACCCAAGAGATGCAGGAGAAATTCGGCATGACCTTATCCGCCATCTACTGTTTCGTTTCAAAGAACGCCATTCCGAAAAAGAAAAAAGGCATCATGGTGTACTATTCCAAGAAGCACGTGGATATAGCCAAAGGTCTGGCTGCACCCGAAGAACCTCAGTATTATACAGTAGCCGAAGCTATGGAGAAGTTTAATCTTACTCGTGACCAACTCTATCATTATGCGAAATATCATAATATCCCAAAGGTCAAGAAAGGCAAATACACGCTTATTTCCAAACCAGAACTGGATAAGCTACTTGCAGCCCCAAAGATTGAATAAGTTATTTATCAGTGAATGTTGCCACCATTGAATCACTCTATTCCTTTGCACCAAACAAATGTAAAACCCTAAATATTAAACAGTATGACACACACGTGTACAAAAGTAACAGTTCGTCAGAGAGCGATTCGGAATAATCGCATCTCCTTGTATCTGGATTATTATCCAGCAGTCCGTAACCCTGAGACAATGCAGATGAGTCGTCGGGAATACCTCGGCATCTACATCTATGCTCACCCGAAAAACGAAATGGAGCGAGAGTTCAACAATGATATGTTGAACAAAGCAGAGGCTATCCGCTGCATCAGAGTACAATCGCTCATCAATGAAGAGTTCGGTTTCTTGGATAAAACCAAGCAGAAAGCCGATTTCCTTGCCTACTTCAAGAAGATGTGCCGGAACAAAGACCAGAAATGGCAATTCGTCTATCAACATTTCCACAACTTCGTCAAGGGACAATGCTCCTTTGGTGATGTGAATGTGGACTTATGCAAGAAGTTCCGTGAATACTTACTGAATGCCAAACAGCTCAAACACAACAACCGCCCCATATCACTCAATTCGGCATCCGGCTACTACTCCACTTTCAGAGGATTGCTGAAGATTGCCTATCGGGACAAATGGTTTCGTGAGAACATCAATGATTACCTTGATAAGATTGAGCCACAAGATGTGAAAAAAGAGTATCTGACATTGGATGAAGTGAAACAACTCGCAGCCACTCCTTGCGACATCCCTGTTCTGAAGGCCGCTTCTCTATTCGCTTGTCTGACAGGTTTACGTATCAGTGACATTCTCAACCTACAATGGGAAGACTTTATCATTGCTCCCGACCAAGGCTATTGCTTGCGTATCAGAACACAGAAAACCCAGACGGAAGCGACACTTCCCATCAGTTACGAAGCCTACGAACTATGCGGTACGCCCGGAACAGGCAAAGTATTCAAGGAGTTGAAACGGAGCATGATTAATTATCCGCTGAAAAGCTGGCTCAAAAAAGCAGGAATAACAAAGCCGATAACCTTCCACGGATTCAGACATTCGTATGCGGTCATACAAATATCCTTGGGTACAGATATTTACACTGTTTCAAAGATGCTAACACATAAAAACGTATCCACAACTCAAATATATGCCGATTTGGTCAATTCCAAGAAACGAGAGACAGCTAATAAAATATCACTCAAGTAAATTGCAGCTATGAAACGAGGAATCATAACAAACAACGAACAAGGCATTCATATCTCCGATGGTGAAATATGGATGACCTCTTGGGAAATAGCAGACTTGTATTATACAACGGTTGGAACTATCCATGCAGCAATTAAGAGAATTCTGAAAGCTAATATTTTAAAGAACTACGAAGTTTGCAAGTACATCAAATTGAATAATGGGAACAATACCGATGTGTATAATCTCGATATGGTTATAGCTCTATCCTATCAAATAGACACCGGGCATTCCGCTGCATTCAGGAAATGGGTAATAAACAAAGTCGCTCGTAAACAAGAGTATAACATCCTATTATATCTCAACAAGGGTACAAACCATACATTGTATTGCTAATAAGCTATACCTCTATACCCTATTGATTATCTGCATTGTTTACCCAAAATGATGCAGATAATTTTTGTTTTTAAGATACATAAGCTTGTTTACCCAACTATTTTCATCCAAAAGCAAGAAATTTGCAATACGCTTATTATTAGGAGCGTAACGTGGTGAAAAGCGATGAAATATATCGTCAAAAGCCCATTAACAAGCAAAACTATGGATTTTCTCAAAAATTAATCCTATATATTTGTACACAAAACGATTAATACATCTCATTATGGAACAGAGAAAGATAGAACATATAACATTGCATCTGATTGTTTTTGGTATAATCGCAATCATTGGTGTTTTAGCCCGCCAGACCGTACTTCACTATGGTTGGGACGAGTTCAGTAGTTACCTCATTTTGGTGGTATGCACCATTATCATGGGAGCTATCTATCTCAATCTGCAAATGGTATTCAGACAACTCCTTTCCCCTACAATAGAAAAATGCTTTATGAGATTTGAAGGCTATCGCAATAAGGCGGTGGTAATTGAAACTCCAATAGAGCATCAGGAACTTATTGAAAATAATATAGATACAGAACCTATCGTTTCCGAATCTGAACCAGAAATCGAAACTACATCTGACACCACAGAAGAAGTTTCTATTCCCTCACTCCCTGAATCCAATGAAGATGTGGCGGAACTTCCAAAAGAAGAAGCCACTCCTTCTATTATCAATAATACTTCTATAGAAAAATCCAGCCAGCCAACAAAATACGAGATTTACCGTGCTAACGCTATGGCTGAAAAAGAACGAGCATCGAAAGAAAAATTAGATAAAGTTCTCACATATACAAAGCAAACTTTGGTTCTCTATCTTAACGAAACAGACCTTAATCGTTTATGTGAATATGTTACAGAATACTACCTGTCAGATTCTTTGCCTAAAGTCGAACCGATAAAGGTTGATTCTCTGTTAAAGACCATTGACATCATGCACTTTGGATGGAATATCGGCAAAGCATTTGGCAAGCCACGTTTACAGACTGCCACATTCATAAAGAGGGTATTTGCTCACACCCTCCATGATTCGGAAATATCTACCATTGAACGTAAAATGTCGCACACAGAATCAGAGTGTAAGATTAAACTGGATAGAAAGATATTAGCTAAATGAGACAACAGTTACTATGGCTTACGAGTCGCAATCTCTTTATATGCTTGTTTTTTTAACATATGGAATTTTTTCCAAACTTTCCTATATTGTTTAACGATATTATCACCCTGATTTATTTCCTTCATAACAGCATTTGCTTTATTTAAATAACTAATAAAATTACCCCAATCATAAAATGTAGTTCGTTTATACCCTGTCGGACTACTACAATCTGCAATCCATTTTAACCTTCGTTTTGACCCCAAATGAGTAAATCTTTTATATAACCGTCTTTCAAATAATGAGTTTGATGGAATATGTGCCTGTTTTGCGAAGTGAATACCTCTTCTAAAAGAACGTTTCATGTTCCTATAAAATTTAGAGAATCCGGAAGCTTTGACTTTAACCTTATCTCCTTCAAATACAAACCCTAAATACTCTAACTGCTTATTGGTATGTACAACTCCATCTTTAAAAATCCCCCCTACCAAAGCATTGTTATGGTCTAACTCATAACGATAAACATGAGTCTTTGATTCCTGAATTTCCAAATGCGCTTTATATTCGACCTCTTCACGTATTAGGTCGTAGAAATATTTTTCATCTTCCTGATTACAAATAAGAATTAAATCATCACTATATCTTTGATAATACACATTCTTATACGGTTTTGATGCTTCTTCATAAATCTTTGCATCAAAATCAAGCATATAAATATTAGCTAGTGTTGCACTAAGTGGTGTCCCTTGTGGTATTCCTCTTTTATTTTGTTTACCTTGTTTCTCTCTAATTTGTTTGTTAAATGGTTTATCTACTCTGATTAGGTCAGTAGCCTCTCTGAAAAATTCATCAGCATAACAATATGCGACAACATTCTCATGCCGCAAATGATATATCTTACTAACGTATTTACGTTTTAGCTCTATACTACTTGCATCATTGGGTTTATGGCGTTCAACTATCAATTTATGCTGAAACCTCTTAAATAACTCATTTTCATTAACATATTTATAATCAACAAGATTTTTGTAAATTTTATAATGATCTACTGGTAAATCTTCAACATTCAAAACCTTTTTCCATTGCTTGTGCAATAATCTGTGGTCAAGATTATCAAAGAAAGATGTAACATCAGCAACAATTACTGATAACCTGCGATGCCTATTATTTCTAATAAATTGAAACGCATCAGCAGCAAACTCAATATTACATTTGTTACCCTCCAACAAATCGTTTTTAGGAATCTTACGATACGCTACCGCAACAGAAGCATAATCCTTGTCAGATAAATATTTTTCATATGCTTGCGTCAAAATATCATTATAGTAGCTATATATAATTGAATCAAGATGTGAAGGATAATATATATGACGCTCTTTTTTACCTTTATTTGTTCGTATTCGTTTTCCACTTGAATTTTTGAGAGCAGATTCATCTGGTCTGAATTTTCTCTGAGTCAGCACTCTATGTAATAATGGAACAAACTTATGTCGAACTATATTTTGAGAATCTATAACATAATTTTCCACCCAAACCCTATCTTTTGAACTAACTAGCGGTTTACCTATATGGGGATATTTTTTAAACTTAAGCCACTCTATCTGCATAGTTTTCATATTAAAGAAAGATTAAAGTTGGTCGTAGCATACCTATTGATGGATACATGCCTGATGTTGCTTCTTACTTACGTAATAGACAACGCTACTCTTTGATAGAATGAAATTCGTAACTTTGCACAGACTATCAAGTATGACAGATTGCACATTATTAGAACCTAAGATTGCTCTTCTTCTCGTTACACTCTGGACAATAAAGCTTGTTAAATTATTATCCGATGTTTGGAGAATTGGAATCACTCTTCACACGTCAGCCAAACCCTGCGTGTGGAACACGTATGTGTACTTTACATAAAACGTACCCATCGGTCTTGTCCCAACTTTAATCATTCTGTATTTATATATTATACACATTACGTGCCATTTACAATAATAAGATATAACATGTCAAAATTGGCAGATATACGGCAAGTATAATGTCAATTTGACAGCATCGCACAACACCATTATCGTTTACTTCATCACATATCACTGTCAACCACCATCAAAAAGTTATTCATCAGTTATATTTTGGTGAATGATTCCACCATTGAAACACCTGTTTCCTTTGCCGTCGAACAATTAAAAACGATAGGCGTATGCAAAAAGAAACAGTAACATTTGATAAGCTGCCCGAAGCGGTAGGTTATCTGACCGAACAGGTCATCGAGTTGAAAAAGCTGGTAGCGGAACTCCAGCCACAGCCATCTGACAAACATGTATTGGTAGAAATTGAAGATGCTTGCCGTATCATCCGAAAAGCCAAGCCTACCATATATACATTGGTACGCAAAGGACTACTACCAGCCTATAAGAAAGGGAAGAAACTCTATTTCTATGAGGACGAGCTTCTTGCTTGGATTGAGAACGGACGGAGAAAGACTACCGAGCAGACATACGAGGAGATGCTTGCCAATATGCAGAACGGTGTCCGCCACAAGCCCAAATCATCAGTACAATTTTAATGAATTGGGCTATGGATAAATATTTTATCAATCCGGCATCCATCATTGATGAAGCGATTGATTTAAGCACAAGATTGTCCGGTACGGCATTCCCAATCAGTATATTCCCGGCAAAAATTCAACGCATCATCCGTGAGGTACACGAATGCCACAACTACCCTACCGACTACATTGCCGCAGCCATTCTTACGGCAATAGCAGTCGGCATAGGTAACACGCACCTTGCCCAAATCAAGCAAGGCTGGACGGAAAGCCCCATCCTATATATGGCATTGATTGGAAGACCGGGGGCGAACAAAAGCCATCCGCTCAGTTTTGCGATGAAGCCGTTTCTTGATTATGACTACCGACAGAATCAGGAATTTGAAAAGGCTCTTGCCAAGTACGATGAACTGATGAGTATGAGCCGCAAGGAACGTGCTGAAAGTGGTGGAGAGCAATTTCCTCAAGAGCCTATCCGCAAACGCTTCTTGGTCTCGGACGTAACGCCCGAAGGGTTGAGCCTCATTCATGCGCAGAACAAACGTGGGCTATGCTTGTGGGCTGATGAATTATCCGCTTGGTTCAAGAACTTCAATCGCTACAACAACGGTTCGGAAGAACAGTTCTGGCTCTCGGTGTTCAGTGCCAAGACTACCATGTCCGACCGCAAGAATGCCAAGAGTTCCATCTTCATCAAGCGTCCGTACATATCAGTCATTGGTACTATCCAAAAGAAAATCCTGAACGAGTTGGCTAAAGGTGAACGTTCCAGCAACGGATTTATCGACCGCATCCTGTTTGTGATGCCCAACCTGCAACAGAAAGCACGATGGAATGACAAAGAACTGCCGGAGGATATAGAGCAAGAGTGGAATGCTATCATTGACAAGCTGATACAATCGGAGTGTAGCCTCAATGAACATGGAGAGATTGAACCGCAAATTCTCTTCTTCTCAGAGGATGCCAAAAAACGGCTTTACGAGTGGCAGCACCATTTCTCAGAGTTGTGCGACCGGGAAACGAATGACACCATCGTGAGTATTTATTGCAAGCTGGAAATATACATCATCCGCTTTTGCCTGATTATCCAACTGGCACGATGGACTTGCGGGGAGTGCGATAAGACGTGTATTGACCTGCTGACAGTTGAGAGAGTCATTAAACTGACAGAGTATTTCAAGGAGTCCGCATTGAGTGTACAAAATATTCTGAATGAGAATGCCCTCAACAGTCAGCAACAGACGATAGTCAATCTGCTGCCTCCTTCCTTTACAACTGCCCAAGCTATACAGGTAGCCGAGCAAAACGGAATGAAGGAACGGACATTCCAACGCTTTCTCAATGACAATATCGGGACTTTGTTCCGCAAAAAGAAGCATGGAGAATATTCAAAGATTAACCTGTGACATTTTTGTCGGTTTTGACATTTTCCAAGCGAAAACGACAATAACGACAAAAATGACACACCTAAAACGAAACAAACAATGAGTACACATAGATTCATATTAGAACCCTACAAAGGTGTCAGTACCCGGCACACTTGCCCGAACTGCCAGCGTAAAAGATGTTTTTCCCAGTACATTGATACGGAAAAGCGAATCCAGTTCCCTGATCACGTGGGGCGTTGCGACCATGAACAGAAATGCGGTTATCACTTCACGCCTCGTGATTACTTTGAACGGAATCCATTGGAGAAGGAAAAGTTGTCAGAAGATAACATTCGGAGTTATACACCTATTAAAGGAATTGAGCCGAAAGCCACTTTCTATATTGATTTGGATATAGTCAACCTGTCGTTGCAACGCTATCCTGATAACAAACTGTTTCAATTCTTATCGGCTCAATTTGGAGAAGCGGAGACATTGAAACTGATGGAGAAATACAAAGTTGGCACTTCCAAGCATTGGGACGGTGCAACCGTATTTTGGCAAATGGATTACCAGAACAGAGTTCGCACAGGTAAGATAATGCTTTACAATCCAACGACAGGTAAGCGGATAAAAGAGCCGTACAATCATGTCACGTGGGTACACTCCATACTGCACAAGGATGGCTATAATCTGAAACAATGTTTCTTCGGTGAGCATCTGCTTCTAGAAGACAAAAGCCGTCCTGTTGCACTGGTCGAAAGCGAGAAAACGGCACTCATTGCATCCTACTACCTACCCCAATTCCTATGGATTGCATCGGGTGGAAAGAACGGTTGTTTCAATGCCAACAGCCTATCCGTTCTGGCTGGAAGAAGCGTTGTGTTATTCCCCGATTTGGGAGCGACCGACTATTGGCGAAGCAAAATCGGGTTGATGAAAAACTATGGAATTGATGTGCAACTGTTCGATTATCTGGAAACCAAAGCAACTGAAAGTGAACGGAAAGAGGGGTACGACATTGCCGATTATCTGTTGAAGGTACGCCCCGATGAAGCTATACTCCAGCAGATGATTAAGAAGAATCCGAACTTGAAAACACTGATAGAGACATTCGATTTGAAACTCATCAGCGTACAACGAGGCATCCCACAACAGAAGGTTTCACCACCTAAAAAACGAGGATTCAGGCTTTGAGCAAAGGAAGGGAAATCGAGACTTTTTTTACTGTAGCAAGTTAATGTCGGTGTATTACATTTCCCGACCACTTGCTCCTCAAAAAGTCTGAGGAGGTGGCTCCCGATGGTCACAAATTATTCACTAAAAGCAATTCAAAATGGAAAAGAAACATACGATAACTCTTCGTCTGTCTTACGACCAATTCGCATGGCTCGGTGCGCTTTGCAGACGGAGCAAGCAGACCCAAAGTGCAGTCATCCGTTCGCTCATTGAGAACGGAACGGTACGTGAGCGAATCACGAAAGAACATATCCACATTATCCGGCAACTGATTGGCGAAAGCACCAACCTTAACCAGTTGGCGAAGCAGGCAAACACCTACGGCTTCTTTGCCGTTGCCGAAAGATGTGAAGAGATGGCGCAGCGTATTAACCAACTCATAAAGCAATTGAAAGATGATAGGTAAACAGACCAAAGGAACATCATTCGGTGGCTGTGTCCGCTATGTTCTCAATGAGGAGAAATCCAAATTGCTGGAAGCGGTCGGAGTGGATGGTACACCTGAACAGATGGCAGAACAATTTGAACTACAAGCGTTGCTCAATGACAAGGTAAAGAATATTGTCGGACACACCTCACTTAATTTCTCTCCTGAAGATGGCGAACGCTTGAAATCTGATGATGCGTTGATGTTGCAAATTGCCCACGACTACATGAAGCTGATGGGTATTGAGAATACGCAATACATCATTGCCCGGCATATCGACCGTGAGCATCCGCATTGCCATATCGTTTTCAACCGAGTGGATAATGACGGCAAGACGATTAGCGACAAGAATGACTTCCGTAGGAATGAGAGAGTCTGCAAAATGCTGACCGCCAAATATCGCTTGCACTTTGCTAATGGTAAAGACCATATCAAAGAGGAACGCTTGCGCCCCTACGATAAGGCAAAGCATGAGATATACAAAGCGTTGAAAGAAGAACTGCCCAAAGCTCATAGTTGGGATGATTTGAAAAATGCACTCGCAGACCGAGACATTGATATGAAATTCAAGGTCAGCCGAACTACACGGGAAATACAGGGTGTAAAATTTGAGTACAACGGCTTTTCTTTCTCCGGATCTAAGATTAGCCGAGAGTTCAGCTACTTGAATATCGACAACCGACTGGAAGAGAATGCTTGTGCATCCTTGTTTGAATCACCCAAACAAGAACCCAAACAGCAGAAAGAAGAAGTACAGCAAAGCGTTTCCTATTCCGATGATGGCTTCGGCATCAGTCTCGGTTTGCTAAACGGCAGTTCATCCTACGATGCCACTGCCGCAGAAGAAGCCGAGTTCAATCGCCTGATGAAAAAGAAAAAGGCTAAGCGCAAGCGAGGCTTTCATTTATAATTCTCTATTTATTAATTTTTAAAACCCAATTATTTATGGAACAAAAAGATTTAATTCTTGATTTCAATCTCTACTTGTGTGAGAAGTTCGGCTACAGAAACAGTTGTAGCGTGATGCCACATGCCAATGGCTTTTGTGTGGACATCCGTGAACGTGACTTAGACTGCTACATCCGCTTCTGGGAGTATAGCTGTGGAAGAGGCAACTTCCCCGACTGGTCTATCATCATTGTGCGCAGCAACTTCAAGAAGAACCAAGAAGAAAGCCTGAAAGACTTGGCTCGCTTCTTCAAGGAGTACATGCCACGCTATAGGTACAAATACCTCTGCACCGAAGGCGATGATTACAAGTATTATCAGACACTCGGTTTGAAACTCATCCACCAAGACCTGTTCGGACAAGAGAACTATGGATTGGCGATGAAAGATTTGAATATATGATACTTGGTTTAAGGTTAAGGAGGGGATTTTCCTCTCCTTAACTATTTCCGATACACCCCATTATGAGAACGTGCCGTTTGAGGTACCCGATAATTGGGTGTGGATGACATTGGGAGAAGTAGGCACTTGGCAATCAGGTGGAACTCCTAGTCGTTCAAACAAAACATATTATGGTGGAAATATACCTTGGCTTAAAACCGGAGATTTAAATGATGGTTTGATTTCGGATATCCCAGAAAGTATAACAGAGGAAGCTGTCGCAAACTCTTCTGCTAAAATTAATCCAGCAGGGAGTGTGTTAATTGCGATGTATGGTGCAACAATTGGGAAATTAGGAATACTTACATTTCCTGCTACCACTAATCAAGCATGTTGCGCTTGTATCGAGTTTAATGCCATTACTCTATTATATCTCTTCTATTTCTTATTGTCGCAAAGAAATGGGTTTATCGCAAAAGGTGGCGGCGGAGCGCAACCCAATATATCAAAAGAAATAATTGTAAACACCTTTATTCCTTTACCACCCCTTTCCGAGCAACAGCGCATTGTAATGGAAATAGAAAAATGGTTTGCCTTGATTGACCAAGTAGAGCAAGGCAAAGCCGATTTGCAAAACACAATCAAACAAACCAAAAGCAAAATCCTCGACCTCGCCATTCACGGCAAACTCGTACCGCAAGACCCGAATGACGAGCCAGCCATCAAACTCTTGAAGCGCATAAATCCCGACTTCACACCTTGTGATAACGGGCATAGTAGGAAGTTGCCACAAAGTTGGTGTATATGCAGGCTCAAAGATTTATGTACCTTTTTATCAAGAGGGAAATCGCCTAAATACTCGGAAACCGATAAAACATTTCCTGTGTTTGCTCAAAAGTGCAACTTAAAAGATGGTGGTATATCTTTAGAACAAGCTAAATTTTTAGACCCATCTACAATTTGTAAATGGAGTGAGGAATACAAGCTAAAAACAGGAGATGTGCTTGTCAATTCAACAGGAACTGGAACCGTTGGACGAACACGCTTGTTCCACGAAAAATGTTTAGGAAAATACCCTTTTGTTGTTCCAGATTCACATGTTTCTGTTATAAGAGTGACGAAAGGAATTATCCCTCAATATTTATATGCCTATATCTCATCTAATAGAATACAGCAGTATATAGAAGATAATCTTGCAGGTAGTACTAATCAAAAAGAATTATATATTGGCGTATTAGAACAAATGGAGATTTTTATTCCTCCATTTTCAGAACAACAACGTATTGTTCAAAAAATAAAGGTGCTATTCTCATCCCTCGATGACGTTCAAAAAGCCTTAGAAGTGTAAACGAATACACTTCTAAAGGCTGATGCGACTTTACCAGTTAACCACTTTATCCACAATCTTCTGCTGTTCGCTGGCAGTTCTACGAAGATAGATACGAGTAGTTTCTATGCTTTCATGCCCCATTAGGTCGGCAAGTAGGGCAAGGTCATTGAATCGGTCAAGGAAATTCTTGGCAAAACGATGACGGAATGAATGAGGATAAACCACCTCCTTATTCATTCCATATTTTTCCGCAAAGTGTTTCAGCTGTTGGGCTATGCCACGCGTTGTAATTCGGTCTCCGAATCTATTCAGGAATATATAGCCAGAAGTAACCCCTTTATCTTTCAGCCATTTCATGGCTTCAATGCGTAAGTTTTTCGGAATATACAGACGTCGTATTTTCCCACCTTTGCTATAAAGATCAAGATGTCCGATTTGTACATGCTCTGCTTTGATATGGAGCAATTCGCTGACACGAGCACCGGTAGCCGCCATGAACCATACGATAAAATACCACTCATCATAACCGTCAGCTTTCAAGCGCGTTTTGAGAAACTTATAGTCTGCATCGCTAATTACGTTCTCCAAAAAGTTTTTCTGCTGTACTTTGACAAACTTTACCTTCAGTTTCTCTTGTTTCGTAAATTCAAGGTATTTGTTGATACCCTGCAATCGAAGATTTACTGTCTGTGGTTTGAAGTTCTCAACCAAATACCCCTTGTAGGCTAACAGGTTCTTTTTGTTCACGTCCCCATAGTGATTGAGGAAATACTGCACCGTCCACACATACGATGTAACGGTGTTCTTGGCAAGATTAGTCTTTGCCAAATGATTTTTGAATTTTGTTACCATATTACATTGAATTAGAATGAATATGGTAATAATATAATGGAACGTATCGGGCATAGTAGGAAGTTGCCACAAAGTTGGTGTATATGCAGACTCAAAGACATTGTAGATTATGAGCAACCTGCAGCATATATTGTTAATTCAATAAGTTATAATGATAGCTATCCAATACCTGTTTTAACAGCAGGGAAATCCTTCATCATAGGTTATACGAATGAAGTGAAAGGGATATACTCCAATTTGCCTTGTATTATTTTCGACGACTTTACTACAGATTCAAAATTTGTAGATTTTCCTTTTAAAGTAAAATCATCTGCAATGAAGATTTTGCAGGTAAGAAAAGATGTTGAAATAAAATATGTTGCAATGTTTATGAACACAACTCGCTTAATTGGCGATACCCATAAACGATATTGGATTTCGGAATATTCTAAACTGATTATCCCAATCCCTCCAAAGGCAGAACAAAAGCGAATTGTAGATACTGTTTATACAGCATTTGCCAAGTTAGATACGATAATGAAGAGTTTATAGGCTCTCCATTATTGTATCAAGATGTCTGAAAGCAATATTTATTGCATCCACAATCCTTTGTTGTTCACGATAAGATGGTATCGGTACTTCTATATCTCTAAAAATTTTTTTATTCAAGTGAGGAATGGCAGAACCAACCTTATTCTCTCGTAAAGTCTTACGATGTAGGTGAATAACTTGTAAAACATAATCCGTATTCATATTGTAGTTGATAGACAATTGTTTGAATGTACTGCCTTGATAACCTTCTATAGGAGTACGGAACACTTCACCAGAGTTTTCGCCATCTGCTAAAATCAATAATGAATTTGCAGCAACATATTTCCCTGATGTCAAAGTTTTGGCTTCACGCTCACCACGCAAATATTTGACATCAAGATTTGTTCGTTCTATACCATTTTGCTTTTCTCCATCAACTAAAGAACATAATGTTTGCATAGGTGCAAGTGACCAACTCTGTGGCAACTGCGCATAATGCCCGTTATCACAAGGTGTGAAGCCGGGATTTATGCGTTTTAACAATTCAATGGCTGGCTCATCATTTAGGTCTTGCGATATAAGTTTGCCATGAATGGCTAGGTCAAGGATTTTGCTTTTAGTTTGCTTGATGACACTGTGCAAATCATCTTTCCCTTGCTCTATTTGGTCAATTAAAGAAAGCCATTGTTCGATTTCTATTACAATTCTTTTTTGTTCAGCAAAAGGAGGTAATGGAATGTTTAAATATCCAAGAATTGTTCCGTTTACATTTGGTTGTCCTATGCCAACAGAACTCAATTCGATTTGTTCCCAGTAATAACCAGACTCAAAAAATAGTTTCACATATTCTGGCAAGATCAAATCAAATGTCTGTATTCGTATTAAATATGACGCATAAATAACCTTTTGATTAAGTCCCTGTATTAAATATGATTTCCCAACAGTTGCTCCTGTTCGTGCAAATACAATATCCCCATTATGCAGAATGTATGAAGATACTTTATTATCATCAAAATCTGTAAACGGAACAGTTTCCCAATCTACTTTATTATCTTGAATGTCTGTAATGCGCAATAATTTGTATTTACCTTCTGATTTTGCAGACTCACTTACACCATATAAAATTGATTTTGATATATCGCTTACTGTTGTCCACACCCATCCACTCGGTATTTCAAACGGCACATTCCCATAATGGGGTGTAGCGGAAGTTTTTGCAGACTTCTTGCTCTTCTTGATTTTGCC
>ERZ777011.759-NODE-759-length-44782-cov-4.741476_pt1 | contig 44782 bp, 47 predicted proteins | sample MGYA00374964_ERZ777011 | MGnify/ENA primary metagenome ERZ777011 (study PRJEB29310, sample SAMD00008975) | mouse gut metagenome | study: EMG produced TPA metagenomics assembly of the Metagenome analysis of fecal microbiota from mouse which was promoted...
GCTGGACAAGCGGAAGAGCAGCCCATGTGATAGAAGGGCTTGCCGCTGGCGATTATATACTGCGGGAAGTGGAAGCACCAGCTGGTTATGTGATTGCCGGTGATGTATCGTTTACGGTAACGAATCAGCCGGGAACTGTGACAGTAAGGATGTCGGATAAGAAGACAAGAGTAGAACTGCTAAAGACGGATGAGGATGGAAATCCATTATCCGGAGCAAAGCTGGAAGTAAGGCGTGCAGACGGAAGTTTAGTAGAGAGCTGGACAAGCGGAAGAGCAGCCCATGTGATAGAAGGGCTTGCCGCTGGCGATTACATATTGCGGGAAGTGGAAGCACCAACCGGTTATGTGATCTCAGGAGATGTGTCATTTACAGTGACAGATCAGCCGGGAACAGTAGCAGTGCAAATGTCAGATCGGAAAATATATGGAAACTTTCGCCTGATTAAAACCTCCCTGCAGATAGAAGGAAAGCGACTGGAAGGAGCTAAATTTTCTCTTTATCTGACAAATAATGGGGAAGATACTTATCTTGGTGATTTTATAACGAATGAAAATGGTGAGATCACGATAGAAAATCTGCCATATGGAAATTATTATTTGAAGGAGATTGAAGCCAATGAGCATTATTACTTAAATGAAGAAATATGCAGCTTCTCTATTGTAAATGACGGTGAAACTGTTGTGGAGCATTATGTGAATACAGCGATTACCGGGGTTCTTCATGTTACTTACGAAAAAACACCAGGAAGAGGAGAACTGGTTGCAGGAGAAAGGAGCCCAGGAACCGGGGATAATGCCCATCTGTTGGTTGTATTTGGCTTATTGATAGTTAGTCTTATTGGAGGTAACTGGATTATCCACTCAAAATACAAAAGATTAGATGAGGTGTTCACGGTGAACACCGGAAAGGAGGAGAAATGAGCAGGCAGGAGGATTTTCAGAAGTTTGATCGCCTGATGAAACGGGCTTTACGGTTATCAAAGGAGACCGTGATTGGTTTTATTAATTCGTTATACGGTAGAGAATATGATCCGAAGTGCAGCACGATTACATATTTGAACACGGAGTATCCGACTGAGAAAAATAAGGAATATGCGGATTCGATGTTGACGATTAATGGAACCGATAAATTTCATATGGAAATACAGATCGGTGATGATAACAGCATGGTATTCCGAATGTTTGAGTATGAATACCGGCAGGCACGGGAATCTGCAGAGCATAACTTAGAAAAGTATGAGCTGCATTTTGCGGAACCCAAGGTGATTTACCTGCAGCATACAGGACAAACACCCGATAGTATGGCAATACGACTGATCTTTGAAGGCCAGGGGGAGTTTGACTATGAGGTAAAGACATTGAAAGCCTTGGAGTATACCCCGGAGGAGTTAGGAGAGCAAAAGCTGTATATGCTAATACCATTTCAACTGCTGGCAACCCGGAGCCTTCAAAGGAAAGGATTAAGTGAAGAGCGAGAAAAGCAATTATTATCGGAATACGATATTAGACTTGAAAGTATGGTTAAAGTATTAGATAATGAATATGGGAAGCATAATATTTCACAGGAAGATTACAGGGAACTGTATCTTATGATACGAGACATACAGAAGTATCTATACCAGGACATTCCAAAGGTTGAAGAACGGGAGGTGAATCAAATGGTAAAAGAAAAGACGCTGCTATGGTCAGAGCAGTTAAGAGAAGAAGGTGAGGATAGGCTTATTAGTAAGCTAAAAGAATATGCTCAGGATCAACACTGCTCTATTGATGAGGCATTATTAGCAATAGAAAAGATGAGGAAATCTGAGAAAGATTTCAGAAAGATGCCAAAAGATAGAAGTGCTCGATAGAAACTTGATGGGATGTATAGAAGTACCTGCTATAGGACATTCAGCTCCTCAGGGCCCATATAGGTTTTGAAAAATCTATTTTGATATTTCTAAAGGTTGAAGAACGGGAGGTGAATCAAATGGTAAAAGAAAAGACGCTGTTATGGTCGGAGCAGGTGAGGGCAGAGGGAGAGGCTGAAGGTGAAAAAAGGGGCAGAGCAGATTTTATCAGTATGGTAAAAGAGTATGCTCAAAAGAATCACTGTTCGATTGAAGAGGCGTTTATGACATTAGAAAAGATACCTCCGGAAACAAATCGGAGTAAGACGATCCGTAAAGCAGAGGGAAAATCCCGTTAGGGCATTAAGAAATCAGAATCTATTAATAAAAAAGACAGTCGGAAGATTGTCTTTTTTTAGTGTAAAGGGTGTTCACGGTGAACATCAGAAAGGACGTGCAATGAAAAGAAAAATTTGCTTTATATTAGGAATACTGGCAGCTATAGGAATGATATCTCCTGTAGTGTTTGCAGATAGTGTTTCTGATTTAGGAACGGAAGGAGAATACAACTGGGATCATACGGTGTATACCCAGACAGTAGAGTTTACTTGCGTTGGAGAAGTTGAGGATTATACTTTCCCGGCTGAACTTGAAATGGAAAATCGAGTGTATGAGTTGGTTGAGAGCAGTGATGTTGTAGTAAGCAACGTGGAAGAGCCAGAGCTGGAAAGAGAGATAAAGACAGTGACATTTACGAATGTTACAGGCGAAGAGGTAGAAAGTATTCAGGAATATCTTGACGAGTCTGGTGTGAGATATGAGTTATCGGAGATGGATACGGTAGCATTAGAGCAGAGCGAAGAAGTGAGCAGCTATCTGACAACCGGTTATGTATATAAGACTCCTGAGCTGAATGAAATACCTGCAACGGATACGATTGAGTATGAATCGCCAATTACCAGGGAAACGACAACGCAGACGCTTCCATATCAGAATATGGAATTGGTATCTCCGTATACATGGCAGGATGGATTTAGTCTGAATCTGACCTTTGAAATCATGGATGCCGAATATTTTTTGCTTGATGATTTACCAGTATATCTGGATAAAGAAAAACCAGTATTAACGGAAGAAGCAAAACAAAAGATCATCAGTGCATCCGGATTGCCAGCAAACTCATTTACGATTGATTCTATTGAATGGTCATCGGATATATATGAGATGGAGGGTACAACATATCGGGATGCGGTTACGCATGGCAGGCAGTTGCTTGGCGTATATCGGATTAACTATGGAAATGAGGAAGCTCAGACCGGCAAACTTTATGATGTAACTGCATCATATGAGATCTCGGATGCTGATTATGAGACGCAGCTAAAAGAGACAACCGTATATCACTGTCATGCGACTGCAACATATCAGGTAAAGGCACCGTCTTTATTTTTAATTTTGCTATTAGCAGTGCTTATTATTGCGGCAGGACTTCTGGTTGCTCTTACTTACCATTTTATTGCGTCGCATTTAGAAAAGAAAAAGAAATCGCAGGCTACATATCATGTAACAGAATCGGATTCATTGGTTAATACAACAAGAGACGATTTTATTGAACGGAAGTAGAAGGGAGAAATTACTATGAGTTTATTCAAAATAGAAAGATTAGCTACTGTAGTAGTAGCAGCAACACCAGATTTTTTGCAGCCCCTGAAATTGTTAGTTAGTGTTCTTCTTTCTGCAGTTTCTATTTGGGGAGTTGTAGTAATTATTAAGAATGTTTCTGAATTTTCAACTGCATTTCAATCGCAAGACAGCGCAGGGATGTCATCCGCAATCAAAGGATTTGTTGGCGGTTTATTAATGGCCGGAATCGGCGCACTTCTGACATTTCTCGGAATCACTTATTAATGTAAGGAGGGGAGGGCTATGTATATTGTCTTAACCAGTTTGGCTGATAAGTTGAAAGAGGTCTTTGATGAATTAATTCGGTATGATGAGGTAGCAACTGATTTAATTAAGGTAGGTTCAAAATTATGGAATGGATTGATCAGTGTAGCATATCAGCTTCTTGGATTGTCTGTGGAAGATTTTTCCGGGGGAAGTGGATATGAATTGATTGAGAGGGTATCTCCGACATTTGCGGCAGTAGGAACGTTGCTTATGATATTGTTTTACCTGTATGGTCTCTTTGAAGAATCATTTGAAGATAAGCAGTTTGATGTATGGGCTATGGTAAAATCAATCGGTCTGTTGTGCCTGGGTGAATATCTATTGACAAATTGTAATAAACTGCTCTGTATTGTGTTAAAGACTTGCGGAGGACTTATATCTTACTTTGGAAGCAGGGATTTACTTGGATTGAAAATCACACCGGATCAATATATTTCCGATTTTGAGGAAGTTGCCCTGGGGCCGGGAAAAGGTTTGGTTGCTTTGTTGTTTGCACTTGTAACCGTGTTGGTCATGATGCTGTGTGCAGGTGTCATCGTATATGTAGTCTATTTTCGTTACATAAAGATTTTAATGTGTCTGCCTTTTGCACCGCTGGCAATATCAACGATAACAGGTAATCGTGAAATAAAGCGGACAAGCTATGCATACCTGCGGTATTTTTGCTCGCTTGCGTTAGAATCTATTGTTATTATGCTTGCCTTGATGCTTTGTAATGCAATATTAGGCGGAGGAATGCCGGAGCTGGTCAGAGCAATCGAGGGTATCGGCTGGCATGTAGGAGATCTAATGACGCTTATTTTAGATTGCTTTATGCTAATGTTTACCTGCTGTCTGACAGTTGGAAGTGTCAAAGGAGCAGAGCAGCTTGCATTAAGAATGATAGGATCATAGAAAAGGGTGTTCACTGTGAACACCTTTTTTGGATAGGAGGATTTATGACAATTAACATCAATAAGGATATTACAAAGATTAAACCAGGTGGGATTCGTAACTTTTCATTTCGGCAGATAAAGTATGCTGTACTGACTGCAATCATTGTAATACCGGTAATCATTATCATATCGGTTATATTAACAAGAAATACGTCTATGGATACGAGTACGGCACAGACGATTGCCGGATTTGTTGGATTAGCAGCCGGTTTTCCGGTTGCGTTGACAGGCTTTTATAAGAAATGCGGCATGACATTGCAGGAATATCGGCTTGCTAAGAAGGAATGCTCCAGACAGGAACCGATATTTTATGCGTCAACAGAATCACCAGTATATCGGAAGATTGTTGATAAGCAGACGCCGGAGATCCGTGAGGGCTTGATCGAGCATATTGTTAGTAAATTACTTGCAAAGAAGGGAGAGGATAAAGATGTTGAAGAAGAATTATCAGAAAGTGGACAGTCATAGAGTAAAGGAAGCAGCCAGCACCCAGGATATGATAGAGATAGAAGCAGTCGCTGCAGATGGAATCTTTGAGATTGAAAAAGGGAAGTTCACAAAGAGCTACCGGTTTTCAGATGTCAATTATGATATGAAGGGGGAGGATGATAAAATTGAGTTTATCATGAAGTATGTTAAAGTGCTGAATAAAATGACCGTGCCTTACAAGCTGACATTTATTAACCGGAAGCGGGATAGAGAAGCCTTTGAGCGGCAGGTTTATGTTCCGTCTGCAGGAGATCAATATCAGGATCTTCGTAGTGATATTAATCAGATTATATCAGTAAAGGCTCAGGAAGGGAGACAGGGGATTGAACAGGATATGTATGTTACCCTGACTGCCGAGCGAGAGGATTATGAAAATGCAAAGAACTATTTTATTTCTTTGGAAGGGCAGATGATCGCAGCTTATCAAAGTATCGGTTCTGTTGTAGAGCCGCAGAGCTGCGAGCAGAGATTGAAAATATTATATGATTTTTATCGTTATGGAGATGGAACAGTTTACCACTTTGATTTTGATGAGATGGTTACTTATTGCAGGGATTTTAAGAATGATATTGCCCCGTATATGGCTGTCATTAAGGATGATTATATTCAGTATCAGCATCAATATGTACGGGTGTTATATATGCGGGACATGCCGAGTCAGTTGTCCAATGAGATATTAAAGCTTATGACAGATACTTCTATGCGCATGATGATTTCCATAGATGCCCGTCCAATCAGCAAGCGGGATCTTAACGAGATTCTGCGTAATGCGTATGTGATCGTTGAGGATAAGATACGAAAGCAGCAAAGGAACCGGAACCGCAATAATGATTTTTCATCTGATATTTCGCTTCAGGTACAGCAGGAAAAGAAAGATGTTGCAGATATGATGGATGATGCGAAGAATAATGATACGAATTATGCATATGCGGCTGTCACAGTCCTGCTTGCAGCAGATACACTAGAGGAGTTAAATCAGAATACGCAGACAATCAAAATGATAGCAGAAGGGGAATCTGTATTCCTGGATACGATGCTTTATAAGCAAAAAGATGGAGTCAATACTGTTTTGCCAATAGGAAAATGCCAGTGGTTCAGCTCACGGATGCTTTCTGCTGGCTCGCTTAGTGTCTTTTTTCCGTTTCGAAGTCAGGAATTATTTCAGCCAGGCGGTAATGTTTACGGTATTAATCAGATCAGTAAGAATATTGCTCAGGGAAATCGCCGGCTTTTAATGAATGGTAACGGATGGATATTTGGAGCGTCCGGTTCCGGAAAATCTATGTCAGCCAAAGCTGAGATTATACAGACGTTGCTTCGGGATACCGAGAAGAATGAGGTGATTATTCTTGATCCAAACAATGAGTATTCATTTTTGTGTGATGTGTTTCAGGGTGCATATATTGATGTAAAGCCTGGTTCGGAAACAAGGATTAATGGTTTTGATCAGCCATCAAACCGACCGATTTCGGAGTATGCATCTGCTAAATTTGGCTGGACATTAGGCGTTTTAGAACTTCTGATGAAACGATCGCTGACTGCAACAGAGGCTGCTTATGTGGAAAAGGCACTATTAACATTATATGCGCCATATATGAACGGAGCAAAGCATATAGCAGAAGAACAGCCGACTATGTACGATTTTCAGCAGATCCTCGCAGGCTATGATGAAACAACAGATGAGCTTGTAGTATCTCTGGAACGTCTGATATCCGGTTCCTTTAATATGTTTGGCCTTACTTCGACGGTTCCGGCTTCTGCAAAGGTAACAGTATATGGCTTTCAGAATGTGAGCCGGGATATGTTTGGGGTTTCAAATTTCATCATTATGGAATCATTACAGCAGCGTTGCTATGAGAATTTTAAACGTGGTGTGGCAACATGGATCTATATTGATGAAGGGCATGAGTTTTTAAGAAGTGAGCAGTCAGCGGACTATATGCAGGTATTGTGGCGGGAACTGCGAAAGAATTATGGATTCTGTACAGGCATTACGCATGAGGTGGCGGATGTCTGCGGAAATGATATCAGTCGCTCTATGATAACATCCTCCGAGTTTGTTCTGCTATTAAGGCAGAATAATCTGGATGTAATACAGGATGTCTTTCGCCTGAATCCGGCGGAAATGAAATATATTTCTGATTCAGAAACAGGTTGTGGTCTATTAAAGTGCGGCAAGACAATACTGCCGATTGATAACCGGATTCCGGATAATAGCCAGCTGTATAAGATCATTAATACGGATCCGGATGCAAATGTATCATAGGAGGGAAGCAGGATATGAGAGGAGAGCAGACAATAGTACAAAGCAATGATAAAAGTGCAGATATCCTGATTTCCAGAAGTGAAGAATCCGAAAAAAGGATTGTGAGTTCTTCCATTCGTACCATGCAGAAGCCTGTAGAGCGACTTATTCAAAAACGGGCAATCCAGATGATATCAAATGAAACAAAGGAAGGCATAGGAGCAGGAACTAAAAAGGCAGTAAGGCTGACAGTAAAGAAAGCTGCAAGTCAGGCTGGCAAGGAAGCTGTGAAGCAAACGGCCAAAGTTGCAGCCAGGGAAGTGGCAAAAGAAACAGGAAAACAGGCAGCTAAAGCAGTAGCAACGGAGACAAGTAAAGTAATTGTATCATCTTCGACAACTGTAATTGGTTCGGGTGCCGGAACGGTGGGAGGAGCCGCTGCGGGAACCGTTATCACCCCGGGAGCAGGCACTTTGGTTGGCGTTGTAATTGGTGCGAAGGTTGGACACGCTGTAGGAGAAAGTGCTGGTTATGGCATTCAGCAGGCAGATTCCTTTATTACGACCCGGAATGCTGTCATGAAGAATTTTATGATAGCAAATCTCACGCAGCCGGAAACGCCGGAGGAAGCGAAACAGAAACTTGGCAGTAATATAATGAAAGTGTTATTAAGTGAAGCTAAAAGAATTGGCTCATTACTGCATTTGCAGTCTGCTAAATTATTGCTGCCTGTCGTAGCGATCGTATTCATGGTCGCTTTTGTTCTTCTTGTAGCCTTTACGGGTATTGTGACAACTGCTGCTGGAATCGTAGACGTATTATCCGGCTATTCAGCAGATAATTATTATTGTCAGTATGAGGAGCCATGGGCATCATATCCATATGGAAAACAGACAATCTCAAGTTCAGGCTGTGGCCCGACAACATTTGCAATGGTGATCAGTACCATGACGGAAACGCAGATGAATCCGGCAGAGGCAGCCGATTACTTTGAGGAAAAGGGTTACTGTCTGGTTGAAGACGGCGGCAATACGCTTACAAAATGGACAGGTTTTACATCCGGCGTTACGGATTATGGTTTAACCTGTACCAGCAGCGGAACAAATTTAGAAGATGCATTAACGATCCTAAGTGAGGGGGGAATGATCGTCTGTTCTGTAGGTAATTCAGCGAATGATGGAAAAGGAAATGCTTTATACAATGGGGATGGGCATTTCCTGGCTATTCGTGGGATATCAGAAGACGGAAATTTGCTACTGTTGGATCCGGCATCAAGAAAAAACACAGAAATGGAATGGGATCCAGCAACAGTACAGGAGATACTAAAGCAGTGTTGGAAGATCAGTGTATCAGATGAGTAGGGTGTTCACGGTGAACATCAGAAAGGATATAGATATGAAAAAATTAATCATAGCAGAGAAACCGAAACTGGCGGCAAACTGCGTAGCAGCACTTTCTCTGATCGGGGAAAGCTTACAGAGAGAGAATGGCTACTATGAGGGCAGTGATTATATTGTCAGCTACTGTATCGGACATTTGTTAGAACTATATGAGATTGCAGATTATACAGGTGAGAAGGACTGGAGGAAAACAGCATTGCCTTACATACCGGATGAATTTAAATTCAGGGTGAAGGAAGATACATCTGCTCAGTATGAGATTGTTGCAAAACTGATAAAAAGGCATGATGTCTCTGAAATTTATCACCTGGGCGATGCAGATCGGGAGGGTGAGGTTATTGTAAGAAACGTACTATATCGGGCAGGCAATATACATCCGGTTATGCGTGTATGGACAGATGATCAGACAGAGACAGCAATAAAGGAGGCACTTCTAAATGTCCGCCCGGATGAAGAGTATGATAATCTGTATCAGGAAGGGTTAGCACGTACATATATGGACTGGTTATATGGAATCAATTTGACACGTTATCTTACCCTTCGAACGAATGCGAAACCACCGCTCCGGGTTGGACGGGTGTTAATTCCGATTGTTAAAAAGATATATGATCGGGAAATGGAAATCCGCAATTTTGTGCCAGAGCAATTCTTACAGGCAGAGGGAACCGCCAGCAAAGATAACATACAGTATACGCTGGTTTTGAGTAATAGGGGAAAACAAAAGCCGGATGAAGAAATACGGGCAATCGTGGACAGGCTGAATCAGGCCAATACGGTTGTTACACATATTGAAAAGGATGAGCGTGTAGTGAACCGGCCCAGACTGTTTAATCTTGGTAAGGCGCAATCCAGGATTGCAAAGCTGCATAAGATCGGTATGTCAGAATCGTTAGGATGTATCCAGGCATTATATGAAAGCGGTTATTTAACATATCCGAGGACGGATAGTGAATATCTGGCGGAAACTGAGGCTGAGAAAGTAGATGAAATCATCAATAGAATAAAAGAGGTGATGCCGGAGGCCAATATTTGTCAGCAAAAGAGTGTTTATAATAACAGCCGGGTTATCGGTCATAGTGCCTTGCGCCCTACGCATAAGCTTCCGGAACAGAATGTCTATGAGGAATTGGTACAGACAGCAAGGCAAAAGGCAGGAGGCAATGCTGTAATTACAGCCGAGACAGTTGAAAAGTGTTATACTACAATATTAAACCGTTTCATGGCTGCGTTTGCAGCAGAGGAGCATTTGATTGCCAGCTCGGAAGTGATAATTCATAACGGAGAATATGAATTTGTTTTAAAAGGACAGGTGACAATCAAAAAGGGGTTTACCATCTATGATAACACAGTGGCTGGTGACAAAGGGATTCCCGACTTTGCTGAAGGGGAATGTCTGCCGGTGCGTTTTGAAGCAGTAAAGAAAATGACAACACCACCGAAACGCCTGACAGTAGAGTCATTAAATAATTACCTGATAAATCCATTCAAGTCAGAGGTGGATGATGATTATAAAGCAATCACAGACGGGCTTTCACTTGGAACACAGGCAACCAGGACGGGTATTATTAAGAATGCGATGGACAGTCAATATATTGATTGCAAAAATAATACATATTTTCTACTGGATCGGGGCGAATATCTGGTTGATACGATCAATGCATTAGGGATTGATTTATATAAAAATAAAACGGCGGAACTGAACCGGCTTCTTATTTCCGTTCAGAAAAGCGAGATAGATATCAAAGAGGTCATAGAGCACTGCGATGAAGAATTAAAAAATGAGATATGCGCTGCGGATTCAGTTACTGATATAAGAATATGTGAAGATGAAGAAAAGGTGTTATATAAATGTCCGTTTTGCAATGGCGGAATTGTAAAGGGGCAGTATGGATTTTTCTGCAAAGACAGTAAAGACTTTTCGTTTTCTCATATTCGGGGTGTGGAAGTGACGGATGCTATGATGTCGGCTTTTATGAGCAGGAAAAAGGTTCTGGTGAAGGGGCTGAAAAGTGATAAGGGAACCTATGAGGCTTATATTATCCCCAATGGCTGGGAAAAGAGGGATAAATATACCAATCTGATCCACACCTTGGAATTCCGGAAAGGAGGGAAAAATGGTAAGCGTAAAAAGCAAAATTAAGGATGAATATAAGATGTTTGAAATGTTGCTTCTTGCATCATCCCGTGAAAATATCTATCAGAAATCATCTGAGATAGAAGCAAAGAAGCAGATTGTTATGGAATTCTCTGATATCCCTCTGACACAGGAGGAGAATTATCGGTTATATCCTTTGGAAAATCTGTTGGATTATATTTTATTAATTAAAGAAGAAATGAATTTGGATACAGAGACTGCTGTATCAGAGATAATCAGACGGATCGGCTGAATGGGAACCCGATGGAACCGGAAATTTCTTTTGGGAACCGGGGCAGGGTGATATAATTAGAATTAAGAAAATATGTAGAAAAGGGAAACGGGTATACGTTTCCTTTTTCTGATTTAAAGGAGGAAAAGATGGAACAGGAAATGCAGGATTATATTGAAGTGTTAGGTCTTATCGCTTATGAGGATGCGATAGTAGAGGATGATGATATGGAAGGAGAGTGGGAAGATGTCGGAGAGTTATGATCGCATAATGGACGAGCGCAGGAAACTGGTAGAGATGATCATTGACAACATGAATAAGGGATATGTGTTGCCCAAACCGGACTGGGGCCCCAATGCATTTCCGGATACTAGGATCCGGAATCCGGTATCTGGTGCAAGATATCGGGGAGCGAATCTGCTTCGTCTTTATCTGACTTCCCTGGAACAGGGATATACAGACGGGCGCTGGATGACTTATAAACAGGCACAATCTGAGGGCTGGCAGGTAAAAAAGGGAGAAAAGGGTGTCCGCTGTGAAAAGTATATTTTTACCAGGCAGGTGGAGGAGAAGAACCCGGATACCGGTGAGATGGAAAGAAAGACAATTCCCTTATCAAAGCCAATGGTAAATACCTTTGTAGTATTTAATGCCAGGCAGATAGATGGTATACCAGAGCTGGAAAATGAAATGTTGGAGCCCTTAAAGCCAGATGAGATTCTTGAGATGGCTGAACTGTTCCAGGAATCCAGTGCGTGTCCGATCCGTGAAACAACGGAAGGAAACGCATATTATGCTCCGGGAAGAGATGAAATTGTGCTGCCGGATCGAAATGCATTTTTAGATACACAATCCTTCCTGTCAACTCAGTTACATGAGATGGTACATTCAACCGGACATCCGGATCGCTTAAACCGTCCGTTAACGGGTTCATTTGGAAGCCCTCAATATGCAATGGAGGAATTACGGGCAGAGCTTGGATCTTTTTTCATTCAGAATGACTTGAACTTACATTTTGATGCGCAGCACCTTAATAGTCATACGCAGTATCTGGAATCATGGATCAAAGCATTAAAGGAGGATCCTAATGAATTATTCCGGGCGGTTGCGGATGCGCAGAAAGCATGTGATTTTTTGGAGGAACGGTATGAATTGCTGAAGGAGCAGAAATTAGCAGAAGAGCAAACGCAATTTTTAAGTAAACAACAGGAGGCGGCTGTCCGGATGGCAGTTAAGCATGAAGCAAAACAATCCGGAAGTGGAGAGGCATATTTAGAACGATGGATTGAGAAAGATGTTCTAAAAAGAAAAGAGTTGAAGATTCCTATACATCTTGAAGAGATGGATTATATGAGGGAATCATACAGGGAAGCAGTTCAGAGTTTAGATCGAAGCGGATTAAGCTACTATGTGCAGCCATCCGCTTCAGAAGACCAAATAGATGTGATGAGAGACTTTGATTCAGCATTAGAACGGTATACAGACATCCGGGCAGACGGGAAAGTCTTAGGCATAACGATTGATGGTGTCAATATTCCATTAGCGAATTTTTCTACATCGGATTTTAGAAACCATATGTTTCCGGATATTGATGTGCATATGGCTGCGCTTCAATCTGCAGGAGAACAGATGGGGGAATTACAGCCGGTAGAAATTGATTTGATGAAGCAGTATCGGGGAGAACTGCAGCCTGTTTATGAAAAAATGATTTCAAAGCTTGAGTATGACAATCAATTTCAACGGATGTCAGAGGTATTTGAGCAAACAAGATTTGAAGCCATTACTGCGATGAGACAGCAACATTCATTGTCTGGTACATGGAGTAGTGTGGTAGCACTTCTTGGTACGCCAGAGACATATGTACGTTATGAAATAACCGGTGCTCCTAAAAAGTCGGAGGTGATATTTAAGGCAGAGGTCATAAAGGAGGATCAGCTTGTAAATTCGCAGTCATATAGTACAACGATACAGGAGGGAGATTCCGGATATTCAGGAGTATTAAAATATAATCCTGAATTTGAGAAGAATATACGAAAGCAATTTCAACCGCTTTGGAATGGTAAAAAAGTTGTTGCATATGCGGAGTTTTATCAGCGGAATCTGGAGGAACACAAGAAGCAAATAGAGGAACGCCGCTTAATACGTCGCTTGGTGGAAAGTAAAGGGAAAAAGAGAAGACATAGAAAAGCGTGCCGCTGATTAAACGTTAATTTTCAGCTGATTTTAACATTCGAAGGAGGTGAAGAGTGGGGTTAGGATCAGCGGATTAATTATATAGAACATTTATTATGGAAAGGAAGGATTTTATGGATTATTCAATTAAGGTTAATGAGGTTAGAAGTGAGAAGGAGACTAATATCAGAGGATATGCAACAGTTGTATTCGGAGGAGCATTCAAGATTGACAATGTTGCGATCCTGGAGAACAAGCAGACACAGCAGCTATTTGTTGCGATGCCCCGTTATCGCACGAATGAAAGGGATACATACAATAATGCGATCTATAAGGATGTATGCCATCCGATTACCGCAGAGTTTCGAGAGAAGCTGTACGGAGATATTCTGAATGCCTATCAGCAGCAGGTAAAGGAACGGAAAGGTGAACCGGTTAAGGACAGCGATGTAAAGGAACCGGAATTTTCAGTAAGGGTAATGCCTTATGAACGGGAAGGAAGCAAGATCAAAGGTCTTGCGAGTATCTGCCTGGAGGACAGCTTTGTAATTAATAATGTAAATATCTATCAGGGCAAGGAGGCAGATGTCTTTGTTACAATGCCTTCTTCAAGAACGAATAAGGTAGATGGAAAGGGTGATCCGATTTATAAGGATGTGTGTTATCCGGTAACGAAGGAATTCCGGGAAAAGCTTTATGGTGAAATTGTGAGTACATATAACAGGGAACGGGAACAGAAGCAGGAACGTACCGGCAAGGAGCCGGAGAAAGGAGCGGCAAAGGAAGCGGCAGCAAAATCGAAACCGGCAATAGATTTTAAGAAGAAGAGCAGCGCAAAGACACGATAGAGGTATTCTTTTGACTGTGAGAGGCAGGCAATCCGTGAGGGTTGCCTGCCTTGTTTTGGAGGAGTGGATATGCATTATACAAGAGAACAGATTGATAATATGAAGGCCCAATGTGACCTGGTTGAACTTGCCCGGTATTGTGGTTTTACGCCTGTCAGAAAAGGGAAGACATATTCGTTAAAGGAGCACGAACATTCTGTCAGGATATATAATCGACAGACATTTTTTAAATTCTCTGATGGAATAGGTGGCGATGCGATTGTCTTTTTGCAGCATTTTATGAATTGCAGCTGGCAGGAGGCTGTTGAAAAGCTAAATGAATTTACCGGCAATAACCTGTCGTCATTATCACCGGGATCATTGCCAGGTATTCCGGAAGTTAAAAGAGATGAGAAGAATCTGACATTTAAACTGCCGGAAAAAGCAGAGAATTACAGAAGGCTATATGCATATTTGATCAAGAGCCGAGGGCTTGATAAGGCGATCATTGATTTGTGCGTTAAGAATCATTTGATCTATGAATCAAAAGAACACCATAATATTGTTTTTTTATCAAGAGATCAGGAAGGAACTGCCAGACATGCATTTATGAGAGGAACGAATGAATTTGTTCCATTCAAGGCAGATGTCACAGGTAGTGATAAACGATATGGCTTCAATATACCTGGAGAAGGGAAGGAGATAAATGTATTTGAATCTGCCATAGATGCATTGTCAGAGTATTCTATAACGCACGATTCATCTATACATCGCCTTGCCATGGGAGGTGTTTATCAGGGGCCGCTTGATACATATTTAAATGAGCATCCAGAGATTAAGACGATCAATTTCTGCCTGGATAATGATGCACCAGGCAGAGCCGCAGCGAAAAGACTCTCGGATCATTATGCAGATAAAGGCTATATTGTACATGACGTTACTCCTGCATTCCCACCCGGGAAATCAGGAAAAGATTACAATGATCTATGCCGGATGCAGATACAGGACGTACAAAGGAAGGCGGTTAAGAAGCATGCTTGCCGATAGACAGAAGGGATTCTATATACAAGGGGTCTTAGGGGTATCCCCTAACGAGTGTGTTTTGCGGTACATTTCCAGAAGGGAAAATGTCCGACAAAATGCGTATCTCGCCAATACAAATGCGGTACAGGAACGTACCGCATTTCAGAGAAGGTCAGTAGCAGAATGCGGTACATAAAATTGCATCCGGATAAAGAAAAAATGAATGGACAGTGTGTTCACCGTGAACACCTTATGAGGAACAGGAGGCAAAGATGAAAGGTGGCAGAAACGAAAAGATCACGGTCAGAGTATCACCGGCTGAGATTCAGATCATAGAGCGGGAAGCAGAGAAAATGGGAATGGATATTTCAAAGTATATCCGCTACAGGGTGTTCGCAAAAACAAATCTGAGTAAATATAATGCGGAGTATTTGCGTGAGCTCCAGCAGCTTATCTATGAGCTGAACCGGATCGGAAATAATGTAAATCAGATCGCATATCGCCATAACTCTAACTTTTATGAGGCAGAAGATATCAAATGCATACAGGATATGTTCACACGGTGTGAGGAATTGATTTTAAACTATGTTTCAAAATCGAAATAGGGTGGAAGGTGAGACAGTGGCAATTACAAAATTAATGCATATTAAGGCAAGGGAAAAGGGAGATCCGTCAGCTGGTTTAAAGAATGCGATTGATTATATCACGAATCCTGAAAAGACAAAGAACGGGAAATTAGTGGGTACTTTGAATTGTACGAAGGAACACGCATACGAAAAGATGCTGCTGACGAAGGAACTCTATGGAAAGGAGGATGAAAGACAGGGATATCACTTTGTAATCTCATTTAATCCAGGAGAAGTTACACCAGAAAAGGCCTTCCAGATAACGGATGAGTTTTGCAGGGCATTTATCGGAACGAAATATGAGTGCGTTTATTCCGTACATGATGATAAGGATCACATGCATGGACATATTGTATTTAATTCTGTTTCCGTGGAGGATGGCCGGAAATATCATTATGAAAATGGCGACTGGAAAAAAACGATACAGCCGATCACGAACCGGATCTGTGAAAAGTATGGATTAGAAACAATAGATGTTAATGAGAAGGGAATGGCAGATGATTTTGATGATTTTGGCAAATGGGAGGGTAATAAAAAGGAGATTCGTCTGACAAACCAGGAAGAATTGAAAGCATTAATTGATAATCTAATACCAGACTGTAAGGATATTGAAGAACTGAAAGAAAGATTACAGGAGGCAGGCTGCAGGGTTCGGGATGGTAAGTATTTATCTGTAAGGATTCCGGAAGCGGAGAGGGCTATTCGGACCTATCGTTTGGGCCATGCATATGAAAAGGAAAGCTTAATCAAAAGAATTGCCGGAGAAGCTTTATCTGCACCGCATATACAATCACAATCGCAGAAGCTGAAACAGGAATCCTATAAGGTTTCAAGGGGCGGTTATAAAGGGTCTAAGAAGCAATCAATGCATAAATCTGAATATTGGAAATACAAAGATGACGCAGCAAAGCTTAGGATGATAAATCGACAGAATCAGTATTTAAGTGAAAATAGATTTAGCAGCGTTCATCAATTAGAAATGCGAAAAGCAGTGATTGGGAAACGGAAGGAAGAAATAGATAAGCTTAGACACGGACTTTTTACACAGCGCAAGCAATTTCAGGATGCAATAGAGCTTATTAAGATGATGCCAAGGGAAGCAGCGGAAAAAAGTTTAAGAGAAAAGGGATATGATCCGGACTCAATATATGCTTTTGAATCAGCGACCAGAGAGGAACTGGAAAATTTGAGAATTGAAAAACGGAATTTAAGAGGGGAGGAAAATCTGATTAATAGCATTGAAAGAAAGCAGAGATCAGAGCGCAAATTATTGTAAGGAATCAGGGTAAAGGAGATGATATATATGGATGAGGAGAAGCGGGCGGCTGCAAGGAAAATACAACTGGCATTAGTAAAAAGCATTGGCCTTACCGATGATGAAATGGAATGGCTGAGCAAATTTGAAGATCCGGATGTTATGGAAGAGATCCGGATTGCTGTAAAGGATGGCATGAAGGTAGCCATTGCAATGGAAGTGTTTCCATTAGAGCTGGATCCGGAACAGGCAAAGCAGGTACGACTGGAATTTTATCAGACCTGTCGAGGTGAAGCTGAGGGCAAAGGTGATCTATCTGCAATAATGACTTATATGGATGAGATTAGAAATACGATGGAACATTCATTGTCGGTTCTGGTTGAAGAAAAAACAGATTTACTGATCGCCAGGTTAAATGAATCTTATGCAGCATTGGATACGCAACTGCAAGAAGTGAAAACAGCTCTGCAGGAAAGCGACGTAAAGCAGAAGGCGTTATTGACAGAGCAAACAGATACTAGAAGGAAATTATTTACTAGAAAGCCTTCTCGAAGTCAAAAGGATCAACTGTTACAGTTAGTAGAAAAGGGGAGATTTACTCCGGAGCAATTAGAAGAAATTACATTTGCAATCAATGAAAAATTATCAAATGACGTTTTGTTGGCAATCGCAAAACCAGAGCTTTCTCCAGAGGCAATGCGCCAATTACGACTATTTTATATTGCTAAGAATGCGTCTGCAGAAAATTCAGTGGATAAGGGATCCGAGTGGAAAAAGGATCCAATTCCAGAATCGGAAATACGGGAATTTGAAGTCGTTACTGATTATGAGGTAGAAAGTGAGGATTACGGATAGGAGGGTGGAATGTGTGGATATGGCTGATGAAAGGCTGCAGGTGATAAATCGGCGGCAACAGAGAATCAGAATAGAGAATATCAGATTAAAGCGTATGGTATGTGAATTACAGAATAATTTACTGCCACTGGAACATTTTAACAGAAGTTTAGAAAGGGGAATGAAGCATGGAAGAAATCCAATCAGCAGTCGAAATCGTTAAAATGCCGTTAGAGGTTGGGGGCCAGACCGTCGAAGTAGCAGCACGGGTAATGTCAGAAGGAATCAATAGCATGATCAGCCTGGTTAAGTTTGTGAGTCTGCTGCAGGAGCAGTTAAAACGGGAACAGTTTTCCGGAGAGACAAATTTAGAGGAATTATTACAGGAAACAAAAGGTGATATTCAGACTTTTCAGTTTTCGGAAGAGCATTATGCAGAGGTAAAGGATGCATTTATGAAATTCGGGGTGAGATTTGCAGAAGCGCCGGATTTAAACACAGGGGATGGTATGCGGGAATTTTTTATTCCAACAAACGCATTACCAAGGGTAAATACGCTTGCCGAAAAGCTGCAAAAAAAAGGTGTATCCTGTAATGTTTTATCGAATACGGATTATGTGGACAATGCCGATCCGGAGCATCAGAAGGAGATGGAGGAAATGGCGTCTGCTCTGGGAACAGGTGACGTCAGACAAAAACCGGACGGAAAGGAGACAAAACCAGAGCAGGAGGCAATGAAGGAAAGACTGGTATATGGCGATCTGCTGCGAGATAAAACCAAGCAGTTATTTACCATAAATGAAAAATTAAAGGCAGATGAAAGTGATACGCATTTTGTTATGCGTGTTCCATACACGGAGCATTTTGTACGCTTCGATAAAGAGTTGAGTTTTTTACGAGATGAAGGGAAGACTTACTGCTGCTTTGTCGATAAGAATGAAACGCTGGATATCCTTGATAAGAAAGGCAATGTAATTCGCCAGATGCCGGCACATGAATTATATAAGCTGCACTATAATAGCAGTTTAAAACAAAAGGCGGCGTCAGTAAAAAGGGGAATGTCGCAGAATCCGGTCAACAAGCTATGAGGAGGAGTGTAAATGAAGAAAAATAACCGCATATTCTGGCTGTTTGTTGGAGTCATGGTCGAGTACATAATGTATTTATTTGCCGGAGCCTGGGAAAAGGGGATTGTGATTACGGATTTTATGATCAATCTGGAAAGCATCCTGCAGCATCCGGTCGGATGGTATTTTAACCGTTATACATTACCTTTTCTTTTAATTGGAGCATTGATTGTTTGCGTGCTGTATATGAATGACATGGCAAAGAATAGATTTATGCCGGGAAAGGAATATGGCACTGCTCATTGGGATAGTGCAGAGAGGATTACCAGGAAGTTTACGAAACGAAAGAAGCCTGAGGAGGACAGACTGTATTCAGAAAAGATACGGATCAGCACGAATGCGAGATATACACGCATTAATAATAATGTTCTTGCAATCGGCGGATCTGGTGTCGGTAAATCACAATTTCTTGCAAAGCCTAATTTATTCCAGGCAAATACAAGCTTTGTTGTGACGGATCCCAAAGGGGAATTATTGGCCAGCGTCGGTAATTATCTGGAAGAAAAGGGATATGTGATAAAGGTTCTGAATCTGGTAAATATGAAAGAATCAGATGGTTATGATCCGTTTGTTTATATCAAAGATCAGGCAGATATCCCACGCCTGATCAGTAATCTGATCGCAAATACCACGCCAAAGGATGCACATGCCGGAGATCCGTTTTGGGAGAAATCAGAATCTATGTTCCTGCAGGCATTGATGTTTTATGTGTGGATGGAGTGCCCACAGCCAGAGCGGACAATGAATAAGGTACTTGATTTATTAGCACTGGCAGAATATGACGAGGAAGGAAATCCTACGGAGCTGGATAATATAATGGATCTGTTGGATGACGGACATCCTGCCAAAGTAAATTATAATCGGGTCATGAGAGGAGCCGGTGATACAGTCCGGAGTATTATTATCTCGGCAAACGCACGCCTAGCGCCTTTTGACAATCCGGATCTGCGCCGCATATTTTCCCGGGATGATTTTGAAATAGGGACGCTTGGAACTGGAGTTAATCTGGATGGCAGAACAAAGACCGCAGTTTTTTGCGTTATTCCGGATAATGACAAGACTTACAATTTTGTTGTTGGTATGCTTTATACACAGATGTTTAAGGAATTGTATATGATAGCAGATCATGTCTACCATGGTGCGTTACCGCTCCATGTCACATTTCTGCTTGATGAGTTTGCAAATGTTGCCTTGCCAGGTGATTTTATATCGCTTCTGTCTACCATGCGAAGCCGGAATATATCATCAATAATCATTATACAGAATCTTGCTCAGATAAAAGCAAAATATAAGGATGAGTGGGAAACAATACCAGGAAACTGTGATGTCCTGCTTTATCTCGGCGGCAAGGAACCGGGGACGCATAAATACATTTCAGAACAACTGGGGAAACAGACAATCTGGAAGAAATCGAGTAGTCAGAGCAAGGGCAGGCAGGGATCATCTTCAAAATCTGAGGATGTGCTTGGAAGGGAATTATTAACGCCAGATGAAGTTGGAACTTTAGATAACAGCAAATGTATCTTATTTGTCCGGGGACGACATCCGGTTCTTGATAATAAGTACCCGACATTTACATCACCGGAATTTTTATATGCAGAGAAGCTGGGAGCATATATACATCATCCTGTACCTATAAAAAGCGGAACAGATTATATGCTTTTGTCAGAGAATGAATTAAAGGAATATGAAGATGCAGCACAGAAGCATCCTGAAAAGTATAAGATAACAAGCATGACAATTGAAGAGATGATACATGTAATACAGGCGGCGAAGGATGAGGAGGAACGGAGAATAAGTGCCAGTAAACAAAGAAATAAGTTTGGTGCTTATACGTCAATCGTAGATTTACTGGAACATATCACCTTGTCAAGTGATGAGGAAAGAATCATGCAGCAAGCAGTTGAACGGGGACTAAGTGATGAACAGATTATAACCGTTTTACAGCATTTAGAAGCGGCAGAGCAGTATATAAATAGTTATGCTGCTGTGAATCAAATAATGGGCATTTAAGGAGGAGAATGATTATGCGAAACTATATTGGTACTGGAGATGTCACAGAGGTAATCAAAATAATGAGCGAAGCTTCAGAAGAAGCGGAGGGGATTATTAGAAGTATGATACAGCCGGCGGAAAGTCAGTGGGAAGCGTTAAAGCTGTTGATGACAGCAGATGATATGAATATCAGAGGGGGACAGTTTGTAACTGCACTTACGGTATATTTTGCAAATGATATAGACAGGCTTCGGGCAGCAATTCAAAACAGAGATCCTAACCTGGTTACATTCCTAAATTCAACTGCCACATCAACAGAATACAGAGCGGTCTCATCGGGGGCTTACCGCTTTGGTAAACATGAACTACAGAACCCGGAACAGATGATATATATTTTGGATCATACATGGCAGGTGCTGTATCAGATTCCTTCCGGCACTAAGATAAGGCTTGTTGATCTTGCTGAGAGGACAAGGGACATCCAGCTGCATTATTTAGATGATTACCATTTTGATATAAATGGTCGGATATGGGAAGTGCATGAGTTTGGAATGATGCTGCTAAACAGAAAATTAACCTGCTATCCTATCACAAATGAAAAGTTTATCCGGTTTCGGAATCTAATATATCAGCCGCCTAAGACACAAAAGGAAAAGAAACAGATGTTGAAAAGAGTTGAAAAAGAAGGATAATATCTAAAATTTTTATTTTTTTGCTATTTTTTCTTTTATCATCCATAATTAAGGTAGATTATGAAAGGAGGAAAAAATTATGTCACCGTTAAATTATTTGAGCGAATATTTTAATGTGCTTATTGGAAAATTAGTTTTTCTGATTGTTAGTGGAACTGGAGTGGTTTTGGTATTAGTTGCATTAATAAAGATTATTAAAAAACCAGATAAATTTGTGCGGTTTTGGAATCAATTTTTTAGTAATTTTTAAATATTGAAAATGCTGGTTATTTTCCGAGTGACAAGTTAAATTATAATACTTGTCACTTGGGAAATATGGAAAATAAGGGTGAAAATGACATTTATACGTCACTTAAAATATAATTATTTGCAAATAGAATATAAGTAAAGACAGATAACTTCATGGCTCTAATTCTTCTGTTCCGATGTCGGTAAGAACCCCGGCAATTTTAGCATTTTTCATAGAATACCGTTGTGAAAGATATCGCATAGCTGCAGCAGATTCTCCATCCGGTCCTCCCGATGGCAGATATACGATTTCACGAATCCTCTGGAACTGCTTCCACCTGTTGCTTAGTATGATTATAAATCAATTTCCGGGAGACCAGACGCACGATTTTATTTCGTTCCTCCGGGCGACAGGAAGCTTGCTGAAGGAACACGCTGGCAGAAGGAGAAAGAAAGGGTTGTATAGTTTCCAGTACCAGCGTTTCCAGATGTTCCCTTTTAATATAGTGGGATTCCGGGCAGATGCCATGATTATAACCGCTGCACTGAAAAGCAGTCCCCTTTCGTATCTGCACCAGATAGTGACCGCAACAACTGCACTGGATCATTTTCTGCAGATAATAAACACGAGAACAGGGGATTCCTGCCATAGAAGGAGCAGACACCGCAGGACTGTGTATGTCAGAACCAGCGTACTCCTGATATAAACGTGCCTGTACCTGTTTCCATACTTCCTGATCCACAAGTGGTATATGATTTCCTTCTGTAAATTCCATGTTTGTAAATAGATAATTCCGATCGTGAGACGGATAAGGAAGTAAAAAGGAACTTTCCTTTGCATATGCTTTTTCAAATGAGTGCTGGCAGCGTTTTCTCAGTTTTCCTATATACACCGGATTATTCAGAATATACATGATATTTCTGGGTTGAAACAGATTTCCCCGGCTGGTTTTCATCCCCTTCTGATTTAGTCTGGCAGCAATGTCCCGAACGCATTTACCACATGCATAGTCCTGGAAAATGATCGGAATCCAGGCTGCCTGATCCGGCCTTGGTTCAAAGCCCTCTTTCCCCATTTGATAGCCGAATGGCGGGACAGAGACTGCCTGGCCCCGGGAAAATCGCTCCTGCATACCCCGTCGGACCTCTTCCGCAAGATTAATAGAATAATATTCATCCATAGCTTCTAAGAGTGCTTCGATCAGAATAGAAGTAGGATCCTGGTTAAGCGGTTCCGTAATGGATATAACATCAATACCGCAATCCTTACGCAGCATGGACTTGTATAAGATACTGTCCTGCCGGTTTCTGGCAAACCGGGAGAATTTCCAGACCAGGATCTGTTGGAACGGATGTCCGGTCCGGGCCAGTTGGATCATACGCTGAAAAGCAGGACGTTTACTGGCATTCCTGCCACTGATCCCTTCATCAATAAAGATATATTCCTTTGGGATCTGAATGTTATGATGCATTGCATATTCCTGAATTCGTTTTAACTGGCTGTCCGGTGAGAACTCAATCTGATCTTCTGTAGAAACGCGAATATATGCGGCAGCAATAAGCATAGATTTAATCCTGATAATAATCTTACTCATTCATATGAAAAGAATATGAAAAAAATAATCATTTTCTATTGACCTTCCTGAAAAAACATGTATAATCTTAATCTGTGGTTTAGTAACACTAAACTTGAAGTTTAGGATTTGGAAACAGGTGTAAATCATGGAGATAGGTAAGAAAATCAAGGCTTTGCGGGTGCAAAAGGGACTGACCCAGGAAGAACTGGCAGACCGGGCAGAATTGACAAAAGGATTTATTTCACAGGTGGAACGGGACCTGACATCTCCGTCCATAGCAACTTTGGTGGATATTTTGCAATGTCTGGGAACCGATTTAAAGACGTTTTTTCATGACTCCGAGGATCGGCAGATCGTATTTCATAAAGGAGATTTCTTTGAAAAGACGGATATGGAATTGCAAAATACGATTGAATGGATCATACCAAATGCACAGAGAAATATGATGGAGCCGATCCTGGTCACCATTGAAGCGGGTGGTTCTACTTATCCGGACAATCCTCACGAGGGGGAAGAATTCGGGTATGTATTAAAGGGAAGTGTAGAGATTCATATCGGCAGTCAGATTTATAAGGCGAGGAAAGAGGAATCCTTCTATTTTACGCCGGCATATAAGCATTTTATCACATCTGAGCGTGGAGCAGTGATACTCTGGGTATCGACACCACCCAGCTTTTAACACTGTATGAAGGAATGAGACTGTAACAGGTCTGCTAACAGAGCAGAAGTCAGATAAGTGGTTTGAGAACATCCGGGAATGATAGAATGATCATAGAAAGCAGGGAGGCAGGCGGAACATGTGCGATGTACTGATTGAATTAAAGGGCTTAACAAAGAACTTTGGTGACCAGCAGGTGCTGAAGGGGATTGATTTGAATATTCATAAGAATGAGTTTCTGACTTTGCTGGGACCATCCGGCTGTGGAAAGACAACTACCCTTCGGATTCTGGCAGGCTTTGATGAACCAAATGGCGGGGAGGTGTTATTTGACGGGGTAGATATCTCTAAGATTCCGCCCTATAAACGAGAAGTGAACACTGTATTTCAGAAATATGCCCTCTTCCCGTTTCTCAATGTTTATGAAAACGTAGCATTTGGATTAAAGATTAAGAAGATGGATAAAAGCCTGATCGAGCATAAGGTAAAAAAGACACTGAAGCTGGTAGGATTAGAAGGATTTGACAAGCGGGATATTACAAAGCTTTCCGGCGGCCAGCAGCAACGGGTTGCAATCGCAAGGGCTCTGGTAAATGAACCGAAGGTATTGCTGTTGGATGAACCTCTGGGGGCGCTGGATGCAAAGTTGCGGAAGGAAATGCAGGGAGAACTGAAAAAGATTCAGAAAGAAGTCGGCATTACATTTGTCTTTGTGACCCATGATCAGGAAGAAGCCTTATCCATGTCTGATACGGTGGTAGTCATGCATGAGGGTATCATTCAGCAGGTGGGAACGCCAGAGGATATATATAACGAGCCGGAAAATCGTTTTGTAGCAGATTTTATCGGAGAATCCAACATTGTAGATGCCTGTATGCTAGATGATCTGCTGGTAGAATTTGACGGTTTCCAGTTTGAATGTGTGGATAAGGGATTTAAAAAGAACGAATGTGTTGAGGTCGTGATCCGTCCCGAGGATATTGATATTGTCAAACCGGAGGAAGCGAAGCTGACCGGTACGGTAAAGTCAATCGTATTTAAAGGTGTGCATCATGAAATCATTGTTGAGACTGAGAAACGGGACTATATGATTCATACGACGGATTATTTTGAGGTTGGTCTGCAGGTAGGATTACGCTTCGGGCCGGATGATATCCATGTAATGTATCGAATGGATTGGGAATAGGGAGGTCTGACATGAAGCAGTTTGTCAAGTTAGTAAGGCCATATATGGTCTGGCTGGTGGTTATGGTGATCGTGCCGTTGCTTCTGATCGTGTTATATTCGGTTACCACGGGGGGCAATGATCTGGTCAACATACAGTTTACGCTGGACAATTTTAAGAAAATGACAGAGCCTATCTATGTTGCAGTTTTTGTGAAATCCTTTCAGCTTGGTTTGATATCGGTAGGAATCTGCCTGATAGCCGGATATATTCTGGCATATCTCATCACACTTTTTAGTGAACGGGTTCAGGGCCTTCTGATTCTGTTTGTTACGATTCCAATGTGGATCAATACACTTCTGCGGACCTATGCCTGGATCTGTCTGCTTTCAGATAACGGGATCATCAACACTGTATTGGGGTTCTTTGGGATTGAACCGGTTTCCATGATGTATACTGACTTTGCAGTTATTCTTGGCCTGGTCAGTGATCTGCTGCCGTTTATGGTAATCCCGATTCACACCTCCCTTTGTAAGATTGACCATTCCCTGCATGAGGCAGCCATGGACTTAGGAGCCAACCGCTTCCAGACTTTCTGGCGGGTGACCTTTAAGCTTTCTATTCCGGGTGTGCTCAATGGTATCATCATGACCTTTCTGCTGTCCATATCCACCTTTGTTATTCCGAAGCTTCTTGGAGGCGGACAGTATATGCTGATCGGTAATCTTGTTGAGACCCAGTTTATTTCCGTTGGCGACTGGAATTTCGGAAGTGCGATTTCCGTGATCCTGGCCTTTATCATCCTCATTGCCATCACCTGTATGAAGCGGATTGATAAAGAAGAAATAGAGGAGGAATAAGCTATGAAAAAGAAACGAATCGGTGCAGTCCTTTACATCGGGATCTGTTTTCTGTTCTTTTATCTGCCGATTGTGGTAACGATGATCTATTCCTTCAATTCATCCAAGTCACTGACCCGGTTTGAAAGTTTTTCTCTTCGCTGGTATGAGAATCTTTTTACTAACGGTGAGATTATGAATGCGGTGTATGTATCCGTTACCATAGCATTGCTGGCGACGGCAATCTCAACGATCCTGGGTACATTAACAGCAATCGGATTATCAAAATCCCGGCGGATTTTAAAGGAGCTTATCATTAATGTCAATAATATACCGATCATGAATCCGGATATCGTAACAGCGATCAGCCTGATGATATTATTCTCATCCCTGAAAATGGAAAAGGGATATCTTACAATGCTGCTGGCGCATATTGCATTCTGTACGCCATACGTTATAACAAGCGTGTATCCCAAGGTGCGCAATCTGGATCCGAATCTGGCAAATGCCGCCATGGACTTAGGTGCAACGCCTTTTCAGGCGCTGACAAAGGTGATCCTGCCGATGCTGAAGGAGGGAATCTATGCAGGCATACTACTGGCATTTACCATGTCCTTTGATGATTTTGTCATATCATATTTTGTCACGGGGAATGGTGTATCGAACATATCCATTATTGTATATAATATGACGAAACGAACGAATCCGACCATTAACGCATTATCTACGCTGGTGATTCTGGTCATAGTCATTACCCTGGCATTTGTTCAGGTTATTCCTCTGCTGGCCCGAAGGAGACGGGAACAGGGGGAGGCCTTAGCGGAAATGGGAGAAATAAATGAAATCGATGGAATGCAAAAGGAGGAACGAATATGAAAAAAAGAGGATGGGTAAGAACAATCGGGCTGTTATCAGGTATAACCCTGATGACAGGATTGCTGGCAGGCTGCGGAGCCTCCAATAAGCCGATACTGAAGGTATATAGCGCAGGAGAATATCTGGATACCAGTCTGTTAAGTGTATTTGAACAGGAGAATAACTGCAAGGTGATCTATGAGACCTTTGACTCCAATGAATCCATGTATACCAAGCTGCAAAGCGGGGAGACCTATGATATACTGGTGCCTTCCGATTACATGATCGAACGGTTGATCTTAGAAGACAGCCTGCAGCCGGTAGACTGGTCGCTGCTCTCTCAGGCAGGAGGACTGGATCAGGAGATACTGGGAAAGGAATTTGATCCGGATAATACCTATTCTGTTCCGTTCTTCTATGGCAGTGTCGGTATCCTGTATGATACTACGGTCGTCGACGAGGCGGACCTGGCAGATGGATGGGAATTGTTGCGGAATGAGAAATATGCCGGTGATATTTATATGTACGATTCCGAGCGGGATTCTTTCATGATTGCGTTGAAAGCGCTTGGATACTCCATGAATACAACGTCTACGGAAGAGATTGATGCGGCTTATGACTGGCTGATCGAGCAGAGAAATATAATGAATCCGGTCTATGCGGGTGATGATGTGATCGACAATATGATATCTGGTAATAAAGCAATGGCAGTGGTATATTCCGGTGATGCAGCCTATATTATATCGGAAAATGAGGATCTTGCCTATTTTGTACCGGAGGAGGGAACGAATGTCTGGCAGGATGCCATGGTGATCACAAAGGACTGTACCCAGACAGAATTGGCTCATGCCTATATTGACTTTATGCTGGAGACAGACCATGCCTATGCAAATACCATAGAAGTAGGATATACTTCTCCGGTGACAGAGGCAAGGAACCGGGCAGTTGAAGATGCATTTGCAGGCAATGCCGCGTATCTTCCGGATCTGACAAGAGAAAAGGATGAGGTATTCCGTTATCAGGAGCAGTCGGTAAGAGAGTATTTTGCTGATCTTTGGACGAAGGTAAAAGCAGCAAATTAGTCAATCGTAATGCAGTTACGGTTGATCACTTAGGCCGGGACTCTTCATCATTAAAATCCAGTGCAGCAACGATCTCATCAAATGCCTGGTTGATAGAGTCGAGGTGGCTGTCCTCCGTCGGCACAGAAGAATCTGCTTCTAAAGAGTCATCATGATCATCAGATTCAACTTCTGTGTCAGGCGGAGTGACAGTTTCCGGTTCTTCCTTGATTTCCGCCTCTTCATTTTGCCGGGTGCGGTAGAAGATGGCAGGAAGCTGATACCGCTTTTTCCGTTTCTGAATCCGCTTTTGGCTGTCCTCGCTTAACAGACGGTAAAGGGTCGCAGCAAGGGGAACGCCGATCAGCATGCCGAAGATACCGTTGATGCTGGCACCGATAGTGACAGCAGCTAATACCCAGATGCCGGGCAGCCCCACGGAAGAACCAACAACCTTTGGGTAGATCAGATTTCCTTCCAGCTGTTGCAGCACAATGATGAAGATAATAAAGAACAGCATTTGCAGTGGGCCGCTCTGGGTCAGCACCATAAAAGCTCCCACAATGGCCCCCACATATGCACCAATAATAGGGATTAAAGCGGTTGCACCAACCAGTGTTCCGATCATGACTGCATACGGGAAACGGAAGATGGTCATTCCGATAATGCAAAGAATACCAAGAATAACCGCCTCCACACATTGTCCTACAATGAAATTGGAAAAGGTTTCATTGGCGACACCGCAGACATGATATATCTTATCTGCAGATTTTGGCTTGATATAAGCATAAACCAGCTGTTTTACCTGATGATTGATCTTTTCCTTGGAGGCAAGGGCATAAATGCCGAATACCAGTGCGATCAGGAAGGTGATGAGACCGCTTCCGATATTCGAGGCGATATTAATGGTAGAATTCATGATCGTTCCGATTTTCTCCGAACTATCTGTGCCGAATATCATGGCAATCAGTTTTTCAAAGAATTTATCCCACTTCATATCCGCAGGATTGGTAAGATTCAATTCAAAATTCTGAGAAAGCCAGTTTTCCAGAGGAGGAACCTTGCTGATCCAGTCTGCTATCGTATTTAAAGCCGGTTCATAAGATTCCTGGATCTCAAGGGCGATCAGAGTGCAGGCATCGATCAGTTCCGGGATGACCATAATGATAACAAAGGCTATGGCAGCCAGGATTATGATCAGAGAGAGGGTAATGCAGACCGGGCGTCGGCTAAGGTTAAGAAAGCGGTTTTGGGTATGAGGGAAATAGATCTGCTCTAACCGGCTCATGATAATATTGATCACAAATGCGATCCCAAAGCCCAGCAGCATAGGTGTCATGAAGCCGATGAGCGTACCGGCCCACTGAAGGGCAAGGTCAAAATGCATAATGATCAATACAGCTATACTGAGAAAAATAATGGTTTTTAATATAATATGATCCCAATCTCTTCGTTCCATCGATAGTCCTCCGATAATAATTTTACCCGTTCTGAAATTTACTAAACATGCCTGATATGTATTATATCCAGAATAACATAGGGTAAATAGGGTTTCAATACGAGGATGATAAAGATATTATTAAGATTTGAATGATAAGTCAGAGACTTGTATCCGGTATATCCTGCCATTGGCACCTCCGTATTGCGATATAATCGCCTGAGCAAGAGCCGCGTTGGTTTCTTTAATATTTACCGGAAACTGCAGACGTTTTTCATATACCCACATGACTTACACCTCCCCCTGCCAAGGCCATGGACCCTGGTTCCACTGCCATTCATTATTTGAATTTACATTGTAACGATTTAAGGGCCCAAAGGACCTGGTGTATTCCATGACGGCCTGCGCACGTTTTTCTTTGAAAGCATTGTAATAATCCAGGGCATCCCGGTTTCGGGGATGTGTGTCTAGGAAAAGTGTTACATCGTCCAGCGCAAGACTGACAGCGTCGATATAATTCAGTAATTGTTTTTGATTCATGTTGTTCATGCACGATTCCCTCTCTTTCCGCAGAAGATCTGATTCAAGTCCATGAAGATCGTTCCTTCACAAAGCCCCTGTTCCGGTGCATAAAGGTTTTCCCATACCTGCCATGGCACATAAGCCATGCCGACCGGAAAGTCATCATGATCAACATTGAATCTATCCTGACAAGGCATGTTTGGTCTCTGAGGTCTGTCGGATGGTTGAGGCATCTGGTTTGGACGGACATGATGGGCGGTATTTCTTGGATTACCGGGATTACAGCCACAGCCGGCTGCCATGTTACGTCCCTGTGGATAACGGACTGGTTCCATAGTAAGCCTTCCTTTCTGTTCCGCATAAGCGGTGTTATATGGTTATTTTATGTCGAGGACAGGAAAATGTGAAAAAAGCAGGAGGAAGCCGCCTAAGACTGACAGGCGGCTTCCTTGTAAAAAATGTGGGTCTCGTCAATAATTTCAAATTGATCTTCCGATAGCTTTAAGATCATAACATTACAGTTCTTCTGCAGGCCGCCGGACCAGAACTGAGACAGATCATGCTTCTTAACGTAAGTCATAAGCGCCTTATTCATGGCGCCATGCGCCACGATCATGACCCGTGTGCATTGTTCCTGTAACGGTAAGATGACCTCCTCCATGAACTCTGCGGCCCGCTCACACAGATGCTCCAGGGATTCTCCGTTTTTGGGCGCCCTGTATAAGTGAGGCTGTTTAAAAAAATACCGGAAGGTATCCGTTTCATCGGCCAGCAGCATAGACATATTCTGTCCCTCATAATCGCCAAAGCATAACTCCCGCAACCGGTCATCCCGGATGATATCTATCTTCTGATCACCGCGGAACAGACAGGCGGTTTCATAGGCGCGATTCAACGGGCTGGAATAGATGCGATCAAAGGGAGTATCAGAAAGGGCTTCTCCGGAAAGGCGTGCCAGATGCCGACCGGCCTCGCTCAAGGGGATATCCGTACTTCCCTGCAGCAGTTTTCCTTTGTTCCATTCAGTTTCTCCATGACGGACAATATATAGTTCCATTTGGCTCTCCTTGTGTATGGATCAGATTGCGATCCTGTTCTTTGTATTGTTTAAGCATAAGTAAGATTATAATAATACAAAAGTTATTTGTCAAAGTATCGTATTGTCAATTAGCGGAAAAGGAAGTAAAATGTAACATGAATTATACTGGCATATAATACGGATAGAAAAGGCAACGGACTGGAGGATGCGGAATCATGGAATTTCAGGGAATTAGGAAGATACATCAGGGAAAATTTATTACCCGGTATGATATTACATATAAGGCAGTGGATGGCAGGGAAAAGGTGTATGAGATGATCAGCCGGGATTGTAATCTGACGGATTACTATGCGCTCAGCCATCATGCCACGGATTCCGTTGTACTGATCATGGAAGATGAGGCAAGAGAATGTATCCTGCTGAACCGGGAATACCGGATGGCAGTTGGAGAATGGGTTTATAATTTTCCGGCCGGACTGATCGATCCGGGTGAAACACCCGAGACCAGTGCGGCAAGAGAGCTGAAGGAGGAGACCGGTCTGGATCTGCTTCAGATTCTGGATATCATACCGGACAGCTACAGCGCAGTCGGCTTTAGTAATGAGAAGAATCAGTGTATTGTAGGAATCGCAGGAGGAAGCTTTGCACCAAGTAATTCTGTATTAGAGGAGATTGAAGCCGGATGGTATACCAGGGCTGAGGTACAAAACCTGTTAAAGACAGAGGCATTTGCCGCAAGATCTCAGGCATACTGCTATTTGTGGTCCCGTCAGCAGATGGAATGAGGAAACGAATATGAAGGATTTAACAAAAGGGAATATTATTAAACTGCTCATTGCATTTTCCATACCTTTGTTGATCGGAAATATTTTCCAGTTATTATATAATATAGTGGATACGAAGGTTGTGGGTGAGATTCTGGGTGAGGATGCGCTGGCGGCCCTTGGCGCCAGCGGTCCGGTGTATGAACTGATCATCTGCACTCTGACAGGGCTTGGCAACGGGTTTGGTATTGTTGTCGCCCAGTTTTACGGAGCAAAGGATATGAAACGGATGCGTCAGGCAGTTGCAAACGGCATTTGTCTGATGCTTGGATTTACGATTCTGGCAACGCTTGTTTCCTTGTTTCTGATCCGGCCGCTGCTGCTTCTGCTGCATACGCCGCCGGAGATCATGGATCGTTGTATCAGCTATATTAATATCATTATATTGTTTATGATATTTACTGCAGCATATAATCTATGTGCAGCGTTTCTGCGGGCATTGGGTGACACCATACGTCCATTGATCTTTCTGGCGATCGCATGTGTGATCAATGTAGGACTGGATATTCTGTTCGTAGGAGTATTGCATCTGGACGTTCGGGGCGCTGCATATGCCACAGTCATTGCTCAGGCAGTATCCTTTCTCTGTTGTGTCATCTATATCATTAAGAAATGTCCTGCGCTGCATTTAAAACGGGAAGACTTCCGGTTTGAAGCCAGACTGATCAATAACCTGATGAGTCAGGGGCTGGCAATGGCGTTTATGCTTTGTTTTGTTACGGTTGGAACCCTGATCCTGCAGGGTGCGATCAATAAGCTGGGAACGAATATCATTGCAGCGCATACCATTGCAAGAAAGCTGACATCTGTATTTATGCTGCCCTATGGTACGATTGGCGTAGCTGCCGCTACATTTGCCGGACAGAACTGCGGTGCCGGCAGATATGACAGGATACGGACGGGAATCAAAGATGCAATTCTGCTATCCTGGGGATGGTCTGCAGTCGTTGTAATTGCGGTATATACGATCGGTCCATTTCTGATCCGAATGATCTCGGGGGCTGAAACTGCAGAAGTCATTGACAATGCGATCTGGTATCTGAAATTTGATACGCCGTTCTATTTTGTGGTATGTATTTTACTGGTATTGCGGAATGCCATGCAGGGAATCGGAAGAAAGATCATTCCAATGATCGCAAGTGGAATCGAATTGCTTGGAAAGCTTCTGGTTGCCTGGATTCTGGCAGACCGGATGGGATATTTCGGTATTATCATCTCAGAGCCGGTGACATGGATATTATGTACCATATTATTAGTAGTCGCTTTTTTTGCCGACAGTCGGATGCACAAACCCGCAGATACACAGATTGAAAAGGCGGAGCGTTGACGCTTCAGTTGTTCATCTACTATAATATAGCTAAGGTTATAGCATTAAGGTATTGTCGTATGGAGGAAACAGGATGAAGATGATAGAGTTAAAGAACTCAGAATATGTCCGGATCAATTATAAAGGATCATTTTCCTATGGCGGCAGACAAAACTGGTTTTCCACTGATAAATGGATGAGCAGGGATTATTGTATTCATAAATGGGGGTGCGGTATCATTGCGGCAGGGGATCTTTTTCTGTATCTGGCAAGAATGAACCAGATGTACGCAACGGATGCTGTCATTCTGGCAAGATATGCCCGTCCCGTTTTGGACTGGGAGGATTATAAGCGTTATATTTATTATATATATCAATCTATTGCACCTATCATACCGGGAAGCGGTATGAATGGATTTTCCCTTGCTGCTGCTGTTCGCCGGTATTGTATAAAATACCGGATTCCTATGACGATCGCCTGGAAAGGATTTCTGGATGAACAAAAGATGTTTCGGCTCATGCGGAAGATGCTGCATGAGGATCTTCCGGTAATTCTGTCCATTGGGCCCAATACCCCTTTACCGTTCCTGAAGAAAGGGATTCCGTTTTATACCATGTCAGAACAGGGAGAATTGATTCCCAGTGGTAATCCGGCAGTGCATAGACACTTTGTTGTGGTAACAGGGATTCTTGGCAGGAAGCATAAACAGGTATTGCTGCGGATATCCTCCTGGGGAACAGAGTATTATATTGATTATGGAGAATACAGAAATTATGTTACGCAGGCGGGAGATACGCTGACCAGCAGTCTTTTATATCTATCAAAAGAGGATGGAACATGGTTTTAAGAATATCTTCATAAAATGAAACATTTTTTGTAAGGTTCTGTTGTTATGATATTGCAGTGGAATACGATTGGTATAACCGGCAAGGATGAGAAAATACAGGAGGATGAGGTAGAAAATGAACATTCTGGTATGTGATGATGATAAAGAAATCGTAGAAGCTATCAGTATTTATCTGGAGCAGGAGGGCTATACCGTATGGAGGGCCTATGACGGTCTGCAGGCATTGGAACTGGTAAGATCGCAGGATATGCAGTTGATGATCATTGATATTATGATGCCGAATCTGGATGGAACCCATGCGGTTCTGGAACTGCGGAAGAACAGTAATATTCCGGTTATCATTCTGTCTGCAAAGTCGGAGGATACGGATAAGATCATGGGATTGACGATCGGCGCGGATGATTATGTAACCAAGCCCTTCAATCCGTTAGAGCTGGTTGCCAGAGTGAAGTCTCAGCTACGCCGGTATTCCAAGCTGGGCAGTATGCCGGAAACGAAGCGGAATGTCCTGGTAAATGGGGGTCTGGTTCTGGAGGATGATAAGAAGCAGGTTACCCTGGATGGTGAACCCGTAAAGCTGACACCAACGGAATATAAGATCGTTCATTTGTTTATGCAAAATCTGGGGATTGTTTTTTCCAGTGCTCAGATTTATGAAAGCATATGGGAGGGAGATTCCTACGCCACAGAGAATATCGTATCCGTTCACATTCGAAGGATCCGGGAAAAGATTGAGATTAATTCGAAGGATCCGAAATATATAAAAGTGATGTGGGGAGTCGGCTATAAAATGGATCGCTTAGATTAGGAGAAAGGCGGGAAGTCATATGCGCCCATCAGTAAAGATCAGAAATATCCTGCAGTATGTCATATTATGTATCCTGCTGGCTGTAACATTATATTGTTCCCGCTTTTTCTCTTATATGGGCGGAGAATTTGGCTATAAGGATCTACAGTATAAACAGTTTCCCGAGACCAGAAAATTTGCGGAAGAGTTATCCAATACTCTTTACTTATTAAATTCAAATGCTGCTTATCTGGAAAGCCATGATGATAACATCATGCGCAGAACGATCCAACTGGCGGAAATTGATTATCAGCAGCCTCTGCCTCCGATGGGGAATGGCGGCTGGATAACCATGCAGGAATTTGTGGATACATTTGGCTATTTCTACGATATCAATACTTCAGGAGCGGTACAGATCTATTCCGACAGGGATGAATATAATGATGCATGGTACACGGTTTCACTAACGGGAGAACAGCTTGCAGATGCCAGGCGGTTTTATTCTATATCCCGGGAGGATTATATTCAGCTTTTATGTGATCATGCCAGTATTAATTCGCAGTATGTAGAAATGAATCTCATGGAAAACGAACAAGAGGATACCAATGGCAAGGCTGCCACCTCGATCCCGGATGTGGGTTATGGCTATCTGGATGATGACTTTTCTGCAAACTCTTATGTTGGATATTATAATGATATTACATTTGTGTATTCACCGGATGAAGAAATGTTTTATTCCACTCTGTATGGCTGGTATACGATTCCCGATACCTTATACTTTCTGGCTGGAGATGTGGAGAATATAGAACCGATCGAACTGCTGCTTCATCAGTTTGCCAGCGGAGAAGCAATCCTGCGCCAGAAGATAGGCAATGACTACGAGGAGTATATTCGTAATTACATCGAACTGTCTTATAGTGAGCGCAACATTGCATACTATATGGTTTCCGGAAATAAAGTATATACCAATGTAGGCAGTCTGGATAAACTGGTAAGCTGTAATATCTATCTTGCATTTGAACTTACGGGCAGTGGAGAGTATACGGTAGATTTTCATAACTTTCATAATTCCTATTTAAGTGATGAGTATGCTACCAATCTGATCAACAATTTAAACGCATTAAATCCGGATGATAAATTATACATTGGAGTCTATACGACCTACCCGTATTCGGATAATTTCCTGTCGGCCAACCAGGTATTCAGAAAATATTATTTCTATATGGTGCCGGCGCTGATTCTTTCGGCCGTAGCGGGTGCTCTGTCATTATTTATGTTCATACGTATTATGAGGATGTGTGGCAGGGAATCAAAGGAAAATAAAAAAATATATCTGAATTTCTGGGACAGGCTCCCCTTAGAATTAATGCTTCTGGCAGTAGCATTCGGGGCTTATTATCTGTTTATGAGCACCTTTACTGCCGATTCTGTCATCCACTGGAGAAGTGTTCGGAACAGTGTATTGGTTTTTGCTGCGTCCTATACGCTTTTTATGACAGGACTGCTCAGCCTGGTACGGAGAGGAAGGGCAAGGAAACTTTTCGATAGAAGTATTATCCGGGGAATAATGATCCTGGTCAAAAAACTGATCACATCTATCACCGGGCAAAAGAATTTGCAGCTTCGGGCGGTAGAATTATTGAGTCTGTACTGGGGGATCATGCTGGGAGGGGCTTTACTGATCCTGAATGGCATGAACGGTCTGCCATGGCCGTTTATGTGGCTTGGTATTGCGATCATACTGGTCCTGAATATCGGTGTACTGATACTTCTGCTTTGGCAGGCAAAGGGCGAACAGTCAGTCCGGGATGCAACAAGGGTACTGGCAGAGGGTGATCTGAATTATCAGCCTCCTTCGTTCCGAAGGCTGGGTACAGAACAGGAGATAATCGATAATATTGCGCATTTAAGTGACGGACTTCAGAAGGCGGTAGAAAAGAGCATTTATGACGAGCGGATGAAGGCAGAACTGATCACGAATGTATCACATGATATTAAGACGCCGTTAACATCAATTATAAATTATGTTGACCTGATCAAGCGGGAGAATATTGAAGATGAGAAGCTAATCCACTATATTGAGGTGCTGGATCGGAAATCACAGCGTCTCAAGCAGTTAACGGAGGATCTGGTAGAGGTCTCCAAGATTACCACTGGAAATATTGAACTTGAACGGGTACCGATTGATCTGGGTGAATTATTGCGGCAATCTATGGGTGAATTCGAGGATAAGTTTGCAGAGCAGAATCTGGCGCTGGTGGATAGTATTTCGGACCAGCCTTATATGATATTTGCAGACGGAAGGCGAACCTTCCGTATCCTGGATAACCTGTTTCAAAATATATATAAGTATGCTATGCCTGGAACAAGGGTATATATTGATGTAGTAAATCGGGATGGTATCATTGTCCTCTCCATTAAAAATGTATCCAGAGCCGCGCTTAACATTGCGCCGGAGGAATTGATGGAACGGTTTGTCCGGGGTGATTCTTCCAGAACTTCTGAGGGCAGCGGACTTGGACTTTCCATTGCGCGGGATCTGGTCCGCTTACAGGACGGGGAATTTCAGCTTGGTATAGACGGGGATTTGTTCAAGGTCCTGATTACATTTCCTGAGTTTGTCAGCAGAATAATAGTTGATTCAGAGGAGGGAGAAGAATTGCCGGAGACCGGGGAGCAGTCCGGGGAAGGAGAAGTTCTGGCACTCGAAAAAAAGAAAAAAGAAAAAAGAGATAAAAAGAAATAAAAAGAAAAAGAATGCCGATTCTGTCATGAATTGGCATTCTTCTATGTTATGGTGGCTTCAGAATAAAAGAGGAGGTACCTGACATGAATAAAATTCACGGATTATTTTCAATCAGCGGATTTATGTTTACCATGTTATGTTTTGTACTTACAGGGGCGGAAGTGACAAAGCTGGGGTTAACCATTATTTTTCTGGTGTGGATCGCTGCCGAGACGGTCTGTTCCGGCATAATAAAGCTGATACGCAGACAGATTCAGACAAGAAGGCTCCGTTTTACAGAATTTATCCATTCACAAAGCAACCATAGATAACAAGGGCAGGATCATGCCTGCCCTTGTTCAACTGTTTTTATGCTATAGCCGTTCGTTTGCTTTCAATTTGTTGTAGATATATTGGATGACATCCTTACGGGTAATGATACCGATAAATTTTTTTTCATCATCCACGACTGGAACAAAGTTCTGATTCGTTACTTTTGAAATCAGATCCTCAATATCTGAATTAATACTGACCGGATCATAGCTGACGGATCTTGGGATCTTCAGGACGTTGGCGCTTAAGTCCGTATCCGGTAGTGATATTCTTAAAGTAACGGAGAAAATCTCCTTCTGTAATGGTCGCTATGTATTCCCCTTTTTCAGAAATAACAGGAATCGAAGTATAAGAATGAGATTGAATCTGCATTAACGCCCTGCGGATCGTTATAGTGGAATCAATATATATGACCTCGCTTTTTGGTATCAGAAAAAATAAAATATTCATACTGCTCGTTAACCTCCACGTAGAATTCTGTCAGTAAAATAAACCATACTATAAATATTATATAAAATTATAAACAAATGTACAATGAAAAGAGATAGAAATATTTATTAAGATTTTGTGATATTTCTGTCGGAATATAGAAGAAAAGGTTGTTTATTATGACGTATTTTGCTAAAATAATGTAACAGTTTAATTATAATAGAGTGAGCATTCAATTTGAATCATAAAGACAGCGGTTTTAGGAGGGAAAGTATGGATAATATATTTGATCAGGGTGTAGATTTCTTGATTCAGGCCAGAAATGAAGTGGTTCAGTGCAGCCAGTTGGAACAACAGCAAAGGCAGCTTCAGGAACAGGAAGAAAAAATGCGCAAATCTGTGGTACAGGAAGAGAAGTCCATTAATGATGAGATCAATACTACAGTTCGGAAACGAAAATCCGAAATTGAAGATACTTATGATACGCAGTTAGATGCCAGCCGTAAGAAGGTAAAGCGGGCACAGGAGCAGAAAGACAAGAAAAAGTCGGAACGGGTTGGAAAGCGGGTTGACGAGGAAACAGCGGGTATTAAAGAGAACAGCCGTCAGTTAAGAACAGAGATGAAGACAATGTTTAAAAAGAATCACGTTCCTTCCTTTTGTCAATCCGGCATTTACTATATCTTATTTATGCCAAAGGGCATAAAGGAACTGTTGCTGTTGTTGTTATTTATCCTGATCGGTCTGGCCGGACTGCCTTATGGTGTATTCCTGTTATTTACCCAGGTTATCCTGACAGGAAAGGAAATAGCGGAAGCACCATATTTCATGGCACTTGTGATTGCCATCACGATTATTGTGGTAATGGGTATTTATTTCCTGTTATTCAATCTGACGAAGGTAAAGCACAGAGATACCATTGCGGAAGGCCGGAAGATCCGCAATCAGATCATGGCAAACGATAAGAACATTCGGGCAATCAAGAATGCGATCAACAAAGACAAGGATGAAAGTCAGTACGGTCTGGGCGCTTATGATGATAAGATCAATCAGTTCCAGATGGAGATGGATGCCATAGCAAAACAGAAGCAGGATGCGTTAAAGGAGTTTGAACAGGATACCAAGAATACCATTATTCATGAGATTAACGGAAGACGTCTCGGGAAGCTGGAGGAGATGAAGCAGCAGAAGTCTGCCGTTGAGGAGGAACGAAATCGGATTGAGGAGCAGATTAAGGAAGTATCCTTAGGCATTACAGATAAGTATGCAAAATATTTAGGTAAAAATATTTGTAAAGAGGAAGTGTTGAACGATATTATCAATATCATGGAAACAGAACAGATTGCCACAGTTTCAGAAGGGCTTGCAATATATAAGGGAGAAGTGCCGCATAAGCTGCAGCAGCCAGAGGAGTAGGCTTAAGATAAGGATTTTCTGTCGGGGGGTACGAGTAGTGTCGGCAGTGATGTTATAGTCATCGTTTTAGGAACATGCAGGAAGAGATCATGCTAATGTGATCTCTTCCTGCATATTTTTCTCTTCTTCTATAAAGTCGTCCACTTCTTCGATTTCCTCTATACTGCCTGCTGCATCTGTTTCCAGGATTCCTTCAAATTCCTCCAGATCTTCCGCGTGACTAATGCCGGATGCAATACAGTCTACCAGCTTCATTACAGTATATAATCGGGTGTTTTGTAACAGAAAAGCGCCGGGTCTGCCGGACAGATTGACAATGCCGGTAATTGAAATATCGCCAATAGCCGGTAAATCCTTTGAAATCCCCTGTCCGGGTTTTAAAGGCCCCTGCCGCAGGGTGACATATCCAATATGATCCTTGGATCCAAGAGAAGCATCGATAGCGATGACAAATGGATTCTCATATTCTGCGTATATTTCCTCCATGGTTTCGATCAGATTAATTGCGTGAACCGGTTCTTCCAGGTTTCCGTATACAATAAAGCGGTTGGCAGAGGCAAGAAGCTGATGCCCTACCAGTGGCCCCAGGGAATCACCGGTTACGCGGTCGGTACCGATACACAGTACAATGACCGGTTGCGTATGATCCCGGTCGTTTTCTAATAAATGATATAACTCTCGTCCCAGTTCTTCATAAGCGGACTGATCAAAAGCATCAAAATAAATCGTTTTCTTCATAATTTGCACCATTTCATTTAGATTCGTATATATAGAGTATGAACAGGAATCATGAATTTAGACATTGTCCGGTCTGTCAAAAAATATATGTCGGTGACAGAACGGGGCAGACTGAGTGGAATCGGCTCGAAGGTATATACAAATTGCGTAAAAATATAGGGGTAAGGCGACAGGATTTGATAAGGAAACTGATTTCTCAGTGCTATGATGCTTCTAACAAGGAACTGAACTTAGGAAAGGCGGGAGAAGCAAGATGATAGAGGTTATATACGACAATGCGGAAAGCGATGCACAGGATGGAGAGATTCAGGGAATTCGCCTCCCGAAAAATATACGACAGGTGGGAACACCGCAGGGAGGCAGAAGGATTTATGTTGAAGATTACGTTATAACATATCTGAACCAGTTGGCGAAACCGGGAAATACATATGCAAGAGGTGCTATTCTTCTGGGAGAATATAAACAAACGGATAATCAAGGGGTATTGTTTATCAGCGGGGCATTAGAAGCACAAAACATGGAATTTGACCTGGAGGAGATCGAGTTTACAAATGAAGTCTGGAGCAATATTTATAATGATGTAAAGCGATATTTTCCGGATTTAGAGGTGGTAGGCTGGTTTCTTTCGCGTATGGGTTTTTCCACGCAGATCAATGATAAGATCACGAAGATCCATGTAGATAATTTTTCCGGCAGGGATAAGGCTTTGTTTATGATCGACTCTTTGGAAGAAGAGGACGCATGGTATTTATTTGAAAATAACGGATTAAAGAGACAGAGTGGTTATTACATATATTATACACGTAACGATGCAATGCAGAGCTACATGATGACGCAGCGGAATCATATGGTAGAATCAGAAACGGATATCGCAGAACGGGATCAGGAATTGTTGAAGAAGTACCGGAGCCGTTTAGAGCAGCGCTCTGCACCGGAACAGGAACGAAAACCGATCAGTTTCCTTTATGTGGCCAGTTCTCTTTTGACAGTTGCATTTCTTGCGTTGGGTATAACAGTCATTAACAGCTATGACCGTCTTCAGAGCCTGGAGACAGCATTTAACCGTTTTGGTGTTATGAACGAGGATAATAACACGGAGGATCCGATCACCAATGTGGTCTCTGTAAATGCAAATGTAGAACCGGTAGTAAAAGATTCCACAGAAAATAGTGCTTCTGATACTGCCACAAATGCTTCCGAGGATACAACTGAAACCGAAACGGAAGCTACTACGGAGGAGGCATCAGAGGCGACGGAGACGCCTGCTTCAGAAGAGGAGCCGGAGGCTACGGAGGTATCTGTGAATGGTACACCGAGATATTATACCGTACAGGATGGAGATACTTTATCGTCCATCAGTTTTTCCATATACCATTCTATATTATATGTAGATCATATCATGGAGGCAAATGAAATGAAGAACGGTGATGAGATTTATGTAGGGCAGGAGATTCTGATTCCTGCGATTCCATAAATTTAGGAGTAGTACCAGCCGGAAAAATATGTTAAAATCAAAATACCTGTTTACAGTCCTGCAGGTAAGAATTCAGAAGCATGGAAAACGGATTGGCAGTATGAAGAAGGAAGAATATGGCAAAGGATAAAAAAAAGGTTTCGCAGCCAGTGGAGCAGCAAAGACAAAAGAAGATTGTTAAATTTAATGTAGAACCGCAACCAGAGACGCCGAAGCGTAAGCGGCCTTTTATCTGGTTGATTGTAGTTTTTGCAGTAGTATGCCTGTTAGCAGTCGGATACCTTTTTGTGCAAAAGCAGAAGACGTTTAATGATTTCGAAGTGCTGTCAAGAGTGGAAAGCACGGATCCCACACAGATGTCCTATCTTGCGTTCAACGGCAGTCTGATCAAGTACAGCCGGGAAGGCATCAGCTATTTAGATCGGAATGGCAATGCGGTCTGGGTGGAAAGCTATAAAATGAAGCAGCCCAAGGTGGTCATTTCCGGTGAGTATGTTGCAGTTGCGGATTTAAACGGTAATAGTGTATATATATTCAATACGGCAGGAAAAGTTAATTCTATGGAAGTGCCATATACGATCTGCAATCTGGATGTTGCAGATCAGGGCGTGTTTGCAGTTGTTCTGGAAAATGAAACAGAAAATTATATTGAATTGTATAACAAACAGGGGGATAAGCTGGTAGATATTCTTACAACAATAGCAGACGGTGGGTATCCGTTGGATATCGCACTTTCTAACGATGGTACAAAGCTGATCACCAGTTATATCACGGTGGAAGGTATTACAATAAGAAATTCCATCGCTGCTTACAATTTCGGAGATGTAGGACAGAATGAGACAGATCGTCTGGTAGGCGGTTTCAATAATTTAGAAAACACACTGGTATCAAAAGTTGAATTTCTGAATAATGATACAGTCTGTGCTTTCGGGGATGATCGGTTTATTTATTATAGCATGCGGGAAAAACCAAGTGAAAAATGTGAAATAAATGCTTTTCAGGAAGAGATAGAAAGCATTTTCTACAACAGTCATTTTGTAGGAATTGTTGAAAAGAAGAAGGATGATCCAAATAGCCTGTATCGTCTCCGTGTTTTTGATCTGAATGGAAAAGAGCGTTTTTCAAAAGGATTGGATTTTACATACCAGAATATTTATGCAACAGAGGATGAGATCATTGTTGTGGGAAATTCGGAATCCCGGATATATGATTTCCTGGGGAATCTGAAATTTTCCTATGCGTTTTCAAAGGAAATAAAGAATATTGTTCCGACGGGATCACCATTGAAATATATTGTGGTATATGATGATGCAACGGAAGTGATAAAGCTTCAGTATACCAGGGAGGAAACAGAGGAAGCGCAATAACAGTTGTGCTTTCTTTTTTCCTGGTTGGTATGGAGGACACATGAATATATTAGAGATCGTTTTATTAATTATAATGCTCCTGTGTGTTTGGAGGGGCTATGCACGAGGACTGTTCCGTTCCGTTTTGATCGTAGGCGCAATGGTACTGGCAATGGTGCTTTCTGCATATGCTGCTCCGCATGTAAGCGGCCTGTTACAGCAATATACCGGGCTGGATGAAACCATTGAGGATTATATTGCAGAGCAGTTGTCTCTGGATGTTGAACAGGCAATTAATACAAAACATGAACAGATGCTGATCATTGAGGAACTGCCGTTTCCGGATGTATTGAAGATGGCGATTGTTAATCATAATAATTCAGAGGTTTATGAGGGTCTGGATGTCAGAGGATTTCAGGAATATCTGGCACATTATCTTAGCTGCGTTGTCATGAATTGTCTTGCATTTATCCTTATACAGCTTGTGATAACCACCGGTTTGATCATCCTGCTTTCCGTATCTAAAGTGCTAACGGAAATACCGATTCTGCATGGCATTGATAAAACAGGAGGAGTAATCCTTGGTATTATACAGACGCTGGCAATTATCTGGACACTGTTTATTTTCATCTCTCTGATCGGAAATACGCCATTTGGAATTTCCGTATTTGAAAAGATCATTGACAATCCGGTTTTAAGTTTTTTATATGAACATAACTGGCTGCTGGATACCATTACCAGCATTACAAATGTAGCTGTTATCCAATAAAAATTTATTTTTAAATAATTTGAAAAAAGTTGTTGACAATGCCTTGCCAGAGTGATAATATTGTCATTGCTGACGCGGTAAAAGCTGAAGCACTGTAATCAAACGAACCATGATAATCAAACAATAAGACAACCCTGAAAATTCAAAAGAATTTCAGAAAACGGACAGCATGCTTTCCGGTCTGGGAACAGACAGGGGAAAGGATGCGCCTTAAAAACAGTAAAAAAGGGAATTATTAGCCAGAGGTTGATAATGACCGGATCAGACTTTAATTGAGAGTTCGATCCTGGCTCAGGATGAACGCTGGCGGCGTGCTTAACACATGCAAGTCGAACGAAGCATTTACGGAAGAAGTTTTCGGATGGAATCTGTATCTGACTGAGTGGCGGACGGGTGAGTAACGCGTGGGTAACCTGCCCTGTACAGGGGGATAACAGTTAGAAATGACTGCTAACACCGCATAAGCGCACGGTAAGGCATCTTAGTGTGTGAAAATATTAATAGGTACAGGATGGGCCCGCGTCTGATTAGCCAGTTGGCAGGGTAACGGCCTACCAAAGCGACGATCAGTAGCCGGCTTGAGAGAGTGAACGGCCACATTGGGACTGAGACACGGCCCAAACTCCTACGGGAGGCAGCAGTGGG
>ERZ777011.761-NODE-761-length-44761-cov-2.934461_pt1 | contig 44761 bp, 44 predicted proteins | sample MGYA00374964_ERZ777011 | MGnify/ENA primary metagenome ERZ777011 (study PRJEB29310, sample SAMD00008975) | mouse gut metagenome | study: EMG produced TPA metagenomics assembly of the Metagenome analysis of fecal microbiota from mouse which was promoted...
GGCAATAATTTCTGTTAGTTCCTGCGTAATGGAACCCTGACGGGCTCTGTTATACATAAGTGACAGATCACTGATAATTTCTTCGGCATTGCTTGTCGCGTTATCCATGGCGGTCATACGGGCGCCGTTCTCACTGGCAACCGCCTCCATAAGCGCGCCGTAAATAAGGCTGTTGATATATTTCGGAATAATAATATCAAGCGCCTCTTCCTCCTCCGGCTCGTACGAAACCATTGTCCGGCGTTCTTCGGAGTCCTCCTGTCCGCCCGCTATATCCTCATGCGACATCGGCAGCAGCTTGACAAACTTAGGCACATGTACCACTGTGTTTTTAAAGCTTGTGTACGCCAGATATATCTCGCTTACCCTGCCCTGCTCAAACGCTTCAAGAACCGTCCTGCCGATCTCCATAGCGTCGGAAAACATCGGCTCGTTTATCACCTCGGAAAAGTCCGCGGCGATCTCATATCCCTTGCGGCTCAGAAAATCCCTGCCCTTTGTTCCGACGGCATATACTGCCGCCTCTCCGGGCGTGATTCCGCTCGATGTAACGAGCTTGGTTATATTGGAATTATAACCTCCCGCCAGTCCTCTGTTCGCCGTGATAACAATGACTGCCTTTTTGCCGGTCTCGCCCGCCTTGAGATAACGGTGCTCAATATTTCCGCTTCTCGCAAGCATCGTCGAAACCGTATTGTACATAGCGTCAAAATAAGGTCTCGCACTCTCGGCTTTTCCTCTTGCCTTCTGAAGCTTTACGGTTGACACAAGCTTCATTGCCTTTGTAATCTGCCCGGTGCTCTGAATACTTTCCTTGCGCCTTTTTATGTCCTTCATTGAAGCCATAAGTCATTTCACCTCTTTGCAGTCAATGCTACCTGAACTGTTGCTTAAATTCGGTTATCGCCTTAACAAGATCCGCCTCGTTCTCTTCGTCAAGCTGCTTCGTAGCCTTTATCTTCTCAGGAATCTCCGCATACTTGGTGTCGATGAACGCAAAAAGCTCTTTCTCAAAATCCGCGATCCTGTCAACCTCAATATCTATAAGGTATTTCTTGGTCGCCGCGTAAATTATAATAACCTGATATTCAACCGGCATCGGCTTGTACTGGGGCTGTTTAAGTATTTCCCTGATACGCTCGCCCTGAGCCAGCGTTTCTTTGGTGTCCGCGTCAAGCTCGGAACCGAACTGCGAGAACGCCGCAAGCTCCCTGTACTGAGCAAGCTCCGTACGGATGGGCGCCGAGATCTTCTTGATCGCCTTTATCTGCGCCGCGCCGCCTACTCGGGATACCGAAAGTCCGGCGTTGATAGCGGGTCTGAAGCCCGAATTGAACATTTCCGTCTCAAGATAGATCTGACCGTCCGTAATGGATATTACGTTGGTAGGGATGTAAGCCGACACGTCGCCCGCCTGCGTTTCGATTATCGGAAGCGCGGTAAGCGAACCTCCTCCAAGTTCTTCGGAAAGCCTCGCTGCTCTCTCAAGAAGTCTTGAATGAAGATAAAATACGTCGCCCGGATAAGCCTCACGTCCCGGCGGCCTTTTAAGAAGCAGAGAAAGTGTACGGTACGCGGCGGCATGTTTGCTCAGATCGTCGTAAACGACAAGCACATCCTCGCCTCTTTCCATCCACTCCTCGCCGATGGCGCATCCCGAATACGGGGCTATATACTGTAAGGGCGCAAGCTCGCTCGCCGTGGACGCAACTATCGTTGTGTAATCCATCGCGCCGTACTCCGTGAGCGTCTGTACTATATTCGCGACCGTTGAAGACTTCTGTCCTATCGCGACGTATATGCAGTGTACTCCCTGTCCCTTCTGGTTGATTATCGTATCTATCGCGATCGCCGTCTTACCGGTCTGTCTGTCTCCGATAATAAGCTCACGCTGTCCTCTTCCGATAGGGATCATGGCGTCGATTGCCTTAATACCCGTCTGAAGAGGAGTATCAACTGATTTTCTGGAAATAACGCCGGAGGCAACTCTCTCTATCTGTCGGTATTTATCAGTAACAATGGGTCCCTTCCCGTCTATGGGCTGTCCGAGGGAATTTACAACACGTCCCGTAAGCGCATCGCCTACCGGAACCTCAACAACGCGCCCCGTAGTTTTTACGGTATCTCCCTCGTTGATATTCTTTGAATCACCGAGCAGAACCGCGCCTACGTTATCTTCCTCAAGGTTAAGCACCATGCCGAAAACATCGCCGGGGAACTCCAAAAGCTCTCCCTGCATCGCCTTTTCAAGACCATGAATTCGCGCAATACCGTCCGCCACCTGAATGACCGTTCCCACATCAGACACATCCAGTTCTGTCTTATATCTCATAATCTGCTCTTTAATAACCGAGCTGATCTCTTCCGGTCTTAAATTCATAGGGCTTTAGCACCTTCTTTCTATGATTATTCACTACACATCAAGACTGTAAAGCTCACGCGATAAAGCGTCGAGCCTGTGCTTGATGCTGCTGTCCACTACCCTGTCGCCGATCCTTATTACCATTCCGCCGATAAGGCTTTCATCAACAGCATATTTCATTTCAAATTCTTTGTAACCCGTCGTCTGCAAAAGCCTGTTCTTAACCTTTGTTTTCATCGCTTCCGACAACTCCATGGGAGTCGTGACAAACGCGGTTCCGATTTTCTTATATTCCCTTACCCTGTCAAGGAAATATTCAAAAATATCGGTGATGTATCTGCTCCGGTCCTTTGTGACGATCGCGACAAGAAATCCCGTCATCTCGTTTGACACAAATTTGCCGAAAATATTGTCGATTATAGAAATTTTATCTTCTTTAACAATCTTAGGGTGATTGAGCAGCTCCTCAAGTTCTTCATTATCCCTGAAAGCCTGCAAAACAGCTTCCGCCTCCTCATAGAACGCGTCAACGCGGTCCTGTCCGGCGGCAACGTCGAAAAGCGCATCACCATAAGTCGCCGACACTAGCTTTGCCATACGTTATCACCCATTTCATTCAATGTTTCGTCAACAAGAGATTCCTGCACCTGAGTATCTATTGAAGCCGACACCACCTTGCCTGCCATTGCAGCGGCAACGGCGATCATCTCCTTCTTCATGTCGTCCGCGGCGCGTTTCTTCTCAAGCTCGATCTCGGCGTTTGCCCTCTCAATGATCCTGCCTGCCTCGCTCCTTGCCTCGTCGACTATCTGTTCCTCTCTGGCAAGAGCTTTTTTGCGCGCTTCTCCGAGAATTGCGTCAGCCTCTTTGTCCGCATCCCTGAGTTTGGCGTCGTACTCATTCTTGAGCGCAGCCGCCTCTTCCTTATCCTTCTTGGCGTTGGCAATATCCGCGTCAATAGCGTCCTTTCTCTTTTTGAGAAGTTCCCTCACCGGATTAAAAAGGAAAAAAGAAGCCAACAAAAACAATATGAAAATGTTGATTGCAAGAATTACGGCATCATGTATAAGCTGCGCATCCAGATTGAATATTCTCTGCATTTCCTCCGCAGCCTCGGTTACGACTTCCGTCGTTGGCATATTCCCGCCTCCTTCCGTTATTATCCGCGCTTATTTTAGAGCTTACCGATAAGCGGGTTAGCGAATAACAGAATGATGGCTACGGCGAAGCCGTACAAACCTGTCGTTTCGGCTACGGCCTGTCCGAGAAGCATGGTTGAAGTGATATCGGATTTAGCTCCGGGGTTGCGTCCTACCGCTGCCGCAGCGTGACCTGCCGCGATTCCCTGACCGATACCGGGACCTACACCTGCGATCATCGCAAGTCCTGCGCCTATTGCCGAACATGCTAAAATTAAAGCTCTGCTTGTTATTTCTACCATTTTTATTTTCCTCCTAAAAATTAATCAGTCGTCTGCTATTTTGTCATTAATATAGACCATAGTCAACATACAGAAAACGTATGTCTGGATCGCTCCCGAAAAAATGTCGCAGTACACATGTATCACCGCCGGAATGCCGATGGTGACGGCTGTGGGAAGCAGTCCGTAAATCAGCCCCATAAGAATAGTACCGGACATTATATTGCCGAAAAGACGCAATGATAACGAAAGCGGCACCGCAACTTCCCCGATTATATTTATCGGAAAAAGTATGGGGGTCGGTTTAAAGAGATTGGTGATATGCTGCATTTTCCTTGCCCTCATGCCGTTGATCTGAATAAGCATGAAAGTAATAATACCTAACGGCAGCGTTACTCCGTAATCCGCGGTGGGCGGTCTCAGCCCGAACAAGCCCGATATATTGCAAACAAGAATAAACATGAACACCGTGCATATCCAGTTGCGGAATCGCTTGCTGTTTTTACCCATAATACCCGAGACCATATTGTCGATTGCCGAAACCGCCATTTCCAGAATATTCTGCAAGCCCCCCGGCCTTGCAGTAGGATCGGCGTGAACAATCTTGTGATGACCTACAATCATCAAAATGACCAATACTAGCGTGACAATTAATAATCCAACATGCGTGGTGGTAATCCACAGTTCCTGTCCAAACAGTCTATACTTGAAAAGTCCTTTGATATAGAAATCAACGTCCTTGGCAAGTATCATGCCGGAAAGATATCCCGTCACATTCATCACCTTCTTTATTCTTTATTTTGTTTTGAAAAAATTTTTATAAATAACGGCTGAAGATAAGCCGATATTTTCAGACTGAAAAGTCCGACAAAAATCATGACTATATTGAGCCATCCCGTAAACCCGAACAAAAGCAACACACCCGCCACACAAGCGAGCCTTCCTACGGAATGCCACGCCATATATGACTTTTGCTTTGCTTTCATATACATCATTTTATTCAGGGTATACTGCATACTGACCGCCATAGCAGACGCCATGAGGGCTCCAAGTAAAAGCCCGAGTTCGCATTTTAGTTTGTCGTGAGTAAAAACCAGCACCGGAACCGACACAACCGCGGAATAGATCGCGATTCCAAGAATCAGTGTCTTCAGCGTCCGGATCATTTCTTTATCCTTCATCGTCCCCGTCATCCTCATCCGATCGTTCTCCGGTTCCGGAAACGGCTCCGCCGCCTTCCTCCCGGCTGTCAGTCTTCGCGGCGGACATCGCAAGCCTGTAAGCGTTGCGTCCTCCGGCAAGCATTCCGAGAAACATCAGAGGTATCACCCAGTAAGTCCCGAATCTCCTGTCTATCAGAACCCCCAAGGCAACACAAAGCGCAGTGGGTACCATGACATGAAGCCCAAGCTGCGTAATTAAGGCAAACGATCTGAAAACACTTTTTTTGCCGCTATCCATTAAAAGACCTCCCGGCTGTCAGACTGATTCGCTTTTCATGTTAGAAAGTATAACCTATTTTTTTCCAAAAGGCAATAAGATTTTATCCTAATTCTCTATCTCTTTTATGCGCCTTATATGCTTTTCCTCATTGCTGAAACCGGTGTCCAAAAAGGTATCGACTATGCGGATCGAAAGCTCCCTGTCGTAATCTCCTCCGGCAAGCGCAAGCATATTGGCGTCGTTATGGAGTCTTGTCATTTCAGCAAAATGAGGGTCCGTACAGAGCGCGCACCTTATGCCTTTTATTTTATTTGCGGTAATAGAAATTCCTATTCCTGTGGTACATACCACGATGCCCCTGTCGCATTCGCCCGACGCTACCGCGTTCGCCGCCGCCTTTCCGAAAACCGGATAGTCGCAGGAATTTTTGTCATAACACCCGAAATCTTTGTACTCAAGGCCCCTTTCCTCAAGATGCCTTATCACCTCGGTCTTTAAATCGTATCCGCCGTGGTCCGAAGCTATCATTGCATGTTCTCCTCCGTTTCGGCGTCTGGCGCCGAATTAATCTCATATATTTTCTGCTCTGTCTGCGCGACCCATGTATTTATGGACTCCAGAAAAAGAGCATACACGTCCCTGTGTCCGCCGTACGGGTCCATTATATCGCCGCTGCCTCCCGCGAATTCCATTATGGTATAAACGTTTACGGCGTTCTCAAACTCCTCGAAAATCTTCTGCTTCTCCGTCCTGTCCATGGTCAGCACAAGAGTATCCTCCGCAAAGTCCGCCGCCTCAAGGGGCTTTGACTGTCCGTTTTCAAGGATTATTCCGCTGCTTCTGAGCACGGACGTAGCCTTAGGATTGTACGGCTCCGGAAAAAGAACGATAATTCCCCTCGAACATATCTCCAGTCCCGGCGTCCTGTTTATCCTTTTCATTACCGCCTCCGCCATAGGGCTTCGGCACAGATTGTCCATGCACACAAAAATAAGTCTGTTGTATTTTGCCATATAAACCGCCTCTTCTCAGACCTTGATCACACGCTGTCCGGCAGCTTTAAGCAGCCGATTCATAACCGCGTATCCTATTCCCTCAAGCGGGAAAGCTTCCGCGTATATCGTATCCACGCCGCGTTCGTCAAACTCGCGCAGCGCGCCGAAAAGATGTCTCGCTATTTCTTCGGGGTTTGTCCTGCTCCCCAGGCAGATCATCTCTCCCTCGCAAAAGAAATCTTTATTTTCCTCCGATACCATTATACCGGCTTTTCTTCCTTGAGAAATATCGTTCCTTACGAGCTGTTTTATTTTATCCGCAACGGCGCCGCGCTCTCCCTCGACGACCGTCATCTCCGCTTTCGGCGCGTAATGCCGGTATTTCATTCCCGGCGCCTTCGGTCTTACCTCTCCGTCCACGCCGCTCATAAGCGCGGGATCGTACGCCACCTCTCCGACCGCTCCGCAAAGCATTTCAGCCGTCACGAAACCGGGGCGGAGCAATACGGGAACATCTCCCGTCATATCAACAATCGTTGACTCAAGTCCTATATCTATATCGCCGCCGTCGATGATCATATCTATTCTTCCAGAAAGATCCTCCGCGACATGTTCAGCCGACGTCGGACTCGGACGTCCCGAAAGATTAGCGCTCGGAGCCGCGATAAAGGTCCCCGACGCTTTTATAAACTTCCTTGCGGTCTCATTATCCGGCAGCCTCACGGCAACCGTGTCAAGCCCTCCTGTCACAGTGTCGGGAACACGGCAGTTTTTCTTTATTATAACGGTCAGCGGACCCGGCCAGAAACGCTCCGCCAAAGTATATACAACCTCCGGCACGTCGTCCGAAAGCTCCGTCAGATCGGATATATCCGATATATGCACTATCAGCGGATTATCCGACGGTCTGCCCTTTGCGGCGTAAATCTTTGAGGCTGCGTCCGCGTCAAACGCGTCCCCGCCCAATCCGTAGACCGTCTCGGTGGGAAACGCCACAAGCCCGCCTTTTTTTATTATGGCGGCGGCTTTTTGTATCACCTGCCTGTCATGTCCGGAATCTCCCGTTATTTTCTCAATTATCGTATCCATGGCTACTATTCTAATCTTTTATTGCCGCAAAGTCAATTTTTTGCTTCAAAGTATTGTTCAATTCCGGCGGTGATCGCCTCCGCGATCTTTTGCTGGTACGCTTCGTCCGAAAGCTTCGTTTCCTCCGCCGGACAGCTTAAAAATCCGCATTCGACTATAACCGTAGGACATGGCGTGTGTATCAGCATATAATAATTGTCGTTTGACTTGCACATTCTGCGGTTATCCCTGTCAAGCTTTTCCTTGAGCTGCTCCTGTAATATCTCCGCCAGTTTTTTGCCCTGCGCCGAATGCTTATAATAAAATACCTGCGCCCCGCTGACAGACGGCTCCGGATAACTGTTCTGATGAATGCTGACCGCCAGATCCGCGTCCGACTTCTCTATCAGCTCGCATCTTTTGTTCATGTCCGCCGCTTTTTTATTGACGTCCGTCTCGGAATAAAGCCCCTCGCCGTCCTCTCTTGTCATAACGACATTATAACCCTTCTCCGTAAGGCATTCTTTGAGCTTAAAGCTTATCGCCAGATTTACGTCCTTCTCAAGCGAACCGTTCACCCCGACTTTACCGGGGTCTATGCCTCCGTGCCCCGGATCTATCACAACAGTCACAGGCTCCGGCACCGCTGCGCCCGTCGTTTCCGCCGCCTTAGGCAGCCCGAATTCCATCGTACACACCACTCCGGCAATAAGCATCACCGCCATAAACACGTCAAGCACTTTTCTGTTCATAAAATATACCAAACCTTGCTGCGTTTGGTATATTTTATTTGCATAAACGCAAATATAGAAGCATATTCGCAGACGGACAATCCCGTGAATTACTTACCCGCTATTATATCCCACACGGAATCTGATTCCATTCCGAGGCACCATGCCGCAACGCCCGCTATATTATAACTGCGTATAAGCTTTATTCTCTCTTCCATTGAGCGCTCGTCTTCAAGCCATATACTGTAGCTTTTGCCGTCCGCGCTTCCTGTGGCGACAAACTGCTTGACCTCATCGTCCCATATTTTTGTAAGCCCAAGCTCTTCGGCTATCTGCGCGCCGCCTCCCATTCCGTAGCTTTTGGAGGAAAGCGAAACGTTTCCCTCGTCGTCCGGTCCTTCTATCCACAGTCTTGTATAAAAAGGAACGGCATTTATGAGCTTCTCCCTCGGAACCTCTTTAAGCGATTCCGAAATTCCTTCATTCACAAAGCCTATAGACGCTACAGAACCCGCTTCGCTGCCGCCGGAATAATGCTCGTCATACCCCATTACAATTACATAATCCGCGCATTCTCCCTGGTCCGTCCTGTTATACTGCATATTGTACGGCTTCGGCACATAATTGTCCACCGAGAGCACGACTCCCGCCTTGCGGCAGCTTATTGAAAGTTCTCTTATAAACTGTATATATCCGTCTCCCGCCTCCTGCGAAACTTTTTCAAAATCGACATTTATTCCGTCATAGCCGTAATCTTTTATTTCCGCCATAATATTTTCAATAAGGCGGCGTCTTGAATCCGTATTGCAAAGAAGCGCCTTCTCGTCCCAACCTTCCCCTTCTGTTGAGGTAAAATCGCTTATCAGCGGCCATATCTCCATGCCAAGACTATGAATGTATTCCACATATGCCCTGTCAGCCATTGATTCAATATTTCCTTTTGCGTCGACCGCCTTATACCATGTAGGCGAAACGGTGTTGACTCCTTTGCTGCCCGCAAGCAGCTCTTCTATTTTGGCATTGTCGTTCAAGTCATAGACCGCGTGCCACACCAGAAGAATATCATGGTTCCTTAACTGCGACGGATACTCCTCCTTCTTATATTCCGAATCGTAGGTATACAGTACCGCCGCCCCCGTCGTATGCGAGGACTTCACATAGCCCGTTCTGCCGTCCTCGGACTTTACTTTAAGCCATTCCTGCTCCTGTGAAGCCCCTTCTTCAAGCATCCACATCGTATCGGCTTTATCGGAGGCATCCTCCATAATGCTTCCTTTTATAGACGCGCCGTCCCTGACGACGTACTCTTCGTTCAGCACGGTTTTCATATACTCCGAGCCTCCGTCAACTATTACAAGCCTGTCAGGAGCTTCATAGGCGCGCCATACCATGTCGCACCTTTCCGACGCGAATTCCAGCAGAATATAAAGAGTGTCATTTTCTCTCAGCACAACCGGCTTGTCCGTCTGCCTGCTCTCCCCGTCAACACTGTATTTTTTTTCACCCACGGGAAAAGTATATATCTGCGTCGCCGTAGTGTACAGCACTTCGTTCCTGCCCTCGTCGTAAAAAAACTTGTCCGTAAAATTATCTTTCAGGAATTTATTTTCCACATAGAAGGCTCCGTCCTCAAGCTTCACTTTATAATCCGATTTAGCGTAATTATATATCAAAACAGGCGTCTTTCCAGCCGCTCCGAAATATTCCTCATAATCCACCCTTGTTTTGGAGGGCGTAAACTTGTGAATGATGATTCCTGCCGCCAGAAGCGCCGCGACAATAAGCAGTACCGCCGCCGCGACAGCGATTATCTTCCCGCGTTTTCCGGGTTTAGGCGGCTCCTCATCATACAGCTCGGCATACTCCTCCTGCGTGTTCTGTCCGGACTCTGTCTGCCCGTAGCTGCTTTCCGGCGCACCGTCCCCGTCAAGAGTCACCGCTATCTCCTCAATATCAGGAGTTTCGATCTGCTCCTCTAACTCCTGCTCGTCTTCAAATATGTAATCGTCTGAATCCTGATTATTCGTGTATTTTCTGTTATTTATCAAATCGGCACCTCATTGTTTCTTCCCCCGCCGCGCTCAGCAGGAGATCAAGCGACTGGATTTTTGAGTTTATTCCATAAGCAATGCCGCCCGGAAACTGCGTATTCCTCGCTGAACGGGCCATCGCCCTATAAAAACAGTCATAGTCTGCCCTTGCGGCAAGCAGCAGGTCTGTCTCTGTCCGTTTTTGCACTGCTTGTTACTTACGCATATCATACCATAAACGCGACGAGCCGAGCATGCCGAAGGCATATTCGGCGACCGCGGAATGATAATAAGCGCTTGCGCTTATTATACCATAAAAACAAACGGCGTTGCAATGCAGCGACGCCGTTTTTTCATGGAATTCATTTCAAATGCATCAGCAAATTCCGATTAAAGCACATAAAGGGGTTATGTTGTCTGCTTTAAATTAATTTTTTCAAATTCGATTTCTACTAATTTCCCACCCTTAAATTCGTAATTTCTCATATATGTGCAGTCATTTTCGTTAAGAAGCATGTCTATAAGACCGTCTTCCGGTTCAACTTCGTCTCCGTTTACGCGAAAAGTGACTCCGTTTTCTTTAAGACCTAACAATTCTTCTTTAAGGGCTGACCTGTAATTTTTATCGGTTTCCATTCCGAAATCCTCCCGTAATAGCCCGCAGCGCAGCATTGTGTGCGGCGGCAGCATGTTTCAATAGTACAGTTTGCCGCCGTCTAAATTGCAAGGAAGTCTATTGTGATATAAAGACCATTCCGTTATAAGGGCCATCAGAAAAATCCGTACGTCAGCTCCTGTAAAAAATCCATGCTCTGCTCTCCGAGACAAAACGGATCGGGCTCGCAGGGAATCGCGCCTACCGAAATTCCCAATTCTTTGCTGAGATAGCGTATTCCCTCGCGCACCGGCGAGACCGCAAGAAATTTCCATTTGTTTCTTGAGGCTTCCCTTTTTGTCCTGGCGGCAAATCCCACATATTCATGGATCTTCCACCACGACAGGCTTCCGACAACAAGCTTCGCTCCACACATAAGAAACTGCTGTCTGTTACGTTCAAAATCACATCCGAAATCAATGATAACATAATCGTAGCCCTCAGACATAAGCCCGGCGATTTGTGAACTGTCCGACTGCGTATAAATTGAAATCAACTTTTTAATTTTACCGTATTTGGAATGAAAATTATTGCTCAGTATAATTCCAGCCTGCCGAAAACAGCCGCTGTCGTTCATTTCCGCCAGCGCCACCCTTGCGCCCGCAACCGCCGACAAAAACACGGCAAGCATCACGGAAAGGTGTGTAACTCCCGTTTGGCCCGCGGTTCCCATTATGCCGACAGACGCGCTCATGCGGTTATCTTTTAAAATGACGTTTCTTTTTCCCATATTCAGACGCAAATCCTTTGCAGTGGTATTTATATGGCTCAGGCTGATAACATACCCTGACAGGATTTATGATTCCGCGCTCCGCGAGCGCGCCTATGCTTATACTTCCGGCAAAATTGATTATTGTACTCAGTCTTTGGGAAATCCCGGACGACATGTTTAGCAGCCGCCCGGTGATCTCCGCCGTCTTTTTCAGCTCATAGGGCTTTGCGCCCGTCACAAGACAGACATAGTCCGAGCTTATGATCTCATTAAGATTAGTCTCTTCGGCACAACCGTAATCACATATTATCCTGTCAAATCTGTCCTCATATCCCGTCGCCGCGCATCCGCAGTAATCGGGAATCATTCTGATCCCGTCAGCCGTATACACACCCCTGTCAAAAACCACCCTGCCCGCCGCCTTTAAAATTTCCATAAAGTCCCGGCTCTGATTGCATTCTTTGGCAGCCGCCATAAAGCCTGCTTTGGAAAGAACGTAAGCAGCTATGAGAGAACAGTGTGTGGTCCCGCAGTGCGGGTACGCTCCGGCAAAAGCGATGCGCAAGGATACTATTTCCGATACGGAGCTATTTCCGCGAATTTTAGAAAGAGCCTTTACAAGCTCCCCGACGGAGCCGAATCTCTCCCTTTTTGAATGTAGAAGACATTTTCTGACAATATCGGCAAATTCCCGTGGGCGGACGCCGTCAAGTCTTCCATAGCGCCTGCCGCCGCAGTAAGCATGACAGCCCCAATGGAATAAATGTCGCCGCCCGCGTCCGATGTACTTCCCGTATACACCTCCGGAGCCGCGTACCATTTGGTACCCATTGCGGGCGCGCGCTTACCGTTGGCGCAGACCGCGCTTCCATAGTCAAGAAGCTTGATACTTCTGCCGTTGTAAATAATATTTTCCGGCTTTATATCGCGGTGAAAAACTTTTCTGTCATGCAGATATTCCACAGCATTGCAAAGATCAAGCGTTATATCAATAATATTCCTGACCGGTAATTTTCCTTTGTCTGATAGTAAGGAACTAAGCGACGATCCCTCAACATATTCCTCAACAATGCATACGCATTCTTCATTTTCTTCTATATCGTAGATTATGGGAATAGCAGGATGTCTTAGATCTTTAAGAATGTCGGCTTCTCTGACCGCTGTCCGGTATATGTCCCGACACTTTTTGATGCACTTAAGCGCACGATTAACCTTTAGATTGAGATGTTCGGCAAGATAGACCTCACCGAAGGCGCCTGTTCCAAGCAGCTCTTCGATTCTGTATCTGCTGAACAAAATATCACCCTTTTGAATAACACCATCTCCCGGTGCGTCCGTATCTCAATATGTATCCTGTAAGAAAATAATAACTACTTTCTGTGAATTTGACAAGTGCTTTTCGTGAATTTATAAAAAATTAATAATTACAAATTGTCCCGCTTTTTACAAATCAGCTTAAAAAATACCGGAATTTTTCTTTTTTCGCGTGAAAACGACTTATTTTTAGCAAAATTTTACGTTTTATCCACTAAAAATTCATTTATCAATATTTACATTACTAAAACTTTTGCTGTATACTAATACTACAACTACAATAAAATTAAGACAGGATGTGAAAAAGATGAAGATCGAAAAAATCAGCGACACACAGATCCGCTGTACTTTAAGCCGCGGCGATCTGATTTCGCGCGAGCTGAAAATAAGTGAACTCGCATACGGAACTGAAAAAGCAAAGCTTCTTTTTCACGATATGATAGAACAGGCATCTAATGAATTCGGATTTGAGGCGGATGACATTCCCCTTATGATCGAGGCGATTCCGATGTCGTCCGACTGCATTGTTTTGATAATAACCAAGGTGGACGATCCCGAGGAACTTGACTCCAAGCTTTCCAATTTCTCGCCTTCCGAGGGCGGCTATGAAAACACCGTGGAAAGTCTTTTGGCTCTTGACGAAATCGACGAGCTCTCCGCCCCCGAAGAGTATTCCGGCAATGAGGAAATGCCCGCTTCACCTTCTTCCGGCGACGGCTTTATTCCAATGGCCGAGACCATAGCCGGGAAAGCGCAGGCGGATGCCGCCCGCAGCGAGAACGAGGAGGCTACGCGGATATATTCCTTTGATTCATGGCAGAAGGTTTCGGACGCCGTATCGCAAACAGGCGCGTCCTTTGACGGCGCAAGCCGCCTTTACCGCTCCGCTTCCGGAATTTATTATCTTGCCCTGACCGGATTTCTGGACGACAGCGGCGATATGTTCCGCATCTGCAACCTTTTATCCGAATACGGACGCAAGCTCAAAATCAACTATGCCACCGTTTCATATCTTGAAGAACACTGCTCGGTCATAATTAAAAATGACGCGTTTAAAATTTTAACCGAATACTAAATCAGAACAAGCTGCCGAACAAAAATTTTCCGTCCGTCAGCTTGTCCTTGTTTGACTCAAATATTTTTGGATTATCTTTTTGTTATTTTTTATTTCGTTTCAGACGGTTTGCCGTCGTCAAACTCGACCTTGGTCACCATCATCGTTTCGGGGTCGTAGGTTATTTTGGCAACCGTGTCATGCATCGGCATATCTCTTGCAAAACCTTTTCCGTCGTTTATCTGAGAGGCATACCCATGAAAAATATTATTGACCTGACCGAACATCTGATTTGCCGCGCCCTCATCCTCGCGGTCCAAAGGAACAAAGCTAAAATATGTATCAATGCTTTCGCCAAACCAGCCGTTTTCGTCTCTCACATCAGCAATATATTCCAATGTTCCGTAAAAGCAATAATCATTCTCCCATGCGGAAATTCCGGTATAATTATCCGCAATAATATACATTTTATCCCCCGTCAAAGGAAACTGATCGTCCTCAAGTCTGTTCATATCCTCGTCATAATGGCGCAGTTTTCCGGTATAGCTGATCTTTACGCTGTCGCCTTCTTTATAATCCGTACCGCATTTATCAGCTTTCATCTGATATATTGGAGCGCTGGAATTAATATTTACCAGATAGGCATCTCCCTCAACGCCGCCTATGATTCCCGCAACATAATTATCGGCTTCAGCTCTCTTATCCTCCGCAGGCTCAACCTTAGTTACAAGCATCGTGTCGGGATCATAGGTTATTTTGGCACGCACATCCTTCATAAGTATATCTCTAGGCAAGCCTTCGCCGCCGTTTATCTGAGATCCATATCCCACAAAGCCTCTGTTGTCTCCGAGGATACGGTTAGCCTGACCTTCCTCCTCGCTAACCGCCGGAATAAATTCATAGTAGGTATCGTCAGGGTTGCTGTCATGTACACCCCAAGCTTTCTCTACTGATCCGTAAAAAACATAATCATTATCCCACAATGAAATTCCGGTATATTCATCTGCTTTTATATGCATTACATAATCTTCGTTTATAACAACGCGTCCGTCCTTCTCATTCCATTTTCGCTCATTATTGTCATTATTGCTGACTGCTCCGGTATAGTCCACTTTTACGCTGTCTCCGACCTTATAATCCGTGCCGCATTTATCCGCCACAAGATAACAGCGCGAATAATTCATGCATATCATGTATTCCTTGTCCGTTACCTCTTTTATGATCCCTACAACGCTGCCTTTAGTATCTGCGGCAGCATTTTCCTGCCGTGTGCTGCTGCCTTTTGAGCAGCCTGCCGTTACACAGATTATCAAAAGTAAAGAAACCGTACAAATTTTCTGAATAATTTTTTTCATGATCTATACCCCCTTGCTGAAATTGTAAAACGAATAATTGCATCTCAAATAAAAAATACTGCCCCCGCCATAATAATATAAGTCATTGGAGCTGCTTGTTATTTGCGAATAATCCATATAATTAATAACCAATCTTGAATATTCATTCGGATCCATATAAATATACCCGTAAGAGGTGCTTATCTTAAATGAACCGCAAAGAACTACCACATGATTTTTTTCGGCATTATTTTGTAGTCTGTCTTCTCCATAAAGACAGCACATTATCGGAGAACCTTTTTTATGCTGGGCTGAAACGTTACTGTACGTTAATTTCCCCGCCTTTCCGCTGTATTTTAATAAACAGACATCAAACATTGTTTTCATATTTAATATAGTTCCTGCAGGTGTCCCGCTCATTACCGACTCCACCTTATCAAACATTGTTTTTGCCGTATAATCGGTTCCCATAAAATAATTGACAATACTTGCCCCGCACGCCGCCCAACATAAACCGACATCATTACTCAATGAGTCATTCGGTACATTTTTTACCTTAACTAAATTTCCTTCCGCACCGGGAGTAGTCTTGAGCATCATCTCAATATCAGAAACATAAGTCGGATAGTGTTTAGGCAATGTCGGAGTATTTACCTGAACCTGATACTCCCTGACCTCAAATTCCTCCGCCTCAATATCTTCCTGCCCCGCATCGTCATAATCGACGGTCAGCTCAATTGTATCTCCGTCAACCTTGACCTCTATACCGGCGTTTTCGCTGCCCGTCAACGCGTCGAAAACTTCCTCGTTATTTTTAACCAGAAAACAGGTTCTTCTCTCAGAAGTTTCCTCGTCAAACGCTTTGACGTACTCTCCTATCATCTCGTTTTCAGTATAAAGAACCGCAACCTGCGTAGTTATTCCCGTATCATCCGAGGTTTCTATGTAATCGGTACAGTAAACCGTATCCTGGGAATCATACCCTAAATAATTTAATGAATAATTGATTTCTTCATAATCAGCGCCTTCTTTGGCAAATCTAGCTTCGCCCGCCTCTTCCGAAGTCACATCATCAGCGTATGATAAATATGTCGAATTCCGCACAAATAACATGAATATTACAACTAATGCTGCGAATTTTGTAGATTTCCTCATTAATTTACTCCTTATGATTAATGGTGTATTGTTGCTTTTAATTATCACATATTTTTATATATCTGTCAATGGAATTGCTATGTTAATTAGTGAAATTTACATTTTTATATTTTATATTATCATCAAATAAGTATTATGTTTTTTTATAATACAAAATAAAAACATCCCCAACAATCAATGCCGAACGTGATTGGTCCGCGCAGCGCCGCCCAAAATTCCTTGTTAAATCCGCGCTCCTGTTGTATAATCACTTCCATGGACATTATTTTAATTATTACGGAAGAATTACAGGTAAAAAAATGGCAGGTTGAAGCTGCCGTTAAGCTTATCGACGAGGGCAATACCATACCCTTTATTTCGCGTTACCGCAAAGAAGCTACGGGAGCGCTTGACGATACGCAGCTGCGTAAACTTGACGAACGGCTTTCATATCTGCGCGGTTTGGAGGAGCGCAAACAGACCGTTCTGGCTGCTATCGGGGAGCAGGGCAAGCTCACGCCGGAGCTTTGCGCGCAAATTGAAGAGGCGCGCACTCTCGTGGCGGTAGAAGACCTTTACCGACCCTATAAACAGAAAAAACGCACCCGCGCCACAATAGCCAAAGAACGCGGGCTCGAAGGGCTTGCCGCTGTGATCAGGCTCCAGCAGACCGCCAATCCGCTTGAGCTTGAAGCCGCGCCCTATATTGATAAAGAAAAAGACGTTCCCGACGCAGGCGCCGCGATTGCCGGAGCTATGGATATTATTTCAGAAGAGATCTCTGACAACGCTGACTACCGGACCCGTATCCGCGAGCTGACCTTCAGCGAAGGACTTATCTCGTCCGCCGCCAAAGACGCCGATACCGAGTCCGTTTATGAGATGTACTACGATTTTACGAGCCCTCTCACCAAAATGACGGGCTACCGCACTCTCGCGCTCAACCGCGGCGAAAAAGAAAAATTTCTCACCGTTAAAATCGAAGCGCCCGTGGACAAGATTCTTGCCTACCTCGAAAAACAGATAATTGTCAAAGAAAACCCTAACACCGCGCAGGTTCTTAAAGACACCATAGCGGACAGCTACAACCGCCTTATCGCCCCCTCGATCGAGCGCGAGCTGCGGAACCGCCTGACCGAAGCCGCGGAGGACGGCGCGATCGACGTTTTCGGCAAAAATCTTACGCAGCTTCTTATGCAGCCGCCCATCGCCGGACGCAATGTTCTCGGATGGGACCCCGCGTTCAGGACAGGCTGCAAGCTTGCCGTTGTGGATCCAACAGGCAAGGTCCTTGACACCGTGGTCATCTACCCCACAGCGCCGCAGAACAAAGTCGACGAGGCAAAGGCGGTTCTTAAAAAACTTATACGCAAATATGATATATCGCTGATCTCCTGCGGCAACGGAACAGCCTCACGCGAATCCGAGGCTATAATCGCCGACCTGATAAAAGAAATACCCGAAAACGTACAGTATGTTATCGTAAACGAAGCCGGAGCCTCCGTATACTCCGCAAGCGAACTTGCGGCTGAGGAATTCCCGAATTTTGACGTGGGACAGAGAAGCGCCGCTTCGATTGCGCGCCGGCTTCAGGACCCCCTTGCGGAGCTTGTAAAAATAGACCCCAAGGCGATAGGGGTCGGTCAGTATCAGCACGATATGAACCAGAAAAAATTAGGCGTCGCCTTAGACGGCGTCGTAGAGGACTGCGTAAACCACGTCGGCGTAGACCTGAATACCGCGTCAGCGCCGCTCCTCGAGCATATTTCCGGAATCACAAAGCAGCTTGCCCGCAATATCGTCGCGTACCGCGAGGCAAACGGACGCTTCGTCACGCGCAAGGATCTGCTGAAGGTCCCCAAACTCGGACCCAAAGCCTTTGAGCAGTGCGCCGGATTTATGCGCATAAACGAAGGACGCAATCCCCTCGACTCTACCGGAGTACACCCCGAAAGCTATGAAAAAGCGCTTGCTCTTTTGGAACGCGCGGGCTTTTCTCCCGAAAACATTACGAAAGGCGGCGTATCCGGACTTTCGCTCACGATAAAAGACTACGCAAAACTTGCAAAAGAACTTGACATCGGAGAGCTTACTCTCCGCGACATTGTAAAAGAGCTAGAAAAACCCGGACGCGACCCGCGCGAGGAAATGCCTAAGCCCGTCCTAAGAAGCGACGTAATGTCAATGGAGGATCTGCGCCCCGGAATGATACTGTCCGGAACCGTGCGCAATGTCATTGATTTCGGAGCCTTCGTTGATATAGGCGTTCATCAGGACGGACTTGTACATATATCGCAGCTCACGAACGCCAGATTTGTAAAACACCCTATGGAAATAGTAAGCGTAGGCGACATCGTTTCAGTCAAAGTGCTGAACGTTGACGCCGCCAAAAAAAGAATACAGCTGAGTATGATCATCTGATTTTATTTACCCATAAGCACCGTGATGACGACGCTCGCCACAATTCCCGCCGCAGTGGAAACAAGCGCGCCCGCGAGCGTCCATCTCGTCTTGGTGACCTTTGCCGCCATGTAATATACGCTCATCGTATAAAAAACAGTTTCGGTGCAGCTCATCATAACGCTCACCATAAATCCCGTATACGAATCCGTTCCGTAAAGCTTGAATATGTCAAGGCACAACCCTGTGGCGGCGCTTGACGAAAAAAGTCTTACAATGATAACAGGGACCACTTCGGCAGGAAGCCCCACAAAGCCGCTAAAATATCCTATCAGTTTACCTATCATTTCAAGAAGTCCGGACGCTCTCAGCACCCTGACTCCGACCATAAGTCCGATGAGCGTCGGCAGAATCCCGACGACCGTTTTGAGTCCGTCCTTTGCCCCGTCGATAAAATCCTCGTAAACTTTATTTTTCTTCAGAAGGGCGTAGCCGACTATATAAAATACCAAAAGAGGGATAATAAACTCGGACAGATACAGAATAATCTTCATAAGCACCAAGGGCACAGAATTTTAATACATTCTATGCCCCCGGAATTATCATTATTTCTTTTTGTGAAAATTAACCTTTTTAATATGAAGACGCCTTCGTTCCTTTGCTTCCGCCTTAGCCTTCTCCTCCATAGCCTGCTCGGCTTCGTACTGTTCGTACATCTGCTCCTTATTCCGTTTGACAAGCCCTCGGTGCATAAGCCGCTTTATTATGTCGTAAAGCACCGCAAAAAGAGGCACGCCGATTATCATTCCCGTAAAACCGAACATTCCGCCGAAAAACGTAATCGAGAAAAGAACCCAGAAGCTTGATACTCCCGTTGCATTTCCAAGAATCTTCGGTCCGAGGATATTTCCGTCAAACTGCTGAATGGCAATTATTATTATAATGAAATAAAGGCATTTCAGCGGACTTACCATAAGCACTATAAACGCCGACGGTATTCCTCCGATAAACGGTCCGAAAAAAGGAATGATATTAGTAACTCCGACAACCACGCTTATTAACAGCGCGTACGGAATCTTAAATATCGACGTCACTATAAAAGTAATTATACCTATTATAATAGAATCGAGAATCTTGCCGTTTATAAAGCCGCTGAACATTTTGTCGATGAATTTCAGCTCATCCATTATCCTGTCAGCCCATTTTTCTTTAAAAATACTGTATATTATAAGCTTGCCCTGCGACGACAGTTTTTTGCGCTGCGCAAGTATATAGAGGCAGGCAATACCGCCGATAAGCAGATTCTTGAGCACGGTGATAACGCCCTTCAAACCGACCGTAACTCCGGACAGCACGTCATTTATAAAAGAACTGCTGTCAAATTCCGTGAATTTAGTGATCCACTCCTGTATCTTTGCAAATCCGTCTTTTGCAAAGTCGTCGATAGTCTCCTGCATCGCTGTATCCTTGGTTATGCTTTTAAGCCAGTCTATCACGTTGGCATACCATTTTTGAACATTATCCACAAGCATCTTGCCGCTGTCAATGACTTGGGGAATTACCGATGCCAGCATAACATAAATGAACATCAGAAAAAGCACGGCTGTTATAAAAATGCTGATAATTTCGGAAAGATTCCGGGCAAAGCGCCTGTTCTTCATCTTGGAGAACCATTTTCCGGTCCATTTTTCAAAGACCGCGCATATGGGCTTGAGCAGATACGCCAACACAGCGCCTACAATAAACGGCGATAAATTTGACATTATGCTTTTCATAAGTCCGAAAAGCGTCTTGTCCTTAAAAAAAGCGAAATAATACAAAATACTGCACGCTACCACAAGAAAAAGCATAACGCCAATCGCTACATATTTATTGCCAAAATTAAGCCTCCTGGAAGATTTGCCTTCCGTTCCCTGACTGTCCATATATTCCCTCCGTGAATTTATAGCTATATTGTATTATTTTCCATCTGCATTTACAAGGGATAATTTAAAAATTATTTTTGCATAATGGCAAAAAACAGCCCGCACAGAAAACCATGCGGGCTGCGATTTAACCTGGTATTTCCTTTTTAATCGAAAAGCCTTGCGTACTTAACAAGATAATCGTATCTTGCCTTCGCGTTCTCCTCGGCAGCCTTAAAGAGCATCTCGGCTCTCTCAGGATTAGCCTTTGCAAGTCTTGCATAGCGCGCCTCATTCATAATGAAGTCACGGTAGCTTCCCTTAGGCTCCTTAGAGTCAAGCTGGAACGGATTCTTGCCCTCGTCCTTAAGAGCGGGGTTAAATCTGAACAGATGCCAGTAGCCCGAATCAACAGCCGCTTTCTCAACGTCCTGAGCGTGAGCCATTCCGGTCTTGATGCTGTGGTTGATACAAGGAGCGTATGCGATTATAAGCGAAGGTCCGGGATATGCCTCTGCCTCGGCGATCGCCTTGATGCACTGGTTGCGGTCCGCGCCCATTGAAATCTGCGCAACGTACACATAACCGTAGCTCATTGCGATGCTGGCAATATCCTTCTGCTTGATCTCCTTACCTGCCGCTGCAAACTCCGCAACCGCGCCGGTAGGCGTAGCCTTTGAAGCCTGACCGCCGGTGTTGGAATATACCTCGGTATTAAATACGAAGATATTTATATCCTTATTGCTTGCGAGAACATGGTCAACTCCGCCGAAGCCGATGTCGTATGCCCATCCGTCTCCGCCGAATACCCACTGTGACTTCTTGGAAAGCATATCCTTGTCGGTAAGGATCTCTCTTGCCGCATCGGAATCCTCTCCCGCAAGCGTGGCGATAAGCTTCTCGGTAGCCGCTCCGTTAGTGGTTCCGCAGCTGAAGGTATCAAGATATTCCTGAGCTGCCGCTTTAAGGTCAGCGTTGGAGGTCGTTTCAAGAACCTCTTCAACCTTAGCCTTAAGCCTTGTTCTTACCGCCTTCTGAGCAAGCTGCATACCCATACCGAACTCTGCGTTATCCTCGAAAAGAGAATTGCTCCATGCGGGTCCGCGTCCCTGCTTGTTCACAGTATAAGGCGTCGAGGGCGATGAGTTGCCCCATATAGATGAGCAGCCTGTCGCGTTCGCTATATACATCCTGTCGCCGAAAAGCTGGGTGATAAGCTTTGCGTAAGGAGTCTCGCCGCAGCCTGCGCACGCGCCCGAGAACTCAAGGAGCGGCTGCTTGAACTGGCTTCCCTTAACCGTCGTTTCCTTAAATTTATCAAATACTTCTGCCTTGTCAGGAAGGCTCTGTCCGTAATCAAACGCGTTCTGCTGCGTCCTGTCGGTATCGTCAAAGCGCTCCATAACGAGTGCCTTCTCCTTTGCGGGACATACGTTCACGCAGACCTTGCAGTCCATGCAGTCGAACTCGGATACAGTCACGGCAAACTTCATTCCCGGCATACCTGTCATATCGGTGATCTTCATTCCGTCGGGAGCCTTTGCAGCCTCCTCCTCGGTAAGAGCTACCGGACGGATAACGGCATGAGGACAAACATACGAGCAGAAGTTACACTGTATACAATTCTCAGGTATCCACTTGGGAACCGTCGTCGCAACGCCGCGCTTCTCAAATGCGGCAGCGCCCGAAGGTGTGGAGCCGTCAACATAATCCTTGAATGCAGATACGGGGAGCTTATTGCCCTCCTGTCCGTTTACGGCGTGCTGAATCGAATTAACGAAATCAACCACATCCTGTCTTGCGCCCTCAGCGGCTGCAGAAAGGGTTTCGTCCTCCGCATTCTTCCAGCTGTCGGGAACGTTGATCTCAACAACGTTCGCAAGACCTGCGTCGATAGCGTTATGGTTCTTCTTAACAACGTCCTCGCCCTTCTTCATATAGCTGGCTGTCGCAGCGTCCTTCATATATTTAACGGCATCGTCGATCGGAATGATGTTGGCAAGCTTGAAGAATGCGGACTGGAGTATCGTATTGATACGCGCTCCCATTCCTGTCTCTATACCGAGCTTGATTCCGTCGATAGTGTAGAACTTGATATTGTGCTCCGCAATATATCTCTTAGCCTGTCCCGGAAGGTGATGCTCAAGCTCCTCAGCGTTCCAGCTGCAGTTGAGAAGGAAGGTTCCGCCGTCTTTAAGGTCCTGAACCATATTGTATTTGCGTATGTACGCAGGATTATGACAAGCCACAAAATCTGCCTTGTTGATAAGATATGTTGACTTGATCTTTGAATGACCGAAACGGAGATGGGAGATCGTAACGCCGCCCGACTTCTTTGAATCATAGTCAAAATATGCCTGAGCATACATATCCGTATGGTCGCCGATGATCTTGATAGAGTTCTTGTTCGCTCCTACCGTACCGTCAGCGCCGAGTCCCCAGAATTTACAGCTTGTGATTCCTTCGGGAGCCGTAACGGGAGAAGGTCCTACCTCAAGCGAAAGGTTGGTCACATCGTCCGTAATACCGATAGTGAATTTCTTCTTCTCAGAATTAGCGAATACGGCAATGATCTGAGCGGGCGTGGTATCCTTGGAGCCAAGTCCGTAACGTCCTGAAAGAACAGGAACATTCTCAAACTCTGTATCCTTGAGAGCCGCAACAACGTCAAGATAAAGAGGCTCTCCGATCGAGCCGGGCTCCTTCGTCCTGTCAAGAACGGAGATCTGCTTAACGGTCTTAGGCATAACCGCAAGGAGATGCTTAACGCTGAAAGGTCTGTAAAGGCGAACCTTGATTACGCCGACCTTCTCTCCTGCCTTAATGAGATAATCAACCGTCTCGTCGATAGTCTCGCATACCGAACCCATCGCGATGATGACCTTCTCCGCGTCGGCAGCGCCGTAGTAGTTGAAAAGCTTATAGTCCGTACCGATCTTTGCATTTACCTTGTTCATGTACTCTTCAACAACATCGGGAAGGGCTTCGTAATAAGCGTTGCAAGCCTCTCTTGCCTGGAAGAAGATGTCGGGGTTCTGTGCCGAACCTCTCTGGCAGGGATGCTCAGGATTAAGAGCATGACGGCGGAAAGCGTTGATCGCGTCCTGATCCACCATCTCCTTAAGATCCTCATAATCCCACATCTCGATCTTCTGGATCTCGTGCGAGGTACGGAAGCCGTCAAAGAAGTTAAGGAAAGGAACCTTGCCCTTGATCGCCGCGCAGTGCGCTACGGGCGTCAGATCCATAACCTCCTGAACGCTTGACTCGCAAAGCATTGCAAAACCGGTCTGGCGGCATGCATAAACGTCCGAATGGTCGCCGAAAATATTAAGCGCATGCGATGCAACGCAGCGTGCCGAAACGTCAATTACGCAGGGAAGCTGTTCGCCCGCGATCTTGTACATATTGGGAATCATTAACAAAAGTCCCTGAGACGCCGTGAACGTCGTCGTAAGCGCGCCCGCAGAAAGCGAACCGTGAACGGCTCCTGCCGCACCTGCCTCCGACTGCATCTCCGTAAGCTGTACTTCCTGGCCGAAAATATTCTTTCTGCCCTGAGTTGCCCATTCATCGGCACATTCCGCCATTACCGACGAGGGAGTGATCGGATAGATCGCTGCAACGTCGGAATATGCATAGGATGCATGAGCCGCTGCATGGTTTCCATCCATGGTTTTCATTTTTCTTGCCATTTTTGTGTTTTCCTCCTAACTTTATAGCACTATTATAATGCTAAGAAAAATTTTTAACAACTGTTATTATTTGCTTACAAGAAAAACCCTGTCCAATTAGTATACAACATTTCCTCCGACAATTCCAGTAAATATTGTATTTTTTAATTCAATTTTAAGGATAAATATGGTATAATAAGCGCAAGCGCTTATTATCATTCCGCGGTCGCCGAATATGCCTTCGGCATGCTCGGCTCGTCGCGTTTATGGTATAATAAACTCAAAAATCCAGCCGCTTCGCGTCTGACGCGCTGAGCGCTTTATGATTTTTTCGTTACCATATCAGGTGAAATCAAATGTCTGCTCCGCAGCCGCTTGATTTCCTGCTGACATGGTATAATAAACGTAAGCAGCCAATTTCCGGCAGCGCAAGTTAAGGTCATTTTCGACATTATTTTCTTGCGAAAAATGTCGAAAACGCACTTAAATTAATGAAAATGGTATCTTGCGGCGAAATATGGTGCAAGATATAATACAAAAGCAGGGAGTGGGTCCCTGTTCGGAGGAGGAATTAAATATGGCAAAATTAACTTGCGCGATTGCTGATGATAACGAGAGGATGCTTCAGCTTCTGGAGGACATACTCAATACCGACAACGAAATAGAAGTTGTCGGAAAAGCAAGAAACGGTGAAGAGATAGTATCCATAATCAGACGTGTTACGCCGGACGTGGTACTTTTGGATATTATTATGCCGAAGCTTGACGGTCTTACAGTTATGGAGAGGATCAATCAGGAGAACGATTTGAAGAAGAAACCTGCGTTTATAGTCATAACAGCCGTAGGACAGGAGGGAATAACGGAGGACGCTTTCAATCTGGGCGCAAATTATTACATAATGAAACCGTTTGACAACAATACGCTGTTGAGCCGCATAAAATACGTTAAGAGCAATATGGGAAGGCATCCTGCCACAAACAAGAACGTCAAACAGGGAAGCGAGGAAAAGCAGGCGGATATGCAGCTCAGCCTTGAGGCGGATGTCACGAACATAATACACGACGTGGGTATTCCCGCTCATATAAAGGGATATCAATACTTGAGGGATGCGATAATAATGTCGGTAGAGGATATGGATATGCTCAACTGCATAACAAAGGTTCTCTATCCGACGATAGCGAAGAAATATCAGACGACATCAAGCCGTGTCGAGCGGGCTATCCGACATGCGATCGAGGTCGCCTGGAGCAGGGGCAAGCTTGATACCATAGACGAGCTTTTCGGGTACACGGTGAACAACAGCAAGGGTAAACCGACCAATTCTGAATTTATCGCTCTGATAGCCGATAAAATACGTCTTGAATATAAAATGAGATAAAAATTGTCGTAATAATATACAAAAATTTCGGGAATTCCCCTAAAAATTATGTTTATTTTATTAATATTCTATGCTATAATATACGCAAACGCAATTCACAGCCTGTGATTTTACAGGTGTACATTGCTGTTGCGTGATAATTGGCGCGCGTTTGTTGTTATTATTGCGCCGCGTCAAAATATGCTTGGAGGATATTTGGATGAAAAATATACTTTTTATTGCTTCGGAGGCTGTTCCGTTTATCAAGACAGGCGGACTTGCGGACGTAGCGGGAACACTGCCGAAGTATTTTGATAAGGAAAAGTACGATGTAAGGGTAATGATACCGAATTACAGGTGTATTCCCCAGCACTACAAGGAGCAGATGCGCTTCATAACGAGCTTCTATATGGACCTTGCGTGGAGGAGCCAGTATGTCGGCGTTCTTGAGATGGAGTACGACGGGGTGCATTTTTATTTTATTGACAACGAGTATTATTTTGACGGATTCAAGCCTTATGGCTACATACATGAGGATATTGAGAAATTCGCGTTTTTCAGCAAAGCCGCGCTTTCGGCGCTGCCGCTCATCGGATTCAGGCCGGAGATAGTTCACTGCCATGACTGGCAGACGGGACTGATACCGGTATATATGAGGGAGCGTTTCCAGCAGGACAGCTTTTTCTGGAATATGCGTTCAATAATGACTATCCATAACCTTAAATTTCAGGGAATATGGGACGTAAAGGCGGTAAGGGACATCACGGGTCTGCCCGCGTCATATTTTACGCCCGATAAGCTTGAGGCTTTCGGCGACGCCAATTATCTCAAGGGCGGAATCGTATACGCCGATAAGGTGACTACGGTCAGCGCAAGCTATGCCGAGGAGATAAAGACGGGCTTTTACGGAGAAAAGCTTGACGGGCTTATGCGCGCGCGCTCCAACGATCTGTGGGGAATCGTCAACGGAATAGACTACGAAGAGTTTAACCCGGAGACGGACAAGCGCATCGTACAGAACTATAACCAGACGACGTTCCGCAAGGAGAAAGTAAAGAATAAGCTTGCGCTCCAGAAGGAGCTGGGTCTTGAGGTAGACGCGGGCAAGTTTATGATAGGAATAGTTTCGCGTCTTACGGACCAGAAGGGCTTTGACCTTATCGCGTATGTTATGGACGAGCTCTGCGCGTGGGACGTACAGCTTGTGGTTCTCGGAACGGGAGAGGAACGTTACGAGAATATGTTCAGGCATTTTGACTGGAAATACAACAATAGGGTATCTGCCAATATTTATTACTCGGAGGATATGTCGCATAAGATATACGCTTCATGCGACGCGTTTCTGATGCCCTCGCTCTTTGAGCCGTGCGGACTGAGCCAGCTTATGAGCTTGAGATACGGAACCGTTCCCATTGTCAGGGAGACGGGCGGATTAAAGGATACGGTGGAGCCGTACAACGAATACGAAAGTACGGGAACGGGATTTTCCTTTGCCAATTACAACGCTCACGAGATGCTTGGAATAGTGAATTATGCCAAGAGTATATACTATAACAAAAAACGTGAGTGGAACAAAATGGTTGACAGAGGAATGCTAAAGGACTTCTCGTGGGGAAGCTCCGCCGAGAAATATCAGGAGCTTTACGACAGCTTGTAAAAAATATTTCATATTTTTTTACTTCCTTTCTTTCTTTTTAAAACCCCTGCCGGAGAGATCCGGCAGGGGTTTTATGTTTCTGAGATAAGTATACGCCCGCGCATCTGACCAAGCTGTTTTCAGGCAAGAGTCACGCCGCTTATGTCCGGGGCTATCGTCATAGAGTAGTTGGTATGATAGATGACGAAACCGGGCGCGCCGCCGTTTACTTTTTTGACGAATTTACGCTCCACATAGTCGATTTCGACCTTTTCCTGTTCGCGACCGACGGAGTAGTAGGCGGCGAGCGCCGCCGCCTGTTCAAAGGTGGAGTCGGGGAGTTCGTGCCCGCCAGATTTGACTATCACATGGGAGCCGGGCATTTTTTTGGCGTGGAACCACCAGTCGCTTCCGGAGGCGAATTTGAAGGTAAGTTCTTCATTCTGTATGTTGTTTTTGCCGACGTAAATGTCGAAGGAAATATAGTGAAACGGCTTGCTTTTAGAGCGCTCAGGCCGTTTTTTGCCCGCAGACGCTTTGCTGCGGATGAATCCTGCGGCTACAAGCTCTTCTTTTATCTGAATAAGGTCGTCGTAGGAGGCGGCGATGTCAAGCGAGGCGGAAATCGACTTGAGATAGTCGATCTCATTCTGCGTTTCGACTACAAGACCCGATAAAGCCTCGTATGTGCGCTTGAGCTTGCCGTATTTGGCAAAATAGCGCTTGGAGTTTTCCGACGCGGATATATCCTTGTCGAGCGGGATCGTGACTGTGGTATTGTCGTAATAGTTAAGCGCCTCAAATGAGGACGCGCCCTCGGGAATTTCGTAGCCGTAGGCGTTTATAAGCTCTCCGTATATCCTGAATTTATCGCGTTTGTACGTATCCTTAAGCTGCGAGGACTGGAGTTCAAGCTTCTTGAGGGCGCGGTCAAGCGCGGTGTTGACGATCTGCCTTAAATCGGATGAGTGCTGGCGCATACGGCTTATGTCGGATCTGGCGGCGTAGAAGCCTTCAAGCATTTCACTTACGGATTTGCAGGGGGTAAGCGCGCTTTCGGGATACATCGACGGAGTAAGCACGCAGAAATCAACGGGCCTGCCGTTTTCAGATACGATGCAGGGCGAGAAATTACCTGCCGCCACGTCGTCCATGACGTTGAGAAATATTCCCGCGATATGCAGCTTTTCGTTGACGGAAAGCGCCGGCGCGCTCATGGCGGAATCGATTCCGGCCTTGTGGCATATGTCCTCCGCCGCCTGAGGGCTGATTCCGGTGTACGAGGTATATATCGCTTTGGAAAGCGGAAGGGGAGCGGCGCATACTGACGCGATGAATCCGTCCGCGTCAGTTTCAAGCGGGTCGCGCTTGCCGCCGGTATTCGGTATGAAATATCCGCAGCCCGGAAGCACCTCGCGGACGGAGCTTACGCTTGCGTTTATTCTTTTTATGCTGTCGATTATCCTGCCGTCGTTGACGAAAATAATATTGCTGTGCTTTCCCATAAGCTCAACTATGAGATGCTTCACGCATAAGTCCCCCATTTCGTCGAGATGCTCTATCGTGAAATCAATTATGCGTTCAAGACCGGGTTGAGAAATATCCGTTATCCTGCCGTTACCGATGTGCTTGCGCAAAAGCATGCAAAAGCCCGGAGCGGTCAGCGGCGAGGGCTTGGAGGTTTCCGTGAGATAGGTTAACGGAAGCCCAGCGTTTACCGATATGAGCAGCTTTCGCTGACCGTCCGCCGTTTTTACAGTTATGAAAAGCTCGTCCTTTTCGGGCTGGGCTATTTTGCTAAGTCTGCCTCCGCAGAGCGCGGCTCTAAGCTCGTTTACGAGCGCGCGTATGGTTATGCCGTCGAATGCCATTTTATTGTCCCCTTGATTTGTTTTGTCGCGATGATTTTGGAAAGCGTCAAAAATAAAAGAATACGCCTTGCTGCTTTCCCAACGACAGTATACTAGAATCCGCGTTTTTTTTCAACTGTGCGGAATGAAGGGGAGTTGACCGTTTGTTTTTTACCCAATCCGCGCCGCGGCGCTTGCAATCCTTTCCGTTAAATGGTAAAATATACAGATAAATCTTACTTTTCCCGGAGGGTTGTTGTATGATAAAAAGCATGACAGGATTTGGGCGTTTTGAGGCGTCCGATACTGACAGAAAAATAACCGTCGAGATGAAGTCCGTCAATCACAGATATTTTGAGCCGGCGATAAAAATGCCGAAGAAGCTTAATTTCTATGAGTCGGGTATAAGAACGGTTCTCAAGAAATATATTGACAGGGGAAAGGTGGACGTTTTCGTTACATATGAGGATTTTTCCGAAAATAAATTCTGCCTTAAATACAATTCCGATATTGCCAAGGAATATATGAGCATCCTCAATTATATATCGGAGCAGTTCGGCATCGACAACGACGTTAAGGCGTCGGCGCTTTCGCGTTATCCGGAGGTCATAACGATGGAGGAGCAGTCTGACGACGAGGAGGAAGTATGGCATTTGCTTGAGCGGGCGACCGAGAACGCCTGCGCGCAATTTGTTGAGACAAGGATAGCGGAGGGGGAGAAGCTCAAAGCCGATTTGTTAGGAAAGCTTGATTATATGCTTGAGCTGCTTGACAATATTGAAGAGCGCAGTCCGGAGATAATACGGGAATACAGGGAAAAGCTTCAGGACAAGGTATACGAGCTTCTGGGCGAGGCAAGTCTTGACGAGGGAAGAATAGCGACTGAGGTGACGATCTTTGCCGATAAAATATGCGTAGACGAGGAAACGGTGAGGCTTAGGAGCCACATAGAAGGCACGAAGGATACGCTGACCGAAGGCGGGTGCGTCGGGCGCAAGCTTGATTTCATAGCGCAGGAGATGAACAGAGAAGCGAATACTATCTTATCGAAGGCGAACGATCTTGAGGTCACGAACTGGGCGATAAGCCTTAAGACCGAGATAGAGAAGGTCAGGGAACAGATACAGAATATAGAGTAGGACTTGGAGAAAATATGGCATTTATAAATATAGGATTTGGAAATATAATCAACGACGTCAGGATCGTGGCTATCGTGTCGCCGGATTCCGCGCCGTCCAAAAGGCTTTTGCAAAGCTCAAGGGACGAGGGCAGGATCATCGACGCGACGCAGGGCCGCAGGACTAGGGCGGTGATAGTAACTGACAATGGCAGCGTGGTGCTTTCGGCGTTGCAGCCGGAAACCATCGCGGCAAGAGCGGGAGGCAGGACCGCGGCGGACGGGCGCGGCGCGGCGAACGCGGAGGAAGGATTGTAAAGGAGATTCGGATGGGAAGAGGTAAACTTATCGTTGTTTCGGGCTTTTCGGGGGCGGGAAAGGGAACGCTTATGAACGCGCTTATGGAAAAATACGACAATTACGCGCTTTCGGTATCGGCTACGACGAGGGCCCCAAGACCGGGTGAAACGGAGGGAGTTTCGTATTTTTATAAGACGGACGAGGAATTCCGCCGGATGATAGAAAATGACGAGCTTATCGAGTACGCCGGGTATGTCGGGCATTTTTACGGCACTCCGAGGGTGTTTGTGGAGAAAAATCTTGAGGAGGGAAAGGACGTTTTTCTCGAGATCGAGATTCAGGGCGCGATGAAGGTGAAACAGAAATATCCCGACGCGGTGCTTATGTTCGTCACGCCGCCGAGCGCCGCAATTCTCAGGGAGAGGCTTGTTAAGCGGGGTACTGAAAGCCCCGACGTTATCGCGGCGAGACTCAAGCGCGCGACCGAGGAGGCGGAGGGCGTCGAGGCGTATGATTACATAGTCGTCAACGATAATTTGCAGGATTGCGTAGAAACAGTTGACAGAATCGTAAAAAGTGAGCATAATAGAGCAGATGACCGTATTTCTCTTATAGAGGAGATACGTTCCGAGTTGTCAAAGGAGTAATTAATTTTAAACCCTCTGCGAGGATACCTTTACGCGCTGAAAGAAAGCGCAGTAATAGTGAAAGGAGATATTATAAATGATACATCCATCTTATTCGGAGCTTATGAACGTTATCAATAACGATGTTGAGCCGGGAGAACAGCCCCCTGTGCAGAGCAGGTATTCCATCGTTATAGCGACGTCCAAAAGAGCGAGACAGATAATAGGGGGAGCGCCGACCTATGTTGACGGTAAAGGCAAGAAGCCGTTATCCATAGCCGTTGAGGAGCTTTACAAAAGCAAGGTTAAGATCACCGGAGACGGTGAAGATACGGAAGCGTAATTGCAGCTCATAGAAATACTTAAGATAGTTGTCCTGGGCATTGTTGAGGGAATAACCGAATGGCTTCCCGTGAGCAGCACAGGGCATCTTATTATTGTAAACGAGTTCCTTAAGCCGAAGGAAAGCGCGGGCTTTCTTGAGATGTTCGACGTCGTTATACAGCTTGGAGCCATTCTTGCCGTTGTAGTTTTATATTTCAAAAGACTGTGGCCCGTCGCGCGCCGCGAGGATACGAAAAAGCCCGCCTGGGATAAGGATAAGCTCATGCTGTGGGCAAAGATACTCGCCGCCTGTGTTCCCGCCGGAATTATAGGTTTTCTTTTTGACGACAGGATAGACGAATTATTCTATAATCCGTACGTCGTTTCGGTGGCGCTCATAGTTTACGGCGTGGCGTTCATACTTATAGAGATAAGGAACCGTAAAAGAGAGTTCAAGGTAAAGGACATATCTCAGATAACCTTCAGGACGGCGCTTATAATCGGAATCTTTCAGGTGCTGGCGCTGATTCCCGGAACCTCGCGGTCCGGCGCTACGATCGTCGGGGCGATGCTTATAGGAGTGGACAGGACGCCTGCGGCAGAATTTACTTTTTTCCTCGCGATTCCTGTTATGTTCGGCGCGAGTCTGCTTAAGATCGTAAAATTCGCGATGGACGGAACGGGATTTACAACGACTCAGATCTACTATCTGCTTATAGGAATGCTTGTCGCGTACATAGTTTCGCTTGTCGCGATCAAGTTTCTTATGTCCTTTATCAAAAAACACGATTTCAAACCCTTCGGCGTATACAGGATAATCCTCGGAATCGGGGTTCTGGTATATTTTGCGCTGGCGTAGGGCGGTTCGGGATTTTTTTATTGCATACGGGAAAAAATAATGCTATTATGAAAAACAAAAAACAGCGGAGGAAGGCACGATGAAATACTGTGAAATGAGTAAAGACGGGCTGAGAGAGCAGCTTGCGGTTTTAAATAAGGAATATGAAGAGGCTAAAGCCAAAGGGCTTAAGCTTGATATGTCAAGAGGAAAGCCATCATCCGCGCAGTTAGACGTATCAAACGGACTTCTGGCTACCATAGGCAACGACGGTCACTGGGTTTCCGAATCGGGCATAGACTGCCGTAATTACGGGTTTTTAGAGGGAATCCCCGAAGCAAGGAAGCTTATGGGAGACCTCATGGACGTTCCCGCCGAGAATGTTTTTGTGTGCGGAAACGCCAGTCTTAACGTAATGTATGACTGCGTTTCAAGCTCGATGCTTTTCGGCGTTATGGGAAGCACGCCTTGGTGCAGGCTTGACAAGGTCAAGTTTCTCTGTCCTGTTCCCGGTTATGACAGGCACTTTAAGATTACCGAGAGCATGGGGATCGAGATGATAAACATACCCATGAACGAAGACGGTCCCGATATGGATATGGTCGAAAAGCTTGTGTCGGAGGACGCTTCGGTAAAGGGAATATGGTGCGTGCCCAAATATTCAAATCCTCAGGGATATGTATATTCCGACGAGACGGTGAGAAGGTTCGCTTCTCTTAAGCCCGCGGCTGAGGATTTCAGGATCTATTGGGACAACGCTTACGCGATACATTATATATATGACGAGAGCATCGTGATTCCGGAGATCCTTACCGAATGTGCAAAAGCGGGAAATCCAGATATGGTCTACGAATTCTGTTCGACCTCGAAGATAAGCTACGCGGGTAGCGGTATTTCCGCGCTTGCTTCGTCGGCAGCCAATCTTGAATGGATAAAGAAAAGACTTACGGTTCAGACGATAAGCTACGACAAGATAAACCAGCTTCGCCATGTGCTTTATTTTAAAGACGGAGAGGGACTCAGGGCGCAGATGAAAAAGCACGCCGAATTCCTTAGACCGAAATTCGACGCCGTGCTTGAGATTCTTGAGAAGGAGCTTGGCGGAACGGGAGCCGGCACATGGATAAAGCCGCTCGGCGGATACTTTATATCCTTTGACACTCTGCCCGGCTGCGCTAAAAATGTGGTGGACAAGTGTAAGGAGGCGGGCGTCGTGCTCACCGAGGCGGGAGCGCCGTTCCCTTACGGCATCGACCCGCAGGACAGCAATATAAGGATAGCGCCCTCATATCCTTCTCCCGACGAGCTAAAGAAGGCTGCAAAGCTTTTTACGCTCTGCGTCAAGATCGCGGCGATAGAGAAGCTTTTGTCGGAATAAATACGAACCGTTATCATGCCTTTGGCGGATCGCTATGCGCACAGCCGCATCTGCCGCCGAAGGCGTTATTAAATTAACAGACAGGGAGGATAAAATCAATGAATACTTTTGGATTTATCGGAATGGGAAACATGGGACACGCGATGTTAAGCGGGATTATGAGGAGTTTTGACAAGAGCCAGATAATGTTTACCGACGCGTCCGACGTGGTAAGGGTCAGAGTGGGAGAGGAGACCGGGATAAAGGTAGCGCCCACGAATATCGAGCTTGCCAACAGCGTCAAGTACATAGTCCTCGCCATAAAGCCCCAGTATTACGACGAGGTCATAGGCGGGATAAAGAACGTGGTCAATCAGGACAAAATAATCATCTCGCTTGCTCCGGGAATCACCTCCGAGGATATCAGAAAGAAATTCGATGCCAATGTGAGGGTGGTAAGGTGTATGCCGAATACTCCCGCCATGATAGGCGAGGGAATGACGGGCGTAGCCTATGACCAGAAAGAGTACAACCTTGAGGAGATGGATGTTATCGCGCAGTTTTTCAGCTCCTTCGGAAGATTCAGCATAGTTGAGGAAAGGCTTCTTGATACTGTGACCTGCGTAAGCGGAAGCTCCCCCGCGTATGTGTATATGTTTATCGAGGCGCTTGCCGACAGCGCTGTAAAGTACGGAATGTCGAGGGCGGACGCTATTGAGTTTGCGGCGATGACGGTAAAGGGAGCGGCGGATATGGTGCTTTCGACGAAGGAGCATCCGGCGGTGCTAAAGGATCGGGTCTGCTCGCCCGGAGGAACAACGATAGCGGCTGTCGCCGCTCTTGAGGAGAACGGTTTCAGGCACGCTGTAATGGCGGCGACCGACAAATGTTATGAGAAATGTACGGGGATAAAATAATGGACGAGATAAAAAGAATCGACAGAAAATTGAGGTATTCCGGCGCGATAGTCGATATGTACACCGATTATATGCAGATGCCGGACGGAAAGGTAGCCGAGTGGGATTATATCGCGCACCGCATGGGCGCCGCAGCGGTCGTTCCGGTGCTGGACAACGGAAACATACTGATGGTGAAGCAGTACCGCAACGCTATCGGAAGATATACGCTTGAGATTCCCGCCGGGAGCCGCGACAGCACCGACGAGCCGACGCAGGTATGCGCCGCAAGGGAGCTTGAGGAGGAAACGGGTTACAAGGCGGGCAGCCTTGAGCTGCTTATAAAGGTCGCGACCACGGTAGCGTTCTGCAACGAGCAGATAGATGTATATGTGGCGAGGGACTTAAAGCCCGCCAAGCAGCATCTTGACGAGGACGAGTTTGTGGACGTATGCGAATGCACGATCGACGAACTGACGGACAAAATACTCGCGGGCGAGATTCAGGACAGCAAAACGCTCGGCGCTCTTTTGGCGTATAAGGAAAAGTATATTCACGCCGACGCATAATCGGGACCTCTTTTTCATAAAATTTAGTTATGGAAAAGAGGTTTTTTAACAATAATAAAAAGTACATACTGCTGCTTCCGGTGGCGATAATAATAGGAACAGTATTTGCTAATTTCGCAGGAATAACCGCAGTCAGACGCTGGGGAATTTTTTCGGGCGAATATATGGACAAATTCCTTTCCGTAAATATAGAGTTTTCGCGGGTGCTTTCGTTCGTGTTCCGCAAAAGGATACGCTTGTATGCAGTCGCCGTGCTTGCGTCCATGACGAAAATAAAGGACAAATTCGCGCTTGCCATATGCGCTTACTGGGGCTTCAGTGCCGGAGTGGTCATAGCGGCGCTGTCCATGCAGTACGGCACGAGATACCTTATCATATTTTTTTGCGGAATTTTATGCCATATGATATTGTACGGAATCGGAATTTATGCTATCTTTATGAATACAGGGAATGCCGACAGAAGGAAAAATGCGCTGAGGTATCTTGCGTCCGTTCTTATATATTCTTTGGGAATGGTCGCGGAGGCGGCGATGAACTGTTATATACTTCCGGCTGTCCTTATAAAGCACTGAGGAGAAGAAATGGAAAATTTCGTGGAGCAGTATGCGCTTTGTCTGCAAACGGAGAAAATGTCCGACAACACGGTAAAGGCATACCGCAGAGATCTTGGCAAGCTTTGCGGATACTTTGCAAAGCAGGGGCTTTATGACGTCACGAGGATAACTTTTACGGACCTGAATTCATATATTCTGTCGCTTGAGCGGACAGGCAGTTCTCCGGCAACGGTTTCAAGGAATGTTTCCGTGGTCAAATCTTTTTTTACATGGCTTTTTTACATGAGGATAATAAACGATAATCCCGCCCGGAAACTGAAAGCGCCTAAAACGGCGCGATCCGTTCCGAAGATCATAACCGTGGAGGAGATGGACCGGCTGCTTTCGATACCTGACGTAAGTACGGTGAAGGGTATACGGGACAAGGCTATGCTTGAGCTTATGTACGCGACGGGGATGAGAACGGGCGAGGTCATTACGCTTAAAGCGGACGACATCAACTGCGGCATCGGGACGGTCACGCTGTATGACGGGGAAAAACAGCGTTGCATTATGTTCGGGAGTCATGCGGCGGAGGCGGTCAGGCTGTATATGCGGCAGTCGCGGCCTAAGTTAGCAGACGGTAAGGACGGCGGTTTTCTTTTTCTGAATATGACTGGGAATCCTATGACAAGACAGGGTTTCTGGAAGATAATAAAGCAGTACGGGGAGGCGGCGGGCCTTGGCGAGAGGCTTACTCCGCATACGTTCAGGCATTCTTTTGCGGCGCATATGATACAGAACGGAGCGGACATGAGAACGGTACAGGAGATGCTCGGGCACTCGGACATTTCCACAACTCAGGTTTACGCTTCTTTTGCGGACAGCAAGACGGCATCCGTTTACAGACAGGCGCATCCGAGAAAATAATTAAGAGGACAGGTGAAAAAATGAGTGATGAGAAAAAGAATGTAAGAAAAAAGAAAAAGGGCGGCGGCTCCTTAGGGGTGCTGATTGCTCTTGTTACAATTGCGCTGATACTTGTGATCGCGCTTATAGTTATCGTAATAAAGACTTCTAATCCGGGGCAGAAAAAAGAAAAGGTGCAGATCACGAAATCCGTGTGCATGGTAGAGGCGGGTATGGATATGAGTTCCGTCAAGGCGTCGGATTTTCTTCAGGGGGATGAAACTCTTATCGCTTCCGCGGTGATCGATTCTTCCGCTGTGGATTTTCGTAAGCCGGGAGATTACACGGCGTCGATTACCTGCGGCGAAAAGGTTTATAATATAAGCGTGAAAGTAGAGGACACCACGGCTCCGGTCATAACGCTTTCAAAGGAAAGCGCGTCGGGGATAATCGGAAGCCAGATAAACGCCTCTGATTTTATAGAAAAGGTTGAGGATGTTTCCGATTATACGGTGGGGATCGTAAAGGACGGCGCGGACGCCGCGCAGACGGTCACTCTGGATGCGGCGGGCGACTATGTATTCAAGATCGTCGCAAAGGACGCGTACGGAAACTCGTCTGAGAAGCAGATAAGCGTAAAGGTTACGGATATAGATTACAGCAAGATTTTAAAGAGCGGTTCAAAGGTACAGATCGCGCCAGGCTCGAATTTCTCCGAGTTTCCTTCCGAACTCGTACCGTTCGGCTACGGCAACGAGGTGGATGATAAAAACAGACCGGGCGGATGCACTTGGTACGACAACAAGTGGGGGCAGTACGCGGCTGATTTCATACATCCTGACAGCAAGTATGTATTTCTTACCTTTGACGAGGGGTATGAGTACGGGTATACTCCTAAGATTCTTGATACACTTAAAGAGAAGAATGTTAAGGCTGTATTTTTCTGTACGATGGATTTCGTCAAGTCGCATCCTGAACTTGTGCAGAGGATGATAGATGAGGGACATGTCGTAGGCAATCACTCGCTCACGCACCCCGCCAAGGGAATACCGACGCTTTCGGTTGAGGATCAGATAAAAGAGGTTGACGAGGTCACCAAATATGTCAAGGAGAAGTTTAACTACGATATGTATCTTTTCCGTTTCCCGGAGGGCGCCTTCAGCGAGCAGAGCCTTGCGGTGGTGCAGAGTCTTGGGTACCGCTCTGTATTCTGGAGTTTTGCTCACAGGGATTGGTACACGGACGACCAGCCAAACGTTCAGGAGGCGCTGCAGAACGCGCTTGCCAAGGTACACGGCGGCGGCATAACCCTTCTCCACGCGGTCTCTCAGACAAACACCGAGATGTTAGCGGATTATATCGACGGCGTAAGGGCAAAAGGATTTGAGTTCGGATATTACGAAAAGATGGATTAAGTAAGGTAGTGAAAATCAGAATCCCGTTCCGGTGAAGGAACGGGATTTTTTTGCTTTATAAAGACAAAGTAAGCGAAGTATAGAAAGTTGTGGTGTGATGATTGACGTACAAATATATATGTGCTAGAATTATAAGAGATAAAGCTTAACATTGTCGTGTGTTCATAACTCGGATTTTAAACATAATATGTGCAGCATGATTTTGTGGAATGGAGGTATGCTATGAAAAAACGACACAAAATTATAGGTTTTGCGATAATGTTTTTAGTAATATGTTCAGTATGCTCTGTGTATACCGAGAAAGCGGAAGCTAAAAGCTCCTTGTCGTCGGGAAGCTACTATTTTAACAACAGTGATACAGGGCATTTCCTTGGCAGGACTTCAGCCGTCGGATCCGCTGCGGTAACATCAATGAACGGAATACTGTCCTCGATCGGCGCTAGGATTGCGTGGACGGTAACTATGAAGGATGATACTTATTGCACGCTGAGCGGAAGCGGAGATTCAGGTTTTTATCTGTGCTGCTCTTCTTCGGGAAATATTAGTTATATAAAAAAGTCTGCGCCGGACGATTCATGTCTATGGAATATTTTGATGACAGACAAGGGAATCACTATCAGGAATAAGGCGACAAACAGATATTTATATCAGTCAGGGGTAGATATAAAAGCTTCTACGGTATTATATGCTAAATCATATTGGCGAACCGTGCAGACATCAAGCTATAAAGTGACCTCTGATTCATATTATCAGGAATTGACAGGATTATCAGTATCGAATATAACGGCAAAATATGGAGATAAACGGCAGATAACCATATCTAAAAAGCCGACAACAGGAAGAATATTATGGACGTCTCCGACAGATTTTTCATATAAGTCAAAGGAGGAGAGTGTAGCGACAGTAAGCTCCTCAGGCGTGATAACCTGTGTGTCGCCCGGACAGACTATTATTACCGTTACGCACAAGCCGACTGCCAAAACAACTAGTTTTACTGTGACAGTATGGTCGGATTCTGCGTTGTTGGGAACCAAAAATGACGGGCATGACCACTATTCGTCGCTTCAGATGGCGAAGAGCTATATGGGGACATATGCCGGACTTACAAGTAATTATTACAGCTATTCAAGCGCACATGCAAAAGATGAAGTGCTTGGAATGCTTCAGTATTCACGACTTTTTATTTCAAGGACGCACGGCAGTTATGTTTCAGGTACAGGAGGATACAGTGGAATTGAGATAAATTCGACGAACAAAAATTACCTTTCAATGAGTGATTTATATAATTTTTCGTCATCAAAGATAGTATCCAGTCTGAAATATAAATCCAATATAGTAACGTTTGTCGGCTGTGAAACAGCGGCAGGATCGACCTCGATTGCCGCTGCGGCGAATAAGGCAGGCGCGAATGCAAGTGTTGGCTTTACCAAATCAATAGAGTGCTCTTATGCTAACAAATGGACTTGTTCATATGTATATAATATATCAAATTACAAAACCGTTTCTGATTCCTGCTATAATGCTTTGCACGATGGCAATTATCTATTGTATAAAATAGCAAAACTGGACAGTTACAAGATATTCGGAAACGGAAGCATGAATTTATGATAATGGGAGGAAATTAGTATGAGGAGATTTAGAAATATAAACATTTGCTTGATATTGGCAGTAACGGTATTATTAACAGGCTGCGCCGGAGGCGGCAAAAAAGAGTTAAAGCTTGAAGTAAAAGAGGTGCAGTTGCTGACTACTGATGAAAACAAGATTTTTGATACGGATAAATTATATGAGCACGATGAATATCGGCAGTATGAGCGGGAGAATATGGAGTCCGCTCAGGAGATAAAGGTAGACGGCGAAATTTTTAAGACAGAGTATAAATATTCCTCGTCAGATCCGTTTGAAAACTATGATATTGATACATATGAGGACGCAGAAGGTGGAATCACAGTTCAGCTTAGGCAGGATAACGGGCAAATTGTCGGGTACAGAAATGCCGGTTCGGGCTGCGGATTGGAAAACACTAATTTTTCGTCGGAAGAAGAATTGTTGAAATCGGTGGAGGGATATGTCAGTGAAAAGATAAATGTGGGAGTGTTTACACCGATTGTAAACACTCAGGTTGTTTCAAAAGAGGGCGGGGAAATAACAAGCAGAAGTGAAGATGGATTTTATCTGCCGCAGTCGAATGAAGAGGCGTATTATACGGTATCTTATACATACATGGTAGGCGATATAAAAACTATGGAAATATTTGAGTTAAACATAGTTGACAACAGTGTTGAAAGTTATTTTTATTCTATGCCGGAGGCGTTTTCAAAGAGTAATAATGATTTTGAAGTATCGGAGGAAAGTGCGAAAAAAAGCGTGGAAAAATTCATTGTTGACAGTATAAGCGAAGACTGCTCAAATGTCAGTTTTGATGTAGTAGATACTTTTTTAACAATTGATGAAAAAGGAGATTATATTCTTATTACAATAGTAAGTATGGAATATGATTATTGCGGAACCTCTGATGAAGGTATGGAGATGATGATTGTAAAATTAGAGGATGAGTAGTACATACGGGAGGGGTTATAATGCGCGGAATCAAATATGCGGCAGCAGCCCTGCTGATGCTTTTTACAGGCTTCTGTCTATGTGTGGCTGACAGTATTACGTGGAAGCCGCCGAGGTATTACGGATTTTCTGTTTCATTCAGACATGGCAGATACGGAGGGTACGACGAGGAGATCCTTGAGGAGAGACGAGGAGAGCCGCTTGAGGACGCGTTGGACTATATGTCTGCGCGATATAGAAATAATTACTGCGACTGCATGGACATTACGATGATGGACTTCGCCAAGGTGTACAGGGATATTGAATGCAGGGACTATTCGTCAATAATAGTGCTTACGGATACAGGCACTTATATACGGGCGCGTTTTGGCAATATGCTTGAATACGGAGAGGATCAGGACACAGATTTTCAGGCGGTAAGGGATATATTTTTGCTGGATGATAAAGAACTGGAGAAGGTCAAGGTGCATGACATATACGACGGAGACTGGCGGATGTACGACAGCTTTATATTGGAGAATGAGAGGGCGAAGCGCTTCGACGAACTGCTGAGGATAAAATATCCGAGAGTGAAGGGACCTGCACATGAAGGCTTTTCATCGGATTTCATGTTTAAAATAACCCTGTTTTATTCATCGGGAGAACGGCATATCATAGGTATAGACCGGTCAGAGCGCTGCTTATATGCGTATGACGCTTGGTATGGGCTTACCGAGGTGCAGTATTATGACCTGATCGATGCGCTGGGACTTGATAAAAGATGGTTTTAGAGTATAAAAAGTATGCGCCGATATATTTCGGAAAAAATAAACCGAATAAACAGGCGGCGGCTTTCGGATCGAATCTGACACCGAAAGCCGCCGCTTTTGAAATCTGTAATTTTGTCAGCATTCCTCGGCAATCGTATAAAGAAGCCTTTCGGAATCCTCCCAGCCGAGACAGGGATCGGTTATTGATTTGCCGTAGATATGCTCGCCGATCTTCTGACAGCCGGGTTCGATATAGCTTTCGACCATAACGCCCTTTACAAGGCGGTGTATATCGGGGTTGAGTCTGCGGCTGTGAAGCACGTCCTGAACGATGCGGATCTGTTCCATGTACTGCTTGTTGGAATTGCTGTGGTTGGCGTCCACGACGGTCGCCGGATAGGGCAGGTCGTGTTCCGCGTAAAGCTTGTTGAGAAGAAGAAGGTCCTCGTAGTGGTAATTGGGTATGCACTGTCCTTTTTTGTTGACGGAGCCGCGCAAAACAGTATGCGTGAGCTGGTTGCCCGTCGTCTCGACCTCGTAGCCCCTGTATATGAAATGATGAGGATGCGATGCGGCGTGAACGGAATTGAGCATTACCTCATAGCCTCCGCCCGTGGGGTTCTTCATGCCTACCGGAACGTCCATGCAGCTGGCGGTAAGGCGGTGCTGCTGGTCCTCGACGGAACGCGCGCCTATCGCGACATAGGAGAGCGTGTCGTCGCAGTACATCCAGTTTTCGGGGTAAAGCATCTCGTCTGCGGGGAAAAATCCGGTCTCCCTGATAACGTCAAGATGAAGCTTGCGGATAGCCTTTATCCCCGCCACCATGTCCGGCTTTTTTTCGGGGTCGGGCTGATGCAGCATACCCTTGTAGCCGTCGCCCGTCGTGCGGGGCTTGTTTGTGTATACGCGCGGTATTATAAGCACCCTGTCCTTTATTTTTTCCTGAACCCTCGCGAGCCTTATGACGTAGTCAAGGACCGCGTCCTCGTTATCCGCCGAACACGGACCGATAACGGCGAGGAATTTGTCCGAATTGCCGGTAAAAATATCCCGTACTTCGCTGTCAAAGCGCTTTTTGAGCGCCGCGCTTTTGTCGTCAAGCGGAAATTCCGCCTTTATTTCTCCCGGAGAGGGAAGCTGTCTGATCAATTCAATACTCATTTTATCCTCCTGTGGACGGCGTGAAAGCTGTCCGTAACACTATAAGTATATCAGAAAAAAATAAATCCGCAAGTTAAATGAAGACAGTATTTATTGTTTGCTTTATCATGCAAAACGTGGTAGTATTATGCGCAGACAGAATAATTTTCCGGTCTGCGCGGGGAAATATAATTTTGGGAGGAACGGCGGATGAGATGCCCATATTGCGGTGAGGAAAACACAAAGGTAATAGATTCAAGACCTGCGGAGGACAGTAACTCCATAAGGCGCAGGCGCCAGTGCGACGAATGCGGCAAAAGGTTCACGACGTATGAGAAGGTTGAAACAGTACCGCTCATAGTTATAAAGAAGGACAACAACAGAGAACCGTATGACCGCAGCAAGATACAGGGCGGAATAATACGTTCCTGCTATAAGCGCCCGGTGTCGGAGAACAAGATAACCGAGATCGTGGACGCGGTCGAGACAGCTATATTTAATATGGATGAGAAGGAAATACCGACTACGATGATAGGGGATATGGTTATGGACAAGCTAAAGGACGTGGATGCGGTGGCTTATGTCCGTTTTGCCTCCGTGTACAGGGAGTTCAAGGACGTAAATACGTTTATGGTCGAGCTTAAAAAAATCCTTGAGTAGAGGGACGGATATGTTCAAGAAATTTTATCCGGCTGATTATCTTGAATCGGCTTATGAAGTGAATTATGAGGTCCTTTACCAAAAGGGAGTAAGGGGTCTGATTTTTGATATTGACAATACGCTTGTGGAGCACGGGGCGCCGGCGACCGACAGAGCTAAGGAGCTTTTTTTGCGGCTGAAAGAAACGGGCTTTGCCACCTGTCTTATTTCCAACAATAAGGAGCCGAGAGTCGCGCCCTTTGCGCGCGAGGTCGGGGCGGATCATTATGTCTGCGACGCGCACAAGCCTTCAAGGACAAATTACAGACGCGCCATGGAACTTATGGGTACGGACATATCGAACACTTATTTTATCGGGGACCAGCTTTTCACGGACGTTTACGGCGCGAACCGCGCAGGTATCCCCTCGATACTTGTGCGTCCGATTCACCCGAAAGAGGAATTTCAGATAGTGCTTAAACGCAAGCTTGAGAAGATAGTTCTTTTTTTCTATAAAAAGAAAAGGATGAGGGATAATGGACGCTAAAACTGAATTGTGCTGTCTTATAGGCAGACCGGTGGAGCATTCGCTTTCGCCGCTCATACATAATACGCTTGCCCAAAGAATGGGAATAAATATGGCTTACACTACTTTCTGTGTTGAGGACGCGGATGTCGCGGAGGCGGTGAAGGGCGCGTACGCGCTTGGAGTCAGGGGTATGAACGTCACGGTGCCCCATAAGCGCGCGGTAATGGAATGTCTTACGGATGTAGACCCGCTTGCGGCAAAGATCGGCGCGGTGAACACGCTCGTTCGCGCGGAGGGCGGCTTCAAGGGCTACAATACGGATATTACTGGGCTTGACAGGGAGCTTCGCGAGGCAGGCATAGAGATCGGGGGACGATCAGTTATAATTCTAGGAGCAGGGGGAGCCTCAAGGGCGATAACTTATCTCTGCGCCGACAGGGGGGCCGACAGGATATGGCTTCTGAACAGGACCGCAGAAAGGGCAAAGGAGCTTGCCGGAGAAGTCAATTCCCATTTTGGAGATGTGGTCGTGCCTATGTCTTTAAAGGATTACCGCGAAATTCCCGGCGGAAAGTATCCCGTTATACAGACGACAAGCGCCGGCCTTTATCCCGATACGGACGGACTTCCGATAGAGGACGACGCTTTTTATGAGCTTGTGTCGGCGGGCGTTGATATTATTTTTAATCCCCCTGTGACAGGGTTTATGAAAAAATGCGTCGAGCACAACGCGCCGGCTTATAACGGTCTTAAAATGCTTTTATATCAGGGCATAGCCGCGTTTGAGATGTGGTACGGCGTTACGGTGGAGCAGCCGCTTGCGTACGAGGTGCTTTCGCTTATGGAGAAAGCGCTGTGAAGACACCGGGGAGCGCGGCGATCATTGAAACGAAAGGGGTACGGCTTGTGAACAATCTTATTCTTATAGGTTTTATGGGCAGCGGAAAGTCGAGTCTCGGAAGATATATTTCGGAACAGGGTTACAGTCTGATAGATACGGACGGCTACATAGAGGACAAGCTAGGCAGGGCGGTCAGCGATATTTTTTCGGTCGAGGGCGAGGAATATTTCAGGAGACTTGAGACGCGGGCGCTTGAAGAGCTGCTTGAAGGCGGCGTTCAGGACTGCGTTATAGCCGTGGGCGGGGGACTGCCGGTGAAAGAGGTCAATCGCGAGCTTATGCAT
>ERZ777011.762-NODE-762-length-44719-cov-18.341685_pt1 | contig 44719 bp, 44 predicted proteins | sample MGYA00374964_ERZ777011 | MGnify/ENA primary metagenome ERZ777011 (study PRJEB29310, sample SAMD00008975) | mouse gut metagenome | study: EMG produced TPA metagenomics assembly of the Metagenome analysis of fecal microbiota from mouse which was promoted...
AAAAGAAAAATGGCTCTGGTGCATGCGCACCAGAGCCGCTTTGTCTACAGTCTGACAGCCGGCTTATTTAGCCGGCTGTTTTTTCTGTCCGTAATATAAAATCCCAAGAGCGCCCGGTCCTGCATGGGTGCCGATACTGGGGCTGATGTCGTTGATAATAATATCTGTAAAGGGAGTTTCCTTTTTTACCAGTTCTGCAACCAGTTCTGCATCTGCCAGGCAGTTTCCGTGTACAATGCCGACAGGAAGGGAGTAATCGGCGCTTTCTTCCAGCGTTGCTTTCATGCGCTCCACCAGCGTGTGGAGGGATTTTTTCCTGCCGCGCGCTGTGCCTGCGGAAGACAGGGTTCCGGCGTCGCTGACATAGAGAAAAGGCTTCAGGTTTAATGCGCTGCCCACCAGGGCGGTGGTTTTGCTTACCCTGCCGCCCCTTTGCAAATGGAAGAGGTCGTCCACGGTAAACTGCACATTGATGTGATTTTTAAATTCCTCTATTTCGGAGACAACTTGTTCATAAGAAGCCCCGTTTTCTTTTAACCGGTTTGCATGGATAACCATAATGGACTCCCCGAGGGAAACATTCAGTGAGTCAATAACGGTAATTCTGGCGTCCGTATATTCCTCCAGAAGCTCCTTTGCCACCATGCACACATTGTTGTAACTGCCGCTTAAAGCGGAGGAAAATCCTATGTGAATAATGTCCAGCCCTTGTTCCAGCAGGGAGCGGAATTTATCTTCAATGACAGCCGGGTTATTGGCCTGTGAACCGGGAAGTTCCCCGTTTTTCATTCTTTCGTAAAACTCGGCAGGCGGCATGTTCAATTCGTCGCCGTACACGGTATCCCCAAAGGAATAATACTGGGGAATAATAACAGTATGTAATTTTTCTATGTATTCGGCAGGTAAATCGGAGTTGGAATCGGTAGTAATACAATAATCTCTCATAAGCCCCTCCTTTTTTATTCATAACTCATAGTATAGCATATAATCCCGAAACACGCAAACTTCACAAAGTGTCAGATTTGTGATATAGTAGAAACATAATTTGACTGAATTTGAAGGAATATTACGGAATCATATACGAAATGAGGGAGCAAGATGCTGACGGAACAAAGATTTGAAGAGATTTTAAAGTTACTGGAAATAAAAGGGACCATTACCGTACAGGAATTAAAGGAGAAGCTTCATGCTTCAGAGTCCACCATCCGCAGGGATTTAACGACGCTGCATGACGACGGCAGGCTTATTAAGGTATTTGGCGGGGCAGTGGCGCTGCACTCCCAAATGCGTACCAAGGATACGCAGGTATCAGACCGTACAAACATTAATAAAGAAGAAAAAATCCGCATTGCCAGATATGCCGCGTCCCTTATCCGGCCGGATGATTTTGTATATCTGGATGCAGGCACCACAACAGGATACATGATAGATTATATAGAAGAAAAACAGGCGGTTTATGTAACAAACGGCGTCAGCCATGCCAAACGGATGGCAGCCCTGGGATTTCAGGTTATCTTGCTCGGCGGGCAGTTGAAGTCCTCAACCGAAGCGGTGATTGGAAGCACAGCGCTTCTGATGCTGCAAAAATATCATTTTACCATTGGTTTCTGGGGAACGAACGGCGTCAATAAAAAAAGCGGATTCACAACGCCGGACCATGATGAAGCTATGGTAAAACAGGTTTCCATGGAACAGACGGAAAAAAGATATGTCCTGTGCGACCATGATAAGTTCAATCAAGTGAGCACGGTTACTTTTGGCTCTCTTCTTTCCGCAGTAATTGTCACAGACAGGGCAGAGGGAGAAGAATTTGAAAATATAAAAAATATTGTTATAGTTAAATAGTGTAAGACATAGAACTTCTAAGGGATTGGAAACATAAAAGGAAAAGGAACAGGCATACTTTAAATAAGGATGCTTGTTTTTTTATGTATTTTTGCATTTACAGCAAGTAAATGAGCATGTTTGACTGAATTTTGTTTATTATGCACAAATTTGAATGAAAATAAATGTGAATTAAATGTATTGATTATGGACAATTATGATTATATAATATCAATATAAATCAAAATCGTTCACAAACATTCAAACAAAATCAAAAGGAGGTGAAAAGGTTGATATATACCATTACTTTTAATCCGGCATTGGATTATATCGTATCAGTCGAGGATTTTACCATGCACCTTACCAACCGCACTCACAGCGAGACGCTTTTGCCCGGCGGAAAAGGGATTAATGTATCCATTGTATTGAAAAATCTGGGCATTGATAATACCGCGTTAGGTTTTACAGCCGGTTTTACCGGTGACGAGATAAGAAGAAGGCTGGAAGAAACCGGAATCAACACGGAGTTTATCACGATAAAGGTCGGGTTTTCCCGCATCAATGTAAAATTGAAAAATGTAGACGGAACGGAGATAAACGGCAAAGGACCTGATATTGACAGCGACAGTTTAAACAGGCTTTTAGACAGGTTGGATAACCTGCAGGAAGGGGATATGCTGGTTTTGGCAGGAAGCATCCCGGCTTCCATTCCGTCTTCCATTTACAAAGACATTATGGAGAGATTATCGGGTAAAGGCATTACCATTGTAGTTGACGCAACAGGAGAGCTTCTGGTGAATGTGCTTTCCCTGCACCCTTTCCTGATTAAACCCAATAATCACGAATTGGGTGACATTTTCGGCGTGACCTTAAAAACTGCCGAGGAAGTCATCCCCTATGCCGGAAAGCTGCAGGAGCGTGGCGCAAGAAACGTGCTGGTATCCATGGCTGGGGAAGGAGCCGTTTTGGCAGCAGAGAACGGAAAGATATACCGGATGCCGGTTCCCAAAGGCAGGCTGGTAAATGCAGTAGGCGCAGGGGATTCGATGGTAGCAGGTTTTATCGCCGGTTGGCTGCGCACAAAAGATTACGGAGAAGCTTTTAAGATGGGAGTTGCCGCAGGCAGCGCCAGCGCATTTTCCGAACTGCTGGCAACGAAGGCGGAAGTGGAAAATTTGTTACTGCAAATGGAATCCTGAGAGAAATGTATAGGGAAAGAGAGGGTATTATGAAGATTACAGATTTATTGAAAAAAGAAAGTATCTGTCTGCAGGCAGCGCCTGCCAATAAAATGGAAGCATTGCAGCAGGCAATTTCCCTGATGCAAAAAAGCGGAAATATAAAAGATGCTGAAGCATACAAGAAACAGGTATTGGCGAGGGAAGAAGAAGGCACAACAGGCGTCGGGGAGGGAATTGCCATCCCACACGGAAAATGTGAAGGCGTTACCGCTCCGGGGCTATCCGCAATGGTGATTCCGCAAGGCGTTGATTTTGATTCTTTGGACGGGGAACCCGTAAATCTCCTGTTCCTGATTGCAGCGCCCAATACCAAGGATAACGTCCATCTGGACGTATTGAGTAAGCTGTCCGTACTGCTGATGGATGAAAAGTTTACTTCGGACTTAAAAAATGCAAAATCCCCGGAAGAATTTTTACGGATAATTGACGCAGCGGATGAAGAAGCAGACAAGTCAGAAGCTGTAAACGCGGAAAGCACAAAGGGAGAAGCAGCTCCCTTATGCCGGATTCTCGCCGTGACGGCATGTCCTACAGGCATTGCCCACACATATATGGCGGCGGAAAGTCTGGAAAAAGCCGCAAAGGCAAAGGGCTGTTTTATTAAGGTAGAAACAAGAGGTTCTGCGGGCGCCAAAAATGTGGTGACGGCAAAAGAAATAGAAGAAGCGGACTGTATTATTGTGGCGGCGGACACCAAAGTACCCATGGACAGATTTGCCGGTAAAAAACTGATTGAATGCCAGGTTTCCGACGGTATCGGCAAGGCAGATAAGTTGATAGAACGTGCCATGAACGGAGACGCCCCTGTATATAAAGAAGGACAAAAAGCGGAAGTCAGAACCGAACAGGGAAAAGACAGTTTCGGCCATCAGATTTACATGCACCTGATGAACGGCGTTTCCCATATGCTTCCCTTCGTTGTGGGAGGCGGTATCCTGATTGCAATAGCCTTTCTGCTGGATTCCATGGGAGTGGATATGGCAAGCCTGTCCCCCGATGAAAGGGCTAATTTCGGGACCATTACACCGGCGGCAGCAGTTTTTAAAGGAATCGGCGGTGTGGCATTTGGATTTATGCTTCCGATTCTGGCCGGCTACATTGCCATGAGCATTGCAGACAGACCGGGCCTTGCCGTGGGATTCGTGGGCGGCGCCATTGCGGCAAACGGCAAATCAGGATTTTTAGGCGCACTGGTAGCGGGATTTCTGGCAGGATATGTGGTATTATTGTTAAAGAAGTTATTTGACAAGCTGCCGAAAGCCATTGAAAAATTATCGCCGGTACTGCTCTATCCGTTTTTCGGCATTTTGTTTATCGGTTTGATTATGACATTTATCGTAGAGCCGCCGGTAGGCGCACTGAATACAGCCCTTAATTCCGCGCTGTTGGGAATGGGCAGCACAAGTAAAGTGGTTTTGGGTATGATACTGGCAGGCATGATGGCTGTCGATATGGGCGGTCCGTTCAACAAAGCGGCGTATGTGTTTGGTACGGCTTCCATTATAGAAGGCAATTACGCCGTTATGGCGGCAGTCATGATAGGCGGTATGGTTCCTCCCTGTGCGATTGCACTGGCAACCCTGCTTTTCAAAAATAAATTTACAAAAGAAGAGCGGGAATCCGGCCCGACCAACTTTGTTATGGGTCTTGCATTTATCACAGAAGGGGCGATTCCCTTTGCTGCATCCGACCCCCTGCGGGTGATTCCCTCCTGTATTGTCGGCTCAGCCCTGGCAGGCGCCCTGTCCATGGCATTCGGATGCACGCTGATGGCGCCCCATGGCGGAATCTTTGTCTTCCCGGTGGTGGAACATGCGTTGATGTATCTGGTGGCGCTGGTGGCAGGCACCGTAGTAAGCGCTTTGCTGCTGGGCGTGTTAAAGAAAAAAGTTTCATAGTACCGTGTGTACGGAAAGGAAAAGATATGAGAGAATTTAAATATGTTATTACCGATGTGGAAGGGATTCATGCAAGGCCTGCGGGTGAACTGATAAAGCTGGTAAAGGATTTTCAATCTACGATTACCATCGCAAAGGATGGAAAGTCGGCTGACGCAAAACGTATCTTTGGCGTGATGGGGCTTGCCGCAAAGCAGGGACAGGAAATCACCATGACGGCGGAAGGCCCGGATGAAGACGCGGCAATTTCAGCAATAGAAACATTTTTAAAAGCTAATTTATAAGTTGGGGAACGGCAGCAGTCCGAAATCCCGGCCGGATTTCGGACTGTTTTAGAGAAGGGAGCAGACAGTATGCAGACATTTCAAGGAAAGAGCGTAGGAAACGGCGTTGCAATCGGAAAAATATTTGTTTATAAAAAGGGAGAATTGCAGGTCAAGCGGTACAGGGTGGAGGATGTGGCTGCAGAAGTGGCACGTTTCAGGAAAGCGCAGGAGGTTTCCATCGGACAATTACAGGAGCTGTATGAAAAGTCCGTAAAGTCCATCGGGGAAGCCAGCGCCGCGATATTTGAAATCCATCAGATGATGCTGCAGGATAATGGCTTTGTGGAAGCAATTGAAAATATTATTACGACCCAGTCTGTAAACGCAGAGTATGCCGTGGCTGCCACTGCCGACAATTTTTATAAAATGTTCTCCGATATGGAAGACGATTATATGAGGGAAAGGGCAGCTGATGTCAAGGATATTTCGGAACGCCTGCTTGCTGTATTAAACGGTAAAAACGCAGGAATGGACGCTTTGCAGGAGCCGGTAATTATTGCGGCGGATGACCTTGCGCCCAGTGAAACCGTACAGCTTGACAAGGACAAAGTGCTTGCTTTTGTGACGGTACACGGTTCCCTTAATTCCCACACCGCCATACTTGCAAGAACCATGAATATCCCGGCGCTTATCGGCACGCCGGTTGCGCTTGATGAAATAGACGGAAAGCAGGCGGTGATAGACGGCGCAAAAGGCATTCTTTATGTGGAGCCGGAGGAAACGCTTCTGAAAACCATGGAGAAGAGGAGAAAAGAGGAAGAAGAGACCAGGGCATTGCTTTTGACGCTTCGCGGGAAAGATAACGTAACCTTGGACGGCAAAAAAGTACAGCTTTATGCAAATATCGGCAACAGCAAGGATTTAGCCATGGTGATGCAGAATGACGCAGGCGGCATCGGTCTTTTCAGGAGTGAATTTCTTTATTTGGAAAAAGACAACTACCCGACGGAAGAAGAGCAGTTTGCAGTATATAAAACAGTGGCGGAAACCATGGCGGGCAAAAAAGTTATTATCCGTACGCTGGACATAGGAGCGGATAAGCAGGCGGAGTATTTTCAGCTTGCGCATGAAGAAAACCCGGCAATGGGGCTTCGCGCCATTCGTATCTGCCTTACCCGGCCGGAAGTATTTAAAACCCAGCTTCGCGCAATCTACCGTGCAAGCGCATACGGCACCATCGCCATAATGTATCCCATGATTATCTCTGTGGAAGAAGTCAGGAAAATAAAGGAGATAGTGTCGGAGGTAAAAAGTGAACTGGATGGGCAGGGCATTGCGTATGGGGAAGTGGAGCAGGGAATCATGATAGAAACCCCGGCAGCAGTCATTATGAGCGACGAACTGGCAAAAGAAGTGGATTTCTTCAGCATCGGCACCAATGATTTGACGCAGTATACCTTGGCAATCGACAGGCAGAACCCCGAACTGGATGATTTCTACGATTCCCACCACCCCGCCATATTGCGGATGATTCAAACTGTGGTGGATAATGCCCACAGGGCAGGCATCTGGGCGGGTATCTGCGGGGAGCTGGGTGCGGATACTTCCCTAACGCAGATATTCTTAAAGATGGGTGTTGATGAGCTTTCCGTATCTCCCGGCCGCATTCTGCCCATCAGGCGGATTATACTGGAAACGGATGTCAGCAAACTGTAATCCACAATAACGTGCGCAACATACGCTAATAAATGCATAAAAAGTGCATAATTTTAAATAGCTTTTTGTTTGAATCCCCTGTTATAATGGAATTGTTCCTGGTAATCTGCATAAATTTTCATTATGGAGGGAGAAAATGAAAACAAAAGACGTATATTTGAAAACAATGAAATTTGTCTGGCTGAAGCTGGCCTTGGGTGGAGCAATGATACTATTTGCATTGATAACCATGGCAATCTTTTTGGCAATCGGCAGTCTCGGAAAAGGAGGCGGCGTGGCAATTGCATTCTGGCTGTGGCTTTTTCTGGTATGTGGCGTTTTTGTATGGGTACAAAGATATTTCGGCTACATGCTGAAAGCAGGCCACATTGCCATGGTAACGACGGCAGTTACAACAGGCAGCCTGCCGGATAACCAGTTGGAAGCTGCAAAAAGCATGGTAAAAGAGCGCTTTGCCACAACCAATGTTTACTTTGTGGTAGACAGACTGGTAAGCGGCGCGGTAAGCCAGTTACAGAACGGATTGCAGAAGATAGACAATGTGCTTGGCGGCATTCCGGGTGTGAGCATCGTTGTATCCTTTGCAAAAATGTTTGTCCAGATAGCATTGGGTTATGTTGATGAATGCTGCCTTGGTTATACCTTTTTACATAAGGAGCAGTCGGCGTTCAAGAGCGCGGCAGACGGCGTGGTAATCTATTTCCAGAACTGGAAAAAGCTGTTAAAGGACGCAGCGTTAACTGCACTGATTGTCATGGGTATATCCCTTCTGGCATGGCTGCTTCCGTTTATCATCTTCACAGCTATTTTTTCAGCAATTGGCATAAGCTGGATATTTGCCCTCTTTATCGGCATTATGTTTGCAGCGGTTATCAGAAGTTCCTTTGTTGACAGCTATATGATGGTTAAAATGATGGTGTCTTACATGGAAGTGGCGCCTACCACCCAGATTACCTTCGACCTGTACGACAAACTCTGCAAGCTTTCCAGCAAATTCAAGAGCCTGTTTAACAAAGGGCAGCAGGAACAGCCCACGCAGTACAATAATGCACAGATGTAATGAAAATCTTAAAATGAAAAACAGCCCTGTCATGGGCTGTTTTTTATGAGCATTTTGCCTTAATACAACAATATATCAGAAAAGCAGAAAAAATACTGCATGAAATAAACCCTTCAAAATAAGGATGCGGAAGGCAGCATTGATTGGGCTTTTTGGGATTAACCCGGATTTTAATTGTTGAACCTATCTGCGCGTTGGACTTTACCTTGGATTTCAGGATTAGCCCTTTATATTTGTACTTAACATATTTGTAACCTGTAGTATAGTCGCCCGCGGTGCTTCCTGTATTACTTTGGTTGGCAAATTCTATCCCTGTGATAACAGCGTCCACCTCATCCTTAAAACGGTAAACGTCTATCAGGCTGCATAATATACAAAGAAGACCAATAATAAACGATATGACTGCCATAGAAATGATAATACCCATTCTGCCTCCCCTTAATTATAAAATTTGTATTAATTATAACTATAAAGCAAAAAAATAGAAAAAACAAGGAATTAGTGTTATAATAAGCAGGTAAAAATTTAATGGCAAACACAATGTGAAATTGGCGCCATCTTTTGTGCAAAGCGCGCAAGAAAGAGGATTCGCATGAAAAAATTATTAATTACCGGAGGTAGTGTTTTTGTCAGTAAATTTGCCGCAGAATGGTTTGCGGCAAGGGATTATGAGGTCTATGTATTGAACAGGGGAAGGCATGAACAGCCTGTCGGGGCAAAAGTAATTTGTGCGGACAGACATGCCTTGGGAGATTGTTTAAAGAAATACTACTTTGATGCGGTCTTGGACATTACCGCATATGACGAGGAGGATATCCGGGATTTGCTGGCCGGAATCGGGGAAATTGGAGATTATATTTTTATCAGTTCCAGCGCCGTTTATCCGGAAACCCTGCCGCAGCCGTTTAGCGAGAAGGACGCTGTCGGGGAAAATGCCGTCTGGGGCGAGTATGGCCGAAACAAAATAAAGGCGGAGCAGCTTCTGCTTGAAAGGCGTCCTGACGCATATATTTTAAGACCGCCTTACCTGTATGGACCCATGCAAAACCTTTACAGGGAACCATTTGTCTTTGACTGCGCCATGGAGGGACGTGCTTTTTACATACCGGGCGACGGCAGTATGCCCCTGCAGTTTTTCCATGTGGAGGATTTGTGCAGGGTGATGGAACAGATTCTGTTGACCCACCCCGGGGAACATATTATGAACGTGGGAAACAGCGAAGTGGTTGACATTAACCGGTTTGTCCGCATCTGTTATGATGTGGCAGGAAAAAGCTTAAAGACTGTCCATGTAAAAGACCATGAAAACTGGCGGGATTTTTTCTGCTTTCATAATTACGGATATGTCCTGAACGTAGAAAAACAAAACCGGATTCTGCCCGTACAGAAAGACTTACGGGAGGGACTTCTGGAATCTTTTGAATGGTACAGGGAACATCCGGAGAATGTGGCAAAAAGAGATTACATAAAATTTATTGAAGAACATTTTTAGGAGGAAAAGCTATGGCAAGATACATGGAAGATGCGGGCATTCATCAGCCTTTTGACGTAGTCAGCATGGTTATGGAGGATTACATCTACCATCATCGTTTTTCTCGGAGCGATTGGGAAGGGGAACCGGTATACCAGTGTACGGACGGACACGGGAAAGCCAGATACCTGAAATGGAATTATGCAAGCGGTATTTTGCATCTGGAAGCGTGGCTGAAAAGTCCCTTTGGAAATGAAATGAACCTGAGCGTACCAGGCGCAGGCAGGAGCGGAAAAGAGTATAAAGAAAGCATAGACAGACTGATACAGAACCTGCGGAGCCATTCCGGAAACATACATACCGGCAGCATCGGACAGGACCCGCTGCACCACCAGCAGGCATCAGCTGCCTTTTCGCAGCAGACAGGGAACCAGCCTGCCGCTTATCCCCGGCAGCAGCCCACAGCGCAGCATACTGCATACCCCCAACAGCCTGCAGGAGGGATGCCGCCAACGGCAAATCCGTCAAGTGTTCCGGTAGTTGTCCGTCCAAGCTGCGAATACGGCGCGTCGATAAACTCAACGGCCGGAATGATACTGAGTATCTTCGGGTTGCTGTTTGCCTTTGCGATTCCGATTTTAGGCATTATATTCAGTGTAATCGCCCTGAAAAAATGCCACGCCGGCAGCGTCCCCAAAGATTCCGTAAAAACCGTCAAAAACCTAAGCGTTGCAGGCATAATCATAAGCATTGTGGTAACAATTTGTTCCTATATTTTATTCGAGTGGATTTACGGCATAATGCTGCTGTAATAACCCGAATTTCGGCATATTGCATTGGGGGAGCCGGAGGGGGCATTTGTTCCAACAGGACGCGCTCCCGCTCGGGTAAAAACGCAGCGGCACATAGGATGCTAAAATACAGCATCCAAGGGCCGGCGTTTTTACACGGTCCTTTATGGAATCAAATGCCCCCTCCGGCTTCCCCAATGCGATATGCCGCCCCAACCCCCTAAATATGCCGAAATTCTACCCTCAAAAAGTATTTGACGTACCCGCTTTCCTATGCTATAGTCATAATTGTATGGAAAGCGGTATTGGTGTTGTCTTCCATGCAAATATTTTTGACCACTTCCTGCATATATTTGCAGCAAGTTAAGGCCAGACGGACAGCCGGGTCAACTGCCGATTGGCAACTTCGTTGCCTTATTGATTGAGTTAAAAGCTCAAATTTTATAAGTTGGTTACTATAAACCGGTGCATTTGCACACCTAACTTGTGAAACGGTCAATAAGAGTAGTAAAAGTAAAATATTTGCTATATAGACTCTAAACCCAATATCTGTCTTTTGTGACGCTTCATTGCAACGGTAGTTTCATTGAAGAAAAAGCGCATCCCCAAGAATTGATGCGCCGGACTTAAAGCTACAATGAAGAGGAAGAAAAACATGATGAGCAAGTAATGGTGAGGCATTGCTTGCTTTTTTTGTTTTGTAATCCACATATACTTTTTATACAAAGAAAAGAGGAACAGACATGAGTGATAAGCTGAAACTGTATGGATTTAACAATCTCACCAAATCTCTGAGTTTCAATATTTATGATGTTTGTTATGCAAAAACACAGCGGGAGCAAAAGGATTATATCGCTTATATCGACGAACAATACAATTCGGAGCGTCTGACAAAGATTTTAACGAATGTGACAGATATGATAGGCGCCACCGTTTTAAATATATCCAGTCAGGATTATGACCCGCAGGGTTCGTCCGTAACCATATTGATTGCGGAAGGCTCAATGGTGCCTGCCGGTTCGGTGATTACGGAAAACCCCGGGGAAACGATACTGGCGCATCTGAACAAAAGCCATATTACGGTGCATACTTACCCAGAGTATCACCCGGAAACCTGTCTGGCAACCTTCAGGGTGGATATCAACGTGGCGACATGCGGGGAAATCTCGCCGCTTTCCACATTGGATTATCTGATTGGCTCTTTTGACTCGGATATCATCACGATGGATTACCATGTAAGGGGATTTACCAGGGATGTGGGAGGACAAAAGCTGTTTATGGACCACAAAATTACGTCCATACAGGATTACATCGATGAAGAAACCTTAAGGCATTACGATGCGGTGGATATTAATGTGTACGAAGCAAATATTTTTCATACCAAAATGCTGATTAAGGAAATTGATTTGCAGAATTACCTGTTTAACAGTGATGTTTATGAGCTGCCCCCGAAAAAAAGGCTGGAGATAACAGACAGCCTTCGCAGGGAAATGATTGAGATTTTCAGCGGGCGGAATATTTTTTAAAAAGGATGGCATAATGTCAAGATTAAATCAGCAGAAGGCGCCTGTTTTTGAGGCGTTGCAGAAATTCGGAAAAAACAGAATCGTGCCTTTTGACGTACCGGGACACAAGAGGGGACGGGGAAACCCGGAACTGGTCGGGCTTCTGGGTCAGCAGTGTGTAGGACTTGATGTAAATTCCCAGAAATGCCTGGACAATCTCTGTCATCCGGTTTCCGTTATCAGGGAGGCGGAGGAGCTTGCGGCGGACGCTTTCGGGGCTAAGTATGCATTCCTGATGGTGGGAGGGACGACTTCTTCCGTACAGAGCATGGTATTGAGCGCCTGCAAGCAGGGCGATAAAATTATTTTGCCCCGCAATGTGCATAAAAGCGTTATCAATGCGCTGGTGTTAAACGGCGCCATCCCGGTTTATGTGAATCCCGATATGGATGAAAAGCTGGGAATTGCCCTTGGCATGAAAGTAGGACAGGTGGAGGCGGCGATACGGGAAAATCCCGATGCCGTTGCCATTTTGGTGAACAATCCCACTTATTACGGTATCTGTTCCGATTTGCAAAGCATTGTAAAGCTGGCGCATCAGTATGGGATGCTGGTGCTTGCGGATGAGGCCCATGGCACCCATTTTTATTTTGGGGATAACATGCCGGTTTCCGCCATGGCGGCAGGCGCGGATATGGCGGCGGTCAGTATGCACAAGTCCGGGGGCAGCCTTACCCAGAGTTCTTTTCTTCTGGTGGGTGGGAAATCCGTAAATCCCGGCTATGTCAGGCAGATTATCAATCTGACCCAGACCACAAGCGGCTCTTACCTTCTTTTGGCAAGCCTTGACATTTCCAGAAAAAATCTGGCGCTGGGCGGCAGGGAAGCGTTTGCAAGGGTTACTGCGCTGGCAGAATATGCCAGAAAAGAAATCAATGCCATCGGCGGCTATTATGCTTACTCGGCGGAAATGATAAACGGGGACAGTATTTTTGATTTTGACAGGACAAAGCTGACGGTTAACACGCTCGGGCTGGGACTTGCCGGCATCGAGGTATACGATATTCTCCGCGATGAGTATGATATTCAGGTGGAACTGGGGGATATTGCAAATATACTGGCCTATATTTCCATTGGTGACAGAGAGCGGGAAGTGGAACGATTGGTGAGCGCTTTGATGGAAATTCACCGCAAATATAAAAAGGACGGCAGCGGCATGTTTACGCAGGAATATATTGAGCCAAGGGTGGCGGTTTCCCCGCAGCGGGCATTTTATGCGCCGAAGGAATCCCTGCCTCTGGATAAGACGGAGGGCCGCGTATGCAGCGAGTTTGTGATGTGCTATCCGCCGGGGATTCCGATTCTTGCACCCGGTGAACAGATTACAAGAAGCATACTGGACTATATTTCCTATGCGAAGGAAAAAGGCTGTTCCATGACGGGGCCGGAGGATACTGCCATAGAGAAACTCAATGTATTAAGGGAAGTATGGTTTTGAGGGAGGACGCATCATGGAATTATGGTTTTCGGAAGCGCACACACCGGATGTAAAACTTTCTATAAAAGTGGACAGGCAGCTTTACAGCGGGCAGAGTGATTTTCAGCGCATTGATGTATTTGAATCGAAGGAGTTTGGACGGTTTTTAACCCTTGACGGTTATATGATGCTGACGGAGAAGGATGAATTTATTTATCATGAAATGATTACCCATGTTCCGATGGCAGTACATCCGTCCGCAAAGAAAATACTGGTTATCGGCGCCGGGGACGGCGGGGTTATCCGGGAGCTGACAAGATATGCTGGTGTGGAACGCATAGATATGGTGGAGATAGACTCCCTTGTGGTGGATGTCTGTAAAAAATACCTGCCAAAGACGGCATGCCGGTTTGACGACGAAAGGGTGCATCTTTATTTTGAGGACGGGCTTCGTTTTGTCCGTTCCAAAAAACAGGAGTATGACATCATCATTGTGGATTCCACTGACCCGTTCGGGCCGGGGGAAGGGCTTTTTACAAAAGAGTTTTACGGTAATTGTTATAAGGCATTAAAAGAGGACGGCATCATGGTAAACCAGCATGAAAGTCCCTTTTATGAGTCGGATGCGGAAGCCTGTCTGCGGGCCCATAAGCGTATTGTGGAAAGCTTTCCCATCAGCAGGGTTTATCAGGCGCATATACCTACATACCCTTCCGGGCACTGGCTGTTTGGTTTTGCCTCCAAAAAATATCATCCCGTACATGACTTTGACGGGGTGGCATGGAAAATGCAGGGGCTTTCGACGCAGTATTACACGCCAAAGTTACACGTAGGCGCGTTTGCCCTTCCGGCGTATGTGGAAAATCTGCTTCGCCAGGCAGAAGCGTGAAAAGTGGCGTGGAGTTTAATATTGTAAGAAAGAGAGAAGAGGAAAAGCATGGGAAAGATTTTAGTGATTGGATGTGGCGGGGTGGCTTCGGTTGCCATTCAGAAATGTGCGCAGAATGCAGGGGTTTTTGATGAAATCTGCATTGCCAGCCGTACGGTGGAAAAATGTGACGCCTTAAAGGCAAAACTGGAGGAGAAGGGTACAAAAGCAAAAATTACTACCGAAAAGGTGGATGCGGACAATACGGAGGAATTGATTGCCTTAATAAAAAAAGTGAACCCCAAGGTAGTTTTGAACCTTGCGCTGCCCTACCAGGACCTGACGATAATGGATGCCTGCCTTGCCTGCGGGGTGGATTATGTGGATACCGCAAACTATGAGGCGGAGGATACAGAGGACCCCGAATGGCGTGCCATTTATGAAGAGAGATGTAAAAAAGAAGGATTTACTGCATATTTTGATTATTCATGGCAGTGGAAGTACCGGGATAGCTATCAAAATGCAGGATTGACTGCAATTTTGGGCAGTGGGTTTGACCCGGGTGTAACAAGTGTTTTTTCGGCGTATGCCTTAAAACACTATTTTGACGAGATTCATTATATCGATATCCTTGACTGCAACGGGGGCGACCACGGCTATCCCTTCGCAACCAACTTTAACCCGGAAATCAATTTACGTGAAGTATCTGCCAACGGTTCTTATTGGGAAAACGGAAAATGGGTGGAAACCAAGCCCATGGAAATCAAGCGCGAGTATCATTTTGCGGGAGTGGGCAAAAAGGATATGTACCTTCTGCATCATGAGGAAATTGAATCTCTGGCAAAAAATATTCCCGGCGTGAAACGTATCCGCTTCTTTATGACGTTCGGGGAAAGCTATCTTACCCACATGAAGTGTCTGGAAAATGTAGGCATGTTGTCCACGGCTCCCATTCTGTATGAGGGCAGGGAAATTGTGCCGATTCAGTTTTTAAAGGCGCTGCTGCCGGACCCGGCTTCTTTAGGACCCCGCACGGTTGGCAAAACCAATATAGGATGCATTTTTACCGGCATAAAGGACGGTAAGGAAAAATCCGTTTACATTTACAATGTTTGCGACCATCAGGAATGCTTTAAAGAGGTGGAGTCCCAGGCCATTTCTTATACCACGGGTGTGCCCGCCATGATAGGCGCAATGATGGTAATGGAAGGCATCTGGAAAAAACCGGGCGTCTTTAATGTGGAAGAGTTTGACCCGGACCCGTTTATGGAAGCGTTAAATAAATGGGGGCTTCCCTGGGAAGTGGATGAAAATCCGGTTTTAGTGGATTAACCGGATTCAGGTGGAAAAGGGAGAGTGCGCATGGAGTGGAGGGATTTGCCGACGCCGTGTTATGTGGTGGACGAGGCTTTAGTGGAAAAGAATCTGGAAGTGTTAAAGGGCGTCATGAACAGGACAGGTGCAAAAATACTGCTGGCACAGAAGGCATTTTCCATGTATGGGCTGTATCCGTTGATTGGCAGGTTTTTGACAGGCGCCACTGCAAGCGGTCTGTATGAAGCAAGGCTGGGGTATGAAGAAATGGTTCTTCCCATGAAAAAACAGGGTAAACACTGTGAAAACCACGTGTATGCCCCGGCTTTCAGGGAAGATGAACTGGACGAAATCTTAACCTACAGCGACCACATTGTGTTTAATTCCATCAGACAGGTGGAAAAGTATGCAAATAAAGCAAAGGCATTGGGGAAAGAGGTCGGGCTTCGCGTCAATCCCGAATTTTCGACACAGGAGGGACATGCCATTTATGACCCCTGCGCACCCAAATCCCGTCTCGGGGTTACGCAGGATGCCTTTATGGAAAAATGCAGGACAGATGGAGAGGAATGGCTGGAGCAGATAGACGGCCTGCATTTCCATACGCTCTGTGAACAGGACGCGGATGATTTGGAAAAAACTTTGAAAGCGGTGGAAGAAAAATTCGGCCGCTTCTTTCCTAAACTGAAATGGCTTAATTTTGGCGGCGGGCACCATATCACAAAAAACGTCTATGATTTGGCAACGCTGGAAAAATGCATTAAGGGGATACAGGAAAAGTATGGGCTTTCGGTATATCTGGAGCCGGGGGAGGCTGTTGCGCTGAATGCCGGATTCCTTGTAACCACGGTACTGGAGGTAATACATAACGGCGGGGATATTGCCATATTGGACACTTCTGCCGCCTGTCACATGCCCGATGTGCTGGAGATGCCCTACAGGCCGCCCCTTTTAGGCAGCGGCAGTCCGGGCGAAAAAAAATGGAATTACCGCTTAGGCGCTCCTACCTGTCTTGCAGGGGATATTATCGGGGAATATTCTTTTGACGCTCCCCTAAAAGAAGGCGACAGGCTGGTATTTGAGGATATGGCCATTTACTCCATGGTAAAAAACAATACCTTTAACGGAATGCCCTTGCCGGCTATTATACTGAAAGAGAAAAACGGAAATTACCGCCTTGTCAAAAAGTTTGGATATACGGACTTTAAGAACAGGCTGTCTTAAGTAAAGAAAGGAAACTGCAATGTATGAATGCCCGAATTGCGCCGGCAACCTGCAATTTGACATTGACTGTCAGCAGCTATTGTGCCGTCACTGCAACACCACTGTAGACCCCTACAGTTTTCAAAAAGAAAAGGACGCGGAGGAAGCAACGGAGTATGATGTCACGGTCTTTTCCTGCCCCCAGTGCGGCGGCACAATTTTAAGTGAAGATACGACAGCGGCGACCTTTTGCAGCTTTTGCGGAGCCTCTACCATACTGGACAGCCGTATCAAGAAAGAAAGGCGTCCTGCCCGAATCATTCCTTTTACAAGGACGAAAGAGGATTGTAAAAAGGCTTACGCAAAAATGATGCGGCGCGCCATTTTTGCGCCGGGAGAATTGAAGAAGGCGGAGCATATTGACAAATTCAGGGGTATTTACATGCCATATTGGATTTTTTCCTTTGAAAACAAAGGGGAAATCTCTTTTAACGGAACCAGAAGCCATCAGCGGGGTGATTATCTTCATACAAAACACTATACCCTGCAAAGTTATGTGGACGCTTCCTATCAGGGTATTTCCTATGATGCGTCGGCGGCTTTTTCCGATAATCTGAGCAGCGCCATAGCGCCTTTTGACTTGACGCAGGAAAAACCGTTTACCCCGTCCTTCCTCAGCGGATTTTATGCGGATACAAGCGATGTGGACAAATGGGTATATCAGGGTGAGGCACAGGATATGGCTTTGGAAGACGGTTTTCGTTATATTTCTAAAAACAGCGTATGCAGGTGGCATCATGTTGCTGACAAAAATGAGTCTTCGCTGAAAAATGCACTTCGTCCCGAATGTACCTCTCATGATTTGGTTATGCTTCCGGTATGGTTTCTCTCTTACCGGAACGGGGACAGGGTGGCCTATGCGGTTGTCAACGGGCAGACAGGAAAAGCAGCGGCTGATTTGCCGGTGGACAGGAAAAAATACATAATCGGTTCCCTTTTGCTTGCCCTGCCGATATTTATTCTTTTTAATTTGTTTTTTACCGTAAAACCTGATATCCTGCTTTGGCTTTCCCTTTTGCTTGCTTTTATCTGCGGTGTGATTTCCAGTGTGCAGATGTCCCATATCCGAAGAAAAGATTCGGGTGAGGATGACAGAGGGCTTGTTCATAAAAATAGTAAGGCCACTGGCTGGGTAAATTATGCGGATACAGGACGCCGGAAAAAAAGCATGGGAAGCGCAATGGGAGGTATTCTTTTTACCATTGTGTCTACCATATTGGCAGTTATGATTTTACCGAATTTTTTGATTGCTGAACTGGCCCGCGGAGGTAAGGGAGCGGTAACGGGAGTGGCTGCCCTGATACTTTTTGCAGGTATTATGATGGGGCCAAAGATAAAAAAACTGAATATATCCATGAAGGATATGTTGTCCGGTCTGGCAAAACCGGCAGCAGTTATTTTGTTTTCCCTTTTGATTCTGCTGATTCATCCGGCTTCCGATTTGTACTATTACGGCGGGGTGATTGCCGCGCTTTGCGTGGTAATCTGGAATCTGTTGGATATTATAGGACGGTATAATGTGCTTGCCACGCGTAAGCTGCCGCAGTTTAACAGAAGGGGAGGTGATGACAATGCGTAAGTTTTGTTTTCACCTGTTCTTATCCGTAAGTATGTTTGTGGCTGCATTTCTGTGGAGCGGGACAGTATGCCATGCAGAGCCGTCCTATACGAATGCGGAAACCGGATACAGGGCTTTGGTGGAGGACGACGCTTTTCTGCTTTCCGAAGAAGAAGCAAGCCAGCTGATTTTGTTCATGCAGGAGATTACTGCATATGGCAATGTCGCTTTTAAAACCATTAACGAGAATTTTACGGATACGGAAAGCTATGCCAGGGGTTATTATCAAAGCCAATTCGGCACGGACAGCGGCACCCTGTTTTTGATAGACATGGATAACCGCAATATCTGGATTCACAGTGACGGAGCGGTATACAAGGTTATCACCACCGCATATGCAAATACCATTACGGACAATGTGTACCGGTATGCTTCCAATGAAGACTATTTTGGCTGTGCAAAAGAAGCGTTTGGGCAGATGCTTTCTTTATTAAAAGGACAAAAGATTGCACAACCCATGAAGTATATCAGCAATGCCCTGTTAGCGGCTATTTTAGCGCTTTTATTTAATTTTGGCATTGTAACATTCTTTTCCCGTTTGAAAAGGCCGGGGGAGAAGGAAATCATGGAAAACATTCCAAAACGGTTTTCCTATACCAAACCGACGGCTGTTTTCACCCATAAAACACGCGTTTACAATCCTGTCAGTTACGGAAGCGGAAGCGGAGGAAGCAGCGGCGGGAGCAGTGGCGGTGGAGGCAGCAGCGGAGGCGGCGGAAGAAGCGGAGGCGGAGGCGGCCATGGGTTTTAGGTTTAGATGGGGAAAGGACGTATGTAATGAATATTATTAAAGATTCCACACCACATGCGGACGGGTTTCGTATGCCGGCAGAATTTGAGCCGCATACGGGATGCATTATGATTTTTCCGGAACGGGCGGACTCCTGGCAGTACGGAGGTTATGCGGCAAGAAAAGCTTTTGTGCAGGCAGCCTGTGCAATAGCCCAGTCCGAAAAGGTAACCGTTCTGGCAAGCGATAAGCAGTATGAAAATGCAAGGGCTGTTCTGCCTTCCCATATCCGTGTGGCGGAGATGTCCTCCAACGATGCGTGGGCGAGGGATTATGCGCCTACCTTTGTAGTCAATGAAAAGGGTACGGTAAGGGGAATCGACTGGGGATTTAACGCATGGGGCGGTCTTACCGACGGCCTGTATTTCCCTTGGGATAAGGATAACCGGATGGCGCGGAAAATCTGTGATTTATTGGATGTGGATGTGTACGATAAGCGGGATTTTATTTTGGAAGGCGGTTCCATCCACACTGACGGCGACGGCACGGTTATGGTGACGGAAAGCTGTCTGTTGAGTAAGGGAAGGAATCCGTCCCTGAGCCGGGAAGAAATAGAAGAAACACTAAAAGCCTTTCTGGGCGCAAAAAAAGTATTGTGGCTGCCGAGAGGCATTTATCTGGATGAAACCAACGAGCATGTGGACAATATCTGTGCCTTTACGGCGCCGGGAGAGGTCGTGCTTTCCTGGACGGAGGACAAGGAGGACGCACAGTATGCCCTGTCCCTTGCCTGTCTTAAGTATCTTTCAGGGCAAAAAGACGCCAGGGGAAGAAAGCTGAAAGTCCATAAGCTTCCTCTGCCGAAGCCCGTCTGTATAAAGGAAGAGGAGTGTGAAGGGCTTGATTTGTGTGATGATGAACCGACCAGAAAACCGGGGGACAGGCTGGCGGCGTCGTATGTGAATTTTTACATTGCCAACAAAGCCGTTGTCATGCCGGGATTTGGTGAGGAGACGGATGAAGCTGCAAAAAAAATATTGCAGGGGCTGTTTCCTGACAGGAAAGTGCATCAGATTTATGCCAGGGATATTCTGATTGGCGGCGGCAATATCCACTGCATTACCCAGCAGATACCCGGCAGGCAATAATCATGCGCAAAAGCGCTTTGGAATGGAGGAAATAATGAGAAAAATAACGGTTGCGGCAGTGCAGATGTTTTGTAACAGAAGCAGGGAAGAAAACTTGAATGCGGCGGAAGGGTTTGTCAGGGAAGCGGCAAAAAAAGGGGCGAAAGTCATTCTTTTACCCGAATTGTTTGAAACATGGTATTTTTGTCAGGAAAAAAGATATGATTCCTACAAGCTGGCTTCCGTTTTGGAAGAAAATCCGGCTGTGATTCGTCTACGTAAGGTGGCGGAGGAACTTTCTGTGGTACTGCCCGTCAGTTTTTTTGAGCGCGCAGGCAATACCACATACAATACGGTGGCAATGATAGATGCGGACGGAACCGTGCTGGGTATTTACAGAAAGACGCATATCCCGGACGACCATTTTTATCAGGAAAAGTTTTATTTTACACCGGGCGATACCGGTTTTAAGGTGTGGGAGACAAAATACGGAAAAATTGGCGTAGGCATCTGCTGGGACCAGTGGTTCCCGGAAGCCGCCCGCTGTATGGCGCTTATGGGCGCCGAGGTTTTGCTGTACCCCACTGCCATTGGCTCCGAGCCGATTTTATCCTGTGACAGTATGCCGCAGTGGCGCCGCTGTATGCAGGGGCACAGCGCCGCCAACATGATGCCGGTGGTTGCTGCAAACCGTGTGGGAAGGGAAGAAGTAGTCCCCGGACCCGATAACAACAATCAGGATTCGGCGCTTGTATTTTACGGTTCTTCCTTTATCACCGATGAAACAGGGGAAATAGCGGAAAGTGCGGACAGGGAGTCCGAGCAGGTACTTTGCCATACCTTTGATTTGGATGCAGTGGAGGAAATGAGGATGAGCTGGGGCGTATTCAGGGATAGGCGTCCCGGGATGTATGACGCCATGCGGCAGATATCCGGTTAAAAGGGATATTATTGTAAATATCCCTTTTCCCGTAAATCAGATTTAATCAGTTCCATGGCTTTTTGCGAGGGAGCGGCGATGGTATGGTAGTGATAGTCTTCCGTCAGGGCGCAAAGAGGCCTGGAACTGCTTTTTTCGGCTTTTTGTACAAATTCTTTTGCATCGTCCAGATTGTTGATTACAAGGTCGCACCGAATCTGTCCGTATATATCGTGGTCGATGGAAACATCCAGCATCCGGCCGCCCAGGTCCACCACGGAGGACATTTCATCCAGTATCTGTCCTTTGGTATGCCTGACATAGATGACTTCCCTGTATTGGCAGTCCTCGGATTGAGGATGAAACAGGATATATCCTTTATTTGTGGAAAGAATATTCCGGTTTTCGGCACGGAGCAGTGCTATATCCTGTACGATTACCTGACGGCTGACATGTAATTTCCTTGCCAGTTCGGCGCCGGATATGGGAGCTGACGATGTATGTAGTAATTCTATGATGCTTAGTCTTCTTTGTAATCCGTCCATAGTGTCAGGTTACTCCTGTAATTCATTTCATTTTAAGGGAAAATTGTTGGCGCCCCTGCTTTTTTGCAGGCGGATGCGTTCTTTTTCCATAAGGTATCGTTCTAATAAAGGTATTTTATTGCCAAACTGGCATCCGTAAACAGTAATGTTGTTTTCCAGTTCAAAAGTTCTTACTATAGTGCCGTACAGCGTAAAAGAATATTTTTGCCCTGTTTCTTCAATGTAATCATGCAATTCTGTTTGTACCACGTCATGCTTTTTAAATTCTTTGTTCCTCTCGTAGGAAGTAAAGGAAAAACCGGTGGTACTCACATCTTTAATGTTACCCCTGATGCCCTCCTTATAAGTGCCTACAAAAATAAGCGCGTTGATGCCTACAAAGCAGCGGAAGGCTCCCCGTCTGTTAAATTCTTTACTCTCTTCCTCGGAAGCTATCATGTAACAAAAGGTACCGTCTTCCCTTTTGGCAGTCTGTATGGAAACATTATAAAATATATGTGGTTTTTTGTCAGGAAAGGCAACAACAAGGTGTACAGTGATTCCTTTTCCGTTGAATGAAATTATCTTGTCATTCTTTAAAACCGGCGCCGCAAGAATCATGTGCTTTCGTGGAATAAAGTCCAATACAAGGGAAGGAAATTCCATTTTCTGGTCTCCTACAAGAACCAGAAGCGTAATAGACTGTTCAGGTGTCAAATCTTCCATGTGCATATGACATCCATCCTTTCTGTATAGGGGTATGTGCGATAACAGGAAAGGTTACAATTTAATTTTATGTATCGGGGAAATTTTCACAATCAAATCAAAAAAGCTCCCGCAAAGGAACTTTTAAAGAACAGTCGATGCGACAGGATTTGAACCTGCGACCTCTACGTCCCGAACGTAGCGCTCTACCAAGCTGAGCCACGCATCGAATCAGTTGAACATTAAAATAATACACTAAGCGGGCGGGGATGTCAAGATTTTTGTTGTTCGGGTTTTCACCTTGAAAAATTTCGGAATTTTCAGATTACACTTCCCAAAATCGAAATTATATTGTTTTTGGGAAACAAACATAGTATAATAACTTTGCGAGGTGATTTTCTATGAAGCTGATTGAAAGAAAACAATACTTAGATAAAATGATAGGTGTTATCGGAACTCCAGATATTAAAGTTCTGACGGGTGTGCGTCGTTCCGGCAAATCGAAGCTGCTAGAAGCGTTCAAAGCGTATGTGCAAAAGAATATTGCTGATGCCAATATTATCCATATCAACTTCAATTTGTCTATATATGACAACCTTAAAGAATACAAAGTATTAAATGAATATATTGAAAGCAATTATGCAGAAAATAAGGAGAATTTCGTATTAATTGACGAGATTCAGATGTGTGACAACTTTGAGCTGTGTATAAACAATCTACACGCAACCGAAATGTATAATCTTTATATCACGGGTTCTAATGCCTTCTTGCTCAGTTCAGATTTGGCAACTTTGTTTACCGGCAGAACATTTGAAATTAAAGTATATCCGTTTTCTTTTGCGGAGTATGTCCATTACTTTGACTTGACGGACAAATATAGCGCATTCGATAACTATATGCTTGAAGGCGGTATGTCCGGCTCTTATGTGTATAAAAAGCAAGAGGATAAATACGATTATATTGAAACTGTTTTCGACACTTTAATTTTAAGAGATATACGGCAAAAGTATAAAATCAAAAATCCTGTCTTAATGGAAAGAATTTCTCAATTCTTAATGGATAACGTATCTAACTTAACATCGGCGAGAAGTATTACGGATATTTTTACATCGAACAAAGATAAAATCAATCATAAGACGGTTGGCAGCTATCTGAATTATCTTTGCAATGCTTTTGCCTTTTATAAGTTCCGCAGATATGACATTAAAGGCAAAAAATATCTCGCTTCTAACGATAAGTATTATTTGAGCGACCACACTTTTCGATATGCCAAGCTCGGAACAAAAAACCTAGACAACGGCAGAGTGATTGAAAATATCGTTGCTATGGAATTACTCAGACGTGGATATGAAGTTTATATCGGTGTTTTATATAAAAAAGAGATTGATTTTGTGGCACTCAAGAGAAACGAGAAAATTTATATTCAGGTTTCGGACAATATAACCCATTCCGATACCTTTAAGCGAGAAGTGGAACCTCTGCTTAAAATCAGGGATGCCTATCCTAAGATGGTAATAGCACGAACAAGAAACTTTGAATATCAATATGAGGGCGTTAAAATTGTAGATGTGGCGGATTGGCTTTTGAATCAATAGGTTGTTTCCTGAAAATGAAAAATTTTATATTAATGAATGGTTTGGAATTAGATGGAAAGGAACTTCAAGCATATTATTATGTATTGTCTAAAAAGCAAAAATGTTGGAAAGTATTGACTGCACAAATTCAAATAATTTAAGAAAAACAGATTTTAGAAACTGCATGATGCATTTTGAGTTAAAAGACAAAGATGAAAATTCTCTTATTGCAGAAAAAAAATTTCGACTTTGCCATTCCTTTTTGCGGTCTTGTAGAAACTCAATTATATGAAAAGCTAAATATATATTTAGGGTTTGATTTACTATAAAATGATTAAATTCATAATTCCGAAAAGTGAGTATATTGATTGCCTTAATCCGGCCGCAAAGATATAATGATAGAGAAAAAAGGGAGGATACCGCCGTGTATGATGTAATTGTGACATTGAAAAAGGGAGAGGGCCGCGCTTTAAAAGCAGGCGGCGCGTGGATTTATGACAATGAAATAGAGTCCATTACAGGAGGGTTTGAAAACGGGGATATTGTAACCGTGCATGATTTTGACGGTTTCTTTCTGGGTTATGGGTTTATAAATACAAAATCAAAGCTGACAGTGAGGATACTGTCCCGCAAAAAAGGGACTGTGATAGATGACGCTTTTCTGGAGAAGAGGGTACAGGATGCATGGGATTACCGAAAACAGGTAATTGATACCGAAAGCTGTCGTTTGATTTTCGGGGAAGCAGATTTTCTACCCGGCATTGTAGTGGACAAGTTTTCCGATGTGCTGGTGGTAGAGTCATTGGCGCTCGGTATAGACAAGCTGAAAATAAGGATATTGGAAGCCGTAAAGAGAGTGCTTGCCAAAGATGGCGTCCGCATCAGGGGCATTTATGAGAGAAGCGACGCAAAAGTGCGTGAACAGGAGGGAATGGAGAGATATAAGGGATTTATCGGGGAAGCGTTTGACACACAGGTGGAGATTGTCGAAAATGGCGTTAAGTACGTCGTAAACGTGGAGGATGGACAAAAGACAGGGTTTTTCCTTGACCAGAAATACAACCGTGCCGCCATCCAGAAAATCAGCAGGGATAAAAAGGTGCTGGATTGTTTTACGCATACAGGTTCTTTTGCCTTAAATGCAGGAATTGCAGGGGCAAGGAAGGTGCTGGGTGTGGACGCTTCCGAGCTGGGAATTGCCCAGGCACAGGAGAATGCGAAAAGAAACCATTTGGAAGATAAGGTATCTTTTATCTGTGCGGATGTTTTTGAACTGCTTCCAAAGCTGGAGCAGGAAGGAGAAAAATTTGATGTGGTGATTTTGGACCCGCCTGCCTTTACCAAATCCCGAAGTTCCGTTAAAAACGCGGTAAAGGGATACCGTGAGATTAATCTGCGGGGCATGAAGCTGGTAAAGGACGGCGGTTTCCTGGCAACCTGTTCCTGCTCGCATTTTATGGATGCAGGGCTTTTTAAAAAGACAATAGAAGAAGCGGCAAGGGGAGCGCACAAACGCCTGCGCCAGGTGGAGTTCCGTACACAGGCGCCGGACCATCCCATCCTCTGGGCGGCGGACGCGTCGTATTATCTGAAGTTCTATATCTTTCAGGTTTTGAGCGAACAGTAAAATTATAGTTTGGAGGAATTAAATATGAAATCTACCATTCTTTCAGCAATCACTATTGCAATTATCTGTATGGTTTTTTATTTGGTTTACAGGAAAGAAGAGTCGGATACACAGAACGACAGCCGTATAGTATTTGCATTCAGCAAGACATTTAAAGCAGTTATGCTGTCGTGCACAATTGCAGCCGCAATGATTACGCTGTTATTTCTGGGGCTGGCTGTATTTGGGGAAAAGGAATACAGAATGTTTTTTGTGATTATTGCGTTGTTTTTCTCTTTGTTGACGTTACTTGCTTCACTGCTTTATTTGCTGGCAAGAAATAAAAAAGTCATTTATGAGGGTGACGTTCTGTATGTTTCCAATCTTTTCGGCAAAGAGCAAACCGTCCGTATCTCAGAAATTATTGATGCGGTAGAGAACAGTTCTGACGGCATGAGTCTGGTTTTACGGGATAACAGGAAAATCAAAATAGATATGCAAATGAATTATTATCCCAAAATCAAGGAGATATTGGAGAAAAACAATATCAGGTATCACGACAGACACGGTAATACAGCCCCGAAAGGATGGTAATGATGGGAAGGCTTTATTTGTATTACAAAAAGAACAATCATTCCCTGATGGGTGAAGTATTGAAAATAAAGGTGGATGATGAGATAACGTCTGAGGTGAAGAAAAATCATATTTATGAACGGGAGCTTTCGGACGGACGCCATAACGTGAAAATGTATATTTGCGGTTGGACTAAGGATGAGCTGGTGGGTTATGTTGATGAAAACATAGAGATATCGGGAGATACCTTTTATACATATCGGGGGCCGGTAACGATATACGGAAAAGGGAAATTGAAAAATAAGCCCTGCCGGAGCGTTGATGATTTCAAAAAGCAAGTCAAAATTTCTAATGTTTTATATAAAATATGTATTGCTGCCCTGTTTCTTTTTTTAACACTTTACTTGTTATTTCCTGCCGGATGTGCCTTTTCGGATACGGAGGAAAACGCGTCGGTAAAAGGTAACTTAACGGATTGGAAGGTGTATTTTTCCCCGGAAGGCCTGGCATCCGATATAAAAAACGTATTGGACAATTTGGCGGAAAGCATAAAAGAAGAGGTCATCAGCAAACACGAAGGCTTGACCAGAGTGTTTGCAAGAAAAGATTTTGCCCCGGAAGAAATTGCCTGCGAAAACGTGCTGGAAACATATATGGACGGCCGGGATAATCCTGAAATTATGGAGTTATACGCAGGGGAACAGATACCGGACTTTTTTTGTTATGCAGAATATGATTTTGACGGAGACGGTATTTTGGATTATGTGGTGCTGTATCACGATTCCGGGGAGGAAGATGAGAAAGAAAATACCTGCCTTGGAGATATATGGATAAAAGAGGAGGAGGGGTACGCAAGATGTCCTTTGCCAAAAGCAGGTTATAAGATTGGCGGAAGCTGGCAGGAGCCGGAGTTATTTATGATGGTGTTGCAGCACAGGTTTTATTGGGATGTGAAAGCCATTGCCGTATACCAGTCATTTTCCGAAGATGAATTGAGGATGTATGGATTGATGAATAGCATAGATTGTTTTGTATGTATTGAGTCGGTTAAAAAAGCATTTGAAACAGAAGGCATGGTACTGTTACAGACAATTTATCAGAATATTTTCGGATACGATTATGCGCCTGCGCCAGTAAAATTTGAAATTTGGAAAGAACCTGAAGAGCAGAGTTTATATCAGGTTTATCTGACAGAGCAGTGGCATTATCGACATTGGTATGCGGATTTTAATAATATTCAGATATGGGATGGAAATGACGACGGATATGAAGATATTTTGTATTATATAGGTTCATCTGGCGGAAGCGGTGGATGGGGGGATAGTTATTGCCTGTATGAATGGTCTGTTAATGAAAAAAATATATTGCAATGGATTTGCCATGGGTTGTTTATATAGATTTTGAGACACACAAACTCTATAGAGTGGAACGAAGCGGTTCAGATGAGTACTATACTATTTATGGTTTGAAAAGCGGAAGGTATCAGGCGGAAAAAGAACTGAGTCTGATTTACAAGAATGAAACGCGTGAAGACGGCTGTTATATTGCGACGGTTATTTATAAAGAATGGGGTAAGACAATGGAAGAAACAGATATTACAGGATTTGAGCGTCTGGAAACATTGGAATGGATGAAAGAAAAGTATCCTGAGTTTAGATTTTGGCTGGAAGGGTAGCTTTTCTTATTTTTTAATATTGACATCCCTGCAATTTGTGATATAGTTCTAAATGCAAATAAGTTGCATTTGCAAATAAGAACATAAGTACAACTATTAGATGTTATATCGCAGGTTTGCGATGTGCGGGGGTATATACATGCTGGATGTCATTCTCGATACCGTTATAGATAGTGTGAAACTGATTCCCTTTCTTTTTCTGACGTATCTTATTATGGAGTGCTTAGAACACAGGACTGCGGGAAAAGTACAGGACGTCATACAAAAGGGAGGGCGGTTTGGTCCGCTGTTTGGCGGTATACTGGGCGCTGCGCCCCAGTGCGGCTTTTCGGCGGCTGCTTCCAATCTGTATGCCGGCAGGGTGATTACGCTGGGAACACTGATTGCCATCTATCTGTCAACTTCGGATGAAATGCTTCCCATTCTGATTTCGGAAGCGGATACGGTAGGCCTTGCTCCTATTTTAAAAATTCTGGCTATGAAAGCGCTGATTGGGATTGCGGCAGGGTTTGTGATAGATTTGATAGTGCGCCCGAAGCCGGACGGACAGGATTATATTCATGAGATTTGCGAGCATGACCACTGCCACTGTGGGGAAAATACCGGGGTTGTAAAATCGGCCTTTGTCCATACGGCAAAAATTACGCTGTTTATTCTGCTGGTGTCCTTTCTTTTAAATACGATTCTTTTCTTTTTGGGGGAGGATGCCCTGGGCAGGCTGATATTAAACAAACCGTTTGTCGGGGAATTGCTGGCAGCCTTGATTGGCTTGATACCAAACTGTGCTTCCTCCGTTGTTCTGACCCGGCTTTATCTTGGCGGGGCCATGAGTTTTGCCGCCTGTATGTCAGGGCTTCTGGCTGGCGCGGGCGTCGGTATTCTTGTTTTATTTAAAGTAAACAGGAATAAAACGGAAAATATAAAGATTCTCCTGCTTTTGTATGCCATCGGCGTTCTGGCAGGAATGCTGCTGGAACTGTTTCACATTACTGTCTGACTTTGTGAAATAAAGCTGCGTGAAATGAGGAAAGATATGGAAGATAAAGATATAATATACCCCAAAGGCATAAAGTGGACCAGGCAGCGCAAGGATGTCTGCAAAGTGCTCATGGAAGCAAAAGAGCCGCTTAGCGCAGTGCAAATTTACAACCGCATTCTGAAAAGAGAAGAGGAAGTAAATTACGCCGTGTCCACCATTTACCGTATTCTTGCCATGTTTGAAAAAGCCGGTTTTGTAGAAAAAAGCACATATATGGGTGATGGCACGGTACTTTATGAATGGAGCAAGGGGGGACATACCCATTATGCGGTCTGTCTTGTATGCCATAAGCGTGTGGCGCTCCGTGCCTGTCCCTTTGCACATCTCCATCTGGATGAGGACATGGGGGATTTTACCGTAACAGGCCATAAACTGGAGCTGTACGGCTACTGTAAAGAATGCAGAAAAAATTAAAATTTTTAAAAAAAGTACTTGCCAATTCGGATTCAATATAATATAATAACTTTTGCGTTGTAAAAAGATATCTATTTGCGCCGCTAGCTCAGTTGGTAGAGCACCTGACTCTTAATCAGGGTGTCCAGGGTTCGAACCCCTGGCGGCGCACGGAGTACCGATTCTTGAGATTTCCTCGGGGGTTGGTGCTTTTTTTATATAGGAGGAAAACGATATGATTTTTGAAACACATGCACATTATGACGACGATGCTTTTGCAGGGGACTGTGATGAACTGCTGCTGTCCGCTTCCGAAAACGGAATCGGAAGGATTGTAAATATTGGCGCAAGCCTTTCCTCCTGTAAAAAGACGCTGGAATTGATGGAAAAGTATCCGTTTGTCTATGGCGCATTGGGAATCCACCCGGGTGAAACAGGCGAAATGGACGAAGGTACTTATGACTGGTTAAAGAAAAACCTCACGCATCCGAAATGTGTGGCGTTGGGAGAAATAGGACTCGACTATTATTGGCCCGAACCGGACAGGGAAACCCAGAAAAAATGGTTTATCAGGCAGTTGGAACTGGCAAGACAGCTTCAGCTTCCCGTAGTTATCCATTCAAGGGATGCGGCAAAAGATACTGTTGAAATTATGAAGGCACAGCGCGCAGAAGAAATCGGGGGCGTCATTCATTGCTTTTCTTATACAAAAGAGACTGCGGCGGTATTTCTGGATATGGGTTTTTTTATTGGTATCGGGGGAGTGGTTACCTTTAAAAATGCCAAAAAGTTGAAAGAAGCAGTGGAGTATATTCCGTTGGAGCGTATTGTATTGGAAACGGACAGCCCCTACCTGGCGCCGGAGCCCTACAGGGGAAAGAGAAATTCGTCTTTAAATATTCCTTTTGTAATAGAAGAAATTGCAAAAATAAAGCAGGTGCCTGCTGCGTTAGTAGAAGAAGTCACCTGGAAAAACGGGGAACAACTCTATTTGTTTAATAAAAAATAGTCCAGGAAAATGCAAAACAATAAAAATTTATTGATTTTCAATAAAAATATATTGACAATCGAAAACCCACATGCTATAGTAAGGAAAATGTTGGAAGGGAGGCGTACTGTTGAAAAAAGAAAATATTATCCGGATAACAAAATACTTACTGGATTTCATGTTTTTTGGAGGGATTTTTGTTATATTGACGCTGCCGCTCTCCATAAAGTGGGCAGGCCGTTATCTGCCTGAGATGGAGGCACATTATGCAGAAATGGTGATAATATATTTTGTCCTTGGCATACTTGGCATTGCCATTTTAGGCGAACTGAGGAAGGTTTTTCGTACCGTGCTGGCGGACGATTGCTTTGTGTATGATAATGTCGTAAGTTTGCAGAGGATGGGGACATATAGTTTTATGATTGCCCTGGTAGCCATGGCCCGGACGTTTCTCTATCTGACAATAGCGATGCTGGTAGTAATTTTGGTTTTTATCATTGCAGGGCTTTTCAGCAAGGTATTGGCATTTGTTTTTGACAGAGCGGTCAAATATAAGGAAGAAAATGATTTGACAATATAAGGAGGTGCCATATGGCGATAAAAATCAATCTGGACGTGGTTATGGCACAGCGCAAAAAGGGGTTGACGGAGCTTGCAGGAGAGGTAGATATTACGCTTGCAAACCTATCCATATTGAAAAATAATAAAGCAAAAGCAATCCGTTTTTCGACTCTGGAGGCGATATGTAAGGCCCTTTCGTGTCAACCCGGAGAGATAATAGAGTATGTGGAAGATAATGAGGAAAGCGAGGAAAAAGCAAATGGATAATAACAACAACGGATATCCGCCAAACATGCCGCAGCAATACGTCGGGCAGCAGGGCAGTCAGCCGGCCATACCGCAGCCAAACATGCAGCAGGTGAACATGCCGCAGCAGGCAGGCGCGCAGCAGGTGAACATGCCGCAGCAGGCAGGCGCGCAGCAGCAGGCCATGCCGCATCCAAATATGCCACGGTCGTTTTATCATCAGCAGTATGTGCCGCAACCGTATATTCCGGTAAAGAGGCCGGATACGGAGCAGACAAGAATCCTGAAATGGAATTTTGGGGTTTTAGGGCTTGCCAGTTTTCTATATGCCTGTTTTTACGCGTTTTGTATGTATAAAAACGGAAGCGGCATTACATATCCTTTTTTTCTCGCAGGAAGTCTTTGGTTTTACTGCTTCTGTATGAAAAAACTGGGGATTTCCTTAAAAAAAGACAGCATTTTTTACATGGTTAGCATACTGCTTTTAGGATTGTCCACTTTTTGTACGGCGGATTTTAAAATAATTGCCATGAATAAAACAGGCATATGGGTACTTACCATCAGTTTTTTGCTGCACCAGTTTTATATGGATAAAAACTGGACGTTTGGAAGGTATGCCGGATATGTGATTGCGACGGTTTTTGGAAGCGTCGGTGAAATTGCCAGACCCTTCCTTGATTTTGCAGGTTATCGGAAAACCCGCGGAAAAAAGGGAAAGGGCGTAATGTTCTATATTGTTATCGGATTATGCTTCAGCATACCGCTGCTTGCATTTGTGTGGCTTATGCTGATGAGCGCCGATAAAGTATTTAACATTATGACGATACAGGTTTTGAAAAAGCTGGATATCGGAAATATTATCGGGATATCTGCAATGACTATATTCATGTTTTTTATGGCGTATTGTATTATGTCCTATTTGTGCAAAAAAGAATTTTCAGAGGAAAGATGGAAAAAGATACAGATGGAATCTTTGATTGCCATAACGGTTACCCTGCCGATAACGATTCTTTATGCAGTGTTCAGTGTTGTACAGATAGTATGCCTGTTTTTCGGCAAAATTGATTTAACCAAATTCAGTTACGCCGAATATGCCAGGGAAGGGTTCTTCCAGCTTTTGCTGATATGCGTGTTAAATCTGGCGCTGGTATTGGCAGGACACGCATATTTCAAAGAAAATATCTGGCTGAAATTAATCCTGGCGGTTATGTCGGGATGTACCTACATCATGATTGCTTCTTCAGCATACCGGATGGTATTGTATATCAAACATTATTACTTTACGTTCCTGCGGATTTTTGTTTTATGGTCGCTTTTGGTGCTTTTTATATTGCTTACCGGTGTGATGATAAACATTTTCGTAAAGGAGTTCCCGTTATTCAAGTATAGCATGATTGTGGTAACCCTCTGTTACCTGCTGCTATCCTTTGCACGCCCGGACTATTGGATTGCAAGGTTTAATGTGGAAAATATGGGCGATAATAAAAATGAATTTTTTGATGCGGACGCTTATCAGGACTTTGGATACCTTTCCAGGCTATCAGCGGATGCAGCTCCTGCCTTTGCAGAGTATTTTGCAGCAGAAGGCTTTTCCATGGAAGACGCAGCAAAAGGAGTCATGAAACGGCAAAGATGGGAAGCGGGAGAAGCCGATTTTACCTCTTATTATGACCTTTACGGCGGCTTCCGGGACGAAGAAGATTCTTGGGGATACTATTATTTGGAACGAATTTATGAATCCTATGACAGAATGGGTATCAGAAGCTTTAATCTGTCAAAATATATTGCTTACCAGATATTAAAGTAATGGCGAAAAATGTCGAAGTGTTACGAAATTATTAATAATTTTAAGAAATTCTTAAGTGGTTTCCTGCCTTGAATAATGTTACAATATATTTAGAAGAATGCTGTAAAAGCATAAGTGGTCAGGCAGTATTCTGATTTGAGGGTATGGAAAAGATGAAAGCAAAATATAGAAAACGCATTTTTGTATCGGGCGTTGGCGCAGTTTTTCTGGCCGCAATGTTAACCGGCTGTAAAAGTGAAGATGAAAAGAAAGCTTCGCAGGCGTATTATGTTATCAGTGAAGAACTGGATATTAAGAAGACAGCGGATAAAGCGCAGGAGATACTGGAAAGCGCAGGACCTCAATCAGAAGACCATTCGTCAGAAGAATAGAAAAAAGTGCTGTGGTTATGATTCCATATCCACAACACTTTTTTTAAATAATTTTGGTGGTCCATTTACTGCAGTCCCAGACGTCACTTGCAAACCCTTCATAGAAATCCGGTTCATGGCAGACTATCAGGATGCTGCCCTTATAAGCGGTAAGGGCGCGTTTCAGTTCCGCTTTGGCGTCCACATCCAGATGGTTGGTGGGCTCGTCCAGGAGCAAAATATTGGTTTCCCTGTTGAGCAGCTTGCAAAGCCTTACTTTTGCCTGTTCGCCCCCGCTCAGTACCTTGACTTTGCTTTCGATATGTTTGGTGGTGAGTCCGCATTTGGCAAGCGCCGAGCGCACTTCATACTGGGTCATGGAAGGGTATTCTTTCCAGATTTCCTCTATGCAGGTGGTTTCGATATTCGGGGGCATTTCCTGCTCATAATACCCTATGCTTAAGTAATCTCCCTGTTCTACCTTACCGGAGATAGGAGGAATCAAGCCAAGAATGCTTTTTAATAGAGTGGTTTTGCCTATGCCGTTTGCACCGGTTAAAGCAATTTTCTGTCCTCTTTCCATGGAAAGGGTAAGCGGTGTGGAAAGGGGCTCCCCATAACCGATGATTAAGTTAGTTGTCTGAAACAGATATCGTCCGGGTGTGCGTGCTTCCTTAAAATAAAATTCCGGTTTGGGTTTTTCAGCGGCAAGTTCAATAATGTCCATCTTGTCCAGTTTTTTCTGCCGGGACATTGCCATGTTGCGGGTGGATACACGGGCTTTGTTTCTTGCTACAAAATCTTTTAAATCCGCTATCTCTTTCTGCTGCCTGTTATAGGCGGCCTCCAGCTGTGCTTTTTTCATGGCGTAAACTTCCTGAAATTTATCGTAGTCACCCACATAACGGTTCAGTTCCTGATTGTCCATATGATAAATCAGGTTGATGACGCTGTTTAAAAACGGAATATCGTGGGAGATAAGGATAAAGGCGTTCTCATAATCCGTCAGGTAGCGTTTTAGCCAGTTGATATGTTCTGCGTCCAGATAGTTGGTAGGCTCATCCAACAGCAGGATATCGGGCTTTTCCAAAAGTAATTTTCCCAAAAGGACTTTGGTGCGCTGTCCGCCGCTCAAATCGGTAACGTCCCTGTCCAGGCCCAAATCCATAAGCCCCAGGGCGCGGGCAACTTCTTCTACTTTGGGTTCTATCATGTAAAAATCATGCATGGTGAGCAAATCCTGAATGGTGCCCAGTTCTTCCATATATGCTTCCAATTCTTCAGGGGAGGCTTCTCCCATTTTTTCACAAATTTCATTCATCTTTGCTTCCATCTCATACAGAAAATCAAAAGCGGAGGAAAGCGCCTGTCGGATGGTCATGCCTTTTTCGAGCACGGTATGCTGGTCAAGGTATCCGACGCGCACATTTTTAGCCCACTCGACTTTCCCCTCATCCGGCATTAACTTTCCTGTAATAATGTTCATAAAGGTAGACTTTCCCTCTCCGTTTGCGCCGATAAGCCCGATATGCTCCCCTTTAAGCAGCCGGAAGGAAACGTTATGAAAAATGGCGCGGTCGCCAAAACCATGCGTTAAATTTTCTACGCTTAAAATGCTCATGATAATACTCTCCGTATTTTTATTTAATGACAATTGAGAGTATAGCACGGAGTATCCTTTCTATGCAATCAGAAAACATCGGAGTTTTTGCATTTTGCATTGCGACATCCCCGGCGTGCATTTGTTCCAACAGGACGCGCTCTCGCTCGGGTAAAAACGCAGCGGCACATAGGATGCTAAAATACAGCATCCAAATGCCGGCGTTTTTACACGGTCCTTTATGGAATCAAATGCACGCCGGGGATGTCGCAATGCAAAATGTGAAAAGTACGGCAGATTGGTATGTGATTGCAAAAAGTGGGGAATACTGGTAAAATATAAACCAAGTCAGGTCGGTATGTAAGGAGGAAAATTATGAAAAAAACAATTTTATTGTTAGGACTGGTATGTATTTTTATACTGACTTCCTGTGGAAATAAGAGTGAAGGTGAGGAGACAAAGCCTCAGGACAGCACTGTGAATCAATCGGAGAGCGCCACGAATCCTACGGGTAACGGTGGACAGGAAACCGGAACCGGCAGTAACAGCGAGGTCAGTATGCAGGATTTAAGAGATGCGGTAATTGAGGTAATCGGTGACAATTACTGGCCGGATACGATGATGGAAGCAGAAATGTTTGCGGATATCTACGGTGTTACCAGTGATATGTACGAGGAATTTCTGGCTGAAACGCCTATGATTGGAACAAATGTAGACACCCTGATTATTGTAAAGGCAAAAGAAGGACAGGTGGGCGCAGTGGAGGATGCCCTTAACGCATACCGCGACAACCTTGTAAACGATACCATGCAGTATCCTATGAACCTCGGCAAGATTCAGGCGTCCAGGATAGAGACCTTTGAAAATTATGTATGCTTTGTTCAGCTTGGTGCTGATACCACGGACCTTATGGAACAGGGAGACGATGTGGTAATTGAAAAGTGCCAGGAAGAAAATGAAAAGGCGTTGGAAGCAATCCGTATTGCGCTTTCAAAATAGTATGCAGGGCAGGTAAAAATAATGGTTTTTTCTACAGTACTGTTTTTGTTCCGGTTTTTGCCGTTGTTTTTCATATGCTATTTTCTGGCTCCGAAGAGAATGAGGAATCTCATTCTCTTTTTTGGAAGCCTGATTTTCTATGCATGGGGGGAACCTGTGTATGTGGTTTTAATGTTGTTTTCCACCTTGTCTGATTATATCCATGGCTTATTGATTGAAAAGTTCAAGGATAAACCGGCGGCAAAGGCTTTTTTAACTTCCTCCATAATCATTAATCTGGGGCTTTTGGGATTTTTCAAATACAGCGGCCTCGGACTTCCCCTGCCCATTGGTATTTCCTTTTATACTTTCCAGACAATGTCATATACCATTGACGTTTACCGGGGTGAAGTAAAGGCCCAGCACAATCTGCTGGATTTTGGGGTGTTTGTGGCAATGTTTCCCCAGCTGATAGCTGGACCGATTGTCAAATATAAAACGATAGCGGATGAATTGCAGGACAGACATGCCACATGGGATGATATGGCGGCAGGAGCCGCCAGGTTTACGGTGGGGCTTGGCAAAAAAGTACTGCTTGCAAATAATATCGGCCTGCTATTTACAGAGATAAGCAATGTGGGAAAAGAGCAGCTTACCATGACGATGGCATGGATGGGAATACTGGCATATGCATTTCAGATTTATTTTGATTTTTCCGGGTATTCCGATATGGCAATAGGATTGGGACGCATATTAGGGTTTCACTTTCCGGAAAATTTCAACTATCCGTACAGGGCTGTCAGCATTACCGATTTCTGGCGGCGCTGGCATATGACATTAAGCAGCTGGTTTAAGGAATATGTCTATATTCCGCTTGGCGGAAACAGGCGGGGGTTAAAGAGGCAGCTTGTAAACATCCTGATTGTATGGTCCTTGACCGGAGTCTGGCACGGGGCGGGGTGGAACTTCCTGCTCTGGGGCATGTGGTTTGCCTTTTTTCTTATCATGGAAAAGTTGTTTTTGGGAAAGCTGCTTTCCAAAGCGCCGAAAGTGGTCGGCTGGATTTATGCGATGCTTGTGGTGCTGTTCGGCTGGTGCTTTTTCTCCCTGGAGCAGCCGGATAAAATAGCCCTGTTTTTAAAAGCCATGCTTGGATTGGGAGAAGCTTCGTTTATCAGTACGGAAACATTGTACATGTTCAGTAATTATTGGATACTGTTTATTGTCCTGGGTATTGGGGCATTGGCGGTAAAGAAAAGTGAAAAAGAGAAATCTTTTGGATGGACAATGCTGGAAAATCTCTTTCTGGCGGCAGTTTTACTGTTATCCATTGCAAATATAGTGGACGCGTCCTACAATCCCTTTTTATACTTTCGCTTTTAACGGCAAAAAAGGAGTGGCGGCATGAAGGCAAACAAGAAAATATCAAAGAAAGCAATAGTGAGGCTTATTATATTGGGAGGACTTCTGCTCGGACTGGCGATTGCGGATATCTGCACGCCGGACCGCCTGTTTTCCGCATATGAAAACCGCGTGCTTGCATCAAAGCCAAAGTTCAGTATAAAAACGCTTTTAAACGGAAGCTATACAGAGGAGTATGAAACCTATGTGACGGACCAGTTCGTGGCACGTGATAATTGGATTTTTATTAAAACCGTGACGGATTTAGCTTTGGGAAAAAAAGAAGTGAACGGCGTTTATCTGGCGAAAGACGGAACCCTGATTGAAAAACATGCCTCGGGCGATATAGATGCAAAAACGGTTGAAAAAAGACTGCTTCTCTTAAAAAAGCTGACGGACTGGTGGGAAAACAGAGCCGCAGATGTGCAGACGGATAAAAACGGTACGCTGCAAATTATGCTTGTTCCGACTGCGGACAACATCTATACCGATAAGCTGCCGGGCAATGCCCCGTATTATTCTCAGACAGAATTTATAGGCGCCGTATCCAAAACGATAGATGACAAATATGTCATAAATATTACAGATACATTAATCAGCCATAAATCAGAGTATATATACTACGGAACAGACCATCACTGGACCACCCTGGGCGCCTATTACGGTTATTTGGAATGGGCTGAAAAAATGAGTATGACACCAGTGTCATATAATACAAGCGTTGTTTCGGAAAATTTTTTCGGCACTCTGCATTCCAAAACCAATCTCGTGGTAAAGCCGGATACAATAGAAGCTTATAAGCCGGAGCAGAACGCAGATATAAAGGTGTATTATGATTTTTCGGAAGAATACAAGGATTCCCTGTATGAAGATAAGCATCTGGAAACAAAAAACCAATACGGCTATTTTCTGGATGATAACCACTCGTTTGTTCGGATTGAAAGAGAAAATCCTTCACCGGAGTCAGAGGGTAAGAGTCTTTTTGTCATAAAAGATTCCTATGCCAACTGCCTGATTCCGTTTTTGACAGAACATTATGAAACAATTTATGTGTTGGACCTGCGATACTATAAGGGTTCTTTATTTTCCATGCTTGAAACTTATGATACAGAGGGAAACATGGATATTCTGGTTCTCTACAATGTGATACATTTTATCGAAGAATTTCAATATTATTAATCTTTTTTCAAATCTATTTTTCAAAGTAACTTTTCCTGCAAAATACCGAGATACTAATTAGAAAAGAATTTTGGAGAGAAAGGAGAGGGTAGTGGAACTAAAACTACGTGATAAAACAGATAACGAACTGATGCAGCTTGCGGCCAAAGACGACAGGGAAGCATTTGCGGCATTGGTATTGCGTTATTATGGGGAAACCCTTCACTTTCTTACCGGCAGGGTGCAAAATTCTGAGGCGTCGCAGGATATTGCGCAGGACTGCTTTGCGGATATCTGGGCGTCAAGACGCCGTTACAGGACAAATTTTTCTTTTCGCACCTATCTTTACGCGGTTTTGAAACACAAGATGATTGATTACATAAGAAAGACCGGAAAAGAAGTCACGGCTTTTCTGACAACAGAACTGCCGGAAAGCGTATCGGAGGATTCCCCGGAAGACCTGTTTCTGAAAAAAGAACAAAAAAATGAAATGGCGGAGTGGATAGAGGCGCTTCCGCCCGAGCAAAAAAAGGCGCTTTTACTGTATGCGGCGGAGGGAATGAGTTATCAGGAGATTGCGGATGTCATGCAGAAAAACATACGGCAGATAAAAAGTGCCATACACCGCGCCAGAACAACGTTGAAAAAAAGGAGGGAAGGCAGATGAATAAAGAAGAAGCAGAGCTTTTGGAGGGCATTTTCAAAAGGGCGGAAGAAAAAGAAAAAATACTGTGCGTGGCCGAACGGCTCTTGTCGGAAACGTCTGAGCCGGATTTTGCCGAGTTTATAAAAAGTGTCTTTGCAGGAATTGGGTTAAAACAGCTGTATGCCGGCATGGCAGGAATCATCGGCGTTTCTTTTGCGGCAGCAGTTCTTTTGGCGTATCTGGCGCTTCAGGTCATGCTCCAACTGGGTGAAGGCGTTTATGCAGCGGCATTTTTCAGCGCACCTCTGCTGTATGCGGGTATTTTTTTGCTTTCGTGGCTGAAAGAAAGGGAAAGCAGTTCTTTTGAATTGCTGATGTCCTGTAAATATACATTTTTTCATGTCCTTGCGGCGAGGATGCTGGGAGAATGCCTGATGGGATTTGTCTTTAACGGTGTGTATGTGTTTGCGCTTGCCGTGCGTTTCAGGGCGGACGGTATCAGGTTGTTCGCTGTTTCTTTCAGTTCCCTCATGGTATTTTCCCTGCTTTTTGCGGGGGGATTATTACTCGGCAGGGGAATCCGCGGAGCAGCCGCCGGTTGTGCCTTATGGTTTTTGGCTAATCTGGTCGTCTTATTTGCACTGCCATCTGTTTACGGAAGACTTTTACTGGGACTGCCGGTGTTGTTGTTCATTGCCGTGGGTATTTGCGGCGTCTGTGTGCATGTAAGGCAGCTTATGTCGCTGACGGCCCCCACATTCAGAAAGGAGTATGCAAATGCTGCAAATACAAGACGTTACTAAATACTATCAAAAATTTGTTGCCCTTGAACATATCAATCTGGATTTTGAAAACGGAATATACGGATTGCTTGCACCCAACGGCGCCGGAAAAACTACGCTGTTAAAACTGATAACAACCCTGTTGTTTCCCACGGAAGGAAAAATTCTTTACGACGGTGTGGATATCAGGAAACTGGATGCCCTTTATCGGGAAAAGCTGGGATTTTTGCCACAGGACTTTGGATATTATCGCGATTATACTCCGGAAAAGTATCTTTATTATATTGGTGTGCTGAAAGGAATGGAAAGAAAGCAATTACCGGAAAAAATCGAACAGATGCTGGAACTGGTCGGACTTACGGAGCAGAAAAATAAGAAAATGAAAAAGTTTTCCGGCGGTATGATACAGCGTGTGGGAATTGCACAGGCATTATTAAATGACCCGCAGATTCTGGTGCTGGATGAACCGACTGCAGGGCTTGACCCAAAGGAACGTATGCGTTTCCGTAAAATACTGACTTCTTTGTCGAAAGACAAAACCGTTTTGATTTCCACACACATTGTTTCCGATGTGGAGTTTATTGCTAACCATATTGTCATGATAAAGGAGAAAAAAGTATATTGTAACGACACGGCGGAAAATATCTGTAAAATGCTGGAAGGATGTATATTTGAAGCAACTGTGGAGGAAAAGGCGCTGTCGGAATGGGAAGAACGATTTCAGGTGGTTTCCCGCCGCAGGGAAGGAAATGATATCATTATCCGTTTTATCAGCCGCGGGGCAAAAGACGGTTGGCGCCCGGTAAGTCCGGGTCTGGAGGATGTTTTCCTGTATTTATACAAAGAATGAAACAACATGGAAATGAGGTAAAGATGGATTGCAGGAAGGAAGAAATAAAGAGGCTTCTAACAAGCCGGCTTTTCTGGCTTTTACTTGCGGGAGCAGTGGCAGCCAACCTTTGGATAATCGTAGATTACCGGGCGCAGACGCCTATGGTGGAAGCGACGGAAGGGCTGATAAGAAACGGGATTCATTTTGTTACGGAAGAAAACAGGGAAGAAATTATCCTGACGCTTGAAGAAAAAGAAACGACAGACGCCATAATTGGTGTGAGAAGTCTTTTAGAGGCAGTTCCCATGATGGAAAAGCAGTTCAACGGTGAAATCTTTGCATATTTGTTTATAGAGAAGTTTAAGCTTTCGGAAAAGGCGGCGCAGCTTGCCGAAAGAGCCGGAGGGACATTGGAAGGTTTGCTGGCACGCGACAGGGAAAACGGTACGGCATCCGCCCTGTTTGTACCCGGTACAAACAGATATTTTGAATTGTATTCCCGTCTGCTGTCCATTGTCTGTGCGGTGGAAGCTTCCCTTGCGGGGATTCTGCTTATGTTTTACTGCGTAAACGCACCCTTTGATAACAGGCTGAAGGAGATTGTCTATACAACGAAAGCAGGAAGAAAATCAAACCGCTTTCAAACGGAAAGCGCGCTCATCTGCATAGCGTTGTTTACCGCATTGCTTTGGAGCATTACCTTGTTATCGGCAGAAGCAGTGTTTCACATGGGAAGTCTCTGGCAGGTAAAGGTAGGCAGCATGATGATGCTGGATTCTTTCTATCCGGTAATCTGCCGCTTTTCTGTAAGTCTTCTTGTTTATATACTGCTGCAGGCGGTTTTGTCGGTGGTCTTGTCGCTGTTTTTCGGTATGGCGGCGGCAATCTCATTGGGAAAAACACACAAAACAGTTACGGCTTTTTTTAAACTTGCATTCTGTTGCGCATCGGCAGAAGCAGTAACAAAGATATTTCCGGGAGATTCCGTCCTGTTTTTTATCCTTCGGTTTCAACCCGTGAATTTTATAAAAAAGGCAGGACGCTGGTTTGCAAGCGGCGCAGGTTTTTTGTCCGTCAAATACTATGAAGCGGCTTTCATTTTATGCTGGGGTGCGCTGCTGTTCCTGCTTCTTGTAAAACAATATCATCATTTTCTGATGGAAGATATTTAATCTGAACATATTTAAATATGCAGGGAGGAAAAATAAAATGCCGGAATTAAGAAAAATAATCACCCTGAAGAAACTTCTGCTATTCCTTGTTTTTTTTCTTATCTATTTTTTAATGGTGATAAAGCCATATGTTATGATGTACGAGGGAAGCTGGCAGATGGAAGCTGATTTTGCAAAGGAGATAAAAGTACAATACGGAACAGCGCTTTCACCGGAGGAATTTGCAATGCTAAAGGCGCAGAAACCGGTATATGAACCGGGAGAAACGGATATTTTTATCGCAGGCAATCCGGAATATACATCACTGCAGATATACTCCTTAAGGGAACTTTTAGAAGTAATAAGTGAGAGAAAGCTCACCTTGGAGGAAGAGAACAGGCTGTGGTTTCAATTATATGAAGAAGTCACGTCAGAAGTTGTCATGTCAGATATGGAGGGGCTGATTATTTTTGACATGTGGGACTATTATATAGATTCTTATGAGCAAGAGGCAATACGGGGGGATGTCCGGTATGAAAATTTGACAGCTCTTGCAAATGAAAGGGTAAAGGAACGCAATCAGGAAGAGGTATACAGTCCGTGCCCGGGCAACGTGGCGGAGTACAATTTTACTTTATTGCGCTATTTTTCCGTCTTCATGATGCTTGGCACGACTTTTTTTGTGATGCCGTACATGGTATCTGAGAACAGAAGCCGTATGCCGGCATTACAGTGCAGTTTCCAAAAGGGAAGGACTTATTATCAAAACAGGCTGTCGGCAGTTGTCGGGGCAGTGCTTGTCATTGCAATAGCGGTATGCATTTTGTACGCGGTCTGTGCAAAACAGGACAGGGTGTTTACATTCTGGAACTGTCCGATAGCCGGTTTTGCAAGCGGATTTATCGGCTGGCTGCCGTGGACGCTCGGCAGTTATACGGTATCGCTCCTCCTGCTTGCAATACTGGCATCCGTGGGATTGTCACTGCTTGTATTTGTCGTTACGGGTTTCCTGTCCAGTTATGTCAGCGCTATCGCATGGCAGCTTCCTGTGGCGGCCTTTAGTTGTCTGTACGGTGGTTTTCTTCTTTTTAAGGCCGGAGAAATCAATAAACCACTGTTTATCGCACCGGCAGTCGGAATCGGTATCCTTGCAGCGGGACTGACAGCGGTATTTTTGCAGGGAAAGCGGGAAAAAAAGAAAGATATGGTTTGATGTGGAAATATTTGAAAAAGGGTACGCGTTTCACGTACCCTTTTTGCTTTCCTGCCCTGTATGTCATTAAGTAAGGTCAGCCTTATTTTCTTCTTCTTTAAAAGCAGCCTTAGCAGCTTTTGCTTCGCCTGCCCTGCCGGCAATATTGCCTCCGAGGAAGCCGGAAAGGACTGCGTTCAAGTCAACGCCGGTGGATTCCTTCAGACCGTCGGTTACCTGGTTTAAGGTATTCATGACGTCCTTCATCAGCTTGGTGGAGTTGCCGTCGCCGTACATGGTAATCTTATCCACCTTTGCAAGAGGTTCTGCTGCATTTCTCACCACATCGGGCAGGGCTTTAAAGTACATTTCCAAGACAGCGGCTTCGCCCATTTTTGCCATGGCTTCCGCTTTCTTTTCAATACCTTCCGCTTCTGCAACAGCCTTTGCCTGAATGGCTTCCGCTTCTGCAAGGCCCTTTATGCGGATACCTTCTGCTTCCTGCTCTTTTGCATATTTTTCCGCTTCTGCCTGAATTTTCAGGGCTTCGGACTGCTGCAGCAGTTCGTACTTGCGGGCTTCCGCTTCACGCTGCCGCTGGTAAAGCTCTGCATCAGCAAATTGCTGTTTGGCAAATTTATCTGCCTCAGCCTTTTTCTTAACCTGGGCGTCCAGAGCCTGTTCCATAACCTCAGCCTCTTTCTGTTTCAAAAGGATTTCTTTTTCCTGTTTTGCTATGTTGGCATTGGCAGTGGTGATTTCGATGGTTTTTCGCTGTTCCTCCTGTTGAATCTGGTATGCGGCGTCAGCCTCAGCCTTTTTCGCATCGGATACACGCTTTAATTCTGCCTGTGTAATGGCCAGTTCATTGTTTTTCTGGGCAATGTCCGTCTGTGCGGCAATCTGTGCTTCGTTTGCTTCCCTCTGTGCGTTTGCCTGTGCTTTGGCTATTTCCTTCTCGCTTTCCGCACGGGAAATGGCGGCATTTTTCTGGATTTTCACGATATTGTCAACACCGAGGTTTTCAATGACGCCGTTGGAATCCACAAAGTTCTGCACGTTAAAGCTTACAATATCCAGTCCCATGGCCGCCAGGTCGGGTTCTGCGTTTTCCTTTACAAGGGACGCAAATTTCTGCCGGTCGCTGACCATTTCCTCCAGATTCATCTTGCCTACGATTTCACGCATATTGCCTTCCAGAACCTCTCTGGCAACCTGTGCTATGTAGTCGGTTTTCCTGTTCAGAAAGTTTTGTGCGGCAAGGCTCAGGTTTTCGGGAATGGTACTGATTTTGACATTGACAGCGGCGTCCACCCGGATGTTGATGTAATCGGCAGTAGGTACCGCGCTGGAAGTCTTAACGTCAATAGGTATCAGCTGCAGGTTTAATTCATCCTTTTTTTCAAGGAAAGGAATCTTAACGCCGGCGCGTCCAATCAGTATTTTGGGACGCTTGCGCAGGCCGGAAATAATATACGCCGTATCCGGTGAAGCCTTGACATATCCGGTAAAGAAGATAACAAGTACGAAAATCACGGCAATCGCAATGGGAAGAGCCTTCAGTAATAAATCCATAATATGTTCTCCTTTTTTTATTAGGGTTTTTTCCCCGATTTTTTGTTAAATATATGATAGCACATTTTGTCGTATGCAGGTAGAAAAAAAATAACACTTTAACATGCCATATTGTGGCAGGGGCAGCACTATGAGCAGGGATTTTATAAATGTGCAGATGTATGAATTTGTAAGTCAATTAAAATTTGTAGGTTTGTCAAACATATGTTACACCGACTGCAAATAATCCCGTAATACCTGATTAGGTGTTTTCCATCCAAGGGGACGCATGGGGA
>ERZ777011.765-NODE-765-length-44642-cov-13.542669_pt1 | contig 44642 bp, 46 predicted proteins | sample MGYA00374964_ERZ777011 | MGnify/ENA primary metagenome ERZ777011 (study PRJEB29310, sample SAMD00008975) | mouse gut metagenome | study: EMG produced TPA metagenomics assembly of the Metagenome analysis of fecal microbiota from mouse which was promoted...
ATGAACCTTTAAGATTGGAATAGTGCCAGATTTTTCGTAATTTTGTAATAGGGTTGGGAAGCGTCCAAATCAGAGCAAGAAGAACAGTGTGCTCAGCAGTGCCAACATTCGTTACTAACTCGTTACTATTAAAATTTTGTCAATTATAACTAATTGATATAGCTATATTTGGAGCGTTAGGGACAAGTCCCTCCAGCTCCACTTTTAACCATCTGATTATCAGATGGTTATTTTTTGTTAAGTCGACTCTAATATCTAAACTTATTCTCGCAGTCTTGTTTTTCAGCTGATACCCGACCCGATAAAGATTTAAAATCCGAAAAAAGTGTTATCTTTGCAGATTTATCAAATCGCAACTACGATGAATCAAAATCGAATCAATGATTTGGCTCTCGCCAATCAGAAGACGGCCCGTGAGGTGCTGGCGCAATCGGGCATTGCAGAGATATGGAAAGCTGCCGGCTGCCGTGTAAATCTTGTAGGCTCACTGAGGATGGGATTACTCGCTTCTCATCGAGATATAGACTTGCATGTCTATTCTTCGGGCATCACCGTCGAAAGCAGTTTTGCAATCGCGGCTAAGATTGCAAAGAATCCGAAGGTGACAGAAATAAAGTGTATCAACGGCCTTCATACCAACGAACACTGCATAGCCTGGCATGTGTTCTACAAGGCCGACGATGGCGCAATATGGCAGTTCGACATAATCCACATTGAAGAGGAAACTGAATATGACGGTTACTTCGAGAAAATGGCCGACAGAATTGTCGAGGTTATGACGCCCGAGCAAAAAGATTTAATCCTCCGCCTGAAATTTGAAACCCCGGAAGGAAAGGATTATCATGGCGTGGAATATTATGAAGCCGTCATCGCCGACGGCGTGACAAATATGTCGGAATTTGAAAGCTGGATAAAAGAACACCGAAAGAAGAATCCCTATTACTGGATTCCGTAAGAAGTATCTTCATTAAAACGGGTCATGCAAATTTCTAAGCATGGCCCGTCAATCGTCTCTCTGAAATTATTTGCTTCCTGACAGAAGATTCTCAATCTCTGCTCTTGGGAACAAGCTTTGGGCTTGTTCTTTTGAAACTAAGAATGAACATGCTCCATTTCCGATACCCATTTTTACCATTGGAGTAGTCACGACTTCACCATCGACAGTTATCACGATACGTTTTCCAATATTGGCTCGGTAATCATAAATCTATCGCTAATACATCATATAATAAATATTTTTGCTATCTTTGCATCATCAAATAAATAGTTGGCATGGCAAAGAACACTATGGGGACTAAGTTGCCCCGAAAACTGGAGCAGAAAATGGAACTGATGGGTGAGCAAATCAAACTAGCCCGGCTTCGTCGCAACCTCTCTATTGCCCAGGTGGCAGAACGTGCTACTTGCTCGCCATTGACTATTGCGAGAATTGAGAAAGGTTCGCCGACGGTTTCAATAGGCATTTATGCCCGTGTGCTCTATGTACTCCAACTCGATGATGATTTGCTGTTGATTGCCAAAGAGGATGCTCTTGGCCGTACATTGCAAGACCTTTCTTTGAAACATCGCCAACGTGCGTCTAAAAAGGAATAATCTATGGAAAGGCTGTTTGTGTATGCTGATTTTGATTGGCTTGACGCTTCTGCAATAGTAGGAGAGTTGTCGTTTGACTCTGTGCGTGGCAATGAGACATATTCGTTTTCATACGACAAGGAGTGGCTTGCCAAATATGGTGACGTGTTTCTGAGCGAGGATTTACAGAATTTTCCGGGCGTGCAATATTCCCGTCCGGAGCGCGACATATTTTCTTGTTTCTCGGATGCTTTGCCTGACCGCTGGGGACGTACCTTGCTTAATCGCCGTGAACAGATAGCGGCCGCAGATGAAAAGCGACCTGTAAAACGATTGACTTCGTTCGACTACCTTATGGGTATTGATGATGCCACCCGAATGGGAGCCCTTCGTTTCGCCAAAACCAAAGGTGGGGAATTTATAAATGTTGATCCGAATCTGAGGGTTCCACCATTGGCGAGCGTAAGAGAGTTGATACACGCTGCGTATGAGATTGAGGAGAGCGAGGAGAAGCAACAACTCCCGGCAAAGAAATGGCTCGTGCAACTTCTTCATCCCGGCACTTCATTGGGTGGCGCAAGGCCGAAAGCGACGGTTGTTGACGAGGACGGGAAATTGACTGTGGCGAAATTCCCCTCGCGTAAGGATGACTATGATGTTGCGCTTTGGGAGCATTTCTGTCACGTCATGGGGCGTAAGGCGGGGTTGAATGTGGCTGAGACAAGAATCATAAATGGAGAGAATCACCATGTGCTTCTCTCAAAGAGATTCGACCGCAACGATGATGGAAAACGAATTCATTTCGCTTCGGCGCTGACATTGCTCGGTCTTGAAGACGGCGACAATGCCTCTACCGGTTTCGGCTATCCCGATATTGTTGATTTCGTCATCCGGCACGGTAGCCATGTTGAGCAGAATCTTGAAGAACTTTACAGGCGAGTGGTATTCTATATTATCGTCGGAAACTCCGATGATCATTTCAGAAACCACGGCTTTCTATTATCGAGAAAAGGGTGGGAACTTTCTCCGGCCTACGACATCAACCCCACGCTTCAAGAAAACCAAAGCCTATTGATAAATCGATCGACCAACGAATCCGACTTGAATATACTTTTGATGTCGGCCGACGACTATATGCTATCAAAAGACAAGGCAGACAAAATATTATCGGAAGTGAAGGATGCGATGAAGTCATGGCAAATCGAGGCCCGACGTCTCGGCATACCTCAACGCGACATCGACACATTCGCTCCGAGAATCAACAAATGGCTGTAATAAGGACATAAGTCGTAATTGCGGAACATGCCATGCCGAATCGCTCTAACGCGATTAAATGCTCCGGTTTTTCGGTTTGATGCAAGAAATCGCATTAGCGATTTTTCAATGTCATGCTTCGTCCATGAAGCTGGTGAATGAGGTGCGTTCTTGCTCGGGGAGGCCTTCTTTGTCTTGTTGGGCTTTGAAGGCTTTTATCATAAAGGCCATGTTTCGGGCGAGGTTGCGCATGGTTTGCAAGCCTTCAAGGTCTTTTTCCACATCCTCGGCCACGAATCCGTGAACCTCGTTCCAGTATGTGCTTGACACGATGGGCATGGCGCTTATTGTGAAATATTTGTTGATTTCGTCAAAGGCCGACGTGGAGCCTCCTCTGCGTGACGATACTACCGCGGCTCCGATTTTCATTGTCTTGTTCACGGTCTTTGCCGTACTGTAAAACAAGCGGTCGAGAAACGACAGCAGCTGGCCGTTGCTGCCGGCATAGTAAGTGGGCGTGCCGGCAATAATGCCGTCGGCTTCGGCAAACTTGGGCGCTGTCTCATTCACAAGGTCGTTGAATACGCATCGTCCATGTTCTCGGCAATAATTGCAGGCGATACAGCCTCTTATATCTTTGTTGCCGACATTGAGGCGTTCTACTTCAATGCCGCACGCTACCAAAGTTTTCTCAAATTCTTGCAAAGCTCTGTCGGTGCATCCGTGCAGATGCGGGCTTCCGTTTACTGTCAATACTTTCATGGGGCTTTATTTGTAAAAATTTAATGAATTATGCTTTTTGAGAGATATTGTGTCGGGGTCATGCCCGTATGTTTCTTGAACATACGGCTGAAATGCTGGGGATATTCAAAACCGAGGTCATATGCCACTTGCGAAATGCCGACGCCCGACATAAGCCGGTTTTTGGCGAGTCGCACTATGTGTTCGCGGATGAAATTGCCGGCGTTCTCGCCGGTGGTTTTTTTCACCAGGTCGCTGAAATAATTTGACGACATGCAGAGTTTGTCGGCAAAGTACTGCACGCCGGGAATTCCTTCCGACAATTGCCGCCGGCTGTCGAAGTATTCATTGAGCAACGAACTGAGCCTTACCAAGATATCGTCGCTATTTTGCCGCATCTGACTGAACTGTCGGGCATAGGCGCGGTTGCACAGGTGCAGCATCACCGAGATATAACCGATGATTATGTCGTTTTGTTCGGAGTCGGCCGGCTTTTCTGTCTCATCCTTGATGCTTTTCATCAAGGAAGCAAACGCGGCCTGTTCGGTCTCGTCAAGATGCAGGGCCTCGTTCGTGCTGTAATCGAAAAAAGAGAAATTGCCCATCTCTTTTTCAAGGTGGGTGCCGGCAATCAGGTCGGGGTGGAACAGCAATGCCCATCCGTCGATGTCGATGAGGTCGCCGACGTCTTCCCGGCCTCCGATTTGCCCCGGCGCCACACATATGAGGCTGCCTGATGAACTGCCGAACGCGCCACGTCCATAGCTTAGGTCGTCGCGCACCTTGCTGTGCATGAACACCGCGTACACACCATAATTGTTAAGGCTTGAGCGTATCGGGGAAATGCTTTCAAAGTCGACTATTCCGACAAGCGGATGCCGGCTTGTGGCGCCCACATAAGAGAGATAATCTCCCGGTTTGTTGACTTTGAGTATATTTTTCATGATCTTGGTATTCAATTGCGAAGTTACGAAATTTCCGCGATATTTCCTATTGGCAGTTTGCTTTACCGGCGATTTTGGTTGCAATATCAAATATCCGGGCTTGCTCCCAGGCCGATGATTAGCCCCAAGGCGACAAGAAGAATGAGGTAGATTATAGCCACCGTCGACAGATAAATCGCAAAATATCCGATGCGACGCTTTTTAGAGGCCATCGGGAAGGCAAAATATAGGCTTATGGCACAGATCAATATCGAATAGCATAACCCCAAAGTTGAATATATGGACTCTGAAATGAATAAAACCGGCAAAGTTACGATATTGAAAATAATGAACGAGGAAGCCATATAAATCATGGCTGTAAGATACTCTGCCATATTGTATCTTCCGGCGCCAACATTGCCATACACTATCGGTATAGCCAATAAGGCCGGGAGATAAATGGTCAGATTCTGTGCCAGTGCATTGTTAAGTAAAAAATACCCGGAGTAAAGTATTATTCTGTAATACAACGAAACATTATCGCCGCTCATGTCGGAAATCTCAGGATGCGTTTCCGAAGAAACGAGGGCGCCGATAAAAGCATTCATGAAGCATACAAGAATCAGCATCGAAATAGGCGCGACATATCGGATTCTGCGGCATTGGATATAATCTCTAATCACAGACCACGGATGTATCAGCAAATTCCATGCCGTGAAAAGAAACCCTTTGTTGATGCGTGACAATCCGGAAATAATGCCGATGAAAAAACTCTTGTTGTCGATTCTTTTTTCCGCCACGGATTGGCCGCAGTCGGGGCAGAAATTAGAAGAGCAGGCACATCCGCAGTTCTTGCATTTTATTATTGTCGGGGAATCCGAAGTATTTCCTTTTTGCCTTAAAGCATCCATCTCTTGGTTCAGAAATAAAATTACGATTTGTCGTGTAACGTAGCGATTGCATATTCAACCGCAAAATTACAACTTTTTTTATTTACACGACGCACTGCGTCCACATGATATTTATTTGCGCCGGGATATTGCTTCCTCGCCGGAAGAAAGTGCCGCGAAATACCGAGCTGCATCTTCCGCATAAACGGCCTCGATGTTATCCTTTGACATTTGCGTATTCCGCTGAAAAAGCGTAAATTTGCAGCACAATTAATAGACCACTAAAAATGAAAAAATCCATACATTTGCTCCTATTGACAATACTCGCTTTTGTTGCAGTGAGCTGTGATGATAACGAGGATAATAAGCCGACTATCTTGTTGAAGTATCTTGCAGGTAGTTGGGAAGTTGTTTACTCAAATAATCTTGAATGCCCCTCAATCTATGACATCACAGCAGAAAGTTCAAGTTTACCTTCGGCTGGTTCTGTGGGTTATAATGGTACGCTAACAACGTCTTATCTTACAGTTAATAATTCACTTGTGCACGACAAAGAATATTCTTGGGAAATTGTTGCTGTCGAAGATAGTTACTATCCGCTTATTGAGTTGAATTGGGCGGCCGACATTGATAAAGCCAATAGCGACCAACCTGTGAATAGGTTTTACTATCGCATCGAAGAATTGACTCCTACAACTATGCGGTGGCATATAAATAGCGTAACCGGTGAAGAAATAATAAAGTTTGTACGCCGTACTGATTTAGATAGTAAATAAGCGTCTTTTCGCGCTTATCATATCGTCCATAACTTTGAGCCACCAATCTCAATGTTATGGACTTTTCTTTTTCAAACGACCTCAACCGTCAGCTCGATGGGCTACCGCCCATCAATTTCAGATCCGTGTCCTGTTACCCCCCCCCTGCGGCTCGCTTGTTGGCGAGCCGCAGGGGGGGGCAGTCGTCGCTTGCGTGGAGGCTTATGCCGGCGAGGTGGTTGACGCAGTCGGCAAAACGGTCGAGTACGATTTACAGAGCTTCGGCACGGTCAGCGGCGAAGAGTTTATTTGCTTATCTCGCTGAAGAACGGTAACTTTGCAGTATTATCACATAATTCTCAACTCTATATGAATAAATTAATACTCACATTTACACTTCTCCTTGCAGCACTTGCTTGTTGGAGCAGAGATATTGTGCCGTTTACAATTAATCCCTCTACAAATCAAATGGAGGTTGAAGTATTTGTTAACAACGACACCATTCCATTTAATTTTGTACTTGACACGGGGGCTTCGGCAGTTTTCGCAAATTCAAATAGCGAGCGACTTGTCAAACTTCTAAATCTATGTGATACCGATACAATTGAAAACGCATACAGTACAACAATCGCATACAAAACACCGCATGACAATCAACTTATGATGGGTAGTTTAATATGCGACTCTATTCAAATATATTGCGACACCGACCCTAACGCCCAATACGACGGCATTATTGGATTATCGTTACTTAAAAAATTCAAACTCGGAATTTTACCGTCATCAGGTATGATGATATTCTGCAATTATGACGAGCCGCTTCGTTTACCCGACTCCGTTGAACTTCCGTTAATATCAGGAAATGGCGTGTTGGGTACGGATATGTCTATAAAGTCTGATACGTGCACTTATTCCGGCATATTTATGTTAGATACCGGATTTGGCGGAACAGTCAATTTTTCCTCAAAATTTGGTGAGTGTAACGGCTTATCCAACAAACTGAAAGAATTTGGCAACGCGGCTTCTACGGATGGAGCAGGTGTTTCTGGTGAAACACGTCTTGTTACGGTTCCACGCACTTTTTTTGCCGGTGAAGCACTGCCTTTACTTCCTTGCCAAATGGATGTGAATTCTTCCAATTCAGCTTATACAAGTGTGTTTGACGGTATAATAGGATACGATATACTCAAAAGATTCAATATGATTTTTGATTTCAATAATTCAAAACTCTATATTGCGCCAAACTTTGATTTCTTTTCTCCATTTACGTTCATAAAGCATCAGTAAGACACCTGTCTTTTCCGCATAGAGGGCTTTACCGTACTTTCGCAGTGCGTTAAAGCCCTTTTTCTATGCAGACAATTTCAATAAATTTCATCGTGCCCCGGTGGCGGCACGAATTCTCCGATAAACAGCTACGCTATGTTTATCAACTGCTCGCTCAAAATATCACCTCCGACGAGGTGAAAGCTGGCGCAACGTCAAAATCCTTATCTCCGGCGAGTGCCGCCGACTGCGCGACTGCTGCATCTTCAGCATAAACGGCCTCGATGTTATCCTTTGACATTTGCGTATTCCGCTGAAAATACGTAGATTTGCGAATTATCAATTATAATGCCACTTGATGCATAAAATAAATTACCTCATCATAATTTTCTTTTTCTTATGTTTTGCTTTTTGCTCGGCCTTTGCGGTTGGAAATATTCGAGTTATAGATGATGTTGCGTCCGAACCCGTTGCCGGTGCATCGGTGTTTAATCATAAAGGAGCGATAATCGGATTTACCGATGATGCCGGGTGCTTTAACAACATAGCTCCCGACAATTACCCATTGACTATTCGATGTCTTGGTTATGTTCCGGCTCAATGCGCACAAAATCAAAAAGAGGTTCGCATGGTCAGCTCTGCATATTCTCTCAACGAGGTTGTCGTTACTCCGGTAAATCGGCCTGTTTTGCGTGTAGTATGTTATATTAGAGAATATGCAAGTATGACTGACAACTCAAAATCGCTCGTTTTTTACAACGAGCATATGGGTGACTTTTTCTTGCCGGTAGGCAAAAAAGCAAAAGGGTTTAAGAAAAATCCTCAACCCCGGTTTCTCACGTCAGACTTATACATGCAGATTTCAAATAAGGATGGCGAGGACAGTATTTTTAAGCCAAAACAAAGGATTGATGATTTTACTTGGGAAGAATTTGTAGAGTATCCGTCAAATACAATTACTGACACCATTAGCTCTAAATACAAATTGAATAGCGATACAATCGTTGGAAAATATGGAATTAAACATATAATCCGTAGACCAGAAAGCGCCTTCTATTCCATTACGACTGATGAACTGGCCGACCATAAAAATCACACTTGGTCGCCTTGGTACTATAAAATGTTGGGGTTAACCGTAGATGTAACTGAATATAAGCATTCTTGGCTATATCAAAGCCAAGGCTCAAATTCATACAAACCGACTGATGTTGTTGTCGGTACCATAAATTTAGGGTGTTTAGCCAAAGGTAAACTATTCAAGAAAATTTTCAAGACCGACGGTAATTTTACTATGAATAGTTTTTATGAAATTTATCCCGTTGAGTTTGAGTATTTGACTAATGAAGAAGCGCGTGAATTATATGATAATCCACCGGTTGAGCCAATGAATATTAGTCCTAATGCACAGCCATTAGACCGGTCGTTGCAACGAATTATCAATAGTTGCAAATAAAATTATATGTATTTTTACAGGCGTAATCAACTTCCTTTCTCATCTATGAGAATATTGCGTTTCTGGTAATCAGAATCTTAGATGCAAATATTCTTAAATCGATAATGCGATTCCATGCGTCAACTTTTCGGCATGAGCCGAAAAAAGGTCGTAATTCATAGAAACGAGATCTAACGAATTACGACCTTTTTGTTATTTTATGGTTAACCTTACTTACTTTCGCTAAGAAATTCCTGAACTATGGCAGGATCGCCACACATTGACAGTATGGAACCGGGCTTGCGGAAGTTGGCATATGTTTTGCTCATAATGAAGCGACGGAACGCCTCATAAGTGGGTATTCCGAGTATTTTGGCAATCCGGCATACTATTGTTCCGGTCTGCGAGGCGGTCAATATGCGGTGAAGCACTTTGTCTTTTTCACTCATTAGGTCCTATTTTAATGGATTCTACGAAAGTCAGATGCTTATCGAGCAATTGCTGATTGAGGATGCAAATCTGATTGGTGGGCTTGTAATACTTCAAACGCCGTATGGCTTCGTCTGCCGAAATAAACCCATTCATATAAAGTCTGACAGTATTGATGACGCGGTCGTTGGCGATGCCACCCTCCACGTAGTCGTATCCTTTCCAAATATCTTTACCCAATCGGTTGGAAGTGACAAATTCAAGCCATTCATTATTGTATTCTGTAAAGATTTTGGCATGGGAACTCCCAATAATATCTTGTTGGCGAAGATGGTAAACAGAGATAATCGGCGAAGAATCTCTTAAATCCGCTACCTGTTCTGCCCATTTTTTGGCTTGAAGATACAAGTCTGTGATGTAGAAGCCCGGGCCGAAGTCAAGATTCGGTCTGCCGACATGAACTAACGGAGATTTAATCTCGTCAGTTCCTCCATGATAAACTGTCAATACCTCATACATATCGTTAATTATTTTGATTCACGCTTTGCGAGAAGTTCTTTTAGCTCTTCTATGACGTTTTCCCAGCTTTGAGTGTGAAGCGGCTCGTAATGTTTGAGGATATATCCTTCGGTCATGTCAGCAGCCTCCATGCGACTGAACATTTCCGTATAATCGCATCCCTCCATTTCAGCGAGAGCCTCAATGCATTGAGCAAGGAAACCCATCTTGATTTCCTCTTTGCTAAGTTCAATCCATTTTTCACCGGTGTGAATGTCTATTTCCTCTTTCATCGCAGAATAGTTTTGAAAAAAGGTCGTAATTCATAGAAACGAGATCTAACGAATTACGACCTTTTTGTTATTTGACTATCGGAGTATTAGTCTTCGATGGCGGCTTGCGCCGCCGCTATTCGGTCTTGAAACACACTTACTTACATGTCCCGTGTATGTGTGGTGTATGTTGACCGATGAAGACTGATTTCCTTCTTTTTTACTATCACAAGTGGGGAGTTGGAGTGCCATGCGCCGGGAAGTTTCTCCGAGTATGTACTTATTCAACACCTTTGTTCATTTTAATTACGATTTGTTTTTAATAAGTTAATTATCTCGTCCTTGTCGTGCAGGTTGGATTTCAACTGCTCGACATTATCTTTGAGACCGCCTATCTGGTCGCGCAAGTCCCTTTCAGTAACTTCCGCTTTTTCCAACTTTACTTTCATCACTTCAAGTTGAGACAAGACTGCGGTCTCGCCGAGGTTGTTGTTCGCATCTCCATTGCCCAACGCGACTGCCGAGAGGTAGGCGCTGATGTTGGTCGGGAACTTGCAGAACAACGCGAAGAAATTGAAGTCAAGTGCTCGACAAATCTTCAATAGCTTCTTGGTCTCAATCGTCTCTCTTTCAAAGATTCGATTGACGTGCTGCTGAGGAACACCAATGAGACGGCCAAATTCTGTCTTGGTCATCTTCAACTCTTCAAGGCGCTCTCTGATTGCCTTTCCGATGTGTACCTCTTTTAGTTCAACATTAAACATTAAACAGCGAATAAATCTTAAAACGACACACCATTTGTTGTTTAGATAAACATTAAATGGTTACTTTGCGTTCTGAATTTAAGCTAATATTCTGATTGCAAAGTTAATCATTAATCATTAAACAAACAAATAAAACGGCACAAAAATGACAAATCCCACTCAAAAAATCCGCCCGACTCTCTATGAGATGGCGGTTGGAGACACAGTTCAGTTCCCCATTGCGCGGCTAAAGAGTGTTCGCACTCAGGCTTCGGAGCTTGGCATCATGTATGAGCGCCAGTACACCACCAAAACCTACCGCGTGGAGAAGATAATCGAGGTAACAAGAATTGCATAACCCTCCGGAACATGGCATTTCTTCAATTCCTCGACCATCTTATACCTTACGACACCTTTCTCAACGATGTTGCGGCAAGGGTCGTAAAGATGCTAAAAACCGACAAAGACGACCCAGAATATGTTAGCCAAAGAAAGGCTTATGAGATGTTTGGCCGTCGTAATGTCGAGCGTTGGAGAAAACAAGGTAAGGTTCAACCCTGCAAGCGTCCCGGCAAACTGGAGTATCGCACCGCAGACCTTCGCCTTCTCCAACGAGTTACGCAAGACTACTTCAAATCTTCTGACAACGATGCATAATAACAATATCAAGCACAGGGAGGCGGCTCAACTGACTGCCTACCTTAACACTCTCGACCGTCGCAACCGCGCCAACTTTATCAAGTGGGTTGCAGACGAATGCGACGTTACAAGACCGGTGGTTTACAGTTGGCGCTATATGTGCTCGCGAATCCCCGAATATGCCAAGGCAATCATCGAGAAGTGCGCCGGGCAAGAAATATTCATTGATGAAACCGACGAATCCGATGACACGACCAAAACCTGATGTTGACCTTGACCGCAGATATAGCGTCAAGGAGATATGCGACCTTCTTTGTATCTGCCGTGACACCGTCACCAAATACACGAAGCTCGATATAATAGTACCAATCCGCATTTCGAGCCGGGAGATATACTATCTCGGCTCGGAAGTTCTCATACTCTGGGAAGTTATCACTAAGAAGAAACACGACAATGATTGAAGAATCAACCATCCGCCAGGTCCACGATAGAGTCGATATCGTGGACGTTGTGTCGCGTTTCAATGTTACGCTGACACGCAAGGGGGCGCACTTCGTCGGCCTGTGTCCCTTCCACAATGAACGAACAGGCTCTTTCATTGTGAGTCCGAGCCGCAACACATATCACTGTTTCGGCTGTGGAGCACACGGCGACGGCATAGACTTCGTGATGAAGCTCGATAATCGAACTTATCCCGAAGCCATTGAATACCTCGCAAATATGTACGGTATTCAAATTCTCCACAACGAGAAGTCAATGACCGACGAACAGCGCGACGCCGCCCGGCAACGTGAAGCGATGCTTATTGCCGTCAGTCGCATACAGGAGTATTTTGTAGAGCAGCTTGCCGCCGATACTCCTGAGGCTGAAAAGGCGCGTCAGTATGCCTACGACCGTTGGGGCGAGGAATACTGTAAGGAAGTCGGCATTGGCTATTGTCCGGCTGACTGGGATTCTATGCCTGACTATTGCCGGAATAACTGCCTTGACGAACACGCCCTTAAAGAGGTCGGTATTCTTCGCTTCTCCGACAAGTCGAAGAAATTATACACAATATTCCGGGAGCGCGTTACAATACCCATTACCGACAAATTCGGGCGTATTATCGGCTTCACGGCCCGATATATCGGCGATGAACCCGACGCTCCGAAATACCTCAATTCCTCGGACTCTCAGCTATTCAAAAAGAGTGAGGTCGTTTTCGGACTGAGGAACGCACAGCGACAGGCTTCAAAAGCCGGCCGCTTCGTCATTGTAGAGGGCGCACCTGATGTCCTCAAACTGCAATCTGATGCCGTGGAGCTGACCGAAACGGTCGCAACCCTCGGCACAGCGTGGAGCGAAGCGCAGTTTAAGCAACTGCAACGTTACGCTCCATCTGTTGTTTTTCTCCCCGACGCGGATCCGCCAAAGGATGGCGAGCCTTTCGGGGCCGGAGTCAAGGCTGTAATGCGCAACGGGCTTATAGCCCTGCGCTTGGGCTTCGATGTCAGCGTCAGGGAAATACCCTTTGCCGAACATCATATCATGGTGCCGCTATTCGACTTTGAAATCGAGGAACTGCAAGAGCAATGCCTTGCCTGTAAAGTCGCGACGGCCAGGAAATCCGGCGTTACTTCAAAGAAGAAACTTGCCGAAATTGCTCTGACACAAGAGGAAATCGACAACCTGCCGCGAGAGCGGAAGATTGCAACACTGTATTACAAGAACGACCCCGATAGTTTCATCACCGGCCCCGACATCTTCAACACTCTTGAAGATGTGCATTTTGCCGTCTGGTACGGACTCAAATTGCTCGGTACCTGCCTCACTGACTCCGACCGCGTCAAAGCCCTTAACGAGATATGCCGCGACGTACTCGTGCATATCTCTGATGAAACTATGCTCAACCGATGCCTCGAACCGCTTGCAAAGGAATTTGGCAAGCTCAAACTTTGGCGCGACGCTCTGCAACGCTCGCAGGGAGAAGTCCGCCGCGAGAAGGAGCGCAAGGCCAAAGAATCTCTGTCGGCTGAACAAGCCGCCATGCGTGAACTCGGCATCATAACCAAGAACGGATGCTATTGCTCCTACGACAAGGAGGGGGACCTTGAAAGGTGGAGCAACTTCACCATGCAGCCGTTGTTCCACATCATCGACGGAGACAATGCTATCCGAATCTTCCGGCTCAAAAATGAGCGCGGTACGATTAAGGAACTGGAGCTGAGACAAGAAGAACTTGTCTCGCTCAACCGTTTCAAGCAACGTGTCGAGTCCTTGGGATTCTTTTCGTTCAAGGGTGATGCCGTCAAACTTGACAACCTCAAAGAATACCTTTACTCCATCACCGACAGCGCTGTTCAGCTCTCCAAGATGGGCTGGAACACCACAGAGGAACTGTATGCTTTCGGTGACGGCATATTTGCCGACAATGTGCTTTACGAGGTCAACGACCTCGGTATCGTCAAGGTGGACGAGCGCACGTTCTATCTTCCGGCTTTCTCGAAGATGCACCTCGATCAGCGCGACGCCTACCAGTTCGAGCGTAGCTTCTCTTGCCGTGAACACGGCGAAGTGACGCTGTATGAATACGTGCGCCGTATGGTGCAGGTATTCGGAGACAACGCCAAGGTAGGCTTCGCTTTCGTCCTCGCCACGCTCTTTCTGGACGTTGTGAAACAAACATCCAAACGCCTCGCCTTGCTGAATATATTCGGACGCAAGGGCACCGGCAAAACGGAGCTTGGCACGGCTCTGATGTCGTTCTTTGTCCGGCTTAATGACCCTCCTTCGCTCGCCACTACGTCGATGGCTTCGCTCAATGAAATGCTGTCATGCGCCGAGAACAACCTTGTGCATCTTGACGAGTACAAGAACGAGCTTGACTTCCGCAAGATAGAACTTCTCAAACAGATTTGGGGCGGTAGCGGTCAGACCAAGAAGAATATGGACGGCGACAAAAAGGTGCAGCGCACCTTTGTTCGTTCCGGAGTCATTCTTACCGGCCAGGACGCACCGACCCGCGATGACGCTCTTTTCTCTCGCGTCATTCACTTGGCTTACTCGGAGGTAACATTCTCCAAGGAAGCCAAGCGCTACTTCGAGGAGTTTCAGGCTATCAGCGCACGTGGCGCCGTTCACCTGACGGTGCAACTGCTGAAACTCCGCAAACTGTTTGAGACGGACTATGCCGCCCACTATGCGGTCTGCAAGCGTCAGCTTATGGCCGCACTCTCCGAAGATAACATCGAAGACCGCTTGCTCAACAACTGGCTCGCTCCGCTTGCCGCGTTCCACACGGTGCAGACCTCGCTTGAACTGCCGTTTGAATACACTGACCTTTTCGATATATGCGTCGGTGGCATACGCCGTCAGAACGAGCAGTTGAAGAAGAACAGCGATATCGCAGTGTTCTGGTCGATGCTCGACTCGAATCACATGCAGGGCCGTATCGTTGCCAAGGCCCACTTCGCCATCAAGCAGATGTCTCAGTTCAAGCGCAACAACGGCGAGTCTATCGACTTCGGACGCGACAAGACCATCCTCTTTCTCAATTATCAGAATGTTGTCAACGCCCTGGGGCAGCGCGTCAACGGCTCCAACGTCATCGGCAAGCTCGACACCGTCTCGCTTGAATCCTACCTGCGGACTCATCCGGCGTTCCTTGGCACTCGTCAGCACCGCTTTCAAGTGCTTCTCCCCAACGGTACGCCTGATTATACTTTTGAGAACCGGGACGGCAAAAGCATCCGCAGGGTCAAGGAGGTGCGCCCTATGGCGTTCGTTTTCGATTACGAACTTCTCAAAGAGAGTTACGAAATCAACCTCGAAACAATCGAGAGGGCCGAAAACGAACTCACGGAAGATGATCTGGAGCCGGACTCCAAAGCATCTTCCGACCCGGAGACCGCACCTGAGCCTCGACAGCCGGGCATATTCGACAACGACCATGAGGACGATGGCGATATGCCGTTCTAATCCTACATCATTACCGTTTACGAGATTACCAACGTCTGAAATTCCGTTGGTAATCTCGTTTTTTCTTTACTTATTTTCGTTCGTTTTCAACGAGCCGAAATGTAGCACAGACAATTTAGACAACGTAGCCAACGCTTATTATCAGCGAATTAAAGGCGTTTTGCCATAGCCAAACGCTTGACACGATTAGACAACGGACAGCCATTTTCGGATTTTACAGCCAAAAATAGCCAACGATAGACAAAGGGAGCATCCACTTATATATCTATATTTTTTGTCTGACAAAATATATCTATCTATATATAAGGGCGTTTCGCCCGTCTGCCCCCTTTCTCTCTCTGCTTTGTCTGCATCGCTAAATTCGCTTACCTGAAAGCATCCTCACATATACGCGAGGCAAATACCTTTTCCTCTCTCAATGTTTTTCGGGTTGCTCGCCACCGTCTCGCGACGTTGCCGATTATCGACAACGCGAAGCCCGAAAAACTATGTTAATCCGCTGATTTTCGGTAACTTTGTATATAATTTATCAGCAGATTATGAGCCAAATATGCCTCTATATTCCACTCGAAGACTATCTCGCTCAATGGTTCATCCATGAACACGGGGGCGAGGTGCCGGTTCATCTGACACGCGGCTCGGTCGAGAGCAAGATACTCGAAGTGTATCTCACTCACCGTCCTGAAGACCAGTTGCCGGAAATCGGAGGTGAGGGCAAACTTGCAATCGCCATCCCTTCATTCCGCAATCGACCGCCGGAAGTTTTCAACTACCTGCCGCAACGTGCTCTCTCGTCGTTGCTGACTATCATCCGCAACCGCTTCGATATTCAGCTATGGACCGACTTGCACCACTTCGGAAAGATAAGCAAACGTCAGGACGAGCTTATCTATGCGTGGATGGAGAAGCACGGTATCGAGATGACCGAGACTAATTGGAACGCTATCGCCAAACGCTATCAGCGTCAGCGAACAATCTACATCAAGCGCCAATGGTCTAAAAGTTCATATTCTCGCAAAAAATCTACTTGATTTCAGCACCCGAAAATATCAATTCTGAATTTTCTGAATTTTTCGCTCGACATGAAGACTTCGACACAAATACTCCCCGGAATAAAGGCTATCGGTTGGCTCGACTGCCGCGCTCTGCCGAGGCGCGTTGACCTTACAGGTATCTGCGGTATGCCGCTGCCTATCCTCACGGATATTCACCCCATACCTTTCTTCGACGAACCTACCTGCGAGTGTCAGACCAAGAAAGACGGCGGCGGGTACGAGGACACCGCCACCTTGAAGTTTCTTACCGACAGGAAACTGCCCCGTGGTGCAGTTCTCGGATTCGTCGTTACCGATGTCAACGACAATTCCTTCCTGATCGGCTCTCTCGAAACTCCACGCCCGACTGTCGAGTGCGAGCAGCGCACCGGCATACCGTCGGGCGATGCCGCCGGATATGCCTATGAAATAAAACACGTCAGCATCAAGTCGATGGTGCCGTGCTTGATATAAACTTTTGCATCAGAAACATCCCAATCCAGTTTCAGCCGCAGTGATGCGGCAAGGTCATTACAGATTTTGAAGTTACAGACTCCGCTTGCCTGAGATAGGTAGGCGGTTTCTTTTTTATGATTTGGCGAGCCTTCCCTTTCGGAAAAGCCCGGGACGCGAGGGCTGGGGTCAGACTACGCGGAACACTGTTTGCGCCTATCGGTAGTCATACAGAGTGGAGTCCGGGCTTCATGGTCGAAGCAGCAGGTCGCTCATCTTCGTGGCACTCAATGACGATGTGGGGTAAACTATCCCACGCACCGCAGTAGCCCTTCGGGTGTCGTGATCGTCTGAAACTCTTTTAGTGGTGTCCGGCTTTCAAACCGCGCAGTCGCACAGACCGCTTATCAGCGGAGAAGTCAGCCTCTGACATTGGCCCTCGTTTTTCAGAGGTATGCTGCGGAGCCATCATAGCCCTGTGCCTGAATCAAGGAATGGGTCTGCCTTGTCTATGTGGAACGCCTTGCAGGTTGATGGTGTCGTGGCCGTTGGCCGCACCGGTCTATCCACAACGACACGCCGCCGATGTACTTGCCAACATTGTAAGCACCGACATAGGGTTCACCTGTACACGCTCTTGTGCGAGGACATCTTCGGTCCGACCACGCCCGGTTCTTCGGTTCTTCTGACTCTTGGGTTGAGTCCTCCTGTATTCTCATCTTGAATTTTCGGGACATCGAGTTCATTTGGTTTTCCTGTCGCAAAGGTAGGGCTGACCGCACATCGGCGCTCGATTGTGCCAATCGGCTTGACCCTCCGGGATTGAAAATCATTTTTCACAAATCTCCACCCTCCGGGTAGTATTTGCCTCTGTGATTGAAAATTAATTTGCAATTCCGCTTTCACAGCCTCCCAATTATTGCAACGTAAAACTTCAAAAATGAACTCAATGTCAAACCTTCAAATTTTTTCCAAGATGAGACTACAATTCGGAGAACTCAACATCACTCCAAGAGTCGAAGAACGACTCGAAGAACTGGGCTACACTGTGGCCGAACTCGCAGATGCCATCGCTGAACACAAGAGCGGATGCGACGGCGAACCCTCAGTCTATGTCGGTACTTACAGCAAGTACAACGACGGCTCGCTCTGCGGTCTGTGGATAGACCTCAGCAGCTTCAACAGCTACGACGATTTTATCGACTTCTGCAAGGCGATCCACGCCGACGAGGAAGACCCGGAGCTGATGGCACAGGACTACGAGGGCTTCCCCCGCCAGTGGTACAACGAGGGCTTCATGTCCGAGGACGACTTCGACCATATCCTCGAATACTCGGATATGTGCGACAAGCACGGTCAGGAAGCCGTGGACGATTACTTGGAGTTTCGCGACGAGCTCGACAACTTCGAGGAAGCCTACTGCGGCGAGTGGGATAGCGAAGAAGACTTCGCCCGACACATCGTCGACGAGTGCTACGACCTCGAAAGGACGATGGGCGACCTCTCACGCTACTTCGACTATGAAGCCTTCGGACGCGAACTTTTTATGTATGACTACTCGATGGGCGCAAACAATCACGTGTTCCGCGTAATCTGACCCCGAATCTCCCTCTCTCCCAATTAAGGGCTTTTCCGAAAGGAAAGGCTCTTTTGCCGTTAGTGTTTCCGCCTGTTTGTTTCAAAAGCCGTTGGCTTCATTCGATAATTGTTCGGGTCTTTACTTGCGTCATATCCCACTAACTCGGTTTTTCCCGAATACAATAGAGGCTTTATTTTCATACGTTTAACCGGCTCAATTCTGAACCGAGCGCGTATGTATCTATAAGAATGATTGCCGCCTCCATTTTGATTCTTCTGGCGAAAATGGTTAATCAATCCCTCCAGTGATGATGCATGGTAATCACAGAAAGGGCATTGCCACGCATCTTTGGGCCAATCTTTCTTCTTCATAATTATTCAATATTGCACCAGGCATCATTATCATCCATCATTGATCGAAATTGATGATTACATTCGTCGGTATCATCATAAGATCTCGGTTTATTTCGTTCCTCAACATAATTTGTTGCTTCACATAAAATATCAGCGAAGCTATATTTATGATTTTTACTTACGACGTAACAATGTTCGATTAAATCATCAAACATTTTAACTAATTCCAAACAATCTAACCCCTTATTCGCTAAAAACGAGGCTTTTTCCTCTGGGTTGTCAAAAAGGTTTACCATTGACACATATCTTCCTAACTTATCGACCCCTCTAAATTCATCTCCCATATAGTATTCAAGGCCCCAATCTTCAACAAGAATTGAGGCTACTTCATACACTTTTTGCAATGAGTCAAAAGCGTAAAAATATTCAGTTATATCCTTCTTCATACATGCAAAGTTACTCATTTTTCGGGATATATGAACGAAAAAGAGTCGGTAAAACCGACTCTTGCTGAGGATATGCGGGTTTACTCAGCTTCCGTCTCGCATCTCTTTGGAGACCTGCCGATGGGCGGTTGCCCGCATCCGGACCCATGCTAACGATTATATCTTATCGTGTACGAACCATATAATATCAGCGGAGTAACCATTCTTGGCATCTTCGTATTCCAATACATGTTCCCCGGTTTCTAAAAATTCGGCTATCTGATTAGCCGAAAATTCTTCGTACATATCACCTTGCATCTCCGATGAATACCACCACTCATCTGTTTTCAAAGCCTTTGCCATTTCTGCGACTATACCACGTATTCGTCGATATTCTTTTTTATCATAAATCCATAAGTCTCTTATGAAAAACGATATACACAGAAATAGCTTATTCTCTTTATCAACCTGAAAAAATGGCTCACTGATACTTAGGCTTAACGGCTCAATATCGAGGTATAATCCATCATCATTATACTCATACTGCGGCAATGTCCTCCTTAGAAATCGTTCAATTTCTACGAGGGCATTAAAATGAAATCCGGGTTTCAGTATTACAGTAAGGCAATTCATAACGCCTGCAAAGTTACTCATTTTCGCTGAAATGAGTGTCTTTTAGCCCCTATAATTACAGCGGTAATTTCGTGGCAAAGTTAGTTTTGCCATGTCTAAAACCGCATACAACATTCAGCTCAAAGGCTACGTCGGAGGCTGGGACTTCGACCGTAGCGACGTTGACGCCGTGCTCGCCGAAAACGACGGCAAGCAGGTCAATGTCCTTATCGACAGCCTCGGCGGTTCACTCGCTACCGGCTTGTCTATATCTGCCGCCTTCCGTAACCACGGCAATGTCAATGTGCATTTCGTGGGTCTCAATGCTTCTGCCGCTACCATCGCTTCGCTCGGCGCCGCCCACATCTCCATTGATACCGGCGGCATGTACCTCGTTCACAAGTGTTCCACCGCCTTCTTCGAGTGGGGCAGTCTCAACAGCGACCAATTCTCTACGCTCATTGCCGACTGCGAGAAGATTAAGGCCGACCTTGACAAGCTCGACCTCAATGTAGCCCAACTCTATGCCAAGAAGTGCCGCAAACCTGTTGCGGATCTTCTCGCCCTGATGAAAGTCGGAGGTTGGCTTACTGCCAAGGAAGCTCTCGACTGGGGCTTCGTCGATGAAATCACCGACCTTGAAGATGAACCGGCCCCGCGTCTGACCGACGCGCTCGCTTCCGCTATGGCAAACGAGGGTATGCCTATCCCCAACATCCCTCTTGCCGAAACCGACCGAGACGGTCTGTTCGGCAAATTCCTAACTGCCATTGCATCCCTTTTCAAACCGTCCACAAATCCCATCACTACCGCAATGATCAAGACTTACACGTTCCTGTCGGCTATCCTCGCCGACAAGCCGCTGACCGTCTCCAACGGCACAGCGTCAGTTACCGTCGAGCAGCTTGACGCTATCGAAAGCGCACTCGCCGACAAGGATAAAACTGTCAACGAGCAGAAAGCCGCTCTCGATGCCAAGGAAGCTGACATCAAGGCTAAGGAAACTACCATCGCCGAACTCCAGGCGAAGCTCGATGCCAAACCCGCAGCCTCGACAACTACCGTAGTCGAGCAGTCCAAGCCAGGCGAGAAGTCGCAGCCCAAGACTGAGGCCGAAGCCTACTGCGAGACTGTCAACTCCGCTCGCAAACTCTTTAATCTCGTCTAACATCTAACTCCACGCATACTATGGCAGGTAAACTTACATTCACTCTCCAGCAGTATCAGGAAGCCGCCACTATCTACCGCAAAGACCTTCTCATGCTGCCGATTATCGGCATACAGGAGTCGTTGCAGTATATGACAGGTCGCCCCGGCATCCGATACAAGGAGGAGGTCGCCTCTATCAGCGGCGACGCTCAGTTCGCTCCCTACAAGCCCTCGCGCTCTCAGGACTTCAACCTTAATCTCGACTTCCGCACTCTGGAGACCTACTTCGGCTCCGTTGTCGCCAAGTTCGAGCCTAACTCGGCTATCTCCACACTTCTCGGCACCGGTGCCACCAAGGGCGACGGTCAGATGACCACGCCCACCGCGCTCCACGTGCTCGCCCTTATCGCCAAGGGTCTCGCCGAGCATCTGAACGATGCTCTGTGGAGCGGCAAGCGCAATCCCGGCGGTGATACCACCGCAGATCTCTTTGACGGTTTCGATACCATCACTGAGAACGAGATTGCCGCAGGTGCAATCGCCGCCGACCTCGGCAACTATATGAAGATTGACGAGGCTATCACTTCGGCTAACGCCGTCGATGTAGCCAAGTCTATTCTGTTCTCCCTTGACCCGCGTCTCCGAAAGGAGGAACTGTATATGTTCTGCTCACAGGACTTCGCAGACAAATACAACGAAGGCTATCTTATGACCCACGGCGGAATCTCGTACAACACGCAGTACGACCAGACTGCGGTTGAAGGCTCCAACGGTCGCCTCAAACTCATTCCGCTCTACAATAAGATGGACTCGAAGTTTATCCACGTTTGCCCGAAGTCCAATATGCTCGTCGGTTACGACCAGATGGGCGACATCGAGAACATTCTTGTCAAGGAGTATGAGCCGTTCATCCTCTCGTATATCGCCACTATGTTCTTCGGCGTTCAGTTCGAGTCCATCGACAAGCGACGCTTCAAGGCTATCGAACTCACCGTCTAACCTTATAACACCCATTCTGATATGGCTACAAAATGTACCTCTATCCAAAAGTCGCTCGGTTGGTGCCAAGGCACCCCCGAGCTTCCGGGTGTGAAGCGTCGCATATACTTCCTCGCAAAGTCGTTCATCCTCGGCTTTCCGCAGCTCCCTCGCGATGAACTCGGTCGCGCTATCTCGGCTATCCTGAAAGGCAGCTACACGCTTGCCGCAGATGCCAAGTGGAAGTATATCGACATTCTCCCCGACAAGTCGCAGCTTACGTCTGAGGCTCAGGGCGAGCTACCCTCGCAGACTCAGCTTAACAAGCTCGTTGCCGTTCACCCCGGCGTAGGCGCGGAGGCTTCCGCTGCCGCAGCCTACATCAACAACACCGATAACATTTTCATTGTCGAGGACATGAAAGGCTGTTATCGTGTGCTCGGCAACGACAAGTGGTCTACCAAGGCGACTGTCGCCCAGGACCTCGGTCAGGGTGCCACCGGCACGACCTCGACCACTATCAACGTCGAGGCTACCGACGAAGTGCCCGCGCCCTTCTTTGTCGGTACACTTGAAACCGAGGACGGCGACATCGACTGTTCCACAAATATTCCCGCTTCAATGCTTGACGGCCTCAAAGACATGAAGCGATAAGGCTCTCACGCTATGATACCGAAAAGAAGCGTCAGGGAGGGAGCAATAGCGTTGGACGACGTGTTGAACGACATCGAAGTGCCTTCGCTCGATGTTCCTGACCTCGACGCTTCTTCTTTTTCTCGTGACGAGAGCAAAGACCTCTTTGCCGAGAAAAAGCGGGCGGCATGGAAAGACGTGCAGCAAGCGGAGGCTCGCTGCGACTTCGCGCCTAACAAGGTGCGAATATCATACCGCAATCCGCAGTTCGGCATCATATCTCTATGGAAAAAGTCGCTCTATGGCCGGACGCTGACCGACATTAAGAGCGACCCCGATATGGTCGAGATGTTTGCCGAGGGCATGAATACCCTTATCCGGCAAATTCTCGGTCATTCTCTCGCTTATGGCGACTGGTGCATCGTTACCTCGCCCAAGCGTCGCCACAAGGTCAGAAACTTTGCATCGCTCATTTCTGCCCGGCTCGCAGAACTGCTCGGCATACCGTTCTACGAAGATATTGCCGAGTGCCACTCGAAGCATCGTGTCGGTGCAGTGTTCACCTTTGGGGCTGAGCCACCAAAGGAGAGCAACATAATCGTGTTCGACGATTTTGTTACCACTGGTGCCACGATGATCTCTATGCGAAATCTTCTCATGCCGTTACAGAAAAACCTCGTTTTCTTCACGGCTATTTCCAATAAAATTTGACCCCTCAAATGGACCACAAGTTTACTGAACAGATTAAGCTATGGCTTGAAACACACGCTGACGAGCGCGACTATGCTGTCGGCGCTCTATATCTTCTGAAACTCTCAGGCAATCAGATTATGTATCGTAATCTTATTGCCAATCCGTCTGCCAAGGCTGACTTCATCGAGTATCAGATACAGAAATACTACAACTTCCGTGTTCAAGCCCTGACACATGCGCAGGTCGAGGAAATGGCCGAGCAGGTAAAGACCATCGCCGACGAGCATCATCTGACCGACGATGCTTCTACCGTGCCGGAAGATGAACGTCGCCTCGGCAAACGCGAAGACCACGATTCGCTACCTGACGAAATCAAGGCGAAATACGTTGAGAACCTTTCGATTCTCCAACGTATGCGCGAGCTGCATCTGCGCCTACGCTCGCTTTCGCTCGATAACGCGACCTGCCCGGACTCCGAGCGTTATCCGTTCCTCAAAGAACTTATATCGCTCGACAAGAAACTTCACTCCAACTGGGAGGAATACGACCATTACGTTGCACCATGCCCCGATGCCGTTCCCTCGCGATCGGCAAAAGCCAAACGCTCCGCCGCCGGTGCTTCTAAGAAATCCACCAAGAAGTCCGCGAAATGAAAAGGAGTGCCAACATTGACCAAATCCTTCGTCCGTTGAAAGAGACGCCGTTTCAGGCTTACCTTTCAAATGCCGTGCAGGTTGCCGACATTCTCGAATGGATTTTAAGTCAAGTCGGCGTGTCTGAGGTATGGCAGACTTCTTTCTCTATCTCGGAGGAATTTCTTCGACGCTTATTCTTCATCACAAAGGATAAGCGCGTGAGCCGGATTAACCTTGTGCTCGACCACAAGGCTACCAACAAGACGCTCAAACTGTGGGCGTTCATCACCCAAGTTATCGAGCGCACTTATCTTGCTGACAATCACAGCAAGATTTTGTTGGTCAAATCCGAAGCCGGAGATACTGTTTCGGTCATAACCTCACAGAACTTGACCCGTGGCAACCGCCACGAATCGGCGTTTATCTCCACCGATAAAGCAATCTTCGACCGGCTCCACGATCAGGTCAACGATTTAATAACCAATCACAGCGTACCACTCCATGACCTATTCAGAGAACGAATTGCAGCAGATTGAGAAGTTCGCCTCAATCTACCTTAAAATATCCGATATGGCGGTCATTCTCGACATTCCGGCTGATGTGCTTCGCGAAGACATCGCCGACCGCTCTACGGACGTTTCCAAGGCGTACCGCCGTGGCAAAGCCGCCTCAAAGGTCAAGCTACATTCCCAGGAAATGATGCTTGCACAGGTCGGCTCGCCGCTCGCTATCGAGAACGCCCACCGCAATCTGCTTGACATGGAGGACGACGAATAACCGGCTATTTGATCTTACGAAAATCGGCATAGGTATTGCCATTTATCTCGTCCTCTGCCATCAAGCATATATATAATTCCGGGCACTTGGAACATTGAATAGTAAGATTTCTATTCCTCAATAGCTCGCATATTGCCTCCTCCAAAGGGGCATCTCCTCCACAAACTTTTGTCATCAAGCCATTCCCCAGGCGGAGAGAATCGCCATGTAATCTGTATTCAGATAGCAATTCATTGGCAGCAAATTGCATTTCGATAGAATTGCCTGAAAATTTGATTATATAATCAAATCTATCTGTTGGTTGTATATTGAAATATGGAGAGTGATACTGCACAAGTTTCCACGAGCCGTTTAACACTACCGTATCAAGTGGCACGGGTATTAGTTCCGGTTCAACTTCTACCACTTCAACCATATTTGAGTCGTTTGCATAATAATTCATATTGCAAACGTCTTGATTAGAGTTCGCTTTTTTGCAGCTTGCCATTAGGACAAGCAATATTATGGAGGTAAAGAGATGCTTCATTTTTTACAATATTACTCCGCAAAGTTAGTCAAATTCTACGTCTTTTCCAACTAATTGTTAGCGCCTTAACTTTGTAACATGAGCTATCCTAACGCTATCGAAGTTTGCCGCGCCGAACTCTTTACAAAAGAGGTCGAACTGCGCGACCGTTATCCCGGTGCCCTCGTGGATAAGGTGCTCCGTGTGCGCGAAATGTATAACTGGTTCATCGCCAATCCCGACGGCACCGACCGAGAGTTTGTCGCCGAAGTGTGCCAACGCCACGGAATACACCGCACAACGGCATATTCCGACCTTGCCGTGGTGAAGTCGCTGTTGCCGATGCTCGGCTCCGCTTCTCGCGACTTCCACCGTTGGCGCACCAATGAAATGCTCATTGCCACTTATAAGATGGCGGAGAAGCGTAAGGACAGCAAGACGATGGAACGCGCAGCTACCGCATACGGCAAGCTGAACCGCGTTGACCTCGAAGACGAGCAGGCTATTCCGCTCGACCAAATTCTCGTTCAGCCGTTCACGGCTACCGATGATCCTCGCGTCCTCGGCATCGAGCCGATTCCCAACATCCAGTCAAAGATTGACTCGATGATTGAGAAGTACCGCAAGGAGACCATTGACATTGAAGATGTCGAGTTTGAGGAATACGACCTTGAATTGTCGGAACTTTTTCCGACAATGGACGAGGCTCACGGCGAACGTCAGCCGGAGGCTGGTGCGCCATTCAGTGAGCCGAAGTCAATTTGACACACTTTTCCCTGACAAACCCGAAACCGACCCCGACGATGGCAGAGAAGACTTTTAGCGCAAATGAGAGCAATGCCGAGTTTACTCGGAATTGCCGAGTGCAGCCTAAAATGGTTGCAAACAAAGTCTACTTTAACAAGCCCCAACGCCTCACACAGCTTATCGGCGCGAACACTACCGTTATCGTCGCGGGGCGACGCACCGGCAAAACGGACAGCATCGCTGCGCCGTTTGTTCTTCGCAATATGCAGCGTATGCCCGGCTCAACAGGCGGCATCGTTGTGCCTACCTTCAAGCACGGATTGACTAACACTATTCCGGGCTTGCTCGCCGCATGGAAGCGTTGGGGCTTCATCGAGGGTATTCATTATGTGGTCGGAAAGAAGCCGCCCAAATCTTTTCGCAAGCCTATCACGCCGCCGCACGATTATGAACACGTCATATCGTTCTACAACGGCAGCGTGGCTATTATCATATCCCAGGATAGGCCCGGCTCGTCGAACTCGCTCACGCTCTCTTGGCTTCTTGTGGACGAAGCCAAGTTTATCGACTACGCCAAGCTCAAAGATGAAACGCTACCTGCCAACGGCGGCATCAAGTCGTATTTTGGCAAACACTCCTGTAATCACTCAATTATGATATTGAGCGATATGCCGCAGACCCAAAAGGGCAGTTGGTTTCTTCACTACCGCGACAAGATGGACGTGGAGCTTATCAAGACTATCGAGGCCACGGTCTATGAGATATGGCGCACGAAGGAGCGCATACGCACTCTCAATGCTGCGGGCAAGCCCGTGCCGCCATATCTCAAAGGCTATCTGCGCCGCCTTGACCGCGACCTCAATAAGATGCGCTCCGTCGCGGTCTACTACCGCGAGTATTCCTCAATCGAGAACTTGCAGCTTCTCGGCGAGAACTACATCAAGCAGATGAAACGCGACCTTACACCTTTGACCTTCCAAACCTCTATCCTGTGTCAGAGGATCGGAATTGCAAAGGACGGTTTCTATTCCTCGATGCGCGAGGGACACAAGTACGATGCCAACGATAATCAATACCTCGATACTCTCGGATATGATTATGACTTCTCGACGCTCGATGCTCGCGCCGACAAGGACGTTGACCCGGACGCACCTATCTGCATCGGCATGGACTACAACGCCAACATCAACTGGATTGTCGCCGGTCAGCCGCGCGACCGCCGCCTTAATATCATCAAGTCGTTTTACGTCAAGTTCGACCGCAAGATTCCGGCACTCGTCGAGGACTTCTGCCGTTACTATGCGGAGCATCGCAACAAGACCGTGGTCTATTATTACGATGCAACAGCCCTCGGCTCAAACTATGCGGTCAACGACCAGGACTTCCACTATAATGTAGTAAAGGAGTTTGAACGGCACGGTTGGCGCATCGAGTCCGTGTACCTCGGAAACCCGATGCACCACCACGAGAAGTACCTTCTCATTAACAACGCCTTTGCCGGAAAACAAAGGCTTATGCCGTTCTTCAACCGCTCGAACAACGAGGACTTGATTCTCGCTGTGCAGTCAGCCGGTGTCTCCAATGGTCGCAACGGCTTTCGCAAAGATAAGTCCGGTGAGAAACTTGCCGAAAGCGAAGAAGACCTGCTCGAACACCGCACCGACGGCACCGACGCTTTCGATACTCTCTACATCGGCTGCGAAAAGTTCCCGTTCCACGATACCTTCTCGCTGTCTATGAGCGGCGTTATTTAGTTCGCTTAATGAAGTATTATAGCGTTCGCTATTTGAAGTTCTTCGTCATTTGTATAGATGTTCGGAAACATCAGCACCCGCATTTCTCCACAGCATTTGCAAGGCCCTGCGACTGAGTGTTCGCACGGTATATCGTCGCGGTCAAGCTCGCTGCCTAAGAACATTGGCTCCATTCCCATGTTGCTATTGCAATTTGCGCATGTATTAAGTCGGCTTACCATGTTGCTGATTTTGAAAAGATGCTCTTTTACGCCCTGCTTTGTCTTGGGCTTGTTTCTGAAATATGGGTGCATAATCGTGATGTTTAATCAAATTCCTTTTTCTAACATTTTCTTTTGTGGTTTTGTTTATGGCGATGCGCTGAAATGATATAGCCCTCGCAATCGTTGTGCTCCGGGCGGTTCCTGTCGGACATCCGAGTATATCGTTTCATCGCCGGGCTATCGTAAATCGAGCCTAAGGTCTCGACCGTTCGGCTTCTATCCCATATCGCACTGAGCGAGCTTCGGTACCACCTTTCCGGTGGATCCGAGTCTCGCTCTCTCTTTGTGCGGTGTGTCGCTCCGAGAGTGGCTTCCACTCGCAGGGCAAGGTCTCTTTCCGTGTTTATGCTCCTTTGCGAGGGGGAGGATTACCAACCGAGCCTTGGAGCATTGGTGTTTCATCGACTCGTACCCGGAGCGATTTGCCTCATGCAGAATTGATTTTATAGGTATTCGGCGATTGCTTCGCAATTCTTCCCTGTACTTCCTCCGCCGGGCTTCACGGTCAAGGTTTACGCTCTGGCCGTCGGTGATTACTTCACGGTGTTAATAGGTTATGAATTGCGGTTGGACGTTCGCGGTTTACGATGTAACGTATAGGTCAGATTTTGACGAGACGTTTCCGGAGGTATTAACTGATTTATCGCACCTCAGCGCATCTGATATTTCACTGTCGCAAAGGTAGGGCTGACCGCGCATCTGCGCCTGGGGGCTTGACCCTCCGGGCTTGCAATCAACATTTCATAAATTCTTCACCCTGCAGGACCCAAGTCATCGGCTCTGCCGCTTTGCCTTGGCAAAGAATTTACCGCTATGAGCTTGAAATAACATTTGCAACTACGCTTTCTCAGCACTCCCTGATATTGCAACGTAAAAATCAAACGCGCCCCGGCGCACAGTTAAAAACCTCCAAAACTTCAAAATCATGACATACGTTAGCAACATCTTCAACAGCTCTCTCAACTCCAACCGCAAGCTCAAATATTTTTCAGTAGAAGTAATCACTTTCGACGGCGAGAGCTTCATCGAAGAAGTCGAAGCCCGCAGCGCAGAGGAAGCACAGGAAATCGCAGCTTCCGGTTACGAAGACGTCGATTACACGATGGTTCAAGGCTGCTTCGCAGGTTGGTAATCCTCCTTCTCTCTCCCAAAGGGTGGCTGTCCGCCGGGGCAGCTTTTACCCCTGCTCATTCGTCGCCACTCTCGGAGCGACCATTTTCTACGGCTCTGACGTAATCTTTAGAGCCGGTTTTTCAGACGCCGTCCGTTGGGGCTTCATTTTGTTAATCTTTAATTACTCAAATCTCACTGATTTTTGGTAACTTTGCCTATTAAATCATTTGCACCATGTCAGATAACAATTCACTCCGCACCAATATCCTTAAAGCTCTCGACGAGTGGACGCGCCTTGATGCCGCTACTCGCGAGGATGCTTTTATCGACGTTGACCTCACCGATGGCTCGGTCAAGTTTATCGACGCTGATGAGCTCATCAAGTTTGACCTTGAAGACCCGTCGCAGCGTCTCTCATTCTTCACCATTAATCCGTGGGATATAGCCGACTACGACGAAATCGCGCAGTCGTTCTCCTTCCGTCAGGACGAAGTCGAAGAAGCAATCAAAAACGCCCTCAGCCTCCAAACCGAATTTGCCGAAGCATAATCGTTATGCCCAAGTACGACGATTATACGCTTCAACTGGCAAATCTTTGTTACAGAAAACTTTTGACCCTTCCTTACAATTCCGAAGTCTGCACCTCGGATATTGTAAGTGAAGTTCTCGTCGAGTCGGGAGAGAATAAAATCCCTGACTTCATGCAAGTGCATTTTGCCCTTTATGATTTAGTCAAATCAAAGGGCGCTTACGTTATGGATAACACGAAGTATGCTTTTCAGACTGTTGGTCTGCCCGAAAATATTCCATACTTCTTTCGACCTAAGCATCCGCTCGGTTGGGCGATATTCCAGTCGCTTCTTTGGTCTGCCGCATCAGACAGAGGTAATGACGAGACTCTTTATGCCAAAGAGATCGTCAGCATTACAGACTGGGACTACCACGGCTACGAACAGCCGATACCGCTCAAACAGGCATACATTTGGCTCGAAAAGGCTTACCGAAAACAATGCCGCTTGAAAGTGGTACTTGATGCTGAGTTCTTAAAGGGCGGTTCTCGTTACGGTCAATGTGATGGCTGCTCCTACCATTTTGAACTTGATTTAGACAAACCGCATTATCCGGGGGAGTGATTATAGCGTTGCGGCACCGCCGCCGGGCTATCGTGAACGGAGCCTTGGGTCTCCGCCGTTCGGCTTCTATCCCATAACGCATCACTTCAAGTTAATGATTATTAACATTGAAGTGTCCGATTTTTGCACACCCTCAGTCGTACCTTTGAGCGTGTGTGCAATTTTAGCCATTTGATACCTTTGGTATCAGAAATTTTCGTTAACTTTGCATATTCAAAGCGTTACTTAATCTGAAAATGACCAACTGATTATCACAAAGACATACGGCGAGAGCCGACAACTTTGGAACTTCCACGTAGTCGCATAGGCTTTGGTCAGCCTTCAGATGCTACTTGGAGGTTCCATTTTTGTATATGGATAACGTTCACAGCCAAACTGTATCTCTTATATGGAACATCGCCGATGATGTTCTGCGCGATGTTTTTGTGCGCGGTCAGTATCGTGATGTAATTCTCCCGATGGTGGTACTTCGCCGCCTCGATGCGCTCCTTGAACCCACCAAGGAAGCCGTCGATGCTCAGGTTGCGCAAGATAAGGAACTCGGCCTTGACCCCGACGAATATGTTATCAGCGAAATCACGGGCTTGTCGTTCTACAATACAAGCCGTTGGACGCTGTCGCGCCTTAAAAGCCAGGCTGTGGGCGAGAATGAGCTTCTGCTAAATAACTTCACAGAATACCTGCTCGGATTTAGCCATAACGTGCAAGACGTTCTTAACAAATTCGAGTTTTTCAATAAGGCTCGCAAACTCGCTGACCGCGATTGCTTGCTCGCGCTGATAGAGAAAATCACCGACCCATACATCAATCTCACCGACAAACCGGCTAAAGACCCCAACGGTCTGCCGCTTCCGGCTGTGTCGAATTTTGACATGGGTACTATCTTCGAGGAACTTCTTCGCCGTTTCAACGAAGAAAACAACGAGGAAGCCGGTGAGCACTTTACGCCGCGCGACGTGATCCACCTGCTTTCACAAGTGGTTTTCGACCCCGTCAAGGATAATCTGCCGCCCATCGTTCAGATTTACGACCCAGCCTGTGGTTCAGGCGGCATGCTGACCGAAGCAAGCGAATACCTTATTTCGCAAGGTATCGATCGCTCGGCCATCGAGATTGCAGGTACGGAGATAAACCCCGAAACCTATGCAATCTGTAAATCTGACCTCATTATCAAGAGCGTTAATCCCGACGGTATCTATTGCGGCAACACTATAACTGACAACCATTTCGGCGGTCGCAGCTTTGGTTATATGATTACCAATCCGCCATACGGCAAATCGTGGAAAGAGCATAAGAAACTTATCTACCACGAAAAAGAACTGCTTGACGACCGTTTCCGCAAACCGCTCGTCAACTTCTCAGGCGAGGAGGAACTTATCGACTGTTGCCCCCGCACCTCCGACGGCCAGTTGCTTTTCGTTCTCGAAATGGTAGACCGCATGAAACCGCTCGACGTGCAGCCGCAAGGCACACGCATCGCGTCTATTCACAACGGCTCATCACTCTTTACAGGCGATGCCGGACAAGCCGAGAGCAACATCCGCCGCTATCTGTTGGAGAATGACCTTGTCGATGCCATTATCCAACTCCCCAACAATATCTTCTACAATACCGGCATTTCCACCTACTGTTGGATTCTGACCAACAACAAAGAGGAACGACGTCGCGGCAAGATACAGCTCATAGATGCCTCGCAAGCTTACGAGAAGTTGCGCAAGAACCAAGGAAACCGCAACTGTACCATCGAGCCTTTCCGTCAGGCTATCTACGACGTCTATCACTTAAACCTCAAATGTGAGGCCACCGAGGATGCCCCCATCTCGGCAAAGATTTTCCCGGCAGACGAGTTCCGCTATCACTCCGTGACTATCGAGCGTCCGCTTCGCCTCCGTGCGCAGTTCAGCGCACAGGCCATCGACGATATGCTCTTTGACCCGAAACAGGATGAACTGACACGCTGGCTCTACGGCAAATACGGCGAGCGCGTATTCTCCGACCTCACTGCCGAAGTACAGGATATTCGCGAATATCTGCAAGACCAGGAAATCAAAGTTACCGATAAGAATTTCAAAAAACTTATCGACCCCGAGGCATGGAAGTCGCGCCGCGATTTTCAGCACATCGCCAATCTCCTTGCACGTGAAATCGGCACCGCCGTTTTCATGGACTACAACGAGTTCTTCGCTCTTGCCACCGAAGCCGCCAAGCGTCTCGACATCAAGATCAGCAAGACAGACCTCGACAAGAAGATATGCCGCGTGATGGCCGTTACCGACCCCGAGGCCGCTCCGGTGGTTGCGAAAAAAGTTAAACCTACTGCTAAGGATGTTACTACGCTTGTCGATGTTTACGGTGTAGAAGCTGAAAACTTTGCCGATTATGGGCTTTATCCCGCGCCCAAGGGTAAAGACCTGATAGTCTACGAAAGCGACAGCGACCTTCGCGACAGTGAGAAAATCCCGGTAGATGAAGACATCCACGCCTATTTCCGCCGCGAGGTGAAACCTTACGCCGAGGATGCTTGGATTAACCTGCCTGCAACCAAAATCGGCTGCGAGATTTCCTTCAACAAGTATTTCTACGAGCCGAAGCCGCTACGCTCGCTCGAAGAAAACGAGGCTGACATTATCGCCCTTGACGAAAAGAGCCAAGGCCTTATCCACTCACTCCTTAATCTCGCATAGCCTTATGGAACAGATAGTAAATCCATCCGATAGCAAGATAGTTTCCGACATCCGTTCGCTCATTGAGCAGTCGCGCCTTCAAGTCGCAGCGACTGTCAACACCGGCATGACTCTGATGTATTGGCACATTGGAGAGCGCATCAACCGTGAGGTGCTTGGTGGCGAGCGTGCCGCCTACGGCAAGCAGATTGTTACAACGATTTCGCAACGTCTCACGGCCGAATACGGTGGCTCTCAGTTCTCAGTCAAGAATCTCAATCGTATGCGCCTCTTTGCCGAGAGGTTTCCGGATTTATCAATTTGGACACCGCTGGTGTCCAAATTATCCTGGTCTCATTTTCTGCAAGTTATCGCTATCGAGGACGATTTGAAACGTCAGTTCTATCTGACGATGGCAGCTGATCAGCGGTGGTCAAAGCGCACCCTTAAATCAAAGATTGACGGTATGCTTTACGAGCGCACAGCCATCGCAAAGCAGCCGGATGAAGTGATTCTCCATGACCTCGAATTGCTACGCAACGAACGCAAGATGTCGGCCGACCTTGCGTTTCAAGACCCTTATTTCATTGACTTTCTCGGTCTTGAAGGAGACTTTTCGGAGAAAGACCTTGAATCGGCTATCGTCGGAGAACTCCAGAAGTTCATTACCGAGATTGGCAACGACTTCGCTTTCATGGCTCGTCAGAAACGCATCTCGGTTGACAATGAAGATTACTATATCGACCTGCTCTTTTTCAATCGCCGCTTGCGCTGTATGGTCGCTATTGACCTCAAATTGACCGACTTCAAGGCTGCTTATAAGGGTCAGATGGAACTTTATCTGCGTTGGCTCGAAAAATTTGAGATGCTTGAGGGCGAGAACAAGCCCATCGGTCTGATTCTCTGCACAGGTAAGAACGAGGAACACGTTGAACTTATGCACCTCCAAGAAAGCAATATCCGCGTGGCGGAGTATCTTACGAAGCTGCCAGACAAGAAACTGTTGGAGCAAAAACTTCAACAAGCCGTCGAGATTGCTAAGGAGAAGATTATGCACTCACGAGCACTTAACTCCGATAATTGCGAACCGCTTAACCCCCAAGACTGATGGCAACCTACGATAGTTATAAGGACAGCGGCGTGAAATGGCTCGGACTAATACCGAGCCATTGGGAGATTTTGCCCGGGAAAGCCATTTTTGATGAGAACAAAACAAAGAACTCAACCAATCGTGAAACCTTTGTTTTATCTTTAAGTTATGGCAACATTATACCCAAACGTGATATTAACGAGGGTCTTGTACCTGAAAATTATTCAGGATACCAAATAGTGGAACCCGGATATATTATAATTCGGTGCACAGATTTACAGAATGACAAAGTAAGTCTTAGAACAGGACATGTGAATCATCATGGTATTATCTCAGGAGCATATTTAGGACTTAAAGTCAAACGAGGAGTAAACTCTCGTTATATACACTTTTTATTACATAATTGGGATGTGTCGAAAGAATTATACCGTTATGGTTCCGGACTAAGGCAATCGCTGAGTTGGGCAGATATAAAATATTTGTTACTTGCAAAGCCGCCTTTGATTGAGCAAGAGGCAATTGTGGTGTATTTGGATAAGGTTACGGGTGATATTGACCGCGCAATCGAGGCACAGCAGAAGATGATTGATGCACTCAATGAGCGCAAGCAAATCATCATTACTCGTGCCGTTACCCGTGGCCTTAACCCCGATGCTCCGCTCCGCGATTCCGGCATCGACTGGCTCGGCCAAATCCCCGAACATTGGGAGATAAAAAAACTCAAGGCCCTCTCAGACATAAAGGGACGCATTGGTTTTCGCGGTTATACAAATTCTGATCTGGTTGAACAAGGTGAAGGCGCAATAACCCTAAGTCCGTCAAATATCGTCAATGGGAAAATGAGCTATAACAAATGCTCATACCTTTCATGGCATAAATATTTTGAATCGCCAGAGATTATGGTTGCCAATGGTCATATCCTGTTTGTAAAAACAGGTTCTTCTTATGGTAAAACAGCGTTTGTCACTGATTTACCTATGGAGGCCACAATCAATCCTCAGTTTTCGTTAATCAAACCGAAAAAAGTAAATCCGTATTTTTTGAATTATGCCATATCATCTCAGTACTTCAAATTACAAGTCGAACGTGGTGTAATAGGAAGTACGATACCTACAATATCACAAAGTGCCATTGGAAACATGCTCGTGCTGACTCCGCCACTTAGTGAACAAATATCAATTATAGAGTATCTGAACTCTCACTTTGAAGATTTAGATTCAATCATATCAAATTGCGAGCGCATGATTTCCTTGCTTCAAGAGCGTAAGCAAATCATTATAAATGAAGTAGTAACCGGCAAAACGAAAGTGATATGACACAGACCAACACCCGCGAAAGCGGTTTTGAACAGCTTATAGAACGCGCCCTTGTCGGTTCTACCATCGAGGACCGACTGAGCCAAGGCATAACTCTCTCTCCTGAATTTGCCGACCGTCAGACACCGGGCGACAATTTCTATTGGGGACGCCCCGAAGACTTCGACAAGAACGTGGCTATCGACACTCGCCGCCTGTGGTCGTTTCTTGAAGCGACACAGCGCGACCGTCTTGCCGAATGGCGAGGACGCGGCGATATGCGCGAGCGCATCGAGAAGGAGATTAAACGAAAGATAGAAACCGTAGGCACCCTCGAAGTGCTGCGCAAAGGCTTGGAGGTTGACAATCTCCAAGGTGCTAAGCGTCTGAGGCTTTTCTATCCACGTCCGAGCCTCGCCGACAGCGATGCAAGCCAAATTCTCTATGGCATGAATCAGTTCTCCGTTACCCGTCAGGCTACTTACTCCAAGTCGCGACCGGGCAACGAGCTTGACATGGTAATCTATGTGAACGGTCTGCCTATCTTCACCTTTGAGCTGAAGAACCCGTGGACGGGACAGACCGCCAAATATGACGCTATCAAACAATACCGCGAAGACCGCGACCCTCGCGACCCGATGCTGATGTTCGGGCGTTGTCTCGCTCACTTCGCACTCGACAAAGACGAGATTTATTTCTGCACACATCTTAAAGGCAAAAGCTCCTTCTTCATGCCCTTCAACCAGGGCTTGCCGAATGGTCAGGGCGCAGGTAATCCGGTCAATCCCGACGGACATAAGACCTCATACCTTTGGGAGCGCATACTGCGCAAGGATGTTATTGCTGACCTTATCACCAACTTCGCCATGATGGACTATGGCGAAGCGAAAAAGAAACAGGCCGTGCCTCATATCCTACGCAATGCGAAAAAACTGATTTTCCCTCGCTTCCACCAACTCGACGTTGTAAACCGGCTTCTCGATGAAGTCGGCACTAATGGAGTCGGCGGGCAGTACCTTATCCAGCACTCTGCCGGGTCGGGCAAATCAAATTCTATATCGTGGCTCGCCTTCAAACTTATCAAGGCAACCCCCGAAACAATGAACGCTGTCCGCGCAAAGGCTCTCGACCAACAGCTCTTTCAGACGGTGATCATCGTTACCGACCGAAAGGTGCTCGACGGCCAGTTGACCGCCAACGTCAAAGCCTTTGCTCCCGGTAAAGACATCGTGGCCCACGCCGATACATCGAAGCAACTCAAAGAGGCTATCGAGAACGGCAAACGAATTATCCTGACCACGATTCAGAAGTTCCCTTACATCGTGGGGGATATTGCCGATATGAAGGAGAGCAACTTTGCCGTTATCATCGACGAGGCACATAGTAGTCAAAGCGGAATAGCAGCAGACAAACTCAACGCCTCGCTCAGCCGCGATGAAGACCAGAACGGCGGCGACATCGACGAACTTATCGACCGCCTCATTCAGGAGCGTAAGATGAGTGCCAATGCCTCATATTTTGCTTTCACTGCCACGCCCAAGCGCGAAACCCTCGAACGCTTCGGCGAGGCTTTGCCTGACGGCAGCTTCCGACCGTTCCATCTCTATTCGATGAAACAGGCCATCGAGGAGGGCTTCATACGCGACGTGCTCACCAATTATACGACTTATCACAGTTTCTACGAGGTGGCAAAACGCACCGAGGAAAATCCTGAATATGACGAAGCACGAGCACAGAAGTTGCTTCGCAGAATGGTGGAGCGCGAACCTCACACCATCGCCGCCAAAGCCGACGTAATGCTCAGCCACTTCGATGCCAAAGTGTTCCGCTCACGTAAACTCGCGGGCAAGGCAAAGGCTATGGTCGTTACCAAGGATATCGAGTGCGCTATCCGTTATTATTTCGCTCTGCGTAAACTTGCCGAGGAACGGCATTTGCCCTACAATATTATCATTGCTTTCTCCGGCACAAAGGAAGTGGACGGAGTGGAATACACCGAAGCCGGACTCAACGGATTCCCCGACACGAAAACGCCTCAGGAGTTTGAGAAACCCGAAAACCGAATACTCGTTGTAGCCAACAAGTATCTCACCGGTTTTGACCAAGAGTTGCTGTCAACCATGTATATCGACAAGCCGCTGGGCGGAGTGCTCGCCGTGCAGACGCTCTCTCGCCTTAACCGAATCTCGCCGGAGAACAACAAGCGCAACGAAGACATCTTTGTGCTTGACTTCTTTAACACGGTTGACGATATGAAAGCCGCCTTTGACGATTTCTATACATCAACCACGCTCGATCAGGCTACCGACCCGAATGTGTTGAGCGAACTGCGCAGCACACTTCTCGACCTCGGAGTCTTCACCGAGGACGAGGTGGAACAGTTCAATGAACTTTTCCATCGCGGAGCGGAGCAAGACGAGCTTTCTCCTATCCTTGATGCGGCACAGAACCGCTACGACAACGAAATAGAGTGGCCCGAAAACGGACAGGCCGACTTCAAGATGAAGTGTAAGCAATTCGTAAAGGTATATTCACGAATTGCCGCCCTAATGGTTTTCGATGCTCCGGCTTGGGAGAAGATGTACTGGTATCTGCGTCTGCTCATTCCTCAGTTGAAAGTGCCGCAGAACGGAGGCATTGACATCTCCGATCTGCTCGACAACACCGACCTCAATACCTATTGCCTCGGCAGAACGGCATTGAACGAACATATTCAGCTCGACGAGGAGGAAACCCGCCTCGACCCGCTCGCTCCGAAAATGGTAACAGCAGGTGGCGGAGAGGAAGACCGCACTGCCTTCGACATTATTCTCGAACATTTCAACGAGCGACACATGAATGGATGGGAGGCCACACCCGAGGAACAACGCACCAAGGTTGTACGTATCGCTCAACTCGTCACGCAACAGGCGCAGTATCAGAACACCGTTGTCGGCAACCCCGACACAGATGCCGCTGAGCGTATGTTCCAGGAAATACTCAACCGGGCTATGGCACAGCAGCGTAACGCCGACCTATCGCTCTATCGTCAGTTCCGCGCCGACGAGACCTTCCGACATGACTTCGCTAACCTTGTCCGCGCAGCCATCGAAAATGCTGACCACCTCAGTTCTCAGCAATTCACGTTCACAACTGAGCCGACTACATTGTACGCAGCTGAACCATAACATATCGCCAACAATCACATGAACAACGAACAATTCATCAAATACAACGGCAACCGCTCAAAGGTCTTGTCGTGCGACCCAAAGGCTTCAGGAGAAGTGGTACTGGATGATTCAGTTACCACTATCTGTGAGTGCGCCTTTCAGGATTGCAAAGAAATTACCGATATAAACATTCCTGATAATATAGCATATATTGAGGAAGACGCATTTAAGGACTGTTCAGGCATTGCTGCCGTGCACATCCCGTCCCAACTGCTTTTCCTCGGCAAAAGTGCTTTTGCTTATTGCTATAATATCAAGGATGTAAGGATTGACGCGCCTTTATGTACGCTTGAAAGTTACACCTTCGCAGGTTGTACTTCACTCGAATGGATAGACCTTGCCGAAGGTATCCGTGAATTTGGCGAGCAGGTTTTCTATAACTGCTACTCGCTTAAAGAAATCCAGATACCTTCGTCAGTTGAAAAAATCGGCAAAGGCGCGTTCAATGGTTGCAAGAAAATCAAAGAGCTTGTTTTCCCTGCATCTTTGAAGTACATCGGCGATTCTGCTATGGTAGGTATGACCGCACTTCGCGAGATTGTTTGCCTTGGCAGTGTTCCTCCTGAGACACCACAACAACCGAGCCGCAAAATTTCAACAGGAACTATCACCATACCTTCTTGGCAAGATAAAGTGAAACTTTACGTTCCTGAGAATGGAGCCGAGGCTTACGCCGCCCATCCGTTTTGGGGCAACTTCGAGATAGAAACCCTTGTCGAAGATATAGACGATTAACCATACAACCAATGAAAAGATTTGCTCTTTTAGTTTCAATTCTATTCTCAGCAATATCAATGCTTGCCGAGAACAATAATCCGTTTCTGGACTTATTTAGAAGGCATTTCCCGAATACATACTCGGACGCTGCCTCCAAAAATATCAAATCTTTTGTAGGCGACTCTGTATATTTCGATATTCAGGGAGCTTATGCTCTACATAATATTTTCCAAGAGGTCCCGGATACCGTATGGATTAAAGAGAAGAAATCCAAAAAGCCTAAGGAAGGTAAAGATTTTCTCCTTTGCTACAATTATAAGGGAGTTCAAGATGGAAAATCTTTTTACACTCCAGCTTCGGCTTTTGATAAAAAGCCTTTTGGACTTCTTTCGATAAAAGAAATCCAAGAAGGCTCTTACTTCCCTGAGACTGTCGGGTATGATTTATCATTAATTGAGCCTGAGACAGCAAATGTCATTCATGTTATACTTGATAAATCGCTTCCGACAGAATGGAAACTTTACTCAGGTAAATCCAATGCCATTATCAATAATTGGCATGGAAAGCACTTTTATAAACAAGCAGATTATGGCTCTGATATAACTGAATATACTCTTACTTTCGGAGATTTATACCTCGGTATAAGTCCTCTCCGCAGTAATATACACCTCAAACCTCACGGTGAATTTATTCTGACTTCAGAAACTACTGAACCGTTACATCTTACTTACGAGTCCAATTCCGGAATGTCATACAGAGATGAGTTAATGAAATTTTTGACTCAATCAGAATATGACAAGGAACTTGAAAAGAAAAAAGTGTATTCAATCAATTATGAATTGCCTAATGATTCTACTTTTCTAAGTAAAATTCAAGATTTCCCTTTCAAAAACATTTGGGGTAAGACGAACAGTTATTCAAGTTATGTCTCACAAACCATCAATCCCGGTTATTCTCCTTTAGGACACCATACTCTCCCCAGCAATACCTATGTATTGATTGGCGATAAGATCAATGTTCGCGGCACTGACTATTATAAAGCAGTTCTCCATGGTAAATCGTTCTTTATAGAATGCTCGAAAGTTACACTTGATAAACCAGAGTCTCTTGATTACCTTCTTTCCAAGCCTCAGGATGTGCGAGATGCGTTTTTCGATTTCGCTAAAATCGTGAGTCGCTATCGCTATAATCAAGAACGTATTGAGAACCTTAAAGAGTTTCAGAAACTCATTGAGAAAGGCTTCGCTGTTCTTGAAGCCCGACCTTACGATATGAGTGAATATACCGATGGGACAGGTATGAAATTCAGTTTTCTAAATACAAGTAATAAAACTATTAAATACATCACTATTAATTTCACTGGCTATAATGCGGTTGATGACCCTGTGCCTTCGAGAGGGAAAACCACATTGACAAGAAAGGGTATTGGACCGATTGAACCATTTGAAACTGGCTCATACGATTTTGAGTATGTTTGGTTCACTGATATTGTGGATTATAGTAAAGTTCGTTCTATTTTAGTGCAATATACCAATGGCACATCTAAGACTTATACAGGAGATGCCGTAAAAGCAGTTCCTGATGAAGTTATTGATGCTATGGATAACAAAAGCCCCGTTATTGATTTTCTTCCCATTTTTGACGAAGATAAAGATTGATAGGACGTTGCGGCACCGCCGCACCTCAAATAAATAAAACGAGAATACAATGGCTGAAATATTCACTCCTATAAATCGTAAAGTCGGCGAGCTTCTTTCAGATGTCGCTTCCGGACGAATCGGATTACCCGACTTGCAGCGCCCCTTTGTTTGGAAGGACTCAAAGGTTCGCAATCTCTTAGATTCAATGCTCAAAGGCTTTCCTATCGGTTACATTATGCTGTGGGAATCGCCTGTCGATTTTGAAAACAAAACGCATATCGGTAGCAATGAGAAGTCTTTTCAACAACCGCGAGACCTTGTTATTGACGGGCAACAACGACTTACGGCTTTATTAGCGGCCATACGTGGAGTGAAAATCAAAGATGTTGACTACAAGGAACGCAACATCAAGATTTCTTTTAATCCTCTAACGAGGGAATTTGCCGTATGGTCACAAGCCTACGAGCGTTCTGCCGAATGGATAAGTGCTGTCAGCAGTGCTTTTGAAGCCGCCGCTCAGCACAATGAATCTCGCTTTAGGCGTAGTTTCATCAAGAATCTGAACGAGGCGAGAGAGCGAAACCAACAACCTCTGCTGACCGACGACGAAGAAATTCTTATCGAGGACAATCTGAAAGATTTGCTTGACCTCGAAACATACCACCTTCCGACTCTTGAAGTTCGAGCCGTTGCAAGTGAAGAAGATGTAGCCGAGATATTCGTGCGTGTCAATTCCGGAGGTCAGAAGTTGACAGAGAAAAACTTCATTGAAACGCTACTATCCGTGTATGACAATGACATACACAAGCGTATCAATGAGTTTTGCCGCGACTCGCGCATACCTATGGATAACACCTCATTCAATCACATCATTGAGGTAGATCCCGTACACCTTATACGTGCCGCAGTTGGTTTGGCATTTCACCGCGCTCGACTGCGCTATGCCTATATGCTGCTTCGCGGTAAAGACCTCGAAACACAGAAAACTTCGTCAGAGACTCAGGCTGAGAACCTTGCCAAATTCAGAGATGCGTTGAATGTTGTGACCAACCTTAACAACTGGCACACGTTCATGAACATTATGGCCGGTGCCGGATATTTGCGCAGTAGCTTGGTTTCTTCTCAAAACGCTGTCGTTTTCTCTTACTTGCTTTACCTTATCGGTAAAACGCAATTCAATGTAAAGCCTCTTGAATTGCGCAAGATTATGACCAGGTGGGTATTCATGGTAACCATTACAGGTTACTTTACTGATTCGCCAGAGTCAACTGTTGAAAGGTTACTTACAGATATGCGCGTACTTTCAACTCCGGAAGATTTTGTTGAGATTCTGAACCGTGAAATCCGAACCAATTTCACCGATGACTACTTCAACTCAAATCTTCTTCGAGACTTGGTTACTTCTTCTACCGGCTCTCCTATATGGAAAGGTTATTTGGCAGCGCTGAATGTACTTCATCACAACATTCTATTCAGCACCGTTCCCACGGTCGCTTATCTTACCCCTGGTACGAGTGGCACCAAATCTTCGATTGATGTTCACCACATCTTCCCTAAGAATCACCTTGCTTCGCTCGGAATAGTGGATGACCGCGACCGCAATCAGATTGCAAACTATACGTTCCTCGACTATCAGACAAACATCGCCATCTCCGATGATGCTCCCAATATTTACTCGGCAAAACTACGGGCTGAATTAGGTGATGAAGCATACTCTGTAACTCTCGCTCAAAACGCAATCCCTGATGGTTTTGAGACTATGACGTATGCAGATTTCCTTGACGCTCGTCGAAAGTTGATGGCTCAGATTATTCGCAAAGCCTTTAACTTTTTATCAAAAGATTAGGTAATAATATAGAACTTGACCTAATTTCAGCAAAATAAATCTCGTTGTGTTGCACTAACACAACGAGATTTATTATTTTTGCACCGTGGCTGTCAAATCAGCCACGAAACAATTTATGATTTTTCATAATTTGTTGAGAGACGGATTCGATTTATTCACCATCAAAGCGGTGCTTGGTCGTGAATAAAGAGAGTTTAAATGAGGTATCGGTGTCTGCACCGAATTAAAACCATTTTAGAGGTAGAGATGTCGCAAATCTTTACTGCCGAATGGCAAAATAAGGTTCTTGACTTAATGTCAAGAATGGGCATGATTTAATGCCAACCGATACCTCTCCGTCTCTCTTTTTATTTTATTGTCTTGCATTAATAGCCATTTGTAACTGATGCAATAGAGCATCCCATTGAGGTTTTGTACGCCTATCTATCTCTAGGGAATATTGGTATCGACTGCCTCGCTCATGATATTTCACCACACCCTTATCAAAATTGATAATAATACCATCTCCGCTTATGGATTGATTGTTGTATGAAACAGTTCCTGTTAGTATTGTCTTATCAGAGGCGAGTTTGGTCAATCGTTCAAATGTAAACAAAATGTTTGCAACGATACCGATTCTATCTTTCCCAAAGAACTTAAATGTAAAGCCCTTGAAATTTTGCAACCAATGATTCTCTACACTTGGCCACATATTTTGAGCCTTTTGAATTAGGCTATCATTTGTAACGGATTTACTTGCATTGATTTGTCTGTTATCATTTCCTGCTTGTATCTCATGTTGCGCTTTAGTAGATGCATTTGGCACTCTCATAGCAGTCTTACCATCTATTTCTAACAAAGCCTTTTCTACCGCTTCGTTAATCATAGACATGAACTCTTCTTCTGTTAATCTTATAACTTTCTTTGCCATTTATTCAAGCATTACACTATAAATATCATTAAGTTTATAAAATTCAATTATTAAGCAGCCATCAAACCTACTTTTATTTCATTCCATCTGCGTACTATCCCGATAGATTTTTCAAACATCTGAGTGAACCTTTCCGACTGACTCATCTTCCTTGAGTTCCAACGGTACACAGCCTCGTTGATATACGATTGCAAATGTTCATCAGATACATCATGGTAGCAACCACCTATCATCCTTCTGAAATGACTCCAAAATCCTTCGATGGAGTTGGTGAAGATGTCTCCGTTAGCATACTCCTGCGCTCCATGATTAACTATTGCATGGTCGTAACCCAATGCCTCAAGACCGTTATAGGCATTCAGTTCATCGGTGATGACCATTGAGCCTACCTCAACGAACTGCTGAATGATGGGCTGCAATGTGGCTCTATTGGTATTCTCTACAACAAAGGCATGAACATTAGTCATGCTTTCTTCCTCGCCATCCTCGTTGATGATTGTGCTGCGCTCCATCATTCCGAACACTGGGGTCTTTGTCTTCGTTGACCTTCCTTGCGTATGAGGCGTTCTCATTGACTTGTGTTTCCATTTCTCCTTGCCACCGATATAAACCTCATCGCATTCTACCACTACTTCAAATGCTTCTTCATCTGTCTGAGGATAAAGCAGACGTATCTTCTGAAGCATATACCATGCCGTGGATTGGGTCACATGAATGTCCTTTGCAAGTTGATGGCTTGAAATCCCTTTCTTGTGTGAGGAAATGAGATACATCGCCACGAACCACTTTATCAAAGGAAGGTTGGTATTCTCAAAGATTGTGCCGACCAAGCATGAGAAATTCTTTCCACAAGCCTTGCAACGGAAGCGACCGTCTGACCTTCCCACACAATGATGACCTCCGCAATAAGGACAAACTACATCTCCATCACTCCATCTTGACTCAATGATTGCCTTCTTGCAGACATCATTTGAGTTAAAGTAGGTTGTGAGTGAGATTAGATTGTCGAATTGCTAAGTACATGACAAAAATTTGAAGATATCTAATTTTGGCTTGTAGTGAGGT
>ERZ777011.767-NODE-767-length-44583-cov-21.041210_pt1 | contig 44583 bp, 39 predicted proteins | sample MGYA00374964_ERZ777011 | MGnify/ENA primary metagenome ERZ777011 (study PRJEB29310, sample SAMD00008975) | mouse gut metagenome | study: EMG produced TPA metagenomics assembly of the Metagenome analysis of fecal microbiota from mouse which was promoted...
CCGACCCTCTGCTTGTAAGGCAGACGCTCTGAACCAGCTGAGCTAAGCGCCCTTTTTCCGTTTCGGCGATGCAAAGATACGGCGAATTTTTATATCTGCAAATTATTTTTGAAAAATTTTCTGATTTTTTTGTCATGCGTCATAGATATTGTGTATTTCGGGTTGGTCTTTTCGGTTATTTTCAGGTTGTTGTGTCGATATGATCAGTCAAACTATTTTGATGAACTTGCCTATACAAAAAAAAATATTACTTTTGTGGTGTTTTAATAAGGACGTATATCAGGTTTTATATAATTTATGCAATTGTCATCACTAACTGCAGTATCACCTCTTGACGGACGTTATCGTTCGAAGTGTGCTCCGCTTGCCGAATATTTCTCTGAGTATGCCCTCATCCGATATAGGGTGAAGGTAGAGGTTGAGTATTTCATCGCTTTATGTGGCCTGGGCCTTCCGCAATTGAAAGATGTGCCGTCAGATGCTCTTGAGCGGATGAGATCGTTATATAAGGATTTTTCGGTCGGCGATGCCCAGCGTGTCAAAGAAATTGAAAGTGTTACAAATCACGATGTGAAAGCGGTTGAGTACTTTATCAAGGAACATCTGCCTTCACTTGGACTGGATGCCTGGAAAGAGTTTATTCACTTCGGCCTTACATCACAGGATATCAACAATACTGCAGTGCCTATGTCGATTGCCGATGCGCTGCGTGAGGTGTATCTTCCAACTCTAATGCCTGTTGTAGAGTGGCTCGATGACAAGGCTCAGGAGTGGGCAGAGGTAGCCTTGCTTGCGCGTACACACGGCCAACCGGCGTCGCCTACACGTCTTGGCAAGGAAATCAAGGTGTTCGCTTATAGGCTGCGTGAACAGATCGACGCTCTTAAGGCGGTGAAGATAAGTGGTAAATTCGGAGGTGCTACAGGTAATTTTAATGCTCATCGTGTGGCTTATCCTGATGTCGACTGGAAAGCATTTGCCAATAAATTTTTGAATGAAAATCTCGGCATAGAGCGGGAGCAGTGGACCACACAGATTTCCAACTATGACAATCTTGCGCAGCTATTTGACGCCATGCGTCGCATAGACACGATCATAATGGATCTTGACCGTGACATGTGGATGTATATTTCCATGGAATATTTCAAGCAGCGCATTAAGGCCGGAGAAGTTGGTTCGTCGGCTATGCCTCACAAGGTTAATCCCATTGATTTTGAGAATTCAGAAGGCAACTGCGGTATATCGTCTGCTATTTACGGACATCTGGCCGGTAAGTTGCCGGTATCTCGTCTGCAGCGGGATCTTACGGATTCTACGGTATTGCGTAATGTGGGTGTGCCTATGGGACACTCGCTGATTGCGTTCAGCTCTACGTTGAAGGGCCTGAATAAACTTCTTCTTAATCAGCAGGCAATCGATGCAGATCTCGATAATATGTGGAGCGTAGTGGCAGAGGGTATACAGACCATATTGCGTAGGGAAGGATATCCCAATCCATACGAGACTCTTAAGCAGTTGACCCGTGTCAATTCGGCTATTACATCTGAAAGTATCGCCGGTTTTATCGAGACTCTTGAAGTCAGCGAGACTGTGAAAGAGGAGTTGAGAAAGCTCTCGCCTCACAGCTATACCGGGCTTTGAACAAATCATGTTATCCGGTTGTTACTGACTACGGAAACGAGGTCTAAAACCGGATTTTTTAATAATTAAAATATACACGAACTCTTGAAGAACTGACTGAAACTTAACCAACAATAAGCAGTCCACCGGTATCATGACATCATTGTTGCGGTGGCTGCGACAACCTTTCAGACTGAAACCCGATAAGTGATTTATGTAGGTTTTGGTTCTGCATAAGTTAGAGATAAAGATATACCATCAACATTGACACACAACAACTACATTCATCTCCATGGATAATATGGAAAACATCGAGAAAAAAGCTAAGCGTCCACGCATTGGTGCGAAACCTGTAGCGCAGTCAGCCTCAGATGGAGGTCGATATGAGAAGATAGAGTATAACCCCGGACAATATTCCGGAAACAGATATAACAGTTATAATAATTCGGAAAACGGGGACCAGGCACCTCGGCGCAGTAACTATCGATCATATCGAGAAGATGGCGGTGGATTTCAGCGTTATTCGAATAACCAGGGAGGTGCCGGCTACCGTCAACGCTCTCAAACGGATAATGGCGGAGAGTATTATCCTCGTCGTCAGGGCAGCTATCAGCCTCGTTCAAACAGCTATACACCACGTGACAATAATGAAGGAGGGTATCAGCCGCGTCATACTTCGGCAGATGGCGGGTACCAGCGTCGCGAGTATCAGGGCGGTGGATATCAGCGCCGTGAAAACCGTGAAAATTATGGTACAGGTGGTTATGACCGTCCTCGGTACGATAATAACGGTGCCGGTCGCTATCGGCCGCAAAATGAAGAGAATGGCGGTGGATTTCAGCGTCGTCCAGGAGGATATCAGCGAGGTCAAGGCGGATATACCACACGTCAGGGTGGATACCAGCAGCGCTCTGGAGGGTATCAGCGGAATCAGTTTGGCGGAGGCCAGATGCATAAGCGTCCCGGAAATAGTTTTGTGCCACGTCCGAAGCGTATAGAATACGAGATGCCGATTCCTGACGTGAACGAACAGACACGCCTGAATAAGTTTATGGCAAATGCGGGTATATGTTCGCGCCGAGAGGCTGATGAGTTTATACAGCAGGGGCTTGTGAAAGTAAACGGAAAGGTCGTGACAGAGCTTGGTACAAAGATAACACACTCGGATACTGTTGAATATGATGATAAGGTCGTGGCTCTTGAAAACAAGTGCTATATACTTCTCAACAAGCCGAAAGACTGTGTCACAACAAGCGATGACCCTAATGGCCGCCTTACGGTGCTTGATCTTGTAAAGGGCGCGTGCGACGAGCGCATTTATCCGGTGGGGCGTCTTGACCGTAACACAACCGGTGTTCTTCTACTCACTAACGACGGTGATCTGGCATCGAAACTCACTCATCCTAAATATGTGAAGAAGAAGATCTACCATGTGTGGTGCGATCATGATATAACAGAGGCTGACATGCAGCAGATTGCCGATGGGGTAGAGCTTGAAGACGGCATGATACATGCCGATGCCATCAGTTATGCCAATGAGAAGGATCGTAATCAGGCCGGTATTGAAATCCATTCAGGTCAGAATCGTATCGTCCGTCGTATATTTGAGAAGCTGGGCTACCATGTGACAAAGCTTGACCGTGTTTATTTTGCCGGTCTCACAAAGAAAAATCTGCCGCGAGGCCGTTGGCGTTATCTCACACAAGAGGAGGTTAACAAGCTTAAACGTGGGGCTTTTGAGTAATTCGCATACAGACCAATATTGAAAATCATTATTCTTCCTTGTGAAAAATATGGAAAGAACAATCATAAAAGACATATTCTCTCATCCTGAGCTTATTGGCCGGGAGATTGAGGTGAAGGGGTGGACCAGAACCCGTCGAGGCAACAAGTATGTGCAGTTTATCGCTCTTAACGATGGATCGACTATACGTAACATTCAGGTTGTGCTTGATATGACCCGTTTTACCGAAGAGCAGCTTAAACCGGTTACTACGGGTGCCTCATTGCGTGTGCGTGGCAAGCTTGTCGAGTCGATGGGCAAGGGTCAGACTTGTGAGATTCAGGCGGAGGATATTGAGATATACGGCACCGCGGATCCTGATGCGTATCCGTTGCAGAAGAAGGGACATACACTTGAATATTTGCGCGAAAAGGCGCATTTGCGTCCACGTACCAATACTTTCGGTGCAGTATTGCGTGTGCGTTCGGCTCTTGCTTTCGCCATACATAAATTCTTCAACGAGCGAGGATTTATCTATCTTCACACACCACTTATAACGGCAAGTGACTGCGAGGGTGCCGGAGCAATGTTTCAGGTAACCACGCTTGACATGAACAATCTCCCTAAAGGTGAGGACGGCCGTGTGGACTATAGCGGGGACTTTTTTGGAAAGCCTACAGCTTTGACCGTTTCCGGTCAGCTTGAAGGTGAGCTGGGAGCGACAGCTCTTGGTGCGATCTATACGTTCGGTCCTACATTCCGTGCTGAAAATTCAAATACTCCACGTCATCTGTCGGAGTTCTGGATGATAGAACCGGAAGTATCGTTCCTTGATATTAACGGAAATATGGATCTTGCCGAGGACTTTGTGAAGTATTGCATAGGCTATGCGCTTGAGAATTCCCGTGAGGATATCGAGTGGCTTGCAGAAATGTATGATAAGGATCTTGTTTCTCGTCTGGAATTTGTACTGAACAATGATTTTGTGCGTCTGACCTACACGGAGGGAGTGAAAATACTTGAGGAGTCGGGGCATAAGTTTGATTTTCCTATTTATTGGGGAGCAGATCTCCAGAGCGAACATGAGCGCTATCTTGTGGAACAGCATTTCAAGAAGCCTGTGATTCTTACAGGTTATCCTAAAGAAATCAAGGCGTTCTATATGAAGCAGAATGAGGATGGCCGTACAGTGCGGGCCATGGATGTGCTTTTCCCCAAGATCGGAGAAATCATCGGAGGTTCTGAGCGAGAAGAAAATCTTGACAAGCTTCAGCAGCGTATCGATGAGCTTGGCATTCCGATGAAGGATATGTGGTGGTATCTTGATACACGTCGTTTCGGCACAGTTCCGCATAGCGGATTTGGCCTCGGATTTGAGCGTCTGGTGCTGTTTGTGACAGGCATGACCAATATTCGCGATGTGATACCTTTCCCCCGTACACCGGGAAATGCGGAATTCTGATAACAGAAAAATAAATACTATAATATTATGGAAAAAATCCAGCCGGGAAAGTTCATTGAACTGACCTATGACCTCTATGAGGTTCAGCCCGACGGTACAGATAAACTTGTCCATCAGGTAGATCCTTCGGATCCTGAGAAGATCGTTTTTGGTGTAACACGTGGTGTGATCGCACCGCTTGAACGTGCCCTTGACGGTATGGAGCAAGGTGGTGAGTTTGATGTGAAAGTCAGTGCCGATGAAGCGTTCGGGCCTTATGATCCGGAGCAGATAGTCGAACTTGATAGGGTTGTTTTTGAGATCGACGGAAAGTTTGATGACGAGCATATCAAAAAGGGAGCTGTCGTTCCGATGATGACTGCTGACGGGTTTCGTGTGAGCGGTGTTGTTGAGGAAGTGGGACCTGAGAAGGTGAAGATGGATTTTAATCATCCTCTTGCCGGAAAAGAAGTGCGTTTCAAGGGAAAAGTGACACTTGTGCGTGATGCTACCCAAGAGGAGCTTCAGCCTGCTCATAGTTGTGGTTGTGGCTGTCATGACGGCGGTTGTTCGGATGATAGCTGCGGCGGTTGTCATGACGGCGGCTGTGGAGACGGTTGCTGTCATTGATAAAATTCTTATAAAATATAATGCCCTCACAATTCTAAATTTAGATGTGTGGGGGCATTATTGATAATAATACATTTTAAAAAGAGTCTGTTTTTTTGATTTAAATTGTATTAAAATAAAAAAATACATTAAATTTGTATGCAGAAAAGAGCGTTGAAATCAACGTGCTGTTTGGTAAAACCATAATTATTGTCCCGGAAAGGCGTTTTAGCAATTTTGCATTGTATCGTCGGGGTTTCCATTCTGAGTTTTTCATTTAAACCCTATCGGGAAAATCACTTACAAATTTGTTTATTGTTAATTTAGTGCGTCTCAAAGAAAGATAAAACGCATGATTACACTTGAAGAATTACAAAATAAAGAGTTGGATGCTTTGCTCCCGCTCGCAAAAGAATTGGGCGTAAAAAAGCCTGCGGCTGACAAAGAAGATCTAATATACCAGATTCTTGATATTCAGGCTGAAAATTATGCGTCAAATGCTCCTCAGCGAGAACCGCGAGAGCGTCGCGGCCGCAAAACATCACAATCGGCGGATTCAGAAGAGTTGCCTCAACCCAAAAAACGAGGTCGAAAACCTAAAGAGCAAAAGCCGGAGCAGGTGGAGGCGTCGCAGGATATGACAACAGAACCGCAGCCTAAAAAGAGGGGAAGGAAGTCAAAGAAAGATATTGGGGAAGAGACGGAGAATGCGTTGCAGGAGGCACCGCGTCAGTCTGTTGCGGCTGAAGAAAATGTATCGCCGGAACTACCTGTGGAGAAGCGCAGACGAGGACGTCCACGTAGGAATGATGTTGCAGAGGTTACGACACCTGCACCTGCGGTTGCTTCTGTTGATGAAAAGAAGCCTGAGACTGCTGCTGTTGCCAAGAAAATGATGTTGGCGAGAACCGTAAGTTCCGGTTTGACTCTTGCATCCCGCAGAAGGGTTGTACCGACGACAACAAAGACAGAGGAAGGTGGAAGTAATTTGGAGCCTGATGTTAAGGCTGAAGAAATTGCAGCAAAAACGAATGTCACTGTAGACGTTGCGGCAGTTGAACCTCAAATAGTGTCAGAGACTGTTGAAGTGATGAAAGTTTCTATACCTGAGGCTGCCAATGATGCGGAGGTATTAGATGAAGAGACTGTTGTCAGTCCGGTAGAAACTCCGGTTGATAAGAAGTCGGACTTTGTGGAGTTTTTCCCTAAGAAAGAGTCAAACACCAGATTGCCCCAGCGTAAGGCTGATCAAGAGCTACGGACTGCTGCTCAGGATCGAGTAGATGTGCCGGTTTCAATTCAAGAGCCGGCCGTGTCCTCGTCGCATGGAATGCGTAAAGGTAAGCATATTCAGGCCCAAGCGTTTGATTTCAACGGTCTTATAGAAAGCTCCGGAGTGCTTGAGGTCATGCCGGAGGGGCATGGATTTCTGCGTTCGGCCGATTTCAATTACATGCCTTCGCCTGATGATGTCTATCTTACTCGCGAGCAGATAAGATCAGCTCATATTAAAACCGGTGATGTGGTTGAGTGCACGCTTCGTGCTCCGCGTGAAAACGACAAGTATTTCCCTATGGCCCGTTTGCTTAGGGTCAATGGCCGTTCTCCGGAATTCATACGTGACCGTGTGCCCTTTGAGCATCTTACTCCTCTTTTCCCTGATGAGAAGTTTGATCTGACAAGTGGCCGTACATGTAATATTTCGACCCGTGTTGTCGATATGTTCTCTCCTATTGGAAAAGGTCAGCGCGGACTTATCGTCGCTCCACCCAAAACCGGTAAGACAATTCTGCTCAAGGATATTGCAAATGCGATTGCGGAGAATCATCCTGAGACATACATCATGATTCTTCTTATTGATGAGCGTCCGGAGGAGGTGACAGATATGAGCCGAAGCGTGAATGCAGAAGTTATATCTTCGACATTTGACGAGCCCGCAGACCGTCATGTGCGTATTGCGAACATTGTGCTTGAAAAGGCGAAACGCATGGTTGAGAGTGGGCATGATGTTGTTATCCTACTTGACTCGATTACCCGCCTTGCGCGTGCCTATAATACGGTCACTCCTACATCAAGTAAAATTCTGTCGGGTGGAGTGGATGCCAATGCTCTTCAGAAACCCAAAAGATTTTTTGGCGCAGCGCGAAACATAGAGAATGGAGGTTCGCTGACAATAATAGCGACGGCGCTCACTGAGACGAGTTCGAAGATGGATGAAGTTATTTTCGAGGAATTCAAGGGTACCGGCAACATGGAGCTTCAGCTTGACCGCAAGCTTTCCAACAAACGTATATTCCCGGCTGTCGATATCATGGCATCAAGCACGCGTCGCGATGATCTGTTGTTGCGTCCTGAAACGCAGAACCGCATGTGGATACTGCGTCGTTTCCTTAGTGACCGTAATTCGATCGAAGCTATGGAATTTATTAAAGACCGTATGGATCGTACATCAGATAATGACGAACTTTTGCGTACAATGAACGAATAACCGAATTAAGGTATTTGGCCAATTTAGCTTCCGCTAATTACTTTTTTTTAGTATTTTGCGGAAGCTTTTTAATTTTTAGAATGTTTTAGATATATGGACAACATCTCGAAAATTATGCGTCGTGTCGCTTGGAGCAACTATGTTACCGTTATAACAGTAGTATGTTGTCTCGTATTTGTTATTGCTTCATGTGTGGCAGATGATATGCATATTCCGATAATTCTCTTTGCGTGTATTGGCATAGTCATGCTGAGTGCATTATATTACAGTCCGATGTCGGTAACCGTGGATCGACGTAATATAACGATACGCAGGATGCTTACTTCAAAGCGTATACCGATGGCAGATGTAGTCGGTGTGCGTCTTTTTCAGAGGTCTCTTGATGTGCGCATCTGTGGAAGCGGGGGATTCTTCGGTTATTACGGTTGGTTTCGGAACAGAGATCATGGAAAGTATTTCGCATATATTGGAAAGTGGAAGGACACGTTTCTGATAGAATTGAAATCAGGTCGAAAATATGTTGTAAGCTGTAATCAGCCAGAAGTCATAGTGAAATGTATAATGGATTGTATATCGAGAAAATAGCGGTTTTTATGATGCTTTTGGTCATGACGGTCGCAGGCTGCAAGGCACCGAGAGATCGTGCGGCTTCGGCTGCTATTGGCACCGAAGATGGCCAGGCAGAGGGCAGTGCTGTACCTAAGGCTGTAATCTATCGTATGAATGGAGATTATTCTGACCATGTTCCAGTATTGATCAATGCGTCACGGTCGCATCTTATAAGTTTTCCATCACCTGATGATGTTTCAGAGTATACCAAGCCGGTAGGTCTGACTGGCGGATGGTGGCTTGACCGGCAGGGAGTCGGTATAAACACTGCGTTTCTATCATTCACAAGAGATCAGTACTCGTCCATGGATGAACCTCCGGTTCCTGACAGAATCATGGAAAGCATCCTTCCCGGAGCGTTTGTGACAGAGACTGCGACTTTGCCTGTAACAGTGCCTCAGGCGCTTGCCAACCGAATGTATGTCGACAGTCTGATTTCGGCCGGATTGCCTGGAATCAAGATAAAACGTCGCATGATACTTTATCCTGAGGAGCCACGTAGGGTTGACGGCACCGAGCATTAAACAAAGACTTTTGAGTCTTAAATAAATAAACCAAACATAATCACTTTAACCTGATGAAAAAGTTTTTTCTATTATTCTGTTTTGTTTTATCGAGTCTGTCGGGTATAAATGCCTCTACTCCTATCGGTGACATATACATAAGAGATCCGTTTATTCTGGCTGATTCAGCTACAGGATTCTATTATATGTATTGCTCAAGTACGGTTCCGGCAGGTGACGGTAGCAATCGCGGCGGTGTGGCAGTATATAAAAGCGGGGATATGAAAAACTGGACCGGTCCATCGCAAGTGTGTACATTGCCAGAGGATAATTGGTCGACAGGCGTAATATGGGCGCCAGAGGTGCATGAATATAAAGGCAAGTATTATCTTTTTGCTACAGTCAACAGTGATGTTGAGTGGAAAGCTGGAATTGAGGGTCGACCACCTTATACTTACCGCGGCACGCAGATATTCCGATCGGATTCTCCTGACGGCCCATTTGAGGCTTTGAGCAAATTACCTGCTACTCCGATGGATGAAATGGCACTTGATGGTACCCTATGGGTTGAGAATGATGTGCCTTATATGATTTACTGTCATGAATGGGTACAGATAGGCGACGGATCAATGAAGTTTGTCAGACTGTCGGATGATCTGTCGGAACCAGAGGGAGAGCCGGTGCGTCTTTTTAATGCCTCGGCAGCAAAATGGTCTACCGGAAGCGGTGACGGTAATTATGTGACTGATGGCTGCTATCTTTATCGTACGAAGGATGGAAAATTGTTGATGATATGGTCAAGTTTCATGAACGGAGAGTATGCCATAGGTGTGTCTGAGTCAGTGACAGGAAAAGTGGCCGGACCGTGGCGCCAAATCGAAGAGCCTCTGTTTAACCGCAATGGTGGTCATGGAATGCTGTTCAAGGATTTTGGAGGAGAACTCCATCTTGTAATTCATGTGCCGAATTCACCTGCAGGCCAGGAGCGTGCATGTATTTTTGATATTGAGGATACCGGTGCGGGCCTGCGTATGAAATAAATTTCAGCAATTCATTTAAATAGAGCTGAATCAGAAGCAGGTATAAAATATTTATAAATCTTTGTGTGGATATCACTACGATAGAAGTGGTATCCACTGATTTTATAATAGGCAATATGAAGGGTATACTGGCAATAAAGTCTCATAGCATAAGCGAATGAAACGGAAATCAATAGTATAACCAAGGAAAGTGTTTAATTAATAACGGATTGAATGTGGTTGAACATTTTTTAACACAATAATCGGGCTTTATGTGGTTGTAATTGGGGTAAAAGTTGTACTTTTGCAGCGGGTAAGTCCTACACGACCAGCTCCTCGGAAACTCCGCCAGGCCTTGACCGGAGCAACGGTACCGAGTCGTAGCGGTGCGATGTAGTCAGCTTACCCTTTTTTATTTTATATAGATTCAGATGGTTTGAAAATGAAGAAGCAGACGGACAGTGCATTGACATTGAGGAATGTGTATGAATTGTTTGTCGGAAAGTCGAGACGGCAGGCAATTGCAAAGGCTCTTGAGAATAAGGGCAAGATGCCGTTGAGAACTTGCTTCACATCACTTTCCGGTTCATCGCAGTCATTGGTTGTGGCTGCAGCGGCCGAGGTCTATAATTCGTCTCCAATTCTTCTGATAGCTGACTCACCGGATTCGGCGGGATATTTTTATCATGATATAACGCGTGTGCTTGGAGAGGAAGCTGTAGCAATGTTGCCGTCGGCTTATAAACGAGATATACGTTACGGACAGATCGATGCGCCATCGGTGATACTTCGCACCGATGCTCTTGCCCGTTGGAATGCTCCAGGGAACAAACTCCGTATTGTAATAACATTGCCAGAGGCTATTTCGGAGCTTGTGGTGCCTGCCGGGCAACTTGACAAATCGACGCTTAGCATTCATAAGTCTAATCCGTTGGACCTGATCGCGACTGAGAAGTGGTTGCGTGACAACGGTTTTATGCAGGTCGATTATGTGTATGAGCCGGGGCAGTTTTCTGTCAGAGGATCGATAATAGATATATTCAGCTACAGCAGTGAAATTCCGTGTCGTATAGATCTGTTTGGCGATGAAATAGAGTCGATGCGCACGTTTAATGTGGAAACGCAGCTGTCGGAGACAAAAATTGACAGTATCGATATAATCGCCAATGTCGAGGGTATAGGCAATGGAATACCTATAACTGATTTTATGCCGTCAGAAACGCTTGTGGTGTCGACAGACATGGCTTATGTGGAGTCGCGCATAAGAGAAGTGTGTATGTCTACATTGAGCGAGAGCGCTATTATTGCAGGTGAGTCAGATGAGAAAGCTATTGGCTGTCTGGCTGATGGTGAAGCCTTATGCGAGGCACTCGGCAGGTTTCCGCAGCTGACTGTCACCGTAGGCCAGACACCTCCTTTTTCGGGTAAGTATTCGACAACAGTAGATTTCAATTGCATTCCGCAGGGTGTGTATCATAAGAATTTCGACCTGATTTCGGATGCTTTCGGTCAATTCCTTGCAGATGACTTTAAAATATATATTCTTACTGACAGTCGGGCCCAGATATCACGTCTGCGAGACATTTTTGCCGACCGTGGAGACAAAATACCATTTACAGCTGTCGATGCCACTCTTCATGAAGGATTTGTAGATAACAAGGGGAAGCGATGTTTTTTCACCGACCATCAAATATTCGACCGTTTTCACAAGTATATGCTTCGTAGTGACAGGGTAAGGTCGGGTAAGCTTGCATTGTCGATAAAGGAACTTCAGTCTATAGAGCCCGGTGATTTTATTGTGCATATCGACCATGGAGTAGGTGTGTTCGGAGGTCTGTTGCGAACTAATGTAAACGGCCGCACTCAGGAGATGATAAAACTCATCTACCAGAACAATGATGTGATTTTTGTCTCGATCCACTCGTTGCACAAGCTTGCGAAATATCGTGGGAAGGAGGGTGTATCGCCAAAGGTGAACAAACTTGGTTCAGGTGCATGGAACAAGATCAAAGAGAAGACAAAAACAAAACTCAAGGATATAGCGAGAGATCTTATAAAGCTTTATGCAGCACGCCGTGACGAAAGGGGCTTCGCTTTTTCGCCTGACGGATATATGCAGCAGGAGCTGGAGGCATCGTTTATTTATGAAGATACTCCCGATCAGGTCACCGCTACCGCCGATGTGAAACGGGATATGGAAAGTCAGCGTCCGATGGATCGTCTGATTTGCGGCGACGTAGGATTCGGAAAGACCGAGATTGCAATCAGAGCGGCATTCAAGGCTGCGACCGACGGAAAGCAGACAGCAGTGCTTGTGCCTACGACAGTGCTTGCCTATCAGCATTACCGCACGTTTGCACAGCGACTGAAGGATCTGCCTGTAAGGGTTGACTATCTTTCCAGAGCGAGAACACCCAAACAGGTGAAACTTATACTTGAGGATCTTGCGGCAGGAAAGATAGATATCATTGTCGGCACACATAAACTAATAGGTAAGAGTGTAAAATTCAAAGATCTCGGACTTCTTGTTATCGACGAGGAACAGAAGTTCGGTGTCGCTGTAAAGGAAAAACTGAAGCAGATAAAGGTTAATGTAGACACGCTTACAATGAGTGCGACTCCTATACCGCGCACGTTGCAGTTTTCGCTTATGGGAGCACGAGATCTTTCAGCGATCACTACACCGCCGCCTAACCGATACCCGATTCTCACATCTGTCTCGACTCTTACAGATGATCTGGTTGAAGAGGCTGTAGGATTCGAGCTTTCGCGCAATGGTCAGGTGTTTTTTATATCCAACCGGATAGAGGGCCTTTATGATCTGCAAAATATGGTGAACCGGCTGGTTCCCGGAGCACGCACTCTTGTAGCCCATGGCCAGATGTCATCTGAAAAGCTTGAAGAGTCGATACTCGCATTTGCCAATCATGACTATGATGTGCTGCTTGCAACTACGATCGTTGAAAGCGGTATCGATATGCCTAACGTCAATACTATCATTATCAATAACGCACAGAATTTTGGCCTTTCAGAGCTTCATCAGCTCCGGGGCCGTGTAGGGCGTTCGTCGAGAAAGGCTTTCTGCTATCTGACTGTGCCGCCAGGCAAGCCTATCCCTGATATAGCACGCCGCAGGCTTCAGGCTATTGAAAGTTTCAGTGATCTTGGCTCGGGCATACATATCGCCATGCAGGATCTTGACATAAGAGGTGCCGGCAATCTGCTTGGAGCAGAGCAGAGCGGATTTATTGCCGATCTCGGCTACGAGACATATCAGAAAATACTGAAAGAAGCTGTCACAGAGTTGCGCACTCAGGAGTTTACCGATGTGCTGCCTGACAAAACCGAGGTGTGTGCCGATGATTTTGTGACGGACTGTGTGATTGAGAGCGATATGGAGCTCTTGTTCCCATTTGACTATGTGCCTCAGGAGAGTGAACGTATATCATTGTATCAGGAGCTTGATAACATAGAAAAGGAATCGGATCTTCTGGCATTCAAGTCGCGTCTGGAAGACAGATTCGGACATATCCCCGATGTCGCGGCAGAACTTATACGCATACCACGGTTGAGGCGCCTTGCCCGTATGCTTGGCATCGAAAAGGTGGTGCTGAAGCAGGACACTATGTTTATTTATTTTGTAGATGAAAGCAATAAGGCTTACTATGAGTCTCCGATGTTTGGCCGCCTGATACATTATCTGCAGAATAATGCCAGACGAGTCAGGATAAGGGAGAAAAGCGGGAAGAGAAGCTTCGCAATATCACAAGTGGGGAGAGTAGAGGAGGCGGTGGAAATACTTTCGTCAATTCTTGCTCTCGATCCGGTATAAACTGCGTGAGAATGTACCGGTGGTTGTGCGCAAAGAAATGAACGGCTGTCCGGCAGATTGCAATTCGTCAACAAGTCTGTCGTGTACCGACGGGTATATTTCATTAGCCAACAGCACAGTATCAGGGTGGTAGTGACGTTGGATCTCTCTGACTGACATATTCTGACTGTTGCGAGTGACTATGGTATAGTGGCAGTGAGGTTGCGGGCAGAAATCCAAGGTGTCAGCAGGTTCGCCTGCAATGGCAAATGTAGTTTTACCAAGGGTTATAATCTTTCGCTGTCGCGTTTTTGCGCGGTCTGCTGCAATGAGGTGTAGTAAGTCGATTCCCCGTCGAGAAAGAAATCCTGAATGGGCAGATGTGAATCTGCTGACGGTCTCTTCGGGAGTTTCACGCCATGCAGTGGTGGCAATGTAAGCGTTATCGCCGGTATATGCGACAATATCAGTCCATGAGTTGTCGTGTGTGATATACCAGCTGTCATGTGTAATGTTTTGGCCACAAGGAATAATGGCAATGCCCCATGTTGCAATGAAAAGACTTGCGGCAAGTGCAAAAAATGGGGCGCGTCGCGAGCGCAATGCCTCGGACAAGACTCCGATGCCGATGAAATAAACCGGTATACACCATGGATTTATGAATATATTTCGGATTCCTGACGAGGGGATAGATGCAGCTGTCGATGCAATACATGAGATTGCACTATAGCCTTCGTCAATCAAAATAGCCAAAAACGGGATGTGCAGACCTATGGCTTCGCTGAAAATAAGAAACGCACCTCCTATGATTTCCACCGGTACCAACAATACCATCGGAAGATTTACCGGTAGAAACCATAGTGCCGTATAATGAAAATAGTGGCATGATATAATCCAGGTGCCTGCCACTGCTGCCAGAATTGTTGTGACTGCTCCTATGAATCTATATATAATCCGGTGACGTTGTGAAACCGGGTTTATGGCATTGGCAAGCAGAAGTATTGATGCTACAGCCATGAAACTCATCTGCATACCCGGTGAAAAAATTTCAGACGGCTTGACGCAAAGAATCAGTATTGCAGCAAGGCATAGGGCATTGAGAGAGTTTTTGGCACGGTCGGACAAGGATGCCAGTATAACTACCGATGCCATTATGACTGAGCGAAGAACCGATGCCGAAAGTCCTGTTACAAACGCGTAGAGAAACAGGATCAATACAGACAGTATCAGTGCGGCTTTTCGTTGTCCAAGCAGATGCAACGGGAAAAGAAGCCCTGTGACGAGGAAGGCTATTATAGCTACATGTGTGCCGCTCAGTGCAACTATGTGAGAAAGTCCGGATAATGTAAAGTTTTCGCGTAGTTGCCTGTCGAGGCGGCTGTCATCTCCAAGTAGTATGGCGTCAAGAAATGCGGCACATTCATCAGAGATTCCTCCATGATGCAGCTTGTCGGAGATGCTTTGCCGCAGTTCATGGAGAACCACGCGCCATTGTGAATCTCCGTCGGATTTATGTACCTGATTTGAGAATACCACTCCCGTGGCTGAAATCTCTTTGTAGCGCCAATAGTTTGATAGGTCGGTATCGTCCGGTATATCAGGGTTGTAGACGGGATGTGAAAGCTGTGATGTGAATCTCACTCTCCTGCCGGTGGAAAGACACATGTAGGAGTCGAAGAAATATACATTGGCCCGGAATCCTTCAATACGGTGAAAAGTGCCGGATATGTCGGCAATCGAATCAACAGCAATAATTGCTGCCACTGTCCGGTCTTTATCGGTCCGTTCGAGTATTATGCCAGAGTAAGTCGCGTTGCAATCGGCGAGACTGTCGTGTAACGGGGGCCTATTCCCGGCTATTGCCAATGTCGAGCCTGCTGCAAAAATGATGAACAGCAATGCCGGATAATATTGTCGTATCACGGCTGACACAATCACAGCAACAGCCGGTGGAACAATTACCCAAAATGATGCTGCAAAGCTCCCTGCGACAATGCCGGCAATGAGTGCCACCAACGGTATAAAGAGAGGTACACTTTGCCGGTATCGCGCCTTGGGCATTGCAGATAAGTCTGAAATTGGAGAATTACATAGTGGCCCTTACAACAAAGAAACTTGACACTCCAATTATGATCCATATAATGATCGCCAGAACGAGGGGTTTTACGCCTACTTTTTTTATCGCAGCAACCGATAGTCCGGCTCCGATGAAGAAAAGCGTAAGTACAAGTCCTTTGTGTGCGATGTAGACCAATGTTTCAGACAGCCATGACGGAAGGTTGCAGTAGGTGTTTACGATCATGGCTCCGATGAACATGAAGATGAACCAGGGGATCGATATTTTTGCAGTCTTGTCGCGAAACAGCAGCATCGTTATTAGTGCAAGGGGTATTATCCACAGGGCACGTGTTAGTTTTACCAGTGTGGCTATTTTAAGTGCTTCCTGTCCGTAGGCCGCTCCTGCACCTACAACCGACGATGTGTCGTGTATCGCTATTGCAGCCCATGTGCCGAATTGTTCCTGGCTCATGTCGAAATAGTGACCTATTGGAGGAAAGATGAACAGAGCTACAGCATTGAGAAGGAAGATGACTCCAAGTGAGACAGCCATTTCATGGTCGGATGCCTTGACTACCGGTCCTACTGTTGCAATGGCGCTACCGCCGCAGATGGCCGTTCCCGATGAAATGAGATAGGAGGTCTTGCGGTTTATGTGCATCCAGTATCCGATCATGATGCCGAATGTCATGACTGCAAATACGGAAATGACGGTAAACATCATGCCTTCGGCTCCTGATTTAAGTGACTCGTTGACGTTCATGCCGAAACCAAGCCCGACAACCGATGCCTGCAGAAGGTATTTAGAGGATTTTTTGTTGAACTTCGGACATGGCATCGGAAGGATCATGGCAAATACCAGCCCTGTGAACAATGCCATTGCCGGTGAAAAAATCTGTGGCAGTCCGATCAAGTCAGCCGGAATACAGATAAGGATTACAATTATTGCATAGACATACTTTGCGACAGAAGTCAGGCCTGCCGCTTTCTTATTCATTTGCTTTTCCATATATTCCATGATTCGAATGCCTGCAGAAGCAACATCTCCAGTCCATTTTTCGTAGTGGCGCCCTGATCGGCACCGAGTTTCATAAAGGTTGTTACGTCAGGATTATATATCAGGTCGTACAGGATATGATCAGGAGTGATGTACTCATAGGGAATCGGTGGGCATTCCTCGCTGTGAGGATACATGCCGACAGGTGTGGTATTGACTATTATGTCATGACTTTTCATGACTTCCTCGGTGAGCATTTCATAGGTGTAGTCAACTCCGGGTTTCATGTTGCGTGAAACCATTGAGATGTTTACGCCGATTGACTTCAGTGCTACTTTTACAGCTTTAGATGCACCGCCGGTGCCAAGTACAAGTGCAGAATGCGGACCCTCTTTTAGAAGCGGAACAATTGAGTCGCGAAATCCGATATAGTCGCTGTTGAATCCTTTGAGTCTTATATCGCCCCCCGGAAGATGCTGTATTTTCACGACATTGACTGCTCCTATCTCTTTCGCTTTAGGATCTATTTCGTCGAGATAAGGGATTATATGCTCCTTATAGGGCAGCGTGACGTTGAAGCCTTGCAGACGAGGGTGTTCAGACAACATTTCCATGAGCTCTCCTATATCGGAAAGCTGGAAGTTGAGATACACGGCGTCGATTTTCTCGGATTTGAACTTCTCGTTGAAGTATCGTTGTGAAAAGGAATGTGTGAGCGGGAAACCGATCAGTCCATACTCATCTGTTTTAAAGCTCATTTAGTGTTATTGATTTTATGAAAGGTGAAGCTGATGGCCATTTTAGCATTCTACCTTCGTGGTTTTGACGTTTATTTGGGGTCAAAAATAGAAAATGTAAATGGAATTTTTTTATTTTTGTAGAAAGAAACATAGTTAAATGCACTCTGATCCGTCAAATCCGGCCAATAAATGGAAAACATGACCACATCAATGCGGGTAACAGACCTTGCGGATTCCGACCGTCCGAGAGAGAAAGCTCTCGAGAAGGGGATCGGGGTGCTTACCGATACAGAGCTTCTGGCAATAATACTTGGCAGCGGTGTGCCTGGTAAGTCTGTCTTGTCGCTGAGTCGTGAAATTTTAAGTGACAATGACAATAATCTTTCCCGTGTGTGCCGTCTATCGATTCATGAGCTTACGTCGAAATATCAGGGGGTAGGTCCCGCCAAGGCAATATCAATGATGGCTGCCATTGAATTCGGTTCGAGATGCGTCCACTCACTTTCGTCGGCCGATGCGACGCCTCCAATGACTTCAAGTGAGGCTGTCTACAACCACATGCGCCAGAAACTGGAGCGTCTTGGCCATGAAGAATTCTGGGTTCTGTTTCTAAACAGATCAAACAGAATCATATCGGCAGAACGTGTATCGCAGGGGGGTATGGCAGCAACAGTGGTCGATGTGAGAATTCTTCTTAAAAGTGCTCTTGACCGCATGTCGACCAACATAATACTATGTCATAATCACCCGTCGGGCATTTTGTGTCCGAGTGTACAGGATGACACTCTTACTAAAAAAATCACAGACGCCGCGCGTCTGCTTGATATATCGGTGCTTGACCATGTCATAGTGGGAGCTACCGGCTATTATTCATATCGCGATGATGGAAAAATCTGAATTTTCAGCCTGTCATCGCATAATGCTTGATGATCTGTCGACCGGCTACCGCACTCGTGACAGGGTGCGTGTGGTTGCAAAGAATCTATGCGGGGTGATCCCAACCGGAGCCGTGACATGTCTGCTTGGCCCTAACGGTTCAGGCAAATCAACGCTTTTGCGCACGATTGCCAATCTGCAGGCTCCGATTTCGGGATGTGTGCGCATAGATGGAGTGCCTGTAGGCAGGATTAGCTCTCATGATCTGTCGCAGCTGATAGGCATCGTTCTGACCGGGCGCGGAAGTACCAACGCGATGAAAACAGAGGAACTTGTGGGGCTTGGACGCACTCCTTATACCAATTACTGGGGACGGCTGACTTCGGCTGACCGATGCATTGTCGATAAGTCTATCTCGGAAGTGGGAGCCAATGAACTTCGCGGCCGTCTGGTCGCGTCTCTTTCAGATGGTGAGATGCAAAAAATCATGATAGCAAAGACTCTTGCTCAACAGACGCCTGTGATAATGCTTGACGAGCCGACCGCTTTTCTTGATTTTCCAGGGAAAGTCGAACTTATGAGACTATTGCGGCGTCTGGCTTCAGAAGGGAAAACTATATTTCTATCGACGCATGATCTCGATATAGCACTCGCAATGACCGACTATGTTTGGCTGCTTGACAGGCAAGGCTGTCTTGAAACCGGCGATGTAGACAGTATAGGTCGCAGTGGTAGCCTTGAACGTCTTTTTTCATGTCACGGACTGCAATACAATCCGGATCTGAGACATTTTGAAATAAATTAAATTAATGATACTTAAGTCATGAATCTGATTATTACTGAAAACTACAAGAATCTCTCGGCTCGCGCAGCCCAGATAGTCGCTGACGCAATCAACTCGTTCGTTCCAAGTGAAGGACATGAACATTTCGTGCTTGGGCTTCCCACCGGAAGCACTCCGCTCGGCATGTATGCCGCTCTTATCGAGATGAACCGCGAGGGAAAGGTCAGTTTCAAGGATGTGATCACTTTTAATATGGATGAATACTGCGGTCTGCCCGAAGAGCATCCTGAAAGCTATCACTCATTTATGCATACCAACTTTTTCGATCATATAGATATAAATCCAGCAAACGTGCATATACTGAACGGCAATGCTTCTGATCCTGTGGCTGAGTGTGCGGCCTATGAGCAAGCTATCGTGGATGCAGGAGGAATAGATCTTTTTGTCGGCGGTATCGGAGTTGACGGACATCTTGCTTTCAATGAACCTGGATCGTCGTTGCGGTCACGTACCCGTTGCGTCGAGCTCACACAGGACACAATTATTGCCAATGCGCGTTTCTTTGGCGGTGACATAAATCTTGTACCGAAGAAAGCGGTTACAGTGGGTATAGGCACCGTAATGGACGCCAGGACTGTTATGGTTCTTGTCAATGGCCATGGCAAAGCGCGTGCTTTGCAGCAGTGTGTAGAAGGTGGTGTCAGCCAGATGTGGCCTGTGACAGCAGTGCAGCTTCATCCGGATGCCATCGTCATTGCCGATGACCCTGCATGTTATGAACTAAAGGTGGGAACTTACAGATATTTCCACAAGTAAAATCCGTTTTGATTATAAAACTGATATGGTAAAGGTTTTGCCTATACTTGCCGCGGCAATGTTGCCTTCGCTTGCGGGTTGCACCGGAGCGCAGGTAGAACAGACGCGCGGCATAGGCGTTTATCCCGGCGATCCTTCGGAGTCATTTGCGCCGGAGCTTACGGTAGATGACAAATACCGTAATCTGGCTCTGAACCGAAGCACATCGCAGTCTTCGGCTTACGACTTCAACCTGACGTCGCAGCTTGTCACTGACGGTATTGTAACGGATGTGCTTCCTCCCTACCTTACAGTGTCTACACCTGAGGGCCCGCTGAGGGCCCGTGAACGGGAATGGTCGCTGGACGGAGGCCCTTATAGCTTCAACAGCCTGAAGGGAGAGAGTTCATGGCTCGAATACAAGTGGAATGCCCAAGAGGTTGAAGCCGATACCATTGAGATAACCGGTATCGCATATCACGGAGCGGGTTCTACCGGTAATTATGAGATCGATGTTCAAGTGCCCGGTGAGCCGGGATGGCGTACATCGGGAAAAATCTCAGGATCGGGTTGGGGCAAAAAAGCAAGGAACCTGCATAAGGAAACAGACCCCAATAAACAGTCGGAAATAAAGGCTGTAGGGGAGAGATTTACAGTGGCAGTGCCGGTTGATTTCGAAAAGACGTCGGATATCAGGATAAATTTCAACGCTCCCGGTGTCGACAGTTGGGCTATTCACGAAGTTGTGATGAAGCGTGACGGAGAGGCTGACCGAGATATATTACCGTCGTTTGACTTCGGAAGCGCCTGGATGAGCAATGGTGGCGGCGAGCAATGGGTGTCGGTCGATCTTGGCAATCGTGCTGAAATCTCCGAGGTAATATTGAACTGGATAGAAAAGCCTAAGTCGGGACAGATAGAGTTTTCTGACGATGCTGTGGAATGGACAGGCGTCGCACCTCTGACAGCATCGGATGAATCTCTTACCGATACAATAGCTGTGGAAGGCAAGGCCAGATATGTGAGGGTGCTGATGAGCGAACCAGGAAAGACCGGACGTTATGTGCTGAGCGAAATGCAGGTTATGGGTCGCGGTGGAGTAGTGGCTGTTCCGAAGCATGTTGCAGGAGACATGTCGCATAACGGTAAACGTGAGTATTCACTCAACGGTGGCGCCTGGAGACTCGCACGTGCGTCGGAGGTAAATGGCAATGGTGAGATGATATCGCAGCCCGGTTTTGATGATGCATCGTGGATTGTCGCTACAGTACCAGCAACAGTTTTGTCGAGTTATATCAACATCGGTGCAGTGCTGAATCCGAATTTTTCGGACAATATGTTCTGTATCTCGGAGTCGTATTTCAACAGCAATTTCTGGTATAGAACCGAGTTTGATTTCACACCTTCGGATAATGGAGAGCGTGTGTTTCTGAATTTCGACGGAATAAACTGGAAAGCGAATGTGTTTCTTAACGGAAAGCGCATCGACCGTATAGAGGGGGCTTTTATCCGCTCAAAGACAGATGTCACCGATTTGCTTAAACCTGGAATGAATGTGCTCGCAGTAGAGATAGAGAAGGTGGCACATCCGGGCGCAGTAAAAGAAAAAAATATAGAAACGACCGATTTCAACGGTGGTATGCTGGGTCTTGACAATCCGACGTTTCATGCTACAATCGGCTGGGACTGGATCTCGACCGTAAGAGGACGTAACATAGGTATATGGAATGATGTCTATCTGACAACGGCCGCAGATGTGACTCTTCTTGATCCGGTGGTGACATCTACTCTGGCATTCGGCGCCGACACGCTGGCAACTATGAAGCCTTGCGTTATTGTCGCCAACCATGCGCAAAAAGAGATTACGGGCACTTTGTACGGATGGATAGGTGATATCAAGTTTGACCGGGAGCTTACTCTCGCTCCTATGGAGGAGACAGAGGTATGCTTCATGCCAGATGAGTATGCCGTTCTGAAAGAGCAAAAGATGAATCTGTGGTGGCCTTTGGGATATGGCGAGCCGAATCTCTATGACGCAGGATATGAATTTGTAGTCGGAAAAAATGTCGCCGACAAGATCAGTTACAATGCCGGTATAAGGGAAATGACGTATACTGACACTATGACGTGTCTTAAACTGTATGTCAACGGAAAACGTTTTATTCCGCTCGGAGGCAACTGGGGTTTCAGTGAACACAATCTCAATTATCGCGGCCGAGAGTATGATATTGCTGTGAAGTATCACAAAGATATGAACTTCAATATGATCCGTAACTGGGTCGGACAAACGGGTGATGAGGAATTCTATGAGGCATGTGACAGGCACGGAGTTATGGTTATGCAGGATTTCTGGCTTGCCAATCCTGTAGACGGACCAAATCCAGGTAATGAGGATATGTTTGTGGACAATGCCGTGGACTATGTGAAGCGTATACGCCGTCATCCTTCAATCGCATTTTATTGCGGGCGCAATGAGGGAGATCCGACACCTACTCTTAATGCCGCTTTGGAATCAACAGTGGCGGCATGGAATCCGGGATTGCTTTATATCCCAAATTCGGCCGATTACGGACTGACAGGTCACGGACCTTATGGTGCCGAGGCTGACTCGACTTATTTCGCAATCCAGACCGGCAAGTTCCACAGCGAGCGCGGACTGCCCAATGTTATGACGCCAGAAGGACTTAAGCGTACTTTCGGACCTGAGATCCCCTGGCCTCAGGACGATCTGTGGGGACAGCATGACTATACACAGAAGGGCGCACAGCGCGGAGCTTCGTTCAACAAGATCCTTGAAAGTAAAATCGGTATGCCTGACGATGGCGAAATGTTCGGCAGGATGGCTCAGTGGGAGAATTATGATGCCTATCGTGCAATGTTCGAGTCATCGCAGACCGAGCGTATGGGGCTGGTGATATGGATGAGCCATTCATGCTGGCCGAGTCTGACGTGGGATACCTATGACTATTATTTTGAGCCAACAGCAGCATTTTTCGGCAGTAAGAAAGCGTGTGAGCCATTACACGTGCAATGGAATCCGCTGACTAAATATGTTCAGGTCGTAAATATTGCCTCGGGTACTATCGACAATCTTTCGGTGGAGGCAAAAGTGCTTGGCATCGATGGAAAAGAGGTGGAAAGCAAGTCTGCATCCATATCTTCTACATCAGATACAACAGAGGATGTTTTCAAGATCAGTTGTCCTGCTGACATTACCTCTCCTCTGTTTCTTCGTCTTACATTGAAAAAGGGTGATAAACTTTTAAGTGAGAACACATATTCATGGGGAGCGCCGTCGGACGGACTGAAAGCTCTGATGGATCTTCCGGAAGGTAATGTGGATGTGTCGGTGGCAAAATCCAGCCAGACATCGAGCAGTGTGACACTTAAAAACAATGGCAGCACAGTAGTGCCGCTTGTAAGGCTGAACCTTAAAGGGAAAGACGGTGATCAGATTCTTCCGGTGGATTATTCCGATAACTATTTCCATCTTATGCCCGGTGAGAGCCGCACGGTCGATATCTCATGGCAAGACCATGATGCAAGAGGAGAAGATGCAGTCGTAGAAATATCGGCATTGAATCTTAGACCTACTGATACTTCTTTATAATGCTTTCCGGGAGATAAATTTTTATCTCCCGGAAAACATTTTGGCAAAATGGTGTGTTTTTTAAGTACAAAATCAAACATAAAATTATTGCCATGAAACAACAGGAAGTAATAACAACAGCTATCGTAGCCGCTCTTGGCGGTATGGTCGCCGGAGCAGCAATAGCGCTCCTGTTCGCTCCTAAAAAGGGTGAATCTCTCAGAAGTGATATCAAGCAGTTTCTTAAGAAAAAAGGACTGGTGCCCAAAGATCGAGAACTTGATGAGCTGGTGGAGGAGATCGCCCAGCAGATGAGATGAATATAACCCCTAAAAACAGAACAGACTATGTGTAAGGTTGGAGCTTTTGTAGGAGGCGCGATTGCCGGCGCTGCAGTCGCTTTGCTGCTTGCCCCTGAAAAAGGGGAAGATATGCGTATGCGTATCAAGGATGTCTTGAAAAAGTATGGTGTTCTTGCCTGTAACAATTGTGCCGACAATGTCGACCATATCGCGGCGGAACTTGCATCTGAAATCAAGAAGATCTGACAAGACTGAGCAGGTATCTGTAGGACTCCGGCAGTAATCCGGTAGTATAATCCTGTTGACGTCCTATTAAATTCATCACATAAAGATATGAGCGTATCAACAAATAATGTATCTCTGTTTGAGAGTCTCAGGAATCTCTTTAAGCTGTATGTGGCTGATGCCAAGCTGTCTATGGCGCAGAAGCTCAGCCATGCACTGGCGGCTACAGCAATTCTGTTTGTCGGAGCGATGCTCGGGCTTGGAGCGATGCTGTTTCTGACTTTTGCGCTGCTTCTGTATCTGAGCAAGTTTTTAGGACTTGTTTACGCATCAATGGCGGTGGCTGGGATATATGCTCTTTTGATCGCTCTGATAGTGATGTTCCGTCGTATTCTTGTAGATGATCCTATTACGAGGATGGTTACAAGTCTCATGCTTGATGCACCTGAGCCAGAAGCATCTGAAACTTCAACTTCAATAACAAAGACAAACGAAAATGAAGGAAACTGAAGGCTGGAGGGGTTATACGCGGCAGGAACTCCAGGTGAAACGTGCGGTCAATACTGTGCGTTTGGAGGTTGCGAAGGAAAACTTTGCGCAGAGGTTGTCAGGTAATGGAGAATCTTCTACCAAAAAGTTAGGATCGTTTCTTTTTAATAATCCTGCGATACTTCTACGCACTATCACGATAGGATCGACAGTATTCTCAATTTACCGGAGACTGTTCGGTCGGAGATAATGACACTTATGACAACAGAGGCGCTGCAATGATTTATTTGTAGCGCCTCTGTCGGTTATTATCGTTCAATTGAAAGTAGAGACTCTTTAACCGATATACCACCTGCATATCCTCCAATACTGTTGATCCCTGTAACGCGATGGCATGGTATTATTATGCTCAACCTATTTGCTCCTATGGCATTTGCAACGGCTCTGACAGCTTCAGGATGTCTTGACCGAAATGCTATTTCGCTGTAGCTTTGTGTTGATCCATAGGGGATTTCTGATATGGCACTCCATACATCGGTCTGAAAATCGGTGCCTGTGAAAAGTAGTGGGATATCAAAAGAAATGCGTCGGCCTTGGAAATATTCGTCGAGTTGGGATTTGGCCATAATCATGACAGGCGTTTTTTTCCAATCTATTCCGGTTTTTAACCGACGGGCTACAGAGGCTATAAATTCAGCGCTATTCCTGCGTGAAGCCCAGTCACATAGTACAAGCCGGTCGTCGAAAGAACCGAGTAACAGGATGCCCAGAGAGGAATTATAGCGTGAAATGCAGATGCTCATCGGGCTTGGGAAATATGCTCCAGAGCGTTTGCCAATTGATCGGGGCATGATGTAGGCTTGGCACCGCAACGTATTCCACGCAGCTTGCCAATAACCTCGTTGATTTCCATTCCTCTGACAAGTGTTGCTATGCCAATAAGGTTGCCATGACATCCGCCTGTGAATTTCACGTCGCATACACGGTTGCCTTCGACTTCTATTTCAATGCTTCGAGAGCATGTGCCTTGTGTCGTATAAGTATATTTCATAGTAAAATCAGATGTTTTCTAATATTATGCAGTAGGAATTTTCCCAAGATTGGCCCGGTGCAATGCGGTTGGTGTATTCGCGATCGGCAAAATCGCCGTTGTATCCGACGCGGTCGCAACGTCCGTACCATGGCTCTATGCAAATGAATGGCGCACCAGGTTTTGACCATAGCCCAACAACCGGAGCTGTAAAAAGCACTGTCATGTAGGGTTGCTTTTGGGCACTCAGGATGCTGACGCGGTGCAATTGCTTGTCGCCAATCACCAAAGCGTCTCTGTCAAACAGGTCGGGAGTGATTGGAAGCATACCATCGGCATCAAGGTCAAGTGGATATTTTCGGTCACCCAGACATCCTTTGGCTTCTATAAGCTCATAGGTCAGGTCGATGTTGCGATCAAATGCAAGGTATCCGTTCAGATCATTTGCTTTAAATTGTCCTGACGGATAGTAGAATGCCGGATGTGCCCCTATCTGAAAAGGCATTTCGTGACCGGTATCAAGGTTTGTCACTTTCCATAAAATAGTAATCCGTTCGTCGATAAGAGTATAACTTATCTCAAGTTCAAATCTGAACGGAAACAGCTGCAGAGTGTCCTCATTGTGCCTGAGCCGGAATGAAAGTGTTGATTCATCGTTATTGTCGACCGGATCAAACCGGCAGTCTCTGGCAAAGCCGTGTTGTCCGATCTCCACTTTCTTACCGCCGTAATTCACGATACCGTCCCATGCTTTTCCTACAATCGGAAAGAGCACTGGCGAACGTCGGTTCCAGAATGCATGATCACCTTGCCACAAGTATTCGTGTCCGGTTACGTTTGACTTTATGCTTTGTAGTTCTGCGCCATCGGCAGAAACTTCTACAGTCAGAAGATTATTTCTAAGTTGCATGGGCTGGCTATCAGTTAGGTTTTACAAAGATAATTATAGAAACTGCGTAATCAAAAAAAGAGAAGTCGAGCTTCAGTAATGAAGCTTGACTTCTCTTTTATAGGATAGCCGCCCCGGAGGACGCGATGAAACTCCGAGAAGACAGGATTTGAGTGCCTGTTATCCTTTGTAATCTGCCATGTGCAGGAGGCCTAAACCTTGTGCAACCACATCAAGGATGTGGCGGAGCCCGCCATCGGACAACACAGCTTGTCTCGGTATTTCAGAATAATTTGAAGAGTTCCCCAATCAACTCCGGTGCGGCTGAATTTTCAATGTTCTCTCTTATCCGTTTTTGAATTTATAACGCGAATATAGTTCTCTAAGTTCAATTATGCAAATTCTCACAGTCGATATTATAATGCGTGTAAAATTTAACAGGTACAGTGTACTTTCATTGAATATTGCTGTTTTCAGCAAAAAGAGCCGGGGTTATCCGTATATTTGACTCAAAGAATTGTCTTCGCCACCGCGCACCACATGCTTCTCATGACGATCGCTATTCTTTTCATCGAATATTCTTCGTATATTTGACTCAAAGAATTGGCTTCGTCACCGCGCACCATGCTTCGCATGACGATCGCTATTCTTTTCATCGAATATTCTTCGTATATTTCAATAACCATAAGAATAACTGATATGAAGCAGATTTGGGTGGGTCCGGGATATCAAACTGTATGGCTTAAAGACTTTTTATGATCATTGAGTTGGCTTTGTCGATAACGGTCGTATCGAGAGATGCAAGATAGATGCGCGTGGTGGTCTCTGAGTCATGTCCCATGCCTTCGCTGATAATGCTCAGCGGGATGCCTTTTGCTTTGGCTGCTGATGCCCAGCTATGGCGGGCGCAATAGAGTGTTAACGGAGACGTTATTTTTATCATTGCGGCTATCTTTTTGAGCTGCCGATTGATGCTGTATGATTTATATCGGTAAATCTGTCGTTCGTTGATAGCGTTTACAGTGATTATCGGGAGAAGATATCGTGTCGGATTTTCGGGATATTTGTCGAGTATTTCCTGCATTTCTTTGGTCCATGCGATTTTCAGAGGCTGTCCGGTCTTACGTCGTCGATAATATATATGGTTGTCGGTAAGATCGGTTTTACGCAGAAAAGCCATGTCAATAAAGCTCATCCCCCTGAGAAAGAAACTCATCAGAAACATGTCGCGGGCATAGTCGGCCGGAGTTGTAGGCGGCAGATCGAGAGCCTTGATTTTTTTCATCACAGTCAGAGGCAATGCCCGTTTCATGGTTTTTTCAATACCGGTATAAACTCGCCTGAACGGGCTTCGGTTATCGATAATGTTATCCTGCACGGCACGGTTGTATGTGGCACGGAGTATGCGCATATAGAATGATGTCGTGTTGGGGGTGTTTCCTTTTTCCTGAAGGTGTGCTTCAAATGATTCAATCAAATCGTGTGTTATGGCATCCAGCATTATATCTTCGCCCATACGGAATTGTTTGAAACGGTTAAGTGTAGTCTTGTATGTCTCGGCTGTGCGTGTCTTGTTGCGACTTTTGAGTGAGGCAATGATCGATTCCATGTAGTTGAAGATAGAGTATAGTCCAGTGTATCGCCGAAACTCATCAATTATGTCACCGGAGGTGTAGACGGAGCCTTTGCTGTCGAGTATTCGCGCGATTCTTTCAAGACGTTCTATGTCACGGTGTATTTTTTCTTTTGTGTCGATGTGATTGAATTCCGATTTATGCACTTTGTAACCTGTGGGTAAATGACGCACTTTGCGTTCGTGGATAATTCGATAATAAACAGTGCCTTTTTGTCCGGAAACGGTGGATGGACGAAATATCGCTTTTATACTTGCCATGATGAAAATAAGTTTTTAAGTTATTGTACCTTTACAGTCGTGACAGGAGTTCTTGTTGAACCTGCCTTATTGAAACTGTCATATCGCTGCAATGTTAAATAAAATCGTAATCCGGTGTGTATTTGTCTTTATTATGGTTCATTATGGTTTTGCCGCGTATGCGGCGGATGATGCCAGACCTGACAGTGTGATGCGCCTGCAGGCTGATGACTTTCTTCGGTCAATGCCAACCGGTCTTCAGCAGCTTCAGTCATCGGCTATCGTCAAGGCCATAAGCGGTGATACGGGTGACTTGGAGCGTGTGAGGGAATCGCGCAATACAGTTCAGCAAATTTCAGAAAATGTGACGGCGCGGATGCTTTCTACAGATTATCGTCTTTATGAGCACAAAGACAGGGCAGACAGGCTTCAGCCATTGCTCATATATTTTCATGGCGGAGGGTGGACATTCGGCAGTATCAACAGTTGCGCACGTTTCTGCAATGCCATGGCGGCTACGGGTGAGGTAAAGGTCCTGGCCGTAGATTATCGTCTTGCTCCGGAGCATCCGTTTCCGGCGGGACTCGACGACTGCCTCGCCGCGCTTGACTATGCTATTGACAATGCCTCGTCGCTCAACATAGATCCGGAGCGTATAACAGTAGGAGGTGACTCATCGGGCGGTAATCTTGCTATCGCGCTTGCTTTGTCGGCGTGTCGGCCTGGTGTGCCGGAGTCTCTGTTGCTGTTTTATCCGGTCACTAAGGCTTTTGCCGATGGCTCTGCGTCGTGGCTGACCTATGGATCGGGTTATGGCCTTGACGCTGAAATAATGGAGGTTTTCAACAGTGCCTATACAATAGGTTCTGATCCGCGTGACTGTCGTATCAGTGTAGGGTTATGCGACAGCCAGACGCTGTCGGTGCTTCCCCGCACGCTTCTTGTCGCAGCCGGCCGCGATATTCTGAGTGATCAGGGTAAAGAATTCGCGCAAAAGTCATGCGGCAGAGTCAAACGAGTGGAGTTTCCGGAGGCCGTGCATCTTTTTATAACTGTTGCTGGCCAGGATTGCGCTTTTGACAAGGCTGTGACGCTGTCGTTGAGTTTTATTACGGATGTGTGCTCCGGAATAGACTGAATGTATTGTTGTATAAGGTGTGTTTGCATTGATATATGTGAGATGACTGTATAGTCGGCGCAAGATGTTAAAAAAACAGAAAAAATAGATTAGGTTAAATTTATATATTGTTGTAAATCAACGATATATCATGGGGGGGGGTAAATGTCATTTTTGCCCGTTGTACGGAATGTCACGATGGTATAATTTTACATTGGAGTACACGATTTTCGGGTATGGAAAATGAATGTAATGCAGTGAATTTTCAGAAGCGTTTTGCACTTATCGGAGCAGCCGGATATATTGCTCCCAGACATTTTAGAGCGGTAAAAACGTTGGGACATAACATGATTGCCGCACATGATGTTTTTGACAGTGTGGGGGTGATTGACAGCTATTTTCCTGAGGCGTTGTTCACAACCGATTTTTCGGAGTTCATGTATCGGATACGTAAGGAAAAGGCAGATTATCTTACTGTGTGCACTCCAAATGACATGCATTGTCCGCACTCGATTGCCGGACTTGAGGCCGGTGTCGATGTGATCTGCGAGAAGCCGCTGACGCTTACCCTTGACGAGCTTGAGCGTATGAATATGTCCCAGATTGAAACCGGACATAATATATGGACTATATTGCAGCTGAGACTTCATCCGGAGATCGTCAGACTAAAAAAGATGATTGAGGAAGGCCGCGACGATGTTCGTTATGATGTTGATCTTGCTTACATAACACCGCGCGGAAAATGGTATGGGGCATCGTGGAAAGGAGATGAGAAGAGAAGCGGAGGACTTGCAACCAATATAGGGGTGCACTTTATCGATATGCTTCATTGGGTGTTTGGATCAGCCTGTGAAATAATAGTGCATCATGTGTCGCACGATTGTGTCGCCGGTTTTATGGATCTGGAAAAGGCCAGGGTAAGATTTTTTCTCAGTATAAATCCGGATTATAAGCCTGCGGATGCCGGAGGGGACCGCATGTCGGCTTACCGACAGATTGTAATCAATGGGGAAAGTATAGATTTTACCGGTGGATTTACCGATCTTCATACTCTGAGTTACGCCCGTATAATCGACGGAGAGGGATTTTCTATCGATCAGGCGAGGGCGGCTGTAAGCACGCTGGAAGTATTGCGCAATGCAAATGCAATGCCCTTGAAAGGGGAGTGTCATCCACTTGCCTTGAAGCTGAGAACTCTAAAGGGGTGCTGAAATGTCGGAAGCGGAAAAGATACAGATGGTCGACCTGTATGGCCAATATCTCGGTATGCGTGACGAGATTGACAATGCCATAAGCAATGTCATTGCATCATCGTCGTTTATAAGAGGTGATGAGGTTAAACGGCTTGAAGGTGAACTTGCGGATTTTATAGGCGTGAAACATGCGGTTACGTGTGGTACCGGAACTGATGCTCTCATGCTGTCGCTTATGGCGTCGGGACTTGAGCGTGGCGATGAGGTGATAATGCCTGCGTTTACGTTTGCAGCTGTCGCTGAGGTCGTTCTGCTGCTTGGCGGAGTGCCGGTGTTTGCCGATGTCGATGAGTCGACTTTCAACATTGATCCGGAGAGCGTGGACCGTATGGTGTCGGCACGAACCAAGGCTATTGTGCCTGTGCATCTGTTCGGACAGCCTTGTGACATGGTATCGTTGACTGATATCGCCGCCCGTAACAATCTTGTTTTGATAGAGGATAATGCACAGTCGTTTGGCGCGGTATGCAGAATGCCGTCGGGGCATGATGTCTTTGCCGGAGCTGTGGGAAATATAGGATGCACGTCGTTTTTCCCATCGAAAGTGCTTGGCTGTTTCGGTGACGGGGGAGCGGTTTTTACCGATGACGATAAGTCGGCTGAACTTATAAGGGCTTTGGCCAACCATGGCCAGTATAAAAAATATACTCATGAGTATGTCGGTGTGAATTCCCGTCTGGACACGCTGCAGGCCGCTGTGCTCAGGGCAAAGTTGCCTCATGTGCCGCTGTGGATCGAGTCCCGTCGCGCAGCTGCCAAATATTATACTGAAAATCTTATGGATGTGCCGCAGATAAAGCTTCCGGCGGAAATGCCCGAAAGCACACATGTCTATCATCAGTACACTCTTAGGGTTTCTCCCGAATCAAGAGACGGACTCAAGGATGCACTTGCCGCAGCCGGCATACCATCGATGATATATTATCCATCGGCACTTTTCGAACAGCCGGCCTATCGAGACAAATGTTTGCGTGATCCGATGGCCGACAGCTGTCAGATTCTGACACGTTCGGTTTTGTCGTTGCCTATGCACAGTGAGCTTACACATGAGCAGCAGGATCGTGTGATCGAGGCTGTGAAATTTTATTTTTCAGATAAAGATTAAAATCTCGATGAAAGATACATTCATACATCCTACGGCGATAGTCGATGATGGTGCAGTGGTGGAACCGGGTTGTCGTATATGGCATTTTTCACATATAATGGGAGGCGCCGTGCTGGGGGAGTGCTGCAATATCGGACAGAATGTGTTTATCGCATCGGGAGTCAGACTCGGTAGAAATGTGAAGATACAGAATAATGTGTCGGTATATGCTGGAGTGATTTGTGAGGATAATGTGTTTCTTGGGCCGTCGTGCGTTTTCACGAATGTGAAAAATCCGCGAAGCGAGATATCACGGCATGACAGCTACGCAAACACAATCGTGCGGCATGGGGCGACAATCGGAGCCAATGCCACAATTGTATGTGGTGTGGAAATCGGAAAATACGCACTTGTAGGCGCCGGAGCGGTGGTGACCCGTCCGGTGCCTGAGTATGCGATAGTTGTGGGTAGTCCGGCCCGGTGTGTCGGATGGGTGTGCCGTTGTGGCTGCCGTCTGGAGTTTGACGAGAATGGTGTCGCCGAATGTGCAGAGTCGGGCGACAGATACAAAAAAATCAATGGACTTGTGTATGCGTCACACTGATGAAAACATATATTCCGAACTTGTAGGCCGCAGGGCTTCTCTGGCGGTAATCGGCCTTGGATATGTCGGTCTGCCGGTGGCTATCGAGTTTGCAAAGCATTTTAATGTAATCGGTTACGATATAGACCGTAGCCGTATCGATAACCTGTGTGATGAATTTGGTGAAAGCAGTGCCTCTTTGAAATTCACTTATAGTGAAGATGACTTGAAAGCTGCATCATTTTTTGTGATTGCGGTGCCGACACCGGTCGATAATGACAGAAAGCCGGATCTGAGACCGCTGCTTGATGCAACACACACAGTCGGACGCAATATGTGCCGAGGCAGTCATGTGGTATATGAGTCAACGGTATATCCCGGATGTACCGAAGAATATTGTGTACCGTTGCTTGAGCGGGAGTCGGGGCTTGTGTGCGGCGTGGATTTTAAGGTCGGATATTCCCCGGAACGCATTAATCCCAACGACAGGGCCCATTCGATTGTGAATACGGTTAAAATAGTGGGTGCATGCGATGAAGAGGCTCTGAATTGCATTGCAGATGTTTACGGGATGATTGTTTCGGCGGGTATGCATAAGGTCTCTTGCATAAAGGTTGCAGAAGCCGCCAAAATACTCGAAAACGTACAGCGCAATATCAATATTGCCTTGATGAATGAGGTATCAATACTGTTCTCAAAGGCCGGTATAGATATGGCAGAGGTCGTTGGTGCCGCCTCGACAAAATGGAATTTTATGGATTATGTGCCGGGTCTGGTAGGCGGACATTGTATACCGGTAGACCCACTCTATATTGTTTCGATGGCAGAAAAACATGGTGTTGAAATGCCACTGGTAAACACGGGATGTGCCATAAACGACGGTATGCCTGCCTATATTGTGAGGTCAGTCATGAACCGTATTGTCGGAGGGAACCCTGTCAGGGCACTTATCATGGGGGTCGCATTCAAGGAAAACATAGGCGATATACGAAATTCTCTTGCGGCCCAAATAGCAAGGTTGCTTGAGGCTGCGTCGATCGAGGTGGATATCATGGATCCCTATGCCGATTCCGGCATGGTCGAGGAGATGTATGGACTGAAATTAAAATCAGAGCCTTGCGCACCTTATGACCTTATAATCGTTGCTGTGGCCCATGACTGCTATGCTTCGCTTGACGATAAGTACTTCAGATCGATCGCGAGAAATGAAAACACGTTGTTGGCTGATGTGAAGTGGGCATATAAAGGCAGGATCACTTCGCTGAAATACTGGAGTCTTTAGTGGCGCCTACGTGTCTGGCAAGGTGGTCAAGCAGGATGTGAGTCTGGTTCCGACGAGTGTATTGCCGTATCTTGTCCCAGTTCCGAGGTAGTACCTCATGTCTTTGCCACATCCCGTAACATTTTAGAATCAGGCGTTTGATTCCATCGTTATCAGACTCGTCGACAACGAACCCCGAGTTGGTTTCGGCAATCAGAGCGGCGGCTACATCGTTGCAGTCATACAATGCAAGAATCGGCTTGTTAGTCGCGAGATAATCAAATAATTTGCCGGAATATACACCTTTGCGTCCTGATGGGTGCATCATGACTAACACATCGGTGCCTGTAGCTGAAACTTTTATGGCTTCGTCGTGAGGAAGTTCGTCGATAATGGTTATATTGCGGGTCATATTTTCAGGCACGAATGCCATTATTCTGCTGTGAGTCAGGTCTCCGCCGATTATTTTTATATTGAAATCGGGAGGAAGCAGACGCTCGTCAAGTAATTCCGAACATGCACGAAACCATTTGTCGGGAAAACACTGTCCATAAAAATTTCCAACATAGGCCATTGTGAATTGTGGCTGGAAGTTTATATCGAGTATTTCGTCATAGTCATAGCCGTTTCTCACTTCCAGAAACCGGTCATGCCTGCACATTGATTTGAAACCGTCGATCAATGGGGCTGACACGGATACTACAACGTCGGCTTCGTTAAGTATCATTCGTTCACGATATTCCATGCGCCTAACGTTTGACGGACTCAGTAATGGATTTTTAGACATTTCGTCGCGCATGTCGGCCACCCAGTAAAAATTATGTCCATGCCGGCGCAAGGATAGTGTGATCATGTGGGCCGACAGATCTCCGAATGAACTTAATATGACGTCATAATTATTGTTCGAGCATAATTTTCTCGCTCTTTTTAAAGCTTTTGTTTTCCAAAGATATCTGGCTTCGTAGAAGAAGCGGTGCTGCAAGTAAATAAAAATACGTTTCAGCCTCCATTTCTTTTTTTGTATAATGCATTCTTTCAGATATGAATCGGTCATTACGGGATCTTTCACGTAATGGACTTCGCATCCGTTCCATTGTGTTGTCTCATCGCGCTCACCATCGGTGAGAACGGTCACATCATGGCCTGCAAGACTGAAGTATTTTGCAAATGCATTAAGACGGAAAGCTGCAATGAGATTCTGAGGGAAAAAATACCTTGTTATGATCAGAATTTTCATGCTTTCAGTAATCTAAAAAGTTTTATCCGTCTTAATTTTCTTTTCAACAGGACCAGAGAATGGGCCGTACTGTGTAATCCTATGCGGTATAATATAAAAAACATTCTGTGTTGCCATCTTGCGCCTTTAAGGTTCCATGGACTGTCGGGCCACAGTCCGGAAAGATCTTTCCACAACCGGGGATCGGTATATTCAAGCAACAGCAATCGGTTTAGAGAGACAACAATGTCGACATCTTCGGCATAACATGTGGTTTTTACAAATTCAACAGTTGAGTCTATTGCCATAATCAGGCTGTTGAGAGCTGTAGGTGTCAGTCCTTTAGCGGTGAAGGAATCGGGATTGTTGCAGTTATAGTTATATAAATTAATGTTTGTAAGATCTATGATTCTCTCAGCATGATAAACCAGCTTAGGGAAAACAGCAAGATCTTCTCCCATACCTATGCCATGATTGAACGTTATGCCACTATTGCTGAACAGGCTTGCATTATACAGTTTGAAGCATAAATTGTGATCCATTCTATGATGAATGACTTTGCGAAAATACAGGCGAGGGTTTTCCAGACAATCAGATACATGTGATTTATCGGCGCCGGCTTTGCCATAATCACGCTGAAATCTGTAAACAACCATATCGGCATTGTTTTTCTCGGCAGCCCTGACGCCGGCCTCTATGCCGTTTATGTCCAAAAGGTGATCATCGGGATCGACAAACATTACATATTTGCCATTGGCATGTCTAAGGCCGTTTTCCCTTGCTGCTGTAAGTCCTTTGTTGTGTCCGTGATGGATTATACGGGTATTTTTGCGGTCTCCAAGCAGTTTCTCGGCAATTCCTATAGAATTATCCGGAGTACCGTCGTCAATTATAACAAGCTCTATATCAGGATAGGTTTGCGACAGGATGCTCTCTATACAGCGTTGAATGTAATTCTCCACATTATATACCGGAATAATTACAGAAACCAATGGATTTGTATCGGCTAATGCAGCATTATTATCTGTAATGCGTCTTGACATAGGCGGATTTAAGTATGGCTATATAATTTTGAACAATTACAAAGTTAAGTAATTTGTCTGTAGAAACTCAGTTTCGGAAATTCTTTTTGCAGCGTGAAATTGTATCTTTGACTTTAGAAAATATAGGATGAGTTCTGTAGTTACTGAATTGGAGATGAGAATATCTTTTTTGTATGTATTTGCGGCTGCGTTGCTGGGCGGTTGTGTCGCCGACTCAAATAGAATACATCACTGTGAGACACCGGGGACCGGCTGTATCGGGCAGGACTCTGTAAAGGTCTGTCTCAGAACTTCGGAAGATCTCGGAAAGTTGCAGCTTAGGGTGTATGAGGGTGTTGTGGAGAACAGCATTGGCTGTGTGCTGTCGGTCTACGGCTATCAGCACAGTGGTGACGGTGTGTTTACAATCAGCATTATGAGGGATGACAATGAGTTGGAAACCGTTGATGGCAATCTTTATACACTTCGAGGTGAAAATGATGAGACGATATGGGAGTGCCGGAAGAGTGATGACGGGCAATCTTATTATTTTTTGAGAGAAGAAAGCGGTGACAGGATATTCATGGTACGTTACGGCAACTATTCCCGATTTTATCAGTTGGATCTTGTTTTGCATAAAGATTTGTCGAAATAAAGTGATATGGGTTTGACTGGCAGAATCAAAGGGATGTTTTTGCGGTCGGGGCATCAGACGGAAGAGGTTGTTGATGACGCACATTATGTACTTTATGAAAGCGTTGGCAAGGAATCGACGTCGAATGTCACCGAACAGCTGATAGCCGATTATGTCTACAATTTAAAGACGGGTTATATCGAGCTTACCAGATGCCGGCCGGTGATTACTGAAGCTGGGGAGTGTCATACGATTGTGTGGGGATATGATGGCGATGAGTGTGAAATGAGCGTATGCATTTACGTGAACTACAATGATGATATGCTTAGGTTCAAGTCGTCAGGAAAAATTGAAGCTGATGATGCTACGAGGATTTTTTTTGATTTCTTCAGCAACAGCATAGTTCCTCCACTTGATGACCGATGGGAGAAACAGCAACTGATCAAATCACCAGACGCTCCTTCACCTCTTGTTCTCTATATAGACCGTACACCTTTTAAACGATTTGATCAGGAGGATGTTATGGCTGCACTGCAGAAGGTTGAGCGTGGAGATTCAGAGAGTATGATGTTATATACGGGAGAGGATCTTGACGGATATATTGGAGTTTGCTTTAATGAAGATGGCTATGTGGTTGAGATCGAGGGTCTTTGTGGAGGAAAACTGCGTGTTTTCCGTGTCACGACGCCGTATGGAAGTCATGTAATACGCTGGCTGAATGATTATTATAATGAGCGAAAATTCCCGACTCTGACAGACGACTGGGAGGAAATCAAATGTTGAGATTGATTTATATAGCTTAAAATGAACGGAAAATATAGCAAAGAGGTGGCTCGCGCCATCGAGATGATATGGATGAGTTTTGACCCCGAAGAGATGCAAAAGGGGTATGAAATGCTTGAAAAAGCGGCTGAAAATGGAGATGCCGATGCATTCTGTTATCTTGCCCGTTGTAATATGGGGGAGGAGTATGTGTGGGACGGCGGTGGATTTGCGACCGACGAAGACAGGGCCTCACAGTTGTTGAAGCGCAGTATATTGCTTGGAAGCGCGTCGGGGGTGTTGTGTGCGTTGCGCAACGACAATCTGACTCCTTCGGTAGAGCGTGACATGCCATTCGGATCGCTTGCTGATGCTTTTGCCGAGATTTCCCGACAGGCAGAGTGTGGTGACGCTTTTTGCAACTATATGATTGCCAATGTGTATTTCTGGGGCGATTATATGGTAATCAACAAGGATTCGGTTGATGATTTTGAAGATGAGGAATCTTATCAGGCCTGGGCTTATCCGATTGCCGCCAAGTTTTACGAGCGGTCGTTTGACGCGGGTCTGACGGCAGGTTTCGGTAATTACCGCACAATTTATGAGTCGGAGCTCGGAGATATCGACACCGACTGTTATGAAGAATATTTTGAGCGTCTGGCCGACGGCAATGATCCGAGGGTGTGCAGCGACTATGGCAAATACCTTGAAGATGAATACGAGGATTGCGAGGAAGAGGTGTTCGGACGCTATCGTAAGGCTTATGACATGGGAGATATTCAATCGGCCTATAATGTAGCGGTGTGCTACGCCAACGGGTATGGGGTGGATGAAGATATCGATGAGGCTTTCAGGTATTATCTTATTGCCGCAAAGTCAGGTCATGCACGTGCTCAGTTTCAGGTCGGAAATTTTTATTTTGAAGGTCGCGGCAATATAACTCAGGATTATGCCAAAGCTTTTGTATGGCTCGCGAGGTCGTATGACAACAGTGATGAGGAGAACAGGTGGCAGCAGGCGGCCGAACTTGCCATCCTGCACCAGAACGGACTCGGGACGGTTCAGGATGATGAAATGGCCTTTAAGCGCCTTGCTGAAGTCGAGGATGTCATCGATGAAGTGTGGGAACCTCTTGATGCCATGGTGCTGAATGCGCTTGGTGTCGCCTATGCTTTCGGCCGCGGCACAGAGGCAGATATAGAAAAGGGCATAGGTTATTTCGACCGAGCCATCGAATATGGCTCGGAGGAGGCATCACGCAACAGGGCAAGATTTAAAAAATGGGTATTCGGTATCGGAGGCTGGAAACTCAGATAAAGTCTCGGACGTTATTGAAAGTTGGCAAGAAGCCACTCTTCGACCGCAGGCTGTGTAGTGTCTTTGAGCAGCACTGTGTTGTCAGGAGCAATCAGGTACATTACAGGCATGGCCGGAAGCGTGTAGATTTCGTTTTCGCTGACTTCTCCGTCTGGTGACATTCCGTTTATCCATGTGTCAGGCATTGAGTCACGGGCTTTCTGCCATATGTCCTTATCGCCGTCGGGATAGACGGCGATAACTTTTATAACACCAGCCTGTAGTGCGGCTGCAAGGATTTCCGACTGTTTCAGAGAGGTCATTATCTCATGGCAATGGCTGCATTCAGGATCATAGAAGACAATCAGGCGTACCTGGTTTTCAGATGCTTCACGATATAGCGATGTGCGCCGTCCCCGGTTATCGGTGAAGGCAAAGTCGGCGGCAGGTGTTCCACAACGGTTTTTGAGCACATCGGCGATCTGCGCCCTGACTCTTATACGACGTGTATCGTCGAGAAATTCTGACCGATCGATGGCCTGAAGAAACAGATAGTATGTTTCTTCATCCCGCATTGACGAGTTGGGGCTTGTGAGGAATCGTTCGGCAATTTCCATTACCCTGTGATATGCCTGCGGAGATACTTCGGCTTTTTTCATAAGGGCTTCCGCCGCATTTGCGGCATCGTCGTAGCCGGCATAAGGGAATGCCGACAGATATCCGGCAAAATTCTGCTCCATAAACCTGTCGTCATTGACGCGTGTCGTGTCGGAGAAATCCATGTTGTCCCAATAGTGCATTATCGTATATGCGGCAATCGCCTGTGATCCGACTACGGTCACAGGTACTTCAGGTATTAACAGATTGTCATCAGTGGCAGTTTTAATTTGGGTATGAGGTCTTGAATCAGAACCGTTGCCGGCGCATGACAAGGTCAATATCGTGCAACACAATGAGATAAACGCGTTTGTAAGTTTCATGATCAGGTGTTTTAGCTGTGCACAAAGTTATATCTTTTTTGATATGAGTACCAATAACAGGCAATAATCCGGCGCGAGTGTTAATAAATACTAAATAAGGGGGGGGTATTTTTAAATTGAGTTAACAGGTATTTGCACATATTTACTTAAAAAGTAAATTCGCGCCGGATTTGTATCAGGCATACTAATGTCTGGGCATATATGGTCCACCATGATCTGAGAATAATTTAAACTTGTCCCTAAGAGTAAGGGATAGATTTATAGGTAACTAAAACAATATGCAAACCAATCTTACATTCTTGTCAAGAATGAAAATTGCCTCTTGTTTTGCTTGCATCGTTCTCGCTACGATAAAAACAGAGGCAGGTGAGAGAATCACCAACGGCGACATGCCGTTATCTGGATCGCCATCAGCTGAGGCTGTGGTAACTTATTCGTCGACCGACACCATTGCAACCGACACATCATCGGTGCGCATTGTGGAGCATCCGAAATGGAATGTCGGTACCAATCTGCTTGAGTGGGTAGGTGTGATGCCTGATCTCAAGTACACTACATGGGGAGCCAATGTGTTTGGCGAATTTTATTTCAAGAAACAGTTTTCAGTAAGGTTTACAGCCGCCTATAGCGAACATCATTACGCTAAGGGGGAGAAGTTCCAAGGATTTACCTCTTATGTCCTCGAGCCGCGCTACTGGCTTAAGAAGGATGCCACATTCCGTGGATTTTTCGGAGGTATCTACGGACAACTCGGCGATTACAACGATATAGATCCCGAACGCAATTACACCGGCCATTTCTGGGGTACCGGTCTTTCAGTAGGTTATCTTTATCCTGTGTGGAAGGGTCTGGCACTGGAGTTCAATGTACGTGCCGGCTATCGTTCGACCGAGGTCAAGAAGTATGTCTACAATTCTGCCGGTGACCGCTGTCTGTGTCAGCGCATCGACAAGAACCAGTTTGTGCTTTCAGGTTTTGCCCTGAACGTTTCCTGGCGCTTCTAAAGAAAACAGGGTGTCCGCATCAGCGGTCCGCCAAAAAATATACCTGTGGTTCCTAAGCAAATGCTTCGGAGCTGCCGGTCGCTATATGCGAATCAAAATCAAACTATCAAAGTATACTTTCACCAATCCGCAGTTATGAAAAAATTTCTTTCTGTGCTGGCGCTGAGTTCGATGCTTGTCGGATTAGGCGCATGTTCATCCGAGGAGAATGGATCAGAAATTGAGGAGATCCACACCAACGGACGTGTATTCATCAAGCTCGACAACGTTGCAGGACCGTCCTCACGTATGACAGAGAATCCTAAGACTGAGTCGGACATCACTGAGTTCCATAACGGTTTCATTATTTTCGGAACACCGAAATCGGCTATCCGCAAGCACTATGAGATTGTAACCGATGCATCGCAGGCTGATCTGACCGATCACACAGTCCTTCTTGATGATCTTCGCAAGGGTAAGACTTTCGAGGGTGTTCCCGGTGATGTCACCAATGTGGCTATCGTGGCAAACGTATCGGAGGAGGAGCTCAGCGCAGCAGAGTTCCACAACGGAACAATCCGCTTCCACACCGACGTTCTCAATAAGGTGATTTATCTCAAAAACCAGTATGCCGACAACATGAGCCATGTAGCTCTCTATGACATGAAGCAGCTCACAAGCACCGGCAAGGGCATGATGGGCGCCGCTCTTGAGATGAAGCCTATGTGTGCGCGTATCGAGATCGACAAAATCACTCCCGGTCCCGACGTGGTCGAATACACTATCGAGGGTATCGGCCTTGCAGGTTTCTATGACAGAATGGCTATCAGCCAGCTGTCGAACCGCGATTACTGGACAGCTCCCGACTATGACGCCGCTGATCCTGCCGTCGAGCTCCATGAGTTCTTCAAGTCGTGGCCTTATCTTGTGAACTATGATATAAGAGGCGTTGAATCGACAGTAGGCGAAGGCGCTTCGGCCAAGAAAATCACAACTTTCTATCCTACCGAAGAGGGAAAGTCATGGGTATATCCTTTCTTCGCCAAGTCGGAGATTCGTGAGGACAACGAACACTATGGTCTCCGCCTTATCGTGAAGGTTTCGAACCTGAAGGTTTATCTGAAAAACGAAGACGGCGACAAGCAGCTCGTCGACGTAACCAAAAGGGATAAGGATAATGGAGTAAGCGATGAAAAAGCCGGTATCCGTTACCTTAATATCAACGGTTTCGTAGAGGATTACCACAACACCCAGTCGGCTGCTATCCAGTTCTACAACGGATATGTCTACAAGGTTCAGAGCTTTGAGATCACTACCCAGAATCTTTCTGACAAGATCATGCCGGCCGATATGAACGTAAATATTTCGGTATCGGTTAAGCCTTGGGTTATCAAAAAGATATATCCTCAGATCTAACGAGACACAGCCACATGTCAAAAGTATTTTATAAACTGTTTGTCCCGGTGCTGCTTACGCTTCTTTGCCCGGCCTGCATAACTGAGGTCGACGTTGGAGCGTGCAACAATACGGTGATAAGTTTTGAAAATCTCGTTGACGGCAATGATGAGTTCAAGGACAATATCGAGACTGTAACCTATGTCATCTATGACAGCGAGGGCAAGATCGTGTACCAGAAGACTCTCAGTGCCGATGAGCTGGATGATTTTCAGGGCTTGAAGGTGCGTCTGCCGGAGGCCGGGCATTACCGTGTTGTCGCCTGGGGCAACTATGACAGCAGCAACAGCCAGATCGGTCCGACAGGCAAACCGGGAGAGAATCAGATTGTGATCAACGGCAATGATCCGTCGTCGTTTGACAATCTTTACCTCGGCACACTGGATTTTGATCTTCCAAGTGTAGACGGCCGTCATGAGTGGACTCTCGATATGAAACCGCAGGTTGTCGAGATCGACGCAGTGATCAAATCGGAGCTTCCCGATGCTGACCAGGTCTATGAGATAAAAGTAGGTCCGCTTCCCAACGGTATCACGAGCGGGGGTGAGATTATCGGAGATGATGATACTTACTACACCGGTTCATTCACAGTGGGTGAGGACGGCAAGATCGAGTCAACGGTCAAGCTTCCTCCCTTTGATGAGAATACCGATGCGGTGATCCAGATTATCAACAAGGAAACCGGAGAGGTTGTATCCGAGATCAAACTTTCGGATTATCTTAAGGAGAACGGCCTTCCCGGAGGCGGTGACGACGATAACAAGAAGCCGGTTATCGATATCGAAATTTCGGTAAGCGGAACTGATGTCTCGATCACATTCCCCGGATGGAAGCCGAAACCGGTATATCCGAGCATTTAACTTTAAAAGAATTAAGGAAATGTTCAGAAAAATACATAAACTGCTTGCAGCAGCCTGCGGGATACCGGTGATGATGTTGTGTTCATGCCAGAACGATAGTCCGAAGGATGTGAACGACGGCGGAGTCCTGGTTACATTCCAGACCCGCAGTCCGCGTGCGGTCGACGCAGACGGCAGCACGTTGAACGAAGACCTCACGATTCATGAGGGCATGATCCTTGTCTACAATGAAAAGGGTATCTATGAGGGCGGCGATAAGATCGATCCGGCAAGCAAGCAGGTGGCATTGCGCCTGCCGGCAGGCAAGAAGCGTATTGTCGCTGTAGCTAATCCCTCGGAGGCGATGCGAAATGTAATCGCAGAGTACAAGAGAGAGCCTATCAGAGACGAGCTCGGCAATGTGAAGACCTACAAGGGAGACACTATCTGGACCAACATCAAGCCGAAACATTCGGAGTATAACACACTTGCCGGCGCTCTGTCGCTGTCGAAGGATTATCTTGACAAGGTGCAGCAGAGCCGTCGTAATTTCATGGTCTACGACAGTATCGTGAACCTCGACAATGAGGATGTGACGGTGACGACCTATAAGGAGCTTCGGATGATCGCTCCCATAGCACGTGTCGATCTTCATGCCCGTGTGCTGGTCAATGAGCAGGAAAATGACAAGAACCGTGTGCAGGACGCCGCAATACGCGTGAGCAATACAAGCGCGTCGCTGAAATGGGATCTTTCACGTCCTGATACCAAGACCGACACTGTGATAGCTTCGTTTAAGGGCATCAGCGACAAGATGACTATCGCAACGACCCGTGATGAGATTTTCGGCGACTGGGTAATGGAGAATGTGAAAGAGGACTCTCCTATAGCATCTCTCTATACTTACCACACCGGAGTCCAGGCAAAACTGGAGATCGGTCTCCGTTTTGAAGGCGGTGCCGATTATGACTGGTATGAGATCGATATGGCAGAGCTTCTCGGCGAATCGTACAAGGGACTTGAGGCAGGACATCTTTACCAGCTCTTCATTACGATTTACCCTGACCGTCTCGGCAAGATTATTGTCGATGCGTGGATTCCATCGAATTTTGATTTCACAATCGGATGATTCGTGCGTCCCGGGGTCTATTTGACGGGATTTCGGGGCGCAGATAAACCATGTGCGTTCGCTCACTTCGGGAAACGGATATGGAAATAAACGGCAGGCGTGTGTGAAAGCACGCCTGCTGACAAAGAGGAAAAGTAATCAAAAAAAATGCTTAAAAAGTTTTTTAATTTTGGTTTTTCGGCTGTCATGGCGCTGTCAATGGTGTCGTGCACCGAAACTGAATTTGATTCTACAGACGTGCCTTTCGGTCAGCCGGGAGACCGCGCCGAGACAATCGAGGTGCCTTTGCGTCTTCACACCGATAAACCTTCGGTGATAGGCAAACCACTGGTGAATGATGTCTACTCGCGTGCAGAAGGAGATGAGGATCCTGCGGACCCGGAGAAAGCTGCCGAGGAAGCGATCAAGAATATCTGGGTATTCCAGTATGACAATAAAGGCAACCAGTTGATAGCACCGCGCTATTACGAGGTGAACACAACAATCATCAAAGAACTGA